>Ga0136610_1000068_pt1 | contig 20713 bp, 21 predicted proteins | sample AntDrymUQ1342206_2_FD_104804 | JGI IMG/M metagenome (GOLD analysis project Ga0136610, IMG submission 104804) | Polar desert sand microbial communities from Dry Valleys, Antarctica - metaG UQ134 (22.06) | ecosystem: Environmental > Terrestrial > Soil > Desert | place: Antarctica: Dry Valley...
AAGGTCGATCGCGAGGAGCGCCCCGACGTCGACGCGATCTACATGGAGGCCGCGCAGGCGATGAACGGAAGCGGCGGCTGGCCGCTGAACGTCTTCCTCACGCCCGAGCAGGTGCCGTTCTACGCCGGCACGTACTTTCCGCCCGAGCAGCGCCATGGCATGCCGGCCTGGCCGCAGGTGCTGGGCGCCGTCAGCAAGGCGTGGGAGCTGCAGCGCGAGGACATCCGCGAGCAGTCCTCGGCGATGATCGCGCGGCTGTCCGGCGCCTCGCTGCTCAAACCCGCCGACCAGCCGCCGGGCGAGGATGCGCTGGAGGAGGCGGTCTCGCATCTGCGTGCGAGCTTCGACGCGGTCAACGGCGGCTGGGGCGGCGCGCCGAAGTTCCCGGCGTCGTCGTCGATCGAGTTCCTGCTGCGCCGCGGCGAGCACGCGATGGCGCTGCAGTCGCTGCGCTCGATGGCCTCCGGCGGCATCAACGACCAGGTCGGCGGGGGCTTCGCGCGCTACGCGACCGACGCCACGTGGACGGTGCCGCACTTCGAGAAGATGCTCTACGACAACGCGCTGCTCGCCCGCGCGTACCTGCACGGCTGGCAGATCTCGGGCGATCCCGTCCTCGCCCGCACCGTCGAGGAGACGCTGGACTGGGTGCTGCGCGAGATGACGGGACCCGAGGGCGGCTTCTACTCCGCGCTGGATGCCGACTCCGAGGGCGTCGAGGGAAAGTTCTACGTCTGGACCATGGACGAGCTTCGTGCCGTGCTCGGCGACGACGAGGACGCGGCGTTGCGCTGGCTCGGCGCAAGCGACCAGGGCAACTTCGAGGGGCTCAACATCCTCGAGTCGCGCGGTGTCGAGCCACAGCCGCAGGTGCGCGAGCGGATCCGCAGCAAGCTCCTCGAGGCGCGCGCCGCGCGCGTGCGGCCTGGCCTCGACGATAAGCGCCTGACCGCCTGGAACGCGCTCACGATCAGCGCGCTCGCCGAAGCCGGCGCCGTGCTCGAGCGCGACGACTACCTCGACGCGGCACGCCGCGCCGCGGCCTTCCTGCTGGACACGATGCGCGACGAGCAGGGCCGGCTGCTGCGCACCTACAACGCCGGCCAGGCGAAGCTCAACGGCTACCTCGAAGACCACGCCTTCCTGCTCGAGGCCTTGATCACGCTCTACGAGGCGACCTTCGAGCCGCGCTGGTTTCAGGCCGCGCGCGCGACAGCCGACACGATGATCGCCCGCTTCGCCGATCCCGAGCGCGGCGGGTTCTTTCAGACGTCAAACGATCACGAGCGGCTCGTCGCGCGCCGCAAGGAGCTCGACGACAACCCGATCCCGTCGGGTGCGTCGAGCGCCGCCTTCGGCCTCCTGCGGCTCGCCGCGCTGACCGGGCAGGCCCAGTACGAGCGCCATGCCGTCGACGTGCTGCTGCTCGTCGGTGATCTCGCCCGGCGCCACCCGCAGGGCTTCGGGCACATCCTGCAGGCGCTGGATTTCCATCTCGCGGCGGTCCGCGAGGTGGCGCTCATCGGCGCCGACACGAGCGCGCTGCAGCGCGTCGTGCGCAGCGCCTTTCGGCCCCACGTCGTGCTCGCCGGCGGCGACGGGTCCGATGCGCACGGCATCGCGCTGCTCGAGGGGCGCACGACGCTCGACGGCTGCGCGGCAGCGTACGTCTGCGAGCGCTTCAGCTGTCGTCAGCCGGTCGCCGAGCCGCGCGATCTTGCTGGGCTGCTGGCGCCGACGCCCTGATGCGCGCCTCGTGGCGCTCCTGCAGCTCGCGGCTGCCGCGCAGGAAGTTGCACAGGAGTCGTAGCTCGCCGGGCTCGTAGCCGGCGAGCAGCGCCCAGCCGTCGGCGCCCATCGGGGCGTAGAGCTCGTCCGCGAGCTGCTCGGCCAGCTCCGTCAGCTCGACGCGCACCCGCCGGCGATCGGTGCAGTCGCGCAGCCGGCGCACATAGCCGACGCGTTCGAGACGGTCCAGCAGCGTCGTGACGGCCCCCGTCGAGAGCCCGAGCGCGCCGGCGATCTCGCCGGCGGTCGACGTGCCACGCTGGTCGAGCACGTCGAGGCAGCGATGGTCCGTGAGGTTGATCCCGAGGCGGTCCGCGGCGGCCTGATCGAGGGCATCGCGCGCCACGCCGTCGGCTCGCACAGCAGCGATCACCTCGCTGATCAGCCGCTCTCGCTCGTCACCGGACACGTCAACAATCTTTACACATGACCCTCCCGACTGTCGAATCTCTTGACAGTCAAGACAGAGTTCTGTTAGGAATCTCCGATGTCCTCTCTGCTCTCCGTCGCCTCCGGGCGCACCGCCAAGTGGGTCGTCGCCGGCGCCTGGCTGCTGGCGGTGGTCGCCATCATCGGGCTGAACCTGCCCGGCAAGTACTCCGAGGCGCAGGTCAACGACTCTGCGTCGTTTCTGCCAGGCGACGCAGAGTCGACGAAGGCGCTGGAGGCCTCCGAGCGCCTGCAGGGCGGCGAGAAGGCGGCGCTGATCGTGGTCTACCGCCGCGACGGCGGGCTGACGGCTGCCGACAAGCGCAGGATCGCCGCCGACCGCGCGGAGCTCGACGGCCTGCGCCTGCGTGCGACCTCGCCGTTCAGCGAGCCGCAGCTCTCGCGCGACGGCTCGTCGGCGATCGTGCAGGCGCTGATCACGGGCGACGGCGAGTCGGAGACGATCCTCGACCCCGTCGACGCCGCCCGCAAGCGGGTGTCGGACCCGGGCGGGGGCCTGCAGGCGAAGGTGACCGGCCCCGCCGGCTACGCGGCCGACCAGATCAAGGTCTTCGAGAGCATCAACGGGACCCTGCTGGGCGCCGGCTTCCTGCTCATCCTGATCCTGCTCGCCCTGATCTACCGCAGCCCGGTGTTCCTCTGGATACCGCTGCTGTCGATCATCTTCGCCGAGTTGACGACGCAGGCGGTCGGCTACGGCCTGACGGAGGCCGGCGTGACCGTCAACGGCCAGTCCTCCTCGATCCTGTCGGTGCTGGTGCTCGGCGTCGGCACCGACTACGCGCTGCTGCTCGTCGCCCGCTACCGCGAGGAACTGCGACACCACGAGGACAAGCACGAGGCGATGGCGCTCGCGCTGCGCACCGCAGGGCCGGCGATCTTCGCCTCGGGCATGACGGTCATCGCCGCGCTGCTGTGCCTGACGCTCGCCGACGTCAACGGCACGTCGGGCCTCGGGCCGATCGGGGCGCTCGGCATCGCCGTCGCGATGCTCGCGATGCTCACGCTGCTGCCCGCCTGGCTCGTGATCTGGGATCGCGGCGCGTTCTGGCCACGCGTGCCGCGCTTCGGCACCGAGGGCACCGACGAGACGCACGGCGCCTGGCGGCGTGTCGGCGACCGCGTCGCGCGCAACCCGCGCCGCGTGTGGCTGGGGACGATCGCGCTGCTGCTCGTGCTGTCGCTCGGGCTGCTGAACTTCGACGACGGGCTGACGAGCGGCAACTCGTTCCGCGGCGACGTCGAGGCGGTCGCAGGCCAGAAGCTGCTGGCCAAGGGCTTCCCCAGCGGCGCCAACGCGCCCACCGAGGTCATCGTGCCGGACGCGGCGCGCGTGGAGGCCGTGCGCGCCGCCGTCGCCAAGGCGCCGGGAGTCGTCGAGGTCGGAGCCCTACGGCTGCGCGACGCCGAGGGCGTCCTGCTGCCCGTCGTGCTCGAGCCCGACCCCTTCTCGACCGAGGCGTTCGAGCTGATCCCCGGCATTCGCGACGCCGCAAAGCGTGCGGGCGGGCCGCAGACGCTCGTCGGCGGCGGCACGGCGATCGAGTACGACGTGCGTGCCGCGTCGGCGCGCGACAACAAGGTGATCGTCCCGATCGCGCTCGCCGTCGTGCTGCTGATCCTGATCATGCTGCTGCGAGCGGTGGTCGCGCCGCTCGTGCTGATGGGCACCGTGATCCTGTCCTACGCGGCTGCGCTCGGCGTCGGCGCCGTCGTCTTCGACGTCGTCTTCGGGTTCCCCGGCAGCGACCCGTCGCTGCCGCTGTTCGCCTTCATCTTCCTGGTGGCGCTCGGGATCGACTACAACATCTTTCTGATGGCGCGGGTGCGCGAGGAGGCGCGCAATCACGGCACCCGCGAGGGGATGCTGCGCGGGCTGGCGGTGACCGGCGCCGTCATCACCTCGGCCGGGATCGTGCTCGCGGGAGTGTTCACGGTGCTGGGCCTGCTTCCGCTCGTGTTCCTCACCGAGATCGGCTTCGTCGTTGCCTTCGGCGTCCTGCTCGACACGTTCGTCGTGCGCTCCGTGCTCGTCCCGGCGCTGACGCTCGAGATCGGCCGGCGGGTGTGGCTGCCATCCAGCCTCGCGAAGGTGGAGGATCGGCCGCCGGACGCCGAGGTGGTAGCCGCGGCGTCCCCGTGATGCGCTAGAACCCCCGGCGCATGGGCTCCCTCTTCGCGTTCGCGGCCGGCCGCAGGGCAAAGTGGGTCGTCGCGCTCGTCTGGCTCGCGATCGTGGCCGGCGCGATCGCGACGGACGTCCCGGCCAAGTTCAAGGACGCCGAGAAGAACGAGTCATCGTCGTTTCTGCCGGGTGACGTGGAGTCGACCAAGGCGCTGGAGATCACCAGGCGCCTGGAGGGCGGAGAGATCCAGCCGCTCGTCATCGTCTATCACCGCGACGGCGGCCTCAGCGCGGACGACCGGCGTGTCATCGCCCGCGACCGCAAGGTCTTCAACCGCAAGAAGTTCCCCGCGACATCGCCGTTCGCCCGGCCGGAGTTCTCACGCGAGCGCGACGCCGCGCTGCTGGTGGCTCAGATCGAGAGCGACGGCGAGGCATCGACGATCACCGCCCCCGTCGAGGCCGTGCGCAAGCGGACGAGCAATCACGGGGGCGGGCTGGAGACCAAGGTCACGGGCGGCGCGGGCTACAACGCCGACCTGCTGTCGGTCTTCGAGAGCATCAACGGGACGCTGCTGCTGGCGGCGTTCGTGCTCGTGATCTTCATCTTGATCCTGATCTACCGCAGCCCGATCTTCTGGCTGATCCCGCTCGCCTCCGTCGGGTTCGCGGAGCTCGCGACGCAGGCGATCGGCCTGCAGCTGACCAAGGGCGGTGTGATCGTCAACGGCCAGTCCTCGGCGATCCTGTCGATCCTCGTGCTGGGCGCCGGCACCGACTACGCGCTGCTGCTGGTGGCCCGCTATCGCGAGGAGCTACGCCGCCGCAACGACCGTCACGAGGCGATGGCACTCGCCCTGCGCACCGCCGGGCCGGCGATCTTCGCATCCGGCCTGACCGTGATCGCCGCGCTGCTGTGCCTGACCCTTGCCGAGGTCAATGGCACGGCGGGACTCGGCCCGATCGGCGCGCTCGGGATCGCCGTGGCGATGGTGGCGATGCTGACGCTGCTTCCGGCGCTGCTGGTGATCTGCGGCCGCTGGGTGTTCCTTCCCTTCATCCCGCGTGTGGACCCCTCTGCCTCGGGCGAGCCCGCCGGCCTCTGGCGCCGGCTCGGGGAGCGCATCGCCAAGCGCCCGCGACGGGTCTGGATCGGCGTCGTCGCAGTGCTGCTGGTGCTCTCGCTCGGCGTCCTGAACTTCGACGACGGGCTCACCATGGGCAACGGCTTCCGCGACGACGTCGAGGCCGTCGCGGGCCAGAAGCTGCTCAACGAGTCGTTTCCGAGCGGCGCGAACGCCCCGACCAACATCATCGTGCGCGATCTTCTCGGGTTCGAGGGCGTGCGCGCGGCCGTCGCCGCGGTCCCCGGCGTCGAGTCGGTGGAGCCGGCCGGATCGTCGTCGGACACGATCCTGCTGAAGGCGGTGCTCGAGCCCGAGCCCTTCTCCACCGAGGCCTACGCGCTGATCCCGAAGCTGCGGGCCGCGGCGAAGGGCGCCGGCGGCCCGCAGACGCTCGTCGGCGGCGCGACCGCGGCCGAGGCCGACCTGCGCGAGGCCGCTGCTCGCGATACGCGCCTGATCGTGCCGATCGCCCTGCTCATCGTCCTGCTGATCCTCGTCGTGCTGCTGCGCTGCATCGTCGCTCCGCTGCTGCTGATCGCGACCGTGATCCTGTCCTTCGCCGCCGCGCTGGGCGTCAGCGTCGTCGTCTTCGAGCTGCTCTTCGGCTTTCCGGGCTCGGACCCCTCGATGCCGCTGTTCGCCTTCGTCTTCCTCGTCGCGCTGGGGATCGACTACAACATCTTCCTGATGGCGCGCGTGCGCGAGGAGGCGGGCAACCACGGCACGCGCGCGGGCATGCTGCGCGGGCTCGCCGTCACGGGCGGGGTCATCACCTCGGCGGGAATCGTGCTCGCCGGGACGTTCGCCGTGCTGGGCGTGCTGCCACTCGTCTTCCTCACCCAGATCGGCTTCGTCGTCGCCTTCGGCGTGCTGCTCGACACGTTCGTCGTACGCTCGATCCTCGTGCCGGCGCTCGTGCTCGACGTCGGCCCGAAGGTCTGGGCGCCCTCGAAGCTGGCACAGGGGCGGCCCTGAGCCGAGGCGGACAGCGTCCCGGGCGGGCCGTGGTCAGTTGTCGGCAGCCTCGACCGCCGCCATCGCTCCGTCGAAGCCGACCTTCGAATGCGTCCCGTCGCAGAAGGGCTTGTTCTTCGACCCGCCGCAGCGACACAGGAAGATCGGATCGCCGTTGGCGCCGGGGACCGGCGCGCCGTCGGGACCCACGAGGGCAATCGCGCCCGTCACCTTGTAAGAGCCGTTCTCGGTCACCGTCACCGTCACATCGGACACAGCGATCTCCTTCGTCGTCTCAGAGGACCGGCAGGTAGCGATCGAGCTCCCACTGGCTGACCTGCACGCGGTAGTCCTCCCACTCGCGGCGCTTGATCTCCACGTAGCGGTTGAACATGTGCTCGCCGAGCGTGCGCAGGACGAGCTCGGACTCCGCCGTCAGCTCGATCGCCTCGCCGAGCGTCTCGGGAAGCTGCTCGATGCCCAGGCGCCGGCGGTCGTCCGGCGACAGGTGATAGAGGTTCTTCTCCATCGGCTCGGGCAGCTCGTAGCCCTTCTCGATGCCCTCGAGCCCCGCCTGCAGCAGCGCGGCAAAGGTGAGATACGGGTTGCACGCGGGATCGGGGCAGCGCAGCTCCATCCGCGTGCCCTTCTCCTTGCCGGGATGATAGAGCGGCACGCGGACGAGCGCCGAGCGGTTGCGCCGGCTCCAGGCGACGTAGACCGGCGCCTCGAAGCCGGGCACCAGGCGCTTGTAGGAGTTCACCCACTGGGCAAAGATCGAGGAGATCTCGCGCGCGTGCTTGAGCTGCCCCGCGATGAACGCCTTGCCGACGTCCGACAGGAAGTACGGGTCGCCGTCGTCGAAGAAGGCGTTGGCGCCGTCCTTGAAGAGGCTCATGTGCGTGTGCATGCCCGAGCCGTTCTCGCCGAACAGCGGCTTGGGCATGAAGGTCGCGTGCCAGCCGTACTTCATCGCGTACTCCTTCACCGTGATGCGATACGTCATGCAGTCGTCGGCCATCTTCATGGCCTCGGCGTAGCGCATGTCGATCTCGTGCTGACTGGGCCCGACCTCGTGGTGGGTGTACTCGACGTGGATGCCGAGCTGCTCGAGCGCGAGCACGGTCTCGCGGCGCACGTCGGATCCGGCGTCGAGCGTCGTGAGGTCGAAGTAGCCGCCGTTGTCGAGGACCTCGGTGCCCTTGGAGTCGCGAAAGAGGAAGTACTCGAGCTCGGGCCCGACGTTGAACGTGTCGAAGCCCATCTTCGCCGCTCGTTGCAGAGCACGGCGCAGTACGTGGCGTGGATCGCCCTCGTACGGCGTGCGCTCGGGCGTCAGCACGTCGCAGAACAGCCGTGCGACGCCCTGCTCCTCGGGGCGCCACGGCAGGATCGCGAACGTCGACGCGTCGGGCATCGCGATCATGTCGGATTCCTCGATCGCGTTGAAGCCGGTGATCGACGAGCCGTCGAAGCCCATGCCGGCCTCGAACGCGTCGTCGAGCTCGGAGCTGTTGATCGAGAACGACTTCAGCTGACCGAGGATGTCGGTGAACCACAGGCGGATGAATCGGATGTCGCGCTCGGCGACGATGGCCTTGACGTCATCGGGCGTCTGCGGGCGGTCGGCGGACATGGCCGGGAGCCTAGCCGTCGCGCGTTTCGGCGGCTTCTCGACCTGCGTCGCTGCGATGCGCTTCAGCGCTCGGCGAGCCAGCGCTGTGCCCAGCGCTCGAGCTCGTGGACCGCGGGCGCGAGTGCGAGGCCCATCTCGGTCAGCTCGTACTCGACACGCACGGGGCGCCCCGGGCGCACCGTGCGCACGACGACCCCGCGCGCCTCGAGCTCCTTCATGCGCTCGGACAGCAGGCGATCGGAGAGCTCGGGGACGGAGCTTGCGATCTCGCCGAAGCGCAGCGTGCGGCGGTGGATCAGCACGTTGACGATCGCGCCCGTCCAGCGCCTGCCGATCAGCTCGATCGCCTCGTGGTAGAGCGGGCAACAGGGGGCAAGACAAGGCTGGGAGTCCTCGTCGACGGCCGCCGGCGCGGGCACGTGCCCGCGCGCGGCCGACCACTGCCGACCCTGCTCGCCGCCGCCCATGTCGGGTCAGGCGGCGCGGAGCGTCCGCGTGTCCTCGATGGATCCGTCGACGGGAACGTCGCCGGCGACGTTCACCATCGCCGTGAAGCGCTCGAGCGCCACGTACGCGATCGCCTCGAGGATCTGCTCGTCCGACCAGCCGGCCTCGCGAGCCTCCTCGTGGAGATGCATCGGCGGCGCGCCGGGCTTCTCGACGACGGCCTTCAGATAGCTCAGCAGCGCGGCGATCTTCTCGTCGCTGGAGTTGAACTTGCGCGCCGCCGCGACCTCGTCCAGCGGCAGGCCGGCCTGACGCGCGGTCCGGTTGTGCAGAGCGATGCCGGGCTGCGAGCCGTGGTATTCGGCGATCGCAAGCGAGATGCGCTCGAGCATCGCGACGTCCAACGCGCCGCGGCGCAGCTCGGAGCGAAAGCGGGCGTAGCCGCGCAGCGCAGCCGGCGAACCGGCCAGGGCGCCGAGGAAGTTCGGCAGCTGGCCGCCGGTCGCGAGGGCGCCGCGCAGGACCGGCACCGAGCCCTCGGGGGCGGTGAGGTCGTCGTGGATCTGGAATCTGCTCATCGGTGTCTTCATGGGAGGCCTTCGGGGGAGAGTGGATCGGCGGTCCGGTCGGCTGGCTGTGCTTCTCGGGTGCGCTCCTTACTTGAGGTAAGTGTAGGCCGCTGCCCGCGCGCCCACAAGGGGCGTTCACCACTTCTACGCGCCGTCATCAACGCGGGCTCATCGCGAAGTGACGGGTTTGCGAAGAGCGCCCGCGGTGCGGCGCGCATAGGCCGCCCCCCTGGCGCGTCAGCGCTCAGACAGCGTGGGTGGCGTCCTGCAGCGTCAGCGCAGCGTGAGCGAGATGATCGCCGGCGCATCGGCCGTGCCGATCGCGACGAGGATCAGCAGCAGGCCCATGAGCAGCGCCCACATCGCCATGCGGTCCGGGCGCGCGCCGACGCGCTGCACCGCACGACGCTGCGGGCGGCGGCGATCGACGTCGGCTGACAAGGGGACCTCGGGGGCCGGCACGGTGCGACCGCGGATCTCGATCGTGCGGCGTCCCGGCGCGCCGCTGCCCTTGACGTGGGCGCCGCGGCGTGGCGCGGCAGCCTGATCGGGGTCGTTCGCGCGGTGCGTCGCCAGGGCGGCGGATTCGGCGTGCTGCGCGCGCCGCGGCGCGGGCGGCGCGTCTGGGGCAAGCCGCGCGGCACCGCCCGGATCGGCGTGTGCGCTGCGGGGCCGCGCGATGCTGAGGTCCGCGTCGAGACCGCGCCGCTCGCGCAGCGCCCCGCGCGAGGCCATGTCAGCATCGTCGGCGCTGCGACGGGCCTCGTCGGAGTGCTCGTAGCCGTCTCGGAGATACTGGACATCAGCCCACCAGGCGCGGGCCTCTGAGTGTGCCATGGGTCCTTTGTCCTCTTTCCTCGAGGCCTACGGGGTTAGCTGACGGGCTCGCGCTGAAAGATCTGCGCTACGTCCGGACCGACAGGACGATTCGCCCCTGCGTTGTGGTTCCCCCGCTCCCGGCACCCTGGGGCCCCGAGACTCGGCGTTCTGACGGCGCCATCGTACCAGCGATCTATTTCCCTGCATCTGCGCAGTGTTATGAATCCTGCGGACGGAACGCCCAGTTTGCGGGGTCGGTCCGCGCCCCGGCCAGCGCCCGCAGCGGGAGCGCGGAGTGCCGGCACGGGGTACGGAGATGGCGACGGGCGCCGTTCGCGCGTCGGCAGCTAGCGCCCGGCGACTTCGACGAGGTACTTCGCGACGAGCTTGGCTTCGTCGTCCTCGAACAGCTGGGCCGGCATCTGGCCCTTGCCCGCGCGGCCCTGCTCGATCGCGTTGAGCGTCAGGGCCACCGGTGGCTGCAGCACGTCCATGCTCGGGCCGACGCGGCCGACGGCCTTTGCGTCCTCGAGCACGTGGCAGGTCGCGCAGCGCTCGCTGAAGAGCTCGCGACCGGACTTCTGGTCGGCGGTGAGCTTGGTCCCTCCGGGGCCGGCCGAGGCTTGGTCGCCGAGCAGGACGATCGCGGGAACCGCGAGGCCGAACAGGACGATCGCGCCGGCGACGGCGAACTCCGCCGCGTGCAGCGGCCGGCGCCGGCCGACCTCGAGCGTGTCGCGTACGCCGCGCGGCCCGCCGCGCATCGCGACGAGGACGACGCCCAGCCCGAGGACGACGAAGAACCCGAGGAAGATCAGAGCAGCCATGCGGCGCGCAATCTACTTCACGGCGTCGGACGGTGACGCCGGGGCGCCTACCGTCGCCTCCCCGCCGCGAAGCTCTGGACCACCGGCGCAACCGCGCGGAAGTCTTCGGTGCCGGTTGCGCCCCCGCTGAGCTCGGCCTGGCGGGCGAGCTCGGCCAGGTCGAGGGGCGAGATGTCCTTGACCTCGGCCGCGACCCGATCGGGGACCTCGAGCCGGACGCACCGGCGCGCGACGATGTTGATCGCACCGCCCGCCGACGCGTGGCGCTCGAGGCGGCCCTCGACGAGCAGCAGCGGCTCGGTGCGCACCGCGAGGCGGTCGCGCTCGTAGATCTGCGGTGAGACGATGACGTTGACGGTGCCGTGCTCGTCCTCGAGCAGCAGAAACAGGATGCCCTTCGCGGTGCCGGGGCGCTGGCGCGCGACGACGAGCCCGCCGACGCGCACAGGCGCGCCGTGCTCGAGGCGCTCGAGCTCGTCGATGCCGACCGCACGCTCGCTCGCCAGGCGCTCGCGCAGCAGTCCGATCGGATGGGTCGATGCCGTCAGCCCTGTGGAGGCGTAGTCGGCGACCATCGCCTCCCAGGCGGGCAGGGGCTTCAGCGCGGGCGGCGCGGGCAGGTCGAGCGCGAGCGAGAGCTGGACGCCCTCCGGTCGCACCCGGACGGGCGGGCGGGACGGTTTCGCGACGCCCAGCTGCCACAGCGCGATGCGCCGGTCGCCGCCGGCGAGCGCGTCGCAGGCGCCCGCCCAGGCGAGGCGCTCGAGCGCGGGGCGCCCGGCGCCGGCACGCGAGGCGAGATCGGCCAGCGATGAAAATGGACCGCCCGCCTCGCGCGCGGCGACCAGGGCTGCGATCTCGTCGGCGCGCACGCCGAGGACATAGCCCAGGCCGATCCGCACCGCGCCGGCGGCCGTCACCGAGCATTCGGCCGCGCTGGCGTTGACATCGGGGGCGAAGACCTCGATCCCGCGCCGCTGCGCCTCGTGGACGAGCGCGTCGGATGGATAGAAGCCCATCGGCTGCTCGTCGAGCAGCGAGCAGACGAACTCGGGGCCGTAGTGCACGCGCAGCCAGGTCGACTGGTAGGCGAGCAGCCCGAACGCGGCGCCGTGAGCCTTGGGAAAGCCGAAGCCCGAGAACCCCGAGACCATCGTGAAGACCCGCTCGGCGAGCTCCTCGGTGACGTCCGCGTGCTTCGCCATCGCTCCCTCGACGAAGTGGCGGTGATGGGCCTCGATCGCCTCGGCCGAGCGCTTGCGGCTCATCGCCCGGCGCAGCCCCTCCGCCTCCCCCACGCTGAAGCCGGCGAATGCCTGCGCGACCTCCAGCACCTGGTCCTGGAAGATGATCGTGCCGAGCGTGTCGCGCAGCGGCGGCTCGAGCGACGGATGCAGGTAGGGCACCTGGTAGCCCGGATCCTCGCGTATGCGCTGACGGCGCTCGATGTAGGGGTTGACCGCGCCGCCGACGATCGGCCCGGGGCGCACGATCGCGACCTGGATCGTGATGTCGTCGAGGGTCTCCGGGCGCGTGCGCCGCAGCGAGCCCATCTGCGCACGCGACTCGATCTGAAAGACGCCGGTCGTCTCGGCGTTGCGGATGCATTCGAAGGTGGCGGGATCGTCGAACGGGATCCGCGACAGGTCGATGCGCTCGCCGCGGCGAGCGGCGACGTGCTCGACGCAGCGCTCGACGGCGCTCAGCATCCCCAGGCCGAGCAGGTCGATCTTCAGAAAGCCGGCGTCCGAGCAGGAGTCCTTGTCCCATTGGGCGAGCTGGCGGCCCTCCATCGCCGCGGGGACGAGCGGGACGCAGTCCACGAGCGGGCGGGTCGCGACGATCATCCCGCCCGAGTGCTGGGAGAGGTGGCGCGGCAGCCCCTGCGCCTCGGCGGCCAGCCGCGCGAGCCACGCCCAGCGGCCGGTCCGCCGTCCCTCGCCGAGGGCCGTTTCGATGTCGCGGTCGACGTCGCGCGCCGACCAGCCCTCGCTGCCGCGCGCGACGCGCTCGATCTCCCCCGCTCCCAGCCCGAGGGCCTTGCCCAGCTCGCGGATCGCCCCGCGGGCGCGGTAGGTCGGGAAGGCGGCGACGAGCGCCGAGCGCTCGCGTCCGTAGCGCTCGTGGATGCGCGGGATCAGCACCTCGCGGATGTCGCGCGGAAAGTCGAGGTCGATGTCGGGCAGCGCCGTCAGCTCCTCGTTGAGGAAGCGTCCCAGCAGGAGCTTGTTGGCGATCGGATCGACGTGGCTGAGGCCGGTGAGGTGGCAGACGATCGAGGAGACGCTCGACCCGCGGCCACGGCCGGGGGGCAGCAGCGAGCGGGGGTTGGCCCCCGCCTCCACCCCCCCGCGCCCGCGCACCTCCACGGCGACCTCTCGCGCCAGCTCGAGGATCTCGCGGTGCAGCACGAAGAAGCCCGCCAGGCCCAGCGAGTCGATGACGCGCAGCTCCTCCACGAGACGGATCGCGGCCTCCGCGCGGTGCCTGGAACCCTCGCCCCGCAGGGGATAGCGCTCATCGAAGCGCGCCTGGCAGACCTCTGCGAGCACACGGCTCGCGCCTGCGTCCTCTGCCCCGGGATAACGGTAGCCGAGGTCGCTGGTGAGGTCGAAGCGCAGTGTCTCGGCCAGCCGCTCGGTCTCCGCGACCGCCCCGGGATGGTCGGCGAAGCGGGCGGCCATCGCCTGCGGGGTGCTGAGCACGTGCGCGTGGTTGCCGCGGCGCAGCGGCTCGGAGGCGTCGAGCGTCGTGTGCTCGCGGATCGCGACGAGCGCGTCCTGCAGCAGCGCGCGCTGCGCGGTGTGCGCGTGGACGTTGCCGGTGGCGACCGTAGCGACGTCCAGCCGCTCGGCGAGCGCCGCCAGGCCGCGGTTGAGGGCGCGGTCGTGGCGAGCGAGCGGGCGCTGCAACTCGACGCGGAGGTTCTCGCGACCGAAGGCGCCGAGCAGGCGGCGCATGGTCGGCTCGTCGCGAACGCCGTGGGTGGCGCAGCCGCTGAGGCAGACAAGGCCGTCGTGGTGGTGCTCGACGTCCTGCAACGCGACGGCGGGGGCGCTGCGATCGCGCTGTGGCCCGTCGCGCGTATGGGCATGCGCCTTCGTCAGCAGGCGGCAGAGGTTGCGCCAGCCGGTCTCGTCGCGGACGAGCAGCGTGAGGTGCCGGTCGTCGTCTAGCGTCACCTCCGCGCCGTGGATCGCCCGCAGGCCGAGCGCCTTCGCCGCCTGCGCGAACTCCATCGAGCCCGACAGCGAGTCGTGGTCGGTGAGCGCGAGCGCGGCGTGCCCCTGGCGCAGCGCCGCAGCCACGAGCTCATCGGGCTGGGACGCGCCGTCCAGAAACGAGTAGGCGGAGTGGCAGTGCAGCTCGGTGTACGGCATACGAACAGATGTTCGCATGCCAGGCGGCAGAAGTCACGCCGCGGGACGAGCGCTCGCGCGGGCCCCTGGACGTTCGTCCTACTCCAGGCTCACCCTTCGATCGGACGAACGTCGAGGGGGGATGAGAAACGAATGAGGCCGGCTGACGCCGGGCGATGAGGCAGCATGCCCACTCGCTCGCTGCTCCTCGCCGTCCTCTGCTGCATCGCCTTTCCCAGCGCCGCCACGGCCGCCGTCCCTCGCGACGGCGAGCTGAAGTCGATGTGCCGGCAGATCAACAGCCTCCGCGTGCAGAACGGCGTCGCGCCCCTCCTGATCTCCACCACGTTGCGCACGGCAGCCGGCTGGATGAGCACCGACATGGCCAGGAAGAACTACTTCAGCCACACCGACAGCCGCGGCCGCGGCCTCTCCTCCCGCCTCCTGGCGTTCGGCTACGTCCACCCCTACGTCGCCGAGAACATCGCCGCCGGATCGTCGTCGGCGAGCGCCACGATGGAGCTCTGGAAGAACTCGCCCGCACACCGCGCGAACATGCTCAACCCCAGCTTCACCGTGATCGGCATCGGGCGCTCCTACGACTCGGCCTCGGCCTCGGCTACTACTGGACGACGAAGTTCGGCAACGTCGCCACCAGCGCGATCGTCTGCTGATCTCACACCGTCACGCAGTCCACGCGCCGCTCCCACAGCCCGCCCGGCGGACGCGCGGCCGCCGACAGCAGCCGTGCGCGGTCGATCGTGCGGTCGAGCTCGCCCCCGAGCTTCAGCCCGAGCGCGACACCGGCCGCCACGCCGTCTGATTCGCTGCGCTGCGCGTAGCTGCGCACGTCCACGTGGGCGTGCGACCGCAGGATCGCCCCGAGCGCACGGATCGTCGCCGCGCTCGCAGGGTCGCGGCGAAAGGCCTCCCACGCGCCGGCGACGGCCGGGTCGCGCAGGCCGACGCGCGCTCCGAGCTCCCAGCGGCGGCCGCGCAGGTCGACCGCGGCGCCACGGTCTCCGAGAGCTCCCGCGAGGCCCGGCGGAAGCGACGAGCCTGCGGCTAGCATTCCGGTGGCCGAGAGCGACAGCTCGACCGGCCTGCGATCGCGGTCGAGCGTCAGCGCGAGCCCCAGCTGGCCGTCGAACCAGCCCGATGGCCCTGCGAGGACGGCGGCGAGCAGCGCCCCACCCGAGCGGCCCGTCGCGAGCGAGATCGTGACCTCGCCGGTCTGCATGTCGCGGCGGGCGCCGAGCATCGCGTCCGCCATCCCCTCGAGCCAGAGCCCGGCGCCCAGCCCCCCGGCGCCCAGGCGCCCGAGCCCGCGAACTCCGCCCTCGACGAACAGCTCGCGCGGACGCGGTCCGCCGCGGGCCGATCGTGGTCCGGCGCGGCCGATCGCACGCAGGATCGCGTCGGCTTCGCGGTCGTCGCGGGCGAGATGGACCTCACCGAAGCCGAGCACGCCCTGGCCGGCGGCGCGGGCCTCGCCCCCGGTGGAGATCCTGCGGCTGCCGCTCTGCAGTCGCAGGCGCCCCCCGAGTGCGGCCTCGACGCCCGCCCCGGTGCGCCGCGCGACGGTCAGGCGCACGGTGCCGTCCGACATGCGCTCGCGCAGGACGTAGCGGTCCTCGTCGACGCGGACGATCGCGATCGAGAGCGCGACGTGTCGCGAGTCGCGGTCGCTTGCGACGACGCATGGTCGCGGGCGCTCGGCCGGGCAGTCGCCGCCGCGCACGACGCACAGCGCGCGGCGCAGCTGGCCGAGGACCGCGTTGGTCACCCCGGGCGCGCCGCCCGCCACGATCATGAGCCCCCCGGCCAGCAGCAGCCCGAGCACGGCGATCAGCGCGATGTAGTCGACCGTGGCCTGACCGCGCTGAGCCTGGAGCTGAGAGCGAAGCTGCGACATGCCGCCCAGGCTGCCGGGCGGCGCGTCACGAAACTACGCCTGTTTGCCTCCGAAGAACCCCAACTTCGTGCCGCGGATCGGACTCCAGCCGGGCAGCCGCACGTAGCTGCGGCCGGTGCGCGCCTCGTCGGCCGCGACGACCCGCTCGAGCAGCAGCGCCTGGGCGAGGCCGACGAGCAGGCAGCCGCCGGTGATCCGCAGCCCGGCGTCCCAGCCGGCGGCGCCGACGCCGAGCTCGCCGGGCACGACGAACACCGCCGTCAGCGCGAGCAGGACCAGCGGCGGCTTCCACAGCGCCGTCGGCTCACCCGTGGACTGCTCGCCGGGTGCGAGGGGGCGCGCTGTCGCGATCGAGCGCCGGGCGCTGCGCGGGGAGAGCGCGACGAGCAGCACGGTGACGAAGACGAGCTGGCCGATCGTGCTCGGCGCCCGATCGGTCGCCCGCGAGACGCCGAACATCAGCACCCCGCTGGCGAGCACGCCTGCGGCGGCGAGGACCGAGCCCTCGATCCGCAGGCGCTCGCGATAGGTCGGTGGCATGGGTGCGAACCCTAGAGGTTCGATCAGGCGGGCCGATCGCTGCGCAGCGATGTCCGATCGTTCACCCATGCGCTGTGTAGCTTCGTGGACGAGGTCAAGTAGGTGGCGCTGCCGCACGACTTCGGCAGGATCGGGCTCCCGGACGCGATCCTCGGCAAGCAGGACCCGCTCGACGAGGCCGAGCGGGAGGTCGTGTGCACGCACCCCGTCATCGGCGAGCAGATCGTGCTGTCACGATCAGGCTCGTACTTGCGCGTCGGGTGCTACGGCGCTGCTTCGGGAGTTTCTGACGCACTCGTCACGATGCGCGCCATTTCGGATTCTCCGCCTCTCACGTGGCTCTGAGCCGCAGTGATGGAGAGATTCATGGCACATCGAATATGCCCATGGTTGGGAAGCAGGACGGCGTGCAAGCGTCGTCACGTTCGTGCTCTTGGCGCGGGATTGCTGGCGGTGGCCCTGCTGGGGATGGGTTCGCTGGCGTCGGGGGCCCAGGCCGCCCCGGTGGGACTTGGAACTGCTGACAGCTTCGCGGTCCTGGCCGGCACCACCGTCACCAATACCGGACCGAGCGTCATCAGCAGCGATCTCGGTGTGAGCCCGGGCATGGCCGTCGTAGAAGGCGATCCGGACGCAGTATTCATCTTTCAAGCCGGGCCCACGCTGACCGTCGGCTCCGGCAGCCCATGTTCTGTTCATCAACGGGGCGCGGTCCTGCAACGTGTTCTGGCAGGTCGGCAGCTCGGCGACCATCGGCACGAACGCCGAGTTTGCCGGAAACATCCTGGCGCTGACCTCCATCACGATGAATGCCGGCGCGACGCTGCGCGGCCGAGCGCTGGCTCGCAATGGTGCGGTCACGTTGGACAGCAACACGATCAGGCGGTCGACGTGCACGCCACCGCCACCGCCACCACCACCGCCCCCATCGCCCCCGGCGGGCGGCGGCACGACGACCGCCCCCCCGAGCGGCGGGACCCCCCAGCAGACCGCGCCGAGTAACCATCGGCGCCGATGCCGAGCCCGACGGACGTCCTCGAGTCGATGATCCAGCCGCTGCCTGGTACGGCGAGGCTGACCGGTCCGAGCGGCCCCGTCGACGGCCCTTTCACGGTGTCTGTGACGGGACGCGCGATCCAGAGCGTCACCTTCTACGTCGACGGTCGGCGTGTCGGTACCGTCCGGGCCATCCCCGGGCGCATGAGGTTCGTGGTGACGATCAACCCCCGCGGGCAGAGCCGCCGCGCGCATCGGGTCACGGCGCGCGTGACGTTCACGCCGTCCAGCCGGACCAAGGCGACGACGCGCCGGTTGGCCTACCTGCGCGCCTCCCGCCCGCGCGCGCCGAGCTTCACCGGCTGAGCTCGCGCAAAGGCTGCGGCCAAGATCGCAAGCGCGCAACCATCAGCGCTGGCGCTGCCAGCCCTGTGCCACGAGGTCGCGAAAGACGACCACGTTGCGCCCGCCGGCGGTGACGACCTCCCAGTAGCGCCGGCGCAGGGGCCGGTCGGTCCACCAGCGGTCCTCCACGAGCCACGATTCGAGAACGGCGTCGACGACCTCGCCATCGACCGCCAGCGGCTGCCCGCCGCCGTCCGCGCTCACCCTTGCCGGCCGCGGCTCCGCGATCCTGCGCGGACCGGGGCTCATCCACGACCTCCGGCGGTTCCCGGCTCATAGGGCGTCAGCACGACACGCCGTTCCGGAATCCGCGAGTGGGGGTCGATCTCCAGCACCCGCAGCGCCGCGTCGGGCCCGGCGACGGCGCGCGCCTGGCTGACCGCCTCGCGCAGGCGCTCCTCGCGCCGCACGGCGCCGTCGTCGAAGAGCGCGCGCACCTCGGGATGTGGGGGGCCGAAGCGCTCGACGGTCAGCAGCAGCGTCTCGGCCGGAGCGGGCAGCAGCACCAGTCGTCCGCCGAGTGCCAGGCGCATCCGCTGCGGATCGGCGAGGGCCTCGCGAAAGACGACGCGCTCGCGCCAGGTGCCGCCCTCGACGAGCCGCGCGGAGAGCACGACGGCACGCAGCGTGCGCCCGCGCCGCTCGCGCCGGGCCAGCAGGCGATCGATCAGCAGCCCGAGCGCGCGTCCCAGCTGCTCACCCGAACCGGACTCGGGCAGCTCGAGCGTCTCGCGCAGCAGCTCCCCCGCCACGCGCGGGCGCAGCGGGGTGTCGCGCGCGCGTGCGAGGTCGTGGGCAAGCAGCCCGGGGCGCCCGAAGCGATCTGCGACCACGGCACGCGGCATGTTGGCAAGCTCGCCGAGCGAGGTGATCCCGAGGCGCTCGAGCGGCTCAACCAGCGCGGAGGTCTCGCTGCGGCGGCGCAGCAGCGCCACCGGCCGCGACGCGAGCTCTCCCGCCCCGGCGATCCGCTGCGGCCGGCGGATGCGAGCGGCATGGGCAGCCACCATCGCGCAGAAGCGCGTCGGACCCTGCCCGACGCGCGCGGCCGAGAGCACACTGCGCAGGCGCTCGGAGCCGCGCGCGGCGAGATAGCCGTCGCCGAGCATGCGCACGACCCGGCCGGAGTGCAGCCGCTGCAGCCCGCTCGCGTCGAAGCACGCCTCGCCGGGGCGCAGCGACTCGACCGCGGCGCCGAGGCTCTCCAGCCGGGCCAGAGCGCTCTCCCACGCCTCGGCGACGCCGACCGGATCGGGTGCCACGAGCGTCAGCCGCGGGCAGCGGGCCAGCGCCTCGCCCATCCGCATGCCGGCGTGGATCCCGAACGTCTCGGCCGCCTGCGAGACCTCGCCGACAAACAGCTCGCGGCCTGGCTCGGGGGCAAGCGCGGCGGGCTCACCCAGCAGCCCCGCACGGCCACCGGCGGCAACGGTGAGCTCGAACCGATCCAGGAGGACGCAGACGATCATGACCGAACATATGTTCGCATCGATCCGCCGGCGGCGCAAGGCGAGCGGGACTACATCTGCTCGTAGATCGGGCCCCCACCGAGGTGGAGGCCCGATCCGTAGCACGCCGGTAAGCCGGATTCTGTCGTGAGCAGCCATCCATCTGAGCGGCCGACCTGGACCTCGGCGGGCAGCCTGCAAACGGTCCTGCTTGGCCTTGCATCGGGTGGGGTTTGCCTGGCCGCCGTGTCGCCACGACGCCGGTGCGCTCTTACCGCACCTTTTCACCCTTGCCTGTGCGCGCGCACGTGCTGCGCGCCATCGGCGGTGTGTTTCTGTGGCACTTTCCCGCGGGTTTCCCCGGGTCGGGTTCCCGACCACCCTGCCCTGTGATGTCCGGACTTTCCTCGAAGGGCGAACCTCCGCGGCTGCTTGGCATGCCCATCCAGGGTAGCGATTCAGAGGATTGCCGTCAGCCGTGCAACGTGATCTCTCAGCGTCCCGGCAATGGCGCCGGACGTCCCGTCGCCCGCCGGGATAGGGTCTGGGCCATGCAGCAATCCGACGTGCTCGGCCGTCGCATCGGCGCGGCCATCATCGACCTCGGCATCGCGCTGCTCATCGTGCTGGTCGTCGGCGGCATCGTCGGCAACGAGGTCGCCGCCGACGCCCCCGTCTCGGCGCGCTTCGGCGCCCTGGACCGCGTACTGATCCTCTCACTCGTGTTCGCCTACTACTGGGGCACTGAGACGGTCTGGGCGCAGACGCTCGGCAAGCGCGCGCTCGGCATTCGCGTCGAGCGCGTCGACGGCTCCAAGGCGACCGCCGGCGCAACGTTTCTGCGCACCCTCCTGCGAGCCGTCGACGGCCTGCTGTTCTACCTCGTCGGCTTGCTCGCCATCCTCGCCACCGGTCAGCGCCGCCAGCGCATCGGCGACCTCGCCGCCAAGACCCGGGTCGTGTCAGCAACGCAGCCGCACGACCGGCCCGACCCCCCGTCCCGACCGCCGCCCGACGACGAGGACGTTCTCGGGCAGATCATGCGTTAGCTGCGCGAACCCCTCAGCCCAGCTGCGTGCCGCAGTCACGACAGCGGCCCCCGACCGCCGACGGCCCGGATCCGTAGCGAGGCTCGATGAACCCCTCACAGATCGGGCACGCCGCAACACGGTGCGCTGAAAGGTCCTCCCAGGCGCCGGAGACGACGTCCTCCAGCGTCCGGCCCTCGCGCGGGGAAGCGAAGAGCAGGGCAGGGCGTTCGAGCTCGATCGTGACCATCACGGCACGCTCCTGAAGAGGCCCACGACG
>Ga0136610_1000069_pt1 | contig 20658 bp, 22 predicted proteins | sample AntDrymUQ1342206_2_FD_104804 | JGI IMG/M metagenome (GOLD analysis project Ga0136610, IMG submission 104804) | Polar desert sand microbial communities from Dry Valleys, Antarctica - metaG UQ134 (22.06) | ecosystem: Environmental > Terrestrial > Soil > Desert | place: Antarctica: Dry Valley...
TCGGCGGCCAGCCGCTGGTCCTCCTCCGGGTCCTCGGAGCGCGGGCGGGTGCCGGCAATCGGGCGGATGACTGCGGTCCGGTCCTTGACCGTCACCAGCGCCTCCGGTGACGAGCCGATCACGTCCAGCCCGTCGTCGAAGCGGAGCAGGTACATGTATGGGCTCGGATTGGTCGTACGCATGACCCGGTAGATGTCCAGGGCGCTGGCCGTGGTCGCCACGTCGAACCGCTGAGACAGCACCACCTGAAAGATGTCCCCCGCCCGAATGTGGTCCTTGGCCACCTCGACGGATTTCGCGTAGTCGCCGGCGGCGGTACGCGAGGTGTAGTCAGGGACGCCCGTTGACAGCGTGTTGACCGGATGTTGCGCAGGTCGGGCGAGCAGGGCGGTCATGTCGTCCAGGCGAGCCACCGCCTGGTCGTAGGCGACGCCGTGCTCGGCGGCCGCGGCAAAGACATTGGCCACCAATAGCACCGAGCCCTGGACGTGATCGAGCACGGCGAGGTCGGTGGCGAGCAGGAAGCAGAGTTCGGGAAGGTTCAGCTCGTCGGGATTGGTGGATGGCAGCCGCTCGAGCCGACGCACGATGTCATAACCCAGGTAGCCGACGAGTCCGCCGGTCAACGGCGGCAGGCTGGCATCCCGCGGGGAGCGCAGGGCAGCGACGGTGGCGCCGAGGGCGGCGAGTGGGTCTTCGGGCAGGTCCACGATCAGCGGGTCGCCGATCCAGTGCGTAACGCCGTTTCGTTCGGTCAACGTGGCCGGGCAGCGGACCCCCACGAAGGAGTACCGGGACCAGGAGCGTCCGGGTTCGGCGGACTCGAGCAGAAAGGTGCCCGAACCACCGGCCAGCTTGCGGTAGAGCCCGACCGGGGTCTCCGCGTCGGCGAGCAATCTGCGGGTGACCGGAACAACCGGCTCGTTGCCCAGGCGCTCGATCACCTCATCGCGGCCCGGGCTGGCCACGTTGTTCACGGCTTCCCGGCGAGTGCTTCGGGCCCGGGCTCAGCGGGCATCTGCGTGAAGAAGCACGTCTGGGCACCGGTATGGCAGGCGGGTCCGGTCTGCTGGACGCGCAACAGGATGCTGTCGCCGTCGCAATCGAGCAGGACCTGGCTCACCCGTTGGCTGTTGCCGGAGGTCTCGCCCTTCACCCAGTACTGGGCCCGGCGGCGCGACCAATATGTCGCCTGGCCGCTGCTCAGCGTCCGGCGAAGCGCCTCGGCGTCCATCCACGCGAGCATGAGCACCTCGCCGGAGTCGATGCTTTGCACGATCACCGGCAACAGCCCCCGCTCGTCGGGACGAAGCCGCTCGGCGATCCTCGGATCCAGCGCTTGGGTCACGGAGGCATTCTCGACCCTGTCAGGGGGCCGAACTCCGGGCACCCCGCTTTGCTGCGAGGTAGTCCGTGACCGGCCTGCCCAGTGCCAGTGGTAGCGCCACGAGTGGGAGCACCGCGTACATCAGCGGAACCACGAAGAAGAAGGCGAAGCCTTCGGTGTCGAACTCCGGTAGCGAGCCGATCCGGATCATCCAGTAGAGGACGAAGGCCAACTGGACCCCGCAGGCCACGATCGTCAGGACGCGGCCGTTGGCGCTACCACCCAGCAGCTGCACGCCGCCGAAGATCAGCAAGCCGACCGAGATCAGTTGCAGGATGCCGATGATCGTGAACTCGGATTCGTACGAATCGGCCTCCGACACCCCGGCCGCGCTGGCACTTCCGGCCAGGCTGGCGAAGAACAGGACGTAGAAGGTCGAGATCAGCGTCACCGCGGCCTGGATGAACATCAACACGGCTGAGGCAGTTGCAGCTCCCGGGCGGACCGGCCCCTGCTGCAGCTGGTATCCGTACTGGGGATAACCGTACGGTCCGGGATAGCCGGGGTTTGGCGCATATCCGTGCTGGGCCGGCGCATAGCCGGGCGGCGGCACCTCTTGACCGTAACCGGTCGGAGGCGCCTCGTGACCGTAGCTGGTCGGTGCCTGGTACTGGCTCTGTCCGTCGTAGCCGTAGCTCGTCGGAAGCGCCTCCTGGCGCGGGTATCCCTGGCTTGGCGGCGGTCCGGAGTACGGCGCCGAGGCCTGATCCGGCGACAAACCTTGTCCCGTCGCCTGGTGTGCGGTCGGGTTCTGTGTGCTGTGGTTCTCGTCGGGCTGGGTCACAGTTTCCTCTCTCTGCACGGGAAAGCCTAGAGGCTCCCGACGTTGGGACGGTCAAGAACGCGCCGCGGTTCCGGATCGGCGTCCCGACCGGCAGTCCGCCGCCAGGACGCGTGCAACAGGGCATAGGGACCGTCGGCCCCTACCAGCGTCGCGTGAGTGCCGCGCTGGGCGATTCGCCCCCGGTCGACCACGATCACCTCGTCTGCGCGTTCGGCCGTCGACAGGCGGTGCGCGATGGTGACCGTCGTCCGTCCGCGGGTCAGCGTGTCCAGCGCCATGGTCAGCCGCCTTTCGGTGGCTGGATCCACCGCCGAGGTCGCTTCGTCGAGCACCAGGAGATCCGGGTCGGCCACGTACGCGCGGGCGATCGCGACCAACTGTCGTTCCCCCACCGACAGGGACTCCCCGCGCTGTCCGACCCGGGTCGAGACGCCGCGTGGCATCCCCGCCAGCCAGTCGGCCAAACCCAGGTCGGAGAAGGCCTGCTCGGTCTGCGCGTCGGTGCGATCCGGCCTGCCGTACCGGACGTTGTCCGCGATCGTCGCGTCGAAGAGGAACCCGTCCTGCGGAACCATCACGACGCGGTCACGCAGCGAGGCGAACCGCACCGCATCCAGCGGGACACCACCGACCCGGACGGTGCCCGCCTTTGGGTCCATCAACCGGGTGAGCAGCTTGGCAATCGTCGTCTTTCCGGAACCGGTCTCGCCGACGACCGCGACCCGGCGCCCGGGTTCGATGCCGAGATGCACGTCGGTGAGCACCTCCGGGCCATCGCCGTAGGCGAAGTGGACATGGTCGAAGTCCACGGACAGCGAGCCGCCCGGGAGGTCGACGCCGCCCTTCCCAGGGTCGGTGACATCGGGCTCGGTGTCGAGGATGTCGAGCACCCGCCGGAAGCTGGCCAGGGCGTTCTGGGCCTCGTTGAGAACCTCGCTCGCCGTTGCCAGCGGCGTGAGGAACAACGTGACGAGGAAAAGGAAGGCCACGACGGTGCCCGCGCTCAGGTTTCCGCCGACTCCGAGAACGACACCGAAGACCACCACCCCGGCCGTGGCCACGGCCGCGGCGAACTCCACCGCCGAGAAGAAACCGGCGACCAGCGACTGCGCCTTCACCGCTGAGCGGTAGTGCGCATCGATGGCCTTGTCCACTCGGGTCGCCGTGCGGTCTCCGACGCCGAACGCGCGCACTGTCACCGCGCCGACCACAGATTCACTGACCGCACCCAGCATCTCTCCGACGCGCTCCCGGACCAATCCGTAGGCCACCGACAACCGGCGCTGGAAGAACCGCACAGCCAAAGCCAGCGGAAAGAAACACCCGTAGACCAGCAGCGTGAGCTGCCAGGAATAGATGGCCATGACAACCGTCGCGATGACGATCTGTCCGAGGCTGACCACGCCGAGGATTCCGCCCCATTGCATGAAGGTGGACATCTGGTCGACATCGCTGGTCACCCGGGAGACCAGCGTGCCGCGGCGCTGGGTCTGCTGATGCAGCATGGAGAGGTTGTGTACATGGCCGAAGGCCCGGACCCGCAGGGTCGCCAGCGCACCCTCGGTGGTCCGGAAGACTCGATAGTTGAGGAAGTAGGCCGCGATCCCGGTCAGTACGACAACACCTAGGCAGATCAATACAGCACTCCGCACGAACCCGGAATTCGCGCCGCCTTGGGTGGTCAGGCCGCGGTCGATGGACTGCTGGATCGCAATCGGCACCACGACCCGCCCGCTGGTCGCGAGCAGGGCCAGACCCAGGGTGCCCGGTAGGCCGCGCCGCAATTCGGGCAGCATCCGCGCGCCACGAACCAGGGTCTTGATAGCGCCGTCGTTACGATGTTCCTCGGCGGTGCTCAGCAGGCCGGCATCGGCGAGCTCGTCGCCCTCTTCCAGGGACATGGCCCTAGGCATTCTTCATCGCTCCTCCGCGGCGACAAGTGCGTCGTCGGGCGCAGCTATCCCGTCGTAGGCCTGCACGAGCGCGGCATAGCCCGGCACCGTGCTCTCCAACTCCTCGTGACTCCCACGAGCCACGATCTGACCGTCGGCGAGGAAGATCACCTCGTCGGCGAGAGTGATCGTCGCCTTGCGGTAGGCGATCACGACGACTGTGGCCGGCCAACCGGCGCTGCGGAGCCCGGACAGGATGCGCGCCTCGACGGTGGGGTCCACGCTGCTGGTCGCGTCGTCCATCACCAGCAGTCGTGGTTGGCGAACCAGTGCGCGCGCCAGGGCGACTCGTTGGCGTTGACCACCGGACAGGCTCGCGCCGCGTTCGCCGACGTGGGTGTCGATCCCGTCCGGAAGCGCTCGGACGAACTCATCGGCGGCGGCCAGTCGCAATGCCTGCCAGACCTTTTCGGTGCCGTATTCAGCTCCGAGCGTCACGTTGCCGGCGACGGTGTCGTCGAAGAGGAAGGTGGTCTGGGTCACCAACGTGGCATCGCGGGTGAGCTCCCCTTGACGCAGCCCACGGACGTCGACGTCGTCGACGAGCACCGTGCCACTGTCCGGATCGACCAGGCGCAGGAGCACGTTGGCCAATGTCGACTTTCCCGATCCGGTAGGTCCGACAACGGCAATCGAACGACCAGCCGGTACGTCCAGGGTGATCCGCTGCAGGGTGGGAGTCGGTTCACCTGCGTAGCCGAAGGCAACGTCTTCGGTTGCCAGACGTGCCGGGCCGTCGTCTGCGGCAAGAACCTGCCTTCCGTACGGCGTCTCGCCCTTCGCAGTCAGCACGTCGGTCACCCGATCGTTGCCGGCAACCGCACGGGGCAGTTCGCCGAGCACCCAGCCCAGGGCGCGGATCGGCAGCGCCAGCACCGTGAAGAGGTAGGCGATGAAGACCAGGTCCTCGGTGGTGGTGTCCCCCGAGGCGACCCGCCCGACACCAAGGGTCAGAACGGCCAAGGTGGCGAGGGTGGGCAGCGACTCCATGATCGGATCGAAGAGCCCTCTGACGCGTCCGACGGAGACCAGGCAGTCCTTGAGCGTCGCGGTGCGTTCGGCGAAGCGGTCGATCTCCCGCTGCTCCCGTCCGAGGGTCTTCACCACGAGGGCCGCGTCAAAGCTCTCGTGGGCGATCTCGCTCACTTCGGCCCGCAGTTGTTGGGCCCGGCTGATCCGCGGCGACATCACCCGCGAATAGGCGATGTTGACCGCGAAGACCAACGGAATGACGACGCCGCCGACGATGGCGAGCACCGGGTCGGTCAGGAAGAGCGCGACGATCGTGATCGCCAGCATCAGCAGAGCACCGCAGGCGAAGGGAAGGGGGGCGACGAAGAACCAGGCCGCCTCGACATCGCTGTTGGCATTGGACAACAGCTGTCCCGTCGGATGCTGCTGGTGCCAGGACAGCGGAAGACGCAGATATTGCCGGGTCACCTGTCGGCGGTATCCAGCCTGCAGTCGATATTGCATGATGCCGGCGAACAACCGGCGTCCGACGATGCCGATTATCTTCAGGATGGCGACCCCGACGATGGCCAGACCGGCAAGTACGAGTGCTCCGGTGGTGACTCGGCCTTCGGCGAAGGCCGGCAGGATCACCCGGCCGGTCACAGCGCCCATGACATAGGCCGATCCCACGCTCATCGCTCCGAACAGCGCACTCCCGACCAGGGCCGCCGCGAAGATCTTCGGTTGTGCAAGGATCGCCTGGCCGATGAGCCGGAAGCCGCGCCGGAGTACGCGGTCGTGCGGGCGTGGCACAGCAACTCCGTTCAGCGGGGGGTATGGCCCCAGCTTACAACCGACCGTCGAAGACTCTTTAGCATGGGTAACCAGTTGTTCAACGGATCGCCAATCCGGCTTCCTGCAGTGCTGCCTTGACGTCGCCGATCCGTAGTTGGCCGAAATGGAAGACGCTGGCGGCGAGTACCGCGTCTGCCCCCGCAGCAACCGCTGTCTCGAAGTCGGTGACTTTTCCGGCGCCGCCGCTGGCCACGAGCGGCACGCTGGAGACTGCCCGAGCTGACCGGATCATCCGCAGGTCGTAGCCGGCCCGGGTGCCGTCGGCGTCCATCGAGTTCAGCAGGATCTCCCCCACCCCCCGCCCGATGGCCTCGGAGATCCAGGCCAAGGCGTCCTGGCCTGTGCCGCTGCGCCCGCCGTGAGTGGTCACCTCGAATCCGGACGGTGTACCGGTGCCCGGCGCGCAGCGGGCATCGACGGACAGCACCAGGACCTGGGAGCCGAACTCCGCGGCGATCTCGTCGATCAGAGCCGGGCGGGTCACCGCCGCGGTGTTGACCCCCACCTTGTCCGCTCCGGCACGCAACAGCCGGTCCACGTCTGTGGTCGACCGGATGCCGCCGCCGACCGTCAGCGGGATGAACACGGTCTCTGCGGTGCGCCGTACGACGTCGTAGGTCGTTTCCCGCTCGTCAGCGGATGCGGTGATGTCGAGGAAGGTGATTTCATCGGCGCCTTCGGCGTCGTAGATCCGGGCCATCTCCACCGGATCGCCCGCATCACGCAGATCGACGAAGTTGACTCCCTTGACCACCCGTCCGCCGGCGACATCCAGGCACGGGATCACCCGGACGGCGACAGTCACGGCCTGGTGTCGGATCCGCCGGGGGAACCGTCGGGGGAGCGATAGGCCTCGAGTTCGACCTCGACGAGCAGATCGGGGTGCACCAATCGGCTGATCTCGACCATGGTTGCAGCTGGACGCACGGCATCGAACAGCTCGGAATGGGCGCGTCCGATCTGGTCCTGCTGGCTGATGTCACGGACGTACATCCGGGTGCGAACCACGTCTGTCACGTCCAAACCGGCTTCCCGTACGGCGGCCAGCGCGATGCCGAAGGCGGCGCGGGTCTGCGCGTACGGATCACCAAGTCCAACCACCTCGCCGTCCACTGTGGCCGTCGACCCGGCGACGAGTACCCACGGGCCGGCAACAACCGCGCGCGAGTAGCCGACCCTTTCCTCGTACGGGCCGCCGGAACTGATTCGTCGCAACGTCATCTCGTTGCCCCGGTTGCCGGCGGCGTGGGTGGCTTCACCAGGCCATCGTGAGCGCCTCGGGAAGGGTGAAAGCGCCGGCATACAAGGCTTTTCCGACGATGGCCCCCTCCAAGCCGTCGGGTACCAGAGCAGCGAGCACCCGAAGATTGTCCAAACTGGACACTCCGCCGCTGGCAATGACCGGCCGGTCCGTGGCGGCGCAGACATTGCGGAGCAGTCCGACATTGGGGCCGGTCAGCGTTCCGTCACGTTCGACGTCAGTCACCACATAGCGGGAGCAGCCCTGCGCGTCCAGCCGGGCGAGGACCTCCCAGAGATCTCCGCCCTCGCTGGTCCATCCCCGGGCCGCCAGCGTCTTCCCGCGAACGTCCAGACCGACGGCGATCTTTGCACCATGTTCGGCGATGACCTGAGCCGTCCAGTCCGGGTCCTCCAGCGCCGCCGTACCGAGGTTGACCCGGGCGCAACCCGTTGCCAGCGCGGCGGTCAGGGAGGCGTCGTCGCGGATGCCGCCGGACAGTTCCACCTCGATATCCAGTCTGCCCACCAGATCGGCGATGAGTTCTCGATTGTGGCCACGCCCGAAGGCCGCATCGAGGTCGACGAGATGGATCCACTCCGCACCGTCGCGCTGCCAGCCCAAGGCTGCATCCAGCGGCGAGCCGTAGGAGGTTTCGCTTGCGGCCTCACCCTGGACCAGGCGTACGGCTCGGCCGCCTGAAACGTCCACGGCCGGCAGCAGGATCAGACTCACCGACCCAGCCTAGGTGGCCGGCGGCGCGTCAGAGGGAAAGGGCATGCTGGGCGCCATGGAGTTCTCCGAGGTTGTGCGGCGCCGGCGAATGGTGCGCGCCTACGATCCGAGCCGCCCGGTCCCCCCTGGAATCCGGGACGAGCTGTTGGCCAACGCCCGGCATGCACCGTCGGCCGGCTTCTCTCAGGGCTGGGGGTTCCTGGTACTGGAAGCCGGCGCAGACCGGGACCTGTTCTGGTCGGTGACCACGGAGGAGGGCGAGGCCGATTCGTGGCTGAGCGGAATGACCGACGCGCCGCTGCTGATCGTCTGCTTCTCCCACAAAGCCGCCTACCTCGACCGGTACGCCGAGCCGGACAAGGGCTGGACCGACCGCGACGAGAACCGTTGGCCGGTTCCGTACTGGGACATCGACACCGGAATGGCCGCATTGCTGATCCTGCAGACGGCTGTCGATCAAGGCTTGGGGGCCTGCTTCTTCGGGATCCCGCCGGAGTTCATCCCTCCACTGCGAGACGCATTCGGCGTACCCGACACCTTCTCGCCGATCGGGGTGGTCTCGGTCGGTTACCGAAGGGCGGATCAGGCATCACCATCGCTGCGCCGCGGACGTCGCGGCGCCGACGAGGTGGTGCATCACGGCCGCTGGTAGCCCGCGGGCACGAGGCCGCCGTAGCCTCCGGTGAATGGACATCGTCCCGGACGGCAAGGACTGGACCTGGGTGCTCGAGCGAGCATGCCCGGACTGCGGCTTCGACGCAGCTGCGGTTGCTGGACCAGACGTGGCGGCGATGCTGCGAGGCGCTGCGCAAACCTGGCAGATCCGGCTGCGCCGTGACGACGTAGGGACTCGCCCGGCTCGCCAGACCTGGTCACCGCTGGAGTACGCATGCCACGTACGTGATGTCTGCTCCCGCTTCGACGACCGGCTGGCATTGATGCTGACCCAGGCCGATCCCGAGTTCGGAAACTGGGACCAGGACGCGACGGCGATCACAGACCGCTACGGCGAGCAGAATCCCGCCGAAGTGGCGGTCGAACTCGGCCGTGCCGCCGACACATTGGCCGCGCACTTCGCTGAGGTGCGAGACGATCAGTGGCGCGAAGCGGCCGGCGCAGCGATGGTGCGCGATTCACCGTCGACTCGTTCGCCCGGTACCTCCTGCACGACATTCTTCATCACCTGCACGATGTCGGCGCCGGTGTGCCTGCCGACGCGCGCGGGTCCGATCCGGTGCAGCGCGGAGTCACCCCGTCGGCGTGACCTTGAGGATGACGTCCGTCCCGCCGCCGTTGGCGGTCGTGAGATACAGGGAGCCGTCCGTACCGAGTTGTGCGGTTCGCAGCCGCCCGTAGGTGCCCGTGAACTCGGGAATCAACTCCTCGCTGGTCAGTTGGCCGGATCTGCCGAACGTCAACCGCAGCAGCGACTCGCCTTGGAGCTGGGCAACGACCATCGATCCGTTCCATGAGCCCCACTGCCGGCCGACGAGGAAGGTCGCGCCACAGGTGGCGTCCGTGGTCGGACCGGAGGTCCACGAGGCGGTTTTGGCAGTCGGGAACTGCTGCAGGTCGGTCATCGGCACCGACTCGTCGTAGCCGCCACCGGCGCCGTTGGGGTCCCAGCCGTAGTTGCGATTCTTGAGCACGAGGTTGACCTCGTCGTCACGAAACGAGCCGTGTTCGATATTGAACATCTGACCGTTCGGGCGTAGCGCCAGCCCTTGGGGGTTGCGATGCCCGTAATTCCACATCAGCCGGGTGTTGGGGTTCGCGGCGTTGATCCGCGGGTTGCCGGCGGCCGGGCCGCCGGTCATCGGATTGATCCGTAAGATCTTGCCCGCCAACGACGCCACGTTCTGCGGGAAGCTCCCGACGGCGTTGTCGCCGGTGCTCACCATCAGCGAACCGGTGGTGTCGAAGCGCAGTCGGCAGCCGCCGTGCCGGCCGGTGCTCGCGTTCACCGGGATGTCGCCGAGTAGCGGATCGGCCACCCGGGTCGCTGCGGTGTAGCCGGTGTCCACCGTCCAGGCGATGACCTGGATTTCCTTGTCCGCTCCGGCCTGGTGGCCCTGGCAGGTGTAGAGGCGGCGGTTGTTCGCGAAGCCGGGATCCAGGACCAGACCCATCAAGCCCGTTTCGCCGGTGGAGAACAGGTCGCTGAAGTCGGCGCTCAACGCCGCCACCGTGCCGTTCGTACGCCGCACCGACAACCCGCCACCCCGCTGATCGAAGATCAGTGTGCCGTCGGGCGTCTGCGCGACATCCCACGGGATGGTCAGACCCGAGGCGATCTGCGTGATGCTGAACGTTGGCCGCGCCGCCGCCGACGGCGCAGCGGCGGCCGGCACCGACTGCACGACGACGCTCACCAAACCGGCGAGCGCCACGCTGACTACAAGCTTGGAAACATTTCGCCGTACTGCGCTCATGGCGGCCCCTCTATCGTCTGCAGCGATGACTCTTAGTAGTCCAGTGGTTGCTCAAAGACACTAACTCGCCCGGACATCTTGCGGGGAATTTCGTCCCACCTGCCCTACGGCCAACCGGTACGGCTGATCCGGCCGCGCCATCAGCGCCCGCATCCGCGGTCGGCGCGCAGCGCCTCCGGCTCGACCGTTTGCGGCTGATCACCGGGGTCGGGTTGCGACGCCTTCACGGACCTATGTCGAGGGCGTGCACGATGCTGTGCGCGGCTGGGGCTGGGGACCCGACACCGGTGCCGCCTGGCGGCAGATCCTGGACCGGGTCCACACCTACGCCGACCTCGAACCAGCCCTGCTGGGCCGGGTCGAGGAACTGATCGACTTCGTGACCGCGCCGCACACCTGTGATCAGGTCGAGCTTTACCCTCGGGATCTCACAGCGCAGTGTGTGATCAACTAAGGGGTCTGATGCGGGTGAAGCATGTACCAGCTGGTCTGATGCTGTCTCTGACGGTGGTCTCGGTGGGCGCGTTGCCGGCGCACGCGCAGAGCCGGCGGGTGTGGAAGCGGAAGCCACGCCGTCGGGTTGCCCAGCCGTACCGGGGCGGATGCCGATAGACGATAAGGCTACGGCAAACAGGAACGGCACACGTTGGACATCTATCCGCGACCGGCCGGCCAGGTGGTCCCGATCGTGGTCACCGTCCACGGCGGCGGCTGGATCGGCGGGGACAATTCGGGCAAGCGCATCACCTGCATCACCCAGGAGTTGGCCGCGCTGGGATTCGCAGTGTTCTCGATCAACTACCGGCAGGCCACCCCGGAGCAGGACGGCGTGCCGATGCAGACCAACCGACATCGGGGTGGCGACGAAGTGGGTCAAAGCAAACGGCGCCGCGTACGGCGGGGATTACCAGCAACATCACGCTGCTCGGCGGCTCGTCCGGGGCCCAGCTCGTCGCGTTGGCCGGCCTGCTGATCAACAAGGCAGGACAGCCGCCCGTGCTGCGCGGTGTGATCGAGATGTCGGGCGTGATGGACTTCCCGAGCTTCTTCAACCAGCCGGGTCAGCCACCGCCGGGTGACGAGCAACACGAGGGGGTCAGCACCTACCTGGGCTGTGTGCCATCTGAATGCACCCAAGCCGAGCTCAGGGCGGCATCGCCGGCCTGGCGGATCAACGGGCAAACCTGTCCGGACTTCCTGCTGATCAACGGTCAAACGGAATTACTGCCAGCTACGCAGGCGACCAACATGCACGAGAGCCTGCAGTCCGCTGGATGCGACTCGGAGATCCGCCTGCCCAACACCAGCCAACATGGTCTGGCACTGTTCCCGTTCACCGAAACGTTCATCGTCGACTTCTTGAACAATCCCTGATCCGCGGGCGAACGACGACGGCGAGGCCTGATCAGCCCCCAGAATGTCGGTGGGGTCTTCTAGTCTCGGGCTCATGAGCGCTGACTCCGAGCTTCCGAACCGCGATCGGCCGGTTTTTCCGGATGGCTACGGGATCCCCCCGAGTTCAGCGGGGCTGCTTTCCTGGGCGCAGGTGGAAGAGCGGCTGATTTCGGCACTGCACTACTGGATGGCAACCGTCCGCCCGGACGGCACGCCGCATGTCGTCCCCCGCTGGGGCGTGTGGCTGGATGGGCGATTCTTCTACGACGGTGCGCCCACCACCCGGCATGCCAGGAACCTCGCCGGAAATCCGGCGTGCTCACTCAACCTGGAAAGTGGGACCGAGACCGTGATCGTCGAGGGCAGGTCCGAGCCGACCAAGGCCCCTGTCGACGGGCTCGGTGCTCGGCTGTCCACCGGCTTCCAGAAATATCACGATCTTGGCTATGCCCCCGGGCCGGAGTCCTGGGTCGATGGTGGCGGCCTGATGGTTCTGACGCCGGTCCGGGCGATGGCTTGGTTCGCCTTTCCGAAGGATTGCACCCGATTTCGCTTTCGCGGCCGATGAGGCACCGGCGCGCGCTCAGAGTTGGCGCACCCAATTCTCGAGAAGGGTGGCCCCTGCCTTTCCGGATTTTTCCGGGTGGAACTGGGTTGCTGACAGAGCGCCGTTCTCGACAGCGGCGACGAACCGCTCTCCGTGTTCGGCCCACGTCACCATGGGGGGCACACAAGGGGCCGCCTCGTCCACCTTGAACCTGCGGGCCGCGTAGCTGTGCACGAAGTAGAACCGCTCCGCCGCGACGCTCTCGAACAGCCGTGACCCCGGCGCTGCCACAACGGTGTTCCAGCCCATGTGCGGCACCACCGGAGCGGTCAGCCGCTCGACGACTCCCGGCCATTGTTGACAGCCCATTGTTTCCTCCGTGCCCTCCACCCCGCATTCGAAGAGCACCTGCATGCCGACGCAGATGCCGAGCACCGGCCGTCCTCCGGCCAGCCGGCGGTCGATGATCCGTGGCCCGTCCACGGCAGCCAAGCCGCGCATACACGACGCAAAAGCGCCGACACCCGGAACGACCAGACCGTCGCAAGCCAACGCCGCGACGCGGTCGGCGGTCACCGACACGGCGGCCCCGGCCCGCTCGAGTGCGCGCTCGGCAGAGCGCAGATTGCCGCTGCCGTAGTCGAGTATCACGACTCGAGGTCGCGGAGCAGCCATCGTGGTCATTTCCCCATGGCGTGACGGCCGCCCGCTAGAACCCGGAAGGTCACAACCTGCCTTTGGTGCTGGGTACGCCGCCGATCCGCGGGTCGAGAGCCACGGCCATACGCAGTGCCCGGGCAAGGGCCTTGAACTGTCCTTCGACGATGTGGTGGGCATCGCGCCCGGCATGGAGTACCCGGATGTGCAACGTGACCCGGGCGGCGAAAGCAAACGACTGGAGAACGTGCGCTGTCAGACTGGTCGGATAGTCCGGTCCGATCATCGACGTCATGTTCTCCGGCTCGACATGTACGCAGTACGGCCGGCCGGAAAGATCCACTGCCGCTTGGACCAACACCTCGTCCATCGGCACGAGTGCGTCGCCGTAGCGCGTGATTCCCACCTTGTCACCCAGCGCCTGACCGAACGCCTGGCCCAGTGCGAGGGCCACATCCTCCACAGTGTGGTGCGCATCGATGTGCAGGTCACCCTCGGCATGGACGGACAGGTCGATGCCGCTGTGTTTGGCCAACGCAACGAGCATGTGGTCGAAGAACCCCACCCCGGTGACGACGTCGGCCCGCCCGGTTCCGTCGAGGTCGACCTCGACAACCAGTTTCGTCTCCGACGTCGCCCGTTCGACGCGTGCTGTGCGACCCATGCTGGTAATTGTCCCCTATTGCCGGCGACCGGCGGCATGTCCCGCCCGGACCGCCCGCAGGCCGGCCAACACAGCGTCGGTCTCAGCGGCTGTCCCGGCGGTGATCCGAAGATGACCGGGGATGCCGACATCTCGTACCAGGACGCCGTGATCGAGCAACGCCTGCCAGGCTTGGCCAGCGTCGGGAAAGCCACCGGCCAGGATGAAGTTGGCATCACTGGGTACGGCGGTCAGACCGAACTCCGGAAGTCCTGCGACGATCCGCTCCCGCTCGGCACAGACCTGCTGAACGGTGGCCAGCAGCCGTGGGGCGTAGGACAGTGCGACCCGGGCCACCACCTGGGTGAGCGTGGACAGGTGATAGGGCAACCGGACCAGTTGCAGAGCGTCGACCACCGCCGGATCTCCGGCGAGATAGCCCAGCCGCAGACCGGCCATCCCGAACGCCTTGGACATCGTGCGGGTGACCACGAGTCTGTTCCGCCCTGGCAAGAGGCTGAGTGCGCTCGGCGTACCCGGTCGGGAGAACTCCGCGTAGGCCTCGTCGACGATCACCATCCCCGGCGTCTGGGCGTACACCGCCTCGATCACCGCCAGGCTCACGGCGGTGCCGGTCGGATTGTTCGGCGACGTCACGAATACGACGTCGGGCCGTTGCTCCCGTACCGCCGCCGCCGCACGGTCGGGGTCGATGCCGAAGTCGGGTTCGCGCGGACCGTCACGCCATGACGTACCGGTGCTGAGGCTGATCAGCGGATGCATCGAGTACGAAGGGGTGAAGCCCAGGGCGCTGCGTCCGGCGCCGCCGAAGGCTTGTAACAGTTGCTGCAGGATCTCATTGGACCCGTTGGCTGCCCATATGTGGGCAGCGCTCAGGTCGTGCCCGAGGTAGCCGGCAAGATCGCTGCGCAGTTCGACGACGTCGCGGTCCGGATACCGGTTGAGTCCGGCGGCGACAGCGCCGACTGCGGCGGCTATCGCCTCGGACAGCCCGGCTGGCAGCGGCCAGCTGTTCTCGTTGGTGTTCAGACGTACGGGGACGTCGAGTTGCGGTGCACCGTATGCTGATCGACCTTGTAGCTCCGGACGGAGCGGCAGGGCGGGACTCACCGCTCCCGCTCGCGAACCGCGGCGGCGTGCGCCGGTAGATCCTCGGCATGAGCCAGGGCGTCGATGTATCCAGCCGCGTCGGCCAGTGCCCTCCGGTCGTAGTCCACAACGTGGATCCCCCGCAGAAACGACTGCACTGACAGCCCGGATGAGTGCCGGGCGCAACCACCGGTCGGTAGAACATGGTTGGACCCGGCGCAGTAGTCCCCCAGTGACACCGGCGACCACGGGCCGACGAAGATCGCGCCGGCGTTGCGAACCCGCAGCGCGACGGCTCGCGGGTCACGGGTGTGGATCTCCAGGTGCTCGGCGGCGTAGGCATCGATCACCTGTAATCCCACGTCCAGGTCATCGACCAGCACGATCCCTGACTGAGCTCCGGTCAGTGCCGCGGTGATCCGTTGGACGTGCTTGGAGGCCGCGACGTACTCCGCCAGCGTCCCGACAACCTGGTCGGCCAGTTCGTCGCTGGTCGTGACTAGTACGGCACTGGCCAACGGGTCATGCTCGGCCTGGCTGATTAGATCCGCGGCCACGTGTCCGGCATCGGCACTGTCGTCAGCCAGGATCGCAACCTCGGTCGGCCCGGCCTCGGAGTCGATGCCGACCACCCCGCGAAGCAGCCGCTTGGCCGCCGTCGTGTAGATGTTCCCCGGGCCGGTGACCATGTCGACCGGCTCACACGTGCCTGCGCCATACGCGAGCGTCGCGATGGCCTGCGCCCCACCGACGGCGTACACCTCGCGAACGCCGAGCAGGGCGCAGGCGGCCAGCACACCTGGATCAGGCAGCCCGCCGTACTCCTTCTGCGGCGGGCTGGCCACTGCGATGGACTCGACGCCGGCGATCTGGGCTGGCACGACGTTCATCACGACGCTGGACAGCAGCGGCGCCAGTCCGCCCGGAACGTAGAGCCCGACCCGGCCAACCGCGATCCAGCGTTCAGTGACCGTGCCTCCGGGGACGATCTCGGTCGTGACTTCACGGCGCCGCTGATCAACGTGCACCCGGCCGACCCTTGCGATCATCTCGTCGAGCGCCGCGCGCAGCTCATCTGAACAGTCGGCCAGCGCCGCATCGAGAGCACGCGGCGCTACGGCGATAGACTCCAAGGCAACTCCGTCGAGCCGATGCGTGATCTCTCGTACGGCGTCCTCACCCCGGAGTCGGACGTCCTCGCAGATCGGTGCGACGACGGCCAGCGCAGCGTTAATGTCGATGTCGGCGCGCGGAAGCAGGCCGGCCAGTGCTCGGCGTGCGGGCATAGCAGCACCGCGCAGGTCCAGCCGGTTCAGCATTGGGCGAACTCCTTCCGACCTCGCGACGCCTGATCCCAGGGTAGTGAGCCTGGTGCCTCGGAGCCGGACTGGCGGCGCTGGTCTCGGCACTACGCTGGCTTCGTGGAGCGAGCGAGTGCGAGAATCCCGCTCTTTCCCTTGGGAAGCCCGCTTTTTCCTGGCATCGTGCTGCCGCTGCATGTCTTCGAGGAACGGTATCGACTGCTGGTCGAGGATCTGCTGGCCCTTCCTGACGGTGCCAGCCGCCGCTTCGGGGTGGTGGCTATTCGGCAGGGCTGGGAGGTCGGCAGCGGCGCCTTCGGGAATTCCGAACCCGCCCTCTACGACGTAGGTTGTACCGCGACCGTACGTGCGGTCAGCAGGCGCGGGAATGACCGATTCGACGTCGTCGCAGTCGGCACGGATCGCTTCAGAGTCTTGCAGATGCAGCGCGGTCTGGCGGCCTACCTGCAGGCAGACGTCGACTGGCTGCCGGGGCCGGACACCGATGCCGACACTGTGCCTGAGGCTGCCGCGTTCGCCGCTGTGGTCGGCCAGCTCTTCCTGCGCTACATCTCCCAAGTGGCAAGCCTGCATGGCACGAAGATCGAGCTCCCGGAACTTCCCGAAAACCCTCGTGAGCTGTCCTACCTGGTGGCCGCGGGCGCGTTGCTCACCGCCGAGGATCGTCAGGCGCTGCTGGTCGAGGACCTGACGTCGGCACGATTGGCGGCACAGTCAGGTTTGCTGCGCCGTGAGCTGACGGTGCTGGCGAGCCTGCGCGCGGTCCCAGTTCCGTTGGTGCAGTTGGCTGTTCCGTCGAGTATGAATTGAAGTGTGCCGGCCCGGAGCGTCGCAGATCATCACTGGCTGCGAAGCACACCTGGATCATGTAGCTCAGCGCGGACAGGAACGCTCCGATGACAAGAACCGGGATTGCTCCCAACTGCAATGCCGGGGTCACGATGGTCCCGATCTGAGCCGTTTGCGCCTCCGATGGTCCGGTTTCCAGGAGTTCCCCGGTCTGCCAGGCCACCATGGCCGCGACTACCATGCCCGTGGCCAAGCCGAGAACGATGCCAACGCCCCGGACTCGCAACAACCACCACACCAGGACCGCTGCCAGCACGCCGAGCAGTCCGGTGAGAATCAGAAGCCAGGTGTCAGCCCCGATCAGAGCCTCGGACTGAGGTTCGACAGCTCGAAAGCCACCTTCCACGACCTCGTACTCCCGCCGCGGTGCCAGGCTCAGCCAGAGCAGGCCGACCGGGATACCGGCCGCGGCCAGGACGAGCACCAGCCAAAGCACTGTGCGGACTTCGTCGCTGGCGATCCGTAGTCCTGCATACCAAGGGGGCATGGCTACCGGCGCGGCCTGGTGGTCGGGTGACCAAGCGGGCGGCGCAGCGGGGCCAAACACAGGGCAAACCCTACGTCGTTGGTGGATCTGCTCGCTGAAGGCGGGGGTTAGCCGGGGCTGGCCACCGGCTGTGTGCGCTGCCGCAGGACGTGCTCCACCAGTTCGATCAGCGTCTGTTTGACGGCTTCGCGTTGGCGAGCGTCGGTGAGCACGACCGGGACGTCGGGATCTATGGACAGCGCCTCACGTACGTCCTCGGCGCGGTGCCGGGCGACACCGTCAAAACAGTTCACGGCGACGACGTAGTTCAAGCCGCGGTCCTCGACGAAGTCCACCGCAGCGAAGCAGTCAGCCAGCCGCCGGGTGTCCACCAGGACAACCACTCCGATCGCGCCTCTCATCAAGTCGTCCCACATGAACCAGAAGCGATGCTGTCCCGGGGTTCCGAACAGGTAGAGGATCAGTTCCTCGCCCAGGGACACCCTGCCGAAGTCCATCGCAACGGTTGTCGTCCCTTTGTCCGGCGTGGAGCCGAGGTCGTCCAGGCCGGCCGACGCCTCGGTCATCAGGGCCTCGGTCCGCAGCGGCGTAATTTCGGAGACGGCGCCGACGAAGGTCGTCTTTCCGACCCCGAAACCGCCGGCTACCACGATCTTCGCCGAGGATCGATTGGCCGGCCGCGGATCGGGGACTGTCGGCATAGCTGGCGCGGCGGGCGTCCGACCTTGCCGCGGCCAGACCGGCCCAGTCACAGAAGCCGCGGCCGGCTGGCCACGTGCGCCCTCATAGCTGGCGAAGTCCACTGAGCACCTTCTCCAGGAACGCGACCTCGGGCTGGCCGGTGGCATCTCCGGCCGTGGTGTGTACGGTCACCAGTCCGACCCTGGCCATGTCTCCCAACAGGACCCGTGCCACGCCCAATGGCAGGGTCAACCTCGCGGCCACCTCTGCCACCGACTGAACCTGACGGCAGAGATCGGCAATCGGGCGATGCTCGGGGTTCATCCGTGCGTCGTCGCTGACGACACCGTCGACGGTCGTGACCAGCGCTTCGATCGGCAAGTCGTAGTCCGATCGCGTCCGGCCGCGCGTCCGCGCGTACGGGCGGACGATCGGGGTCGAGTCGTCGGAGGGCAGTTCCATCAAACACCGCTCACGGCCAACTCCTACCCGGCGATCTCACGCAGTTGTGAGCGCAGAGCCGGTGTGAGCAACTGCCCGGCCCGATCCACGAGCAACGCCATTTCGTACCCGACCAGGCCCAGGTCACAGTCGGGGGCAGCGAGTACTGCCAGGCACGAGCCGTCCGAGATAGACATCAACAGCATCGCGCCGCGCTCCATCTCCACCGCCGTCTGGACGACCTCGCCACCATCGAAGCAGCTGGAGGCGCCCTGGGTAAGACTGATCAAGCCAGAGGTGACCGCGGCCAACTGATCCGCGCGGTCCCGGGGAAGGGCCTGTGACGAGGTCAGCAACAGGCCGTCGGAGGACACGACGACGGCGTGGGCTACGCCAGAAACCCGTTCGGCGAAGTTGCTGACCAGCCATCCGAACTGTCCGGGGTGGGTGGCTGGCTCCTGGTACTCGGTCGTCATTGCCGCTCCTGAGAGGTCGGTACCTCGCCGTGCCGGCCCACTTCGTTCCGCCTCGGTTCGCCCATCGAGCGCTCGGCGTCTTCCATGGGCGAGGAGTGCCGACCGCGGCGGGTGCCACGTTGATAACTGCTCAGGTTGCCGCGAACACGTTCCGCGTCGCGGAGCAGCGTGACGTTGTTCATCCGGCCGGCGGCGGATGGACTGGTCTCGGCGGCCAGCCTCGCCGTAGCGCCAGGGACGAGGTGCGCACGTGGCCGACGCCGCGGAAGCCCCGCACGAGTGGTGCCGGCATCGACCGGCGTACGCAGCTGTTCTGCTGCCTGCCAGCCCTGGTCTGCCGAAGAGCCGAAGTCCGAAGCCGGACCTTCGATGTCGACAAGACTATTCCGGTCGGATTCGCCGCTGTCCGCCGCGCCACTTACAGCGGCTGGCTTCTGACTGAACCATGCCGAGCGCATCTCCTGGAAGATCGGTGTTCCCTCCCCCTGTCCCTGGCTCAGCGAGTCCGCCGTTGGCAGGGTCGCGAAGAAATCCGTGGTATGAGCGTCGCCCGGCTCAGCAGGCTGACTGGAGGCGAACAAGTCCAGACCGGCTTGGCTGCGGCTGGAGACCGCATCCAGCGAGAAGTCCAATGCCTGGGTGATCGCCGCGTCGAACTGGGCGCCGTTGCCGGTTCCGTTCGATGCAGCAGCTATCCCGGCAGGAACCATCGCACCGTTACGGCCGTTATCGGCCGCCTGTCCCGGCCGGGCCGGCGCAACGGCACCGCTCGGCGCTGCATCGAACAGTGCACCGACCGCCGAAACGGCCGTCGATCCGTTGGCGACGGCGGCTGGTTGGCTGACCTGTGCGGGGCGCTCGACCTCTGGCGAGATCAACCCGTTGGGCACCGAGACGGCGGCGGTCAGACCGCCTTCGGAGCCGGTCGCCTGCATGCGCACAGAGATGCCGTGCCGAGCTGCCAGCCGACCTACGACGAACAGGCCCATGTGTCGAGAGACCGAGACGTCGACCATCGGGGGCGTGGCAAGACGATCGTTGATCGCATTGCGTTGCGTTGCTGACATCCCTACACCTGTGTCGCGGATCTCGATGAGCATGCCGCCGTCGGGCTGTAGCGAGCTGGACAGAACTACCTGCGCGTCCTTGGGCGAGAAGTTCGTGGCGTTGTCGAGCAGCTCAGCAGTCAGGTGCACCAGGTCGTTGACGGCAACACCGAGGATCGCGGCGTTGGGAACACTCTCGATCGTGATCCGCTGATACTCCTCGATCTCGGAGATCGCCCCGCGCAGGACGTCGAGGATCGGGCGAGCCGCTCCGGTGCGCTGGCGGGTCTCCGAGCCGGCCAGCACCAAGAGGTTCTCGTTGTTACGGCGCATCCGAGTCGCCAGGTGGTCCAGCCGAAAGAGTTCGCCCAGGGCCTCAGGGTCGCGTTCACCACTTTCCAGAGCATCGATGATCCGCAGCTGACGTTCGACCATGCCCTGGCTGCGCCGGGAAAGGTTGACGAACATGTCGTTGACGGTGCTGCGCATCATGGCTTGTTCGGTAGCCAGTCGCACGGCCTCTCGATGCACCTCGTCGAAGGCCCTGGCCACCTGCCCGATGTCCTCGCTGGTGTGTACGGCGGTCGGCACTGGAGCGATCTCGTCCTTCCAGCCACCGGGTCGGCGCAGTTGGTCGACGAGTGCGGGTAGTCGCCGCTGGGCCA
>Ga0136610_1000070_pt1 | contig 20597 bp, 23 predicted proteins | sample AntDrymUQ1342206_2_FD_104804 | JGI IMG/M metagenome (GOLD analysis project Ga0136610, IMG submission 104804) | Polar desert sand microbial communities from Dry Valleys, Antarctica - metaG UQ134 (22.06) | ecosystem: Environmental > Terrestrial > Soil > Desert | place: Antarctica: Dry Valley...
CATTCTCGTCGGGGGTCCAGTAGCCGAGCACGAGCGACAGGTCGAAGTACCACGAGCGCCCGGGCTGCTCGCGCCGCTGCAGCTTCGCGAGCGCCCGCTCACCGGCCGTGAACGGCGCCAGGCCGGGCGGGCAGTTGAGGCATTTCTGCGTGCCGGCGAAGGCGGCGTCGACGCCGGCCTCGTCGATGCGCAGCGGGTGGCCGCCGATCGACGTGACGCAGTCGATCAGCAGCAGCGCGTCCTGCTCGCGGCAGGCATCGGCGAGGCCGTCCAGCGGCTGTGCGACGCCGGTCGAGGTCTCGCCGTGCACGACGACCATCGCATCGAGGCCGTCGGCCGCCGCCGCGATCAGGCGCTCCTGATCGATCGCGCGACCCCACTGCGCTTCGACGCGCACGACGTCCGCCCCCGCGCGCGCGAGCTCATCCGCCATACGCTCGCCGAACAGGCCGTGGACGCCGCAGACGACGCGGTCGCCGGGGTCGACGAAGTTCGCCACGAGCGCCTCCATCCCCGCGCTGCCCGTGCCGGAGATCGGCAGCGTCGCGCGGTTGTCGGTCTGGAAGGCCTCGCGCAGCAGGTCGATCGTCTCGCCCATGATCGCCGCGAAGGCGGGGTCCATGTGACCGATCGTCGGCTGCGCGAGCGCCTCCAGCACGCGCTCGGGGACGATGCTCGGACCCGAGCCGAGCAGCAGGCGGGTGGGGACGCCGGCCTGCGGGCGCACGGCGCTCAAGGCGCCTCGACGTCGGGGAAGTGCGCGGCGAGATGGCCGCGCAGCACGTCGCGGATCCAGCGGCGCTCGTCCGGCGTGGCGATGCGATAGCGCATCAGCAGCTCCTTCTGGCCCTCCGTCGGGACGTCGTAGATCGTCCAGCGCTCGACGAGGCGCTCGAAGAGGAACTCGACCGCGCGATGCCACGAGTCGTCCGTGCTGACGCGCTGGTCGTGCAGCGTCGAGGCGTACTTGCGGCGGGTGAGCGCGGACATCGAGCCGCGCAGCGTCAGGACGTTGCCGTCGGCGTCGCGATAGTCCGTCGTGTCCGCCGAGATCCGGCCGGCTGCGCGATTGCGCCTGCCCATCACGGCTCACCGTCGATCTCGATGTCCAGGCTCTCGACGAGCGCGGCCCTGCCCGCATGCTCATAGCTCACGTCGACGGAGTCGTTCTGGCGGTAGGTCCCGACGCCCCACGCGCCGAGAAACCAGCGCCAGAATCCGAGCTTGCCCTCCTTCTTCAGCTCGCGGTCGAAGACGAGCGTGCGGTCGACGAGCTCGTAGTCGGCGCCCGCCTGCTGGCGCACCCCGTTGACGTAGACCTCGAAGGGCGAGCGAACGTCTGGGGGGAGTGGCACGATCGAGGGCACGAGACGGCCATTATGGCCGTTCGCGCGCCATGCCCGACGACCTCCCCTACCGCGTCCGCCGCTCCGACCGCGCCCGCCGCGTGCGGGTGCGCGTCGACCCTCATCGCGGCGTCGAGGTCGTCCTGCCGCGACGCAGCCCCGCTGGCGCCGCCCCCGCCGCGATCGCCGAGCTGCGCCCCTGGATCGAGGCCCGGCTGATCGAGGGACAGGTCGTGCGCGACGTCGTCGCCGCGCGCGGGGCGCACGTCCCGTATCTCGGCGGCGAGCTCGCGCTGCGCCCGCAGGCAGGCCGCACGCGCGTGCACCGGCGCGGCGACGAGCTGCTCGTCCCGGGCGACCCCGGCCTGGCGGCCGCCGCGATCGAGCGCTGGTACCGGCGCGCCGCTCGCGACGAGATCGCACCGCGCGTGGACCGCGCCGTGGGCGCGCTGGGCACGAGCTACAGCGCGCTGACGATCCGCAACCAGCGCACGCGCTGGGGCTCGTGCTCGGCTGCGGGTGCGATGAGCTTCAACTGGCGCCTGCTGCTCGCTCCCGAGCCCGTGCTCGACTACGTCGTCTGGCACGAGGCCTGCCACCTGCGCGTCATGGACCACTCGGCGCGCTTCTGGGAGCTCGTCGGATCGCACTGTCCCGATTACTCCGAGCACCGGCGCTGGCTGCGGGTGAAGGGGTCTACATTGGTCCTCTAGTGCGGCCGAGGGCGAGAGGACGGATCCTGGGAGGGGTCTTGGTGGTCGCGGCGCTCGTGATCGCGCTCGTCCTCGCGCTCTCGGGCGGCGGCGGCTACACGGTCCACGCGCACTTCGTCTCCGCCAGCCAGATCGTCCAGGGCAACGAGGTCCGCGTCAGCGGCAAGGCGGTGGGCTCGGTGCAGGACGTCGCGCTGACGCCCGACGGCCAGGCCGACATCACGCTGTCCGTGCAGGAGGACGGCTACTTCCCGCTGCGCCGCGGCACGCGGGCGACGGTCCGCCTGGCGTCGCTGTCGGGCGTCGCCAACCGCTACATCGACCTGCAGCTCGGCGGCGCCGACGTCCCCGACGGCGGCCGGCTGGGCACCGACAGCACCGAGCCCACCGTCGACCTCGACCAGGTCTTCAACACGTTCGACCCGCTCGCGCGCAGGGCGGTGTCGAACTCCGTGGAGTTCCTGCGCGACTTCCAGGCCGGCCAGGCCGCGGCGCTCGGGGGCATCCGCTCGACGCCGCCTGACAGCAAGAGCAACGGTCACGTCCTGCCGCAGGTCATCGTCGCCGGCGATCAGTCGCTGCCCGCGCGCAAGCGCACGGCGGACAACCGCGGCAACGCCTACCAGCCGCCGGGCTCGCGCCCAGACATGATCTCGCAGGCGCTGCCGAGCTTCGACTGCAAGCCGAGCGAGAAGCCGCCGACCTCGACGCCTGGCTGCAAGATCGCGGGCCCGATCCCGTTCGACAACGTCGAGCAGTTCTTCCCCAACGTGCGCGAGGGCGGGCCGGGCGGCACGCCGGCCGGCGGCTGATCGCATGGCCCCGACCCGCGTCGGCGTCGTCGGACACGTCGAGTTGGTCGAGTTCGCACGTGTGGCACGGGTCCCCCGCGCGGGCGAGATCGTCCATGCAAGCGACTTCTTCGCCGAGCCGGCAGGCGGCGGCGGCGTGGCCGCCGTGCAGCTGTGCAGGCTGGCCGGCGACGCGCTGCTGCTGACCGCGCTCGGCAGCGGACCCGACGGCGAGCGAGCGGCTTCGCAGCTGCGCGAACGCCACGGCGTGACGGTCCACGCGGGCCTGCGCCCCGCCCCGCAGCGACGCGCGTTCACGTTCCTCGACGACGGCGCCGAGCGCACGATCACCGTGCTCGGCGAGCGGATCGTGCCGCACCGCTCCGATCCGCTGCCGTGGGACGAACTCGGCGATCTCGACGCGATCTACGTCACCGGCGGCGATGCCGGCGCGGTGCAGGCGGCCCGCGCCGCGCGCGTGCTCGTCGCGACGCCGCGCGCGCTCGAGGCGCTGGCGGCCTCGGGGGTGGCGCTCGACGTGCTCGTCGGCAGCGAGCACGATCCGGGCGAGCGCTACGAGCCGGGGATGCTCGACCCCGAGCCGCGCGTCGTCGTGCGCACGCGGGGGGGCGAGGGCGGCTCGTGGGTCGTCAGCGAACCAGGGCCGGCTCTGCCCGACGCGCCGTGGCTGCAGGCGGGCGCGCGCGGCGGGCGCTGGCAGGCGACCGCGCTGCCCGGACCGCCGCTCGACGCCTACGGCTGCGGCGACTCGTTCGCCGCCGGGCTGACGTACGGCCTCGGCGCGGGGATGGCGCTGGCTGAGGCGATCGAGCTCGCGGCGCGCTGCGGCGCGGCGTGCCTGACCGGTCGCGGGCCGTACGCGGCGCAGCTCGGCCGCGTGTACTAGGCGCTCAGGCCGTGCGGCGCACGACGGGGCGCTCTGCGCCTCGTATGCATGCGCAGGTCGCCCGAGAGCGGTGGCGCGGACGCGCTCATCGGACCTCGTACGTCAGCCCCGGCGTTCCGAGCCCCGGGCGCACGGCGACGAGATAGCAGCGACCGTCGGCGGCCTGCGCCCGCGCCACGCGGCGGCGGGCCGCGAGCGCCTGCACGACCCCGAAGGCGACGCTGGCAAGGCCCGTGCCGAAGATCAGCAGGCCGCTCGATCGCCCGAGCAGCACCCAGCCGCAGACCGCGACGATCCAGATCGCCGTCTCGACGAGCAGGCGGCGGCGCAGGCGCGCCGGATCCAGCGCCGGCGCGCCCGGCGCCGCCCCCGCCAGCGGGCGCTCGGTGAGCCAGCGCCCGGCGGCCAGGGGCGGCACGCCGCGACGCAGCGCGGCGTAGCCGGCGAGCGCGCCGAGCGCCGCGACCACGAACAGCGGCGCCGACCACGCGCCCTCGTAGGAGATGACGAGACCGGGAAAGGCGACGAGCGCGAGCGCGAGGCCGAGGACGATCGAGCAGGCGCCCTCGAGCAGCAGGTAGTCGCGGTAGCTCATCCGTCGCCGAGGACGCGGCGCAGCGCGTCGAACGCCGACTCGCCCCGCTGCTGCGCGATCGCGGTGCGCTGCAGCTTGCCGCGATAGGCCTCGAAGGACCCGTCTCCGCGCACGTCGGCGCCCGCGCGCACGCGCGGCCTGAGGCGGCCGGGCCCGCTGAGCTCGCCGCGCGCCGCGACCTGCGCGACCGGCGCGATCTCGCGCAGCAGCGCCTTCGCCGGCGCGCGCCGCGCCGCGGGCCCGAGCGCGCGCAGCTGCATCTCGAGCAGGTCGATCGCGTCGGGCAGCGTGGGAACCCGCCGGCGCGTGACCTTCGACCCGACGCGAACGGTGACGGTGTACGCGCTCACAGCGGCCACACCTCGCGCCGCAGCCCCATCTCGAAGAACATCCACTCGTAGCGGGCGGTCGTTGCGAAGCGCTGCGCGGCGGCGTCGCGATCGGCCTGCGACAGCGACGGGCCGAGCCGGTCGGCGAGGTCGAGCACCGCCTGCACCACGGCGCCGTACTCCTCCCCGCCGTAGGTGTCGATCCAGCGCGCGTAGAGCGGGTCGGGCGAGCCCCGCCGAGCGAGCTCGATCCCGACCTCGCGGTAGATCCAGTAGCAGGGCAGCACCGCGCCGAGCGCCTCGGCGAACGAGCCGCCGTGCGCGCTGGCCAGCAGGTAGCTGCAGTAGGCGAGGTTCGTCGGCGCCATCGGCGTCGCGGCCACGTGTGCCTCGCTGACGCCCAGCACGGCGAAGAGCGACTCGTGCAGCTCGCGCTCGACGGCGATCGCGCCCGCGGCGTGCTCGGCGAACATCGCGATCGACGACTCGTCGGGTGCGCGCGCCGCGCACACGCTCAGCGCGCGGGCGTACCCGCGCAGGTAGTGGGCGTCCTGGATGACGTAGAAGCGAAAGGCCGCCGGATCCAGCTCGCCGCTGCACAACCCGTCGAGGAACGGATGCTCGAGGATTCGCGCATACACGTCCTCGATGTCCGCCCACAGACGGGCGCTGAAGCTCCCCTCGCCCACCCGGCGAGCGTCAGCGCTGGTCGATCGGCACGTAGTCGCGCGAGCGCTCGCCGGTGTAGATCTGGCGCGGGCGCGAGATCTTCTGCTCGGCGTCCTCGACCATCTCGCGCCACTGCGCAATCCAGCCGCTCACGCGGCCGATCGCGAACATCACCGGGAACATCGCGACGGGCAGGCCCATCGCCTGGTAGATCAGGCCGGAGTAGAAGTCGACGTTCGGATAGAGCTTGCGCTCGATGAAGTAGTCGTCCTCGAGCGCGATCTGCTCGAGCTCGATCGCGATGTCCAGCAGCGGGTTGCGCCCGGTCACGTCGAAGACGTCCTCGGCGGCGGTCTTGATGATCCGCGCGCGGGGGTCGTAGTTCTTGTAGACGCGGTGCCCGAAGCCCATCAGGCGCTCCTCGCCCTCCTTCACCCCGCGGACGAAGTCGGGGATGTTCTCGCGCCGCTCGATGCGCTTGAGCATCGCCAGCACGGCCTCGTTGGCGCCGCCGTGCAGCGGTCCGTACAGCGCGCCGATCCCGCCCGCGATCGCCGAATAGGGATCGGGCTTGGCGGAGCCGATCGAGCGCACGGCGCTCGTCGAGCAGTTCTGCTCGTGGTCGGCGTGCAGGATGAACAGCACGTCCAGCGCGCGTTCCAGGCGCGGATCGGGCTCGTACTTCAGCTCGGTCATCTTGTACATCATGTTCAGGAAGTTGCCCGAGTAGCTGAGGTCGTTGTCGGGATAGACGTAGGGCTGGCCCTGGGCATGGCGGTAGGCGAACGCCGCCAGCGTCGGCATCTTGGAGATCATGCGAATCGTCTGGACGTCGCGGTTGGCGGCGTCGTCGATCTGGTTGGCGTCCGGATAGAACGTCGACAGCGCGGCGGTCGCGCCGAGCAGCATCCCCATCGGGTGGGCGTCGTGGCGGAAGCCCCCGAGGAAGTCCTTGATGTTCTCGTGGACGAACGTGTGCGTCGTGATCTCGAACTGCCACTCCTCCAGCTGCGCCGCCGTCGGCAGCTCGCCGTAGATCAGCAGGTAGGCGACCTCGAGGTAGGTCGAGTGCTCGGCGAGCTGCTCGATCGGATAGCCGCGGTACTCGAGGACGCCGTTGGTCCCGTCGAGATAGGTGATCGACGAACGGCACGACGCCGTGTTCATGAACGCGGGGTCGTACGTCATCAGTCCGAAGTCGTCCTCGGCCACCCTGATCGCGCGGAAGTCCAGCGCCCTCACGGTGCCGTCGGTGATCGGGATCTCATAGGAGCGCCCGGTGCGGTTGTCCGTGACGCTGAGGGTGTCCCGTTCGCCCGGGGCGGCCGCGCCGTTGTGCTCCGGCGCGGTCTCGCCTGTCGCCTGTTCGATGTCGTTCGAGGTGCTCACGTAGACGGATTATGACGCCGGGGCGCCCGATCCAGGGTCGCGGCCATGTGAATTTCTGAAGTCGAGGGTCTCAGTCGCGCTTCCAGCCGCCTCCGAAGAGGCGGCTCAGGCGCCCCCCGCGGGCGTCTGCGCGGTACGTCGGCCCGCCCGCGGAGTCGCGTTCGGGCAGCGCTGCCGCGCCCTGCACGTCGAGCACGAGCGTCACGCGAAGCTCGGCGATACGGGCGATCTCCGGTGCGTCGACGAAGCGCTCGCCCGCCGGCGTGTCGATCACGAGCCCGTCGAAGATGTGCTCGGCGACGTTCTCGAGCACCTCGCGCATGGTCCCGACTGGCGCGCCGTCGCTCGCGTGGACCGGGGTGCCCCGCTCGAGCACCTTGTAGGAGATCGCGTGGCCGTCGTCAGAGTGCGACATACACGGCAGAGGACACCGCCGCCGCGACGAGCAGCGTGCCGAGGGCCATCACGCCGCGCGCGGCGGACGCCGTCGCCGGGAAGTCGGGCTGCCTGAAGCCGATCACGCTGACCACGATCGCATACAGGGCCAGCACGCTGCCGGCGATGAAGAACGGCGCCTCGGACCTGTGATGCTCCCCGGCGCCGGCCGCCTCCGCGGCGTGCTCGGCGGCGGCGAGGATGATGGCGAGATCCATGGCGGGCGCGACCCTATCGCACCGGTCGCGAACCGGCTGCGGCCCGGCGTGGTGCGGTCACGGCGCTCAAGTCAGTGCTCAACGCGGCGCCCGCGGGCGACCACGGTCCGCGAGCGCGACGGGGCGGGCGGGGCGTGCGCGCCATGGGGGCCGCGGCGCGGATTGCGCGGCAGCGCCGGGCGCGGATGCGGGTGGCGCGGGCGCGGCTGCAGCGGCCGCTTCGTGCCGCCGTCCTCGTCCGTGCTCGCCTCGGGCTCCGGAACCGCATGCACGGCCCACCACACGATGTAGAAGAGGGCGAAGATCGGAAGCTTCAAGACGATCATCATGAAGATGAAGGTCGCGCTCATGCGCAGACGATACCTCGCCGCAGCGCCGCGCGCACGCGCGCCGCGCAAGCTGGGCGCAGCTGCATGCGCGAGCAGGCTGCAAGGAGCGCCAAGTGCCCCTGCGCCCTGCCCGGCGGCGAACCGCGCGCGCGCCACGACTTGATCCGCGACTGCACCTCTGCCGCATGGCGTGCAGTGAAGAAACGCCTGCTGGTCCTCATGTCGGTGTCCTCGGTCGCGGTCGCGACCCTCGGTGGACAGCTCGCCGCGCACGCCGCCGCGACCAGGACGGTCACCATCAAGGACATCGCCTTCTCGCCGAAGTCGCTCACGATCTCCAAGGGATCGAAGGTGCGCTTCGCCTTTCGCGACGAGGACACGACGCACAACGTCGTGAGCACCACAGCCAAGCGCTTCACGTCGATCGGCAACCGGACCACCGGCTCGCCGACGAGAACCTTCACCCGTGCCGGGACCTACCGCTACGAGTGCACCCTCCACCCGGGAATGACCGGGCGGATCAGCGTCCGCTGACCCATCACACCACGACCCAGGAGCGAATCCCTTGTCCCATCTGCCCAATCTCGAACTGCTCGACGCCGACGGCGCCGTCCGCGACGCCGCCGAGTCCGCCGGCCTGGATCGCAGCGACTTCCTCAAGAAGGGCGTCATCGCCGGTGGCGGGTTGCTCGCCGGCAGCGCCCTGTTCACGCAGTACGTCGGAACCGCGGAGGCCGCGATCAGCAGGACCAGGCGCTCGGCGGGCAACGACGTCAAGATCCTCAACTTCGCCCTGACGCTCGAGTTCCTCGAGGCTGCCTTCTACCGGCAGGCCGACATCAACAAGGTGTACGGCGACAACGCCGCCCTGCAGCGCTTCACGCAGATCGTGCGCAGGCACGAGGCCCAGCACGTGGCGTTCCTCCGGGGAGCCCTGGGCACCAAGGCGATCAAGAAGCCGAAGTTCGACTTCGGCGCGACGGTGACCGACAGGGCGATGTTCCAGAAGACCGCGCAGACGCTCGAGGACACGGGCGTCACCGCCTACCTCGGTCAGGTCGCCAACATCTCCAACAGGGGCACGCTCACGGCCGCCGGCACGATCGCGCTCGTCGAGGGGCGTCACGCCGCGTGGATTCGCTTCATCAACGGCGGCGCCACGCTGGAGACGCCGACGCGCGCCCTTCCGGCGCCGACCACCTTCGACAAGCCCAAGTCGGAGAGGTCCGTCCTCAAGGCCGTCAAGGACACGGGCTTCATCCAGTAGCAGCGCCCGAGCAGGGTGCGTTGAGACGGGGCCCTGCGGGGCCCCGTCTTCGTTTCACGGCGCGACGGCGCGCGGACGCGCCGAGACGGCCGCTAGCGCAGCGCCACGACGTCGGCCTTGAACGCCGTGATCCGCCGTAGCTCCCGCACGCGGTCGGAGATCTCCTCGCCGGTCAGCCGCGCGACGCGTTCGGTCCCGAACTCCTCCACGTTGAAGGACGCGATCGCGGTGGCGTAGGCCATCGCCAGCTTGAGCACTTCCGGCGTCGCCTCGCCCCCGTGGGCGGCGATGCAGCCGACGAAACCACCGGCGAACGAGTCGCCCGCGCCCGTCGGGTCGGCGACGAAGTCCACCGGGAAGGCCGGGATCCAGAACGAGTCGTCGTTCGTGACGAGGGCCGCGCCGTACTTGCCGAGCTTGACGACCATCGAGCTCGGGCCGTGCTCCATGATCTTGCGCGCGCCGGCGACGACCTCGCGCTCGCCGGTGAAGAGCTCGACCTCGGAGTCGTTGAGGATCACGCAGTCGACCTCGGCGATCGCGGCGACCAGCGCGTTCCTGGCGATGTTGATCCACAGGTCCATCGAGTCGAGCGCCACGAAGCGCGCCGACTCGCACTGCCGGCGGACGTTGAGCTGCAGCTCGGGCAGGATGTTCGCGAGAAACAGCACGTCGGACCCGCGCGAGGCGTCCGACAGCTTCGGGTCGAACGTCTCGAAGACGTTGAGGTCGGTGACGAGCGTCTCGCGCGAGTTCATGTTCTCGCCGTAGACGCCGCTCCAGAAGAACGTCTTGCCGCCCTCGACGTGCTCGACGTCGTCGGTGTTGACGTTGCGGCCGCGCAGGACGGCGTACTCCGCCTCGCCGAAGTCGTCGCCGACGGGGCCGACGACGCGCACCTCGTCGAAGAACGAGGCGGCGAGGGCGAAGTGGACGGCGGCGCCGCCCAGCATGCGTTCGCGCCCGCCGTGCGGGGTCTGCACGGCGTCATAGGCGATGGATCCGACGACGGTGACACTCATGGGCCCGACCCTAGCTTCTCGACCGACCGGAGAGCATGCCGGGGTACACCGCCGCCCCTGTCCTGCAGATCGTCAGGGCGGGCTGGGGGCGGGCGCAGGCGGGGGCGCGACGGCCGGCGGCGGGGAGGCGTCGGCGGGCGGCAGCGGGTCCTCGCTGTCGCCGTCGAGGCAGTCGGGGTCCTCGCCGTCGAGGAGGCCGTCGGCGTCGATGTCGATCCCGTCGTCGCAGTCGTCGGCCGCCGCCGGGTCCGAGTCCACCGGCGCGGCGAGCGTGAACAGCGCGGTGGCCGAGCGTGGCCGGTCCATCGTCAGCGAGCACCTGCGCGGGCTGCCGCAGGACCCCGTCCAGCTGACGAACCTCGAGCCCGCCGCCGGACGTGCGATCAGCGTCACCGACGTCCCCTCCTCGACGCGCGAGCGGCACTCGTCGCTGCAGTCGCGCGACGTGCCGTCGACGTCGATCATGCCGCTGCCGTCGCCTGCCGTGGCGACGGTGAGCGTCACTTCCGCCACCACGATGTCCGGCGGCGGCGTCGTGGACGTCTCGGTCGTCGTCTGCGCGGTCGTGGACGCCGCCTGCGCCCCGGAACCGGATGAGTCGCCGCCGACGATCACGACGACCAGGCCCAGGAAGGCGCACGCGGCGGCGAACGCCGCCAGCAGCGGCAGCGTGCTGTCGTAGGGGAAGCCTCGCTTCGCCACGCCGCGAGCGTCGCAGATCGAACTTCGCCAGACAAACCCCTGGGGCGCCCGCGCGGTCTTGCGCGGCGGGTGCGCGCGGCTATCCTCGCCGCCCCATGCGCGCGATCCAGATGTCCGAGTACGGCGGACCGGAGGTGCTGCGCCTCGTCGAGCTGCCGATCCCCGAGCCGGGCGCCGGCGAGGTGCTCGTGCGGACGACGTGCATCGGGCTGAACTTCGCCGACACCCACCGTCGAACCGGGACCTACCTCGCCGCCGACGAGCTGCCGCTCGTGCCGGGCACGGAGGTCGCGGGCGTGCGCGTGGACACCGGCGAGCGCGTCGTCGCGCTCTGCGGCGAGGGCGGCTACGCGGAGTTCGCGACCGCTCCGGCCAACCTCACCTTCGCGATCCCCGACCATGTCCAGGACGCGACGGCGCTGGCGCTGGCGCTGCAGGGCCTGACCGCGTGGCACCTCTATCGCACTTGCGGGCGCGTGGCCCCGGGTGAGAGCGTCGTCGTGCACGCCGCCGCCGGCGGCGTCGGCTCGCTCGCCGTCCAGCTCGGCCGGCCGCTCGGCGCGGGGCGGGTGATCGCCACGGCGTCGACGGCGGCCAAGCGCGAGCTCGCGCTCGAGCTCGGCGCTGACGCGGCCATCGACGGCGCGCCGCAGGACCTCGCCGGGCGGCTCGTCGAGGCGAACCTCGGCAGGCCCGTCGACGTCGTCTTCGAGATGGCCGGCGGCGAGGTCTTCGAGCGCTCGCTGCAGGCGCTCGCGCCATTCGGGCGGCTCGTCACCTATGGCATCGCGTCGGGCGAGCCGAACACCGTGCGCAGCGGTGATCTCATGCGCGGCTCGCGGTCGGTCGTCGGCTTCTGGCTGATGCACTGCCTCGGGCGCCCGGCGATGGTCGACGAAGCGCTGGCCGACCTCTTCGCGCGCGTCGCGCGCGGCGAGCTGCGAGTCGTCGCCGGCCCCGCGTATCCGCTTGCGCAGGCCGCGCAGGCACAGCTCGACCTGGCGCAGCGGCGGACGACCGGCAAGGTCACGCTCGATCCGACAGGCTAGCTGCAGGAGGTCAAACCTATCCATCCGGCCGCAAAACCTGGTCAGCGGGTGCCGGCCCGTCCGGAAATACTCCCCCGCACTGGGGTCATGACCCCATTGACGCGATACGACGAGCATGGCCTCCTTCTTCAGCCGCCCGCGAGCCGCCCGCGCGACGGGGGACACGCCGCGCCGCTGGATGGAGTCCGATGACGCCATGGCCTTGTGGGAGCAGTACGACCGCAGCGGCGACGAGCGCCTGCGCGACCGTCTCGTGCTGACGTACGCGCCGCTCGTGAAGTTCATCGTCTACCGCAAGATCGGCGAGCTGCCGGGCAGCTGCGAGGTCGACGACCTCGTCTCGGCGGGCCTCGAGGCGCTGATCAAGGCGATCGACCGCTACGACCCGCAGAAGGGCGCGACGCTCGAGCAGTTCGCGTGGACGCGGATTCACGGCGCGGTCATCGACGAGCTGCGCCGCAGCGACTGGGCGCCGCGCTCGCTGCGCCGCTGGGAGCGCGACGTGCACCGCGTGCGCGGCGAGTTCTGCGCGATCCACGGCCGGGCGCCGTCGGATGACGAGCTCGCCGACGCGATGCACGTCACGACGACCGAGCTGCGCGATCGCGAGCGCGAGCTGATCGTGTCCGACGTGACGTCGCTGAACTCGCTCGTGCTGGCCGCGGACGGGACGAGGGTGCAACGCGTCGACGTGCTGGCGTCCGACGACACCGCCAACCCGTTCCGCGAGTCCGCCAGGCACGAGGCCAAGGCGCACTTCCGCCACGCCTTCGCGGCGCTCGGCCGGCGCGAGCGCGAGGTGGCGGTGCTGCTGTACGTCAAGAACCTCACGCTGCGCGAGATCGGCGAGGTGCTCGGGGTCTCCGAGAGCCGCGTCTGCCAGATCCACGGCGAGCTCAAGCGCACGCTGCGAACCGCGCTGGCCAGCCACGAGGAGCTCATCACCCACGTCGCCTGACGGCGACCGCAGCGCCGAGGGTCAGCCCTTGCGCGACGCGGCGCCGGCGCGCACGCGCGACTCGGCGTAGTCGACGAGCTGGCGCGCACCGCCCGTGCGCCGCCCGGCGCGGCTCGGCAGTGCCGCCAGCGCGGGACGCACGGCGCCGTCGCGCGCCCGCAGCGAGGCTCGCAGCGGGCTGCGCGGGTTCGCGAGCGTCGATCCGACGGCGTCGAGCCACCGGCCCTCCAGCGCCAGCGCCCGTCGCAGTCGCTCTGCGTGGCCGCCTCCGCTGTCGCGGACCTCGAGCGCGAGCGATCGCGTGGTGGCGATCGCCTCGCGGGTTCGGGACAGGGCGCGGTTGGTTCCGGAGTCCTTCAGGCGGGCGAGCTGCGTGCGCACGCGCTGATCGGCTCTGATGAGCTGCACGCTCATGTAGCTCGCGTCGGCGCGGGCAAGCTGCGACACCGGCCGGCGGACGGTGGTCAGCGCCGCGACCGCGATCACGAGCGAGAGGATCGCCGCGAAGACGACGAGACGGCCGCGATGGCGCCTGCCGGCCCACCGCGCCTCGGCGAGCTCGGGGGCGGCCTTGTCGGCGGCGGCGATCGCGGCGGCCGCGGCGATGAGCTCTGCGCGCCTGGCGGCGGGCGTGGCGTGACGCCCCGGCCTCGGCGGGCGGGCTTCGCGGCGGCGCGCGCGCTCCTTGATGTCGGCCTTGCGCTCGCGTGCCGTGCGGGTCCGGCCGCGGCGCGTCTCACGGCTGGACGCCACCCGGGCGCCGTCCCGCGTGGACGCAGCACGGGCGGCGGGCTCGACGGGCGTGTCCGCCCCGGGCTCGGCTTCGTCCGGCTCGGCTGGGACGGGCACGTCCGAAACCGCGGGTGCGTCCGCTGCCTCGGCCTCGGCCTCGGGGACGGGAGCGTCCGCAGCGGCGACCTCTGCGCCGTCGCCCTCCGGTAGGCGTGCTGTCATGTCGCTCGCGCTCATCAGACGGTTTCCGGGCTCCTCATCGCGTGCCCCATCCTCCCCCATCCGTGCCCCCTGCGCTGCCGGCCGGCCGTCACGCGCCGACGCCGCTTGACTCCAGCGCACGGCGTACCCGCTTCGCGGAGATCTGACCCCGCACCCCGAGGCCCTGCGCGAAGTGGCTGACGCGCAGCTCCTGCAGCATCCACGCCACCTCGCGCAGCGCGGGCGGCGGGCTTCCCGCGCACGCCTCGCGCCGGCGGCGCAGGTCGGCCTCGAGCTCGTGCAGCACGCCCATCCGGTCGCGGTCGACCGCCGGCGCGTCGGGCAGGCGATCCAGGCGCCGCTCGGCCGCCCGCAGGTAGCGCGTGACGTCGGCCAGCCGCGCGGCCCCGGTCGCCGCCAGGAAGCCCGGATAGACGAGCCCGCCGATCTGTGCGGCGACGTCCAGCCGCGCCGCTCGCAATGCCTCGTCGGGCTGTGAGCCGTCCAGGCGCAGGCGCACGTCGCGCGCGGCGTCGAGGATCTCGACGGCCTGGCCGGCGATCCGCGCCGTCGCCTCGACGAGACCGCCCGCCACATGCTCACGCAGCGCCTTCCACCCGGGCTCATCCCAGGCAGGCCCACCGGCCGCGGCGATCAGCTCGTCGAGCGCCGCGACGACGGCGTCGTCGAGCAGCGCGCCCGCCCCGCCATGCGGCGCGCCGGCGAGCGTCAGCGCGGCGGCGCGGCCCAGCCCCCGCTGGACCGCCCGCACAGGCGACGCAACCGTCAGCGCGAGCAGCCGCCGCGTGCCCGCGTGCATCGCGGCGGCCTGCGCCTGCGGCGTCTCGAGCGCCCGCACGCCGACGGCGGCGCCCTCGTCGACGAGCGCCGGATAGACCCGCAGGCCGCTGCCGGGAGGCGACAGCGCCCGCGGCAGCTCGTCGATCGTCCAGTCGCGCAGCCCCGAGCGGTCGATGTCCACCGTCGCGGCGGCCAGCTCGGCGCGCACGCGGGGACGGGCGGCCGCGCGCAGCAGCTCGAGATCCTCGCCGCGGGCGACCACCTGCCCGCCGGCGTCCTGCACCTCGAAGGACATCCGCAGGTGCGCGGGCAGGCGCTCGCGATCGAAGTCGGCGGGCGCGACGCGCACGCCGCGCAGGCGCTCGATCTCGCGCGTGATCGCGTCGACGAGCCGCCCGTGGCGCGGACGCAGCCCCTCGACGACCTCGGCCGCCAGCTCGGGGATCGGCACGAGCGCACGCCGCAGCTCCTTGGGCAGCGAGCGGATCAGCGCGACGACGAGCTCCGTGCGCAGCCCCGGTACGAGCCAGTCGAAGCCGTCCGCGCGCACCTGCGAGAGCGCGTTCAGCGGCACGTGCGCCGTAACCCCATCGTGCTCGGCGCCCGGCTCGAAGCGGTAGCTCAGCGCCAGGGTCAGCCCGCCCTGGCGCCACGAGTCGGGTCGTGCGCGCGGGTCGAGCAGATCCTCCGCGTGCGGGCCGACGAGCAGGTCGCGGGGGAAGCTCAGCAGGTCGGGATCGCTGCGGCGCGCATGCTTCCACCAGCGGTCGAAGTGCGCGACCGAGACGACGTCCGCGGGTATCCGGGCGTCGTAGAAGTCGAAGATCGCCTCGTCGCCGGCGAGGATGTCACGGCGGCGCGCGCGGTGCTCGAGCTGCTCGAGCTCCGCGAGCACCGCGGAATTCGCCGCGACGAATGCATGACTGGTCGCCCAGTCGCCCTCGACGAGCGCCCGTCGGATGAACAGCTCGCGCGACAGCGGCGCGTCGATCGCGCCGTAGGCGATCCTGCGTCCGGCTACGACCGGCAGGCCGTAGAGCGTCGCGCGCTCGGTCGCCACGACCGAGCCGCGCCTGCGCTGCCAGTGCGGCGCCTCGTAGGTGTGCTTCAGCAGATGGCCGGCGAGCGGCTCGATCCACGCGGGCTGGATCTGGGCGGCCGTGCGTCCCCACAGCCGCGTGGTCTCCATCAGCTCGGCGACCATCACCCAGGCGGGGCCCCGCCGCGGGTCCTCATCCGCCTTCGATGACGACGCGAAGGTGGCGAGCACCGATCCCGGGGAGATCGCGAAGCGCGCGCCGCGCGCGCCCTCGTACTCGCGGCGCCCCGCGTGGTAGAGCCCCACGTGCGACAGCAGGCCCGCAAGCACCGCGACGTGGACCGCCTCGGGCTCGGCCGGCTGCTGGTTGATCGTGACCCCTGCCGAGCGAGCGGCCCGTCGCAGCTGGCTCGCGAGATCCTGCCACTCGCGAACGCGCAGGTAGTGCAGGTACTCCGTCCTGCAACGCTTGCGAAACTGGTTGCCCGACAGCTCGCGCTGCTGCTCGCGCAGGTGGCGCCAGAGGTTCAGCAGCGAGACGAAGTCCGACCGCTCGTCCTTGAAGCGGGCGTGCTGCTGGTCAGCCACCTTCGATGAGGACCCAGCGCCACGCTCCTCGAGCGGGCGCACGCGGGGATCCTGGATCGACAACGCGGCGGCGATCACGATCACCTCGTCGGCGCATCCGAGGCGGTCGGCCTCGAGCACCATCCGGCCCAGGCGCGGGTCGACCGGCAGCCCCGCGAGGCGGCGGCCGAGCGGCGTGAGGCGCGCCCGCGGGTCCGGCGGGTCGAGGAACGGAAAGTCCTCGATCGCGCCCAGGTTCGCCCACGCCATCTGCAGGATCACCGAGGCGAGGTTCGTGCGCAGGATCTCGGGGTCGGTGTAGGCCGGCCTCGCCGCGTGGTCGGCCTCGGAGTACAGGCGGATGCAGATGCCGTCGGACTGGCGGCCGCAGCGCCCCTTGCGCTGGTCGGCCGACGCCTGCGAGATCGCCTCGATCGGCAGCCGCTGGACCTTCAGCCGCGAGCTGTAGCGGCTGATCCGAGCGCTGCCGGGATCGACGACCGAGCCGATCCCGGGCACGGTCAGCGAGGTCTCGGCGACGTTCGTCGCGAGCACGACGCGGCGCTTGTCGTGCGGCCGGAAGACGCGCTGCTGCTCGGCCGGCGACAGCCGCGCGTAGAGCGGCAGCACCTCGATCCGAGAGGGCAGGCGTCCCTGCAGCGCCTCGGCGGTGTCGCGGATCTCGCGCTCGCCGCTGAGAAAGACGAGCACGTCGCCGGGCCCGTCGCGCAGCAGTTCCTCGACCGCGTCGCCGATGGCGTCGACGGGGTCCCGGTCGGGTCCGGCCGCCGCCTCCTCGTCGCCCTCGGCGGTCTCGTCCGCGGGTGCGCCCGACAGCGGCCGGTAGCGCACCTCGACCGGGTACGTGCGACCCGACACCTCGACCACCGGCGCGCCGCCGAAGTGGCTGCTGAAGCGCTGCGGGTCGATCGTCGCCGACGTGATGACGAGCTTGAGGTCGGGACGCTGGGGCAGCAGGCGGTGCAGGTAGCCCAGCAGGAAGTCGATGTTCAGGCTGCGCTCGTGCGCCTCGTCGACGATGATCGTGTCGTAGCGGCGCAGCAGCCGGTCGCGCCCGATCTCGGCCAGCAGCAGGCCGTCGGTGACGAGCCGGACGAGCGTGTCCTCGCTCGAGCGGTCCGAGAAGCGGATCGCGTAGCCGACGGCCGCGCCGAGCTGCACGCCGAGCTCGTCCGCGATCCGCTCGGCGACGGTGCGCGCGGCGATCCGGCGCGGCTGCGTGTGAGCGATCGCGCCGCGGATCCCGCGCCCGAGCTGCAGGCAGATCTTCGGCAGCTGGGTCGTCTTACCCGACCCGGTCTCGCCGGCGACGATCACGACCTGGTTGCCTGCGATCGCGGCGAGCAGGTCGTCGCGGCGGGCGCTGACCGGCAGCTGCGGTGGGTAGACGATCGCCGGCAGCGCCGCGCGGCGCCTGGCGACCGTCGCCTCGCAGCCGGCGATCTCGGCCAGCAGCGCCCGGCCCTCGTCGAAGCCGGCGAGCTCCGAGCCGTGGTGGTCGCCGTCCTCGGCAAGGCTCCGTCGCACGCGATCGAGCCGGCGGCGCAGGCGGTGCTCGTCGCGCAGCGTCAGCCGGGTCAGGCGCTCGCGCAGCGCATCCAGCGGCGCGGACCCATCGCCCTGGCGGCCAGGCTCGGCGCAGGCCGTCGGCTGCGCGTCGGATGAGGACCCGGCCATGACGACGAGGATAGGAGCACGGCGGCGACGGCGGACGCGTCGGGGGGCGGTCAGCGGCGCCCGCGGCGCGCGTCCGGCGTGGCCTCGAAGCGGCGGCGGTCGCGCTTGGTCGGGCGCCCGCCGGGGGCGGCCTCCGGCGGCCCCGCGAGCCGCCTGTCGGCGGCCCGGCGCTCACCCACCGCGCGGCTCTCGGCGGTCTCCTCGTACAGCAGCCGGGCCTCGGCGGCCGGCCCGCGTCGCGCCGCCACGCCGAGCACGACGACCGTGCGGCGCGTGTGCCCGACCGTGATCTGGATGTGGTCGCCGGACGCGACCTCCCTACTGGGCTTCACGCGCTCGCCGCCGACCTGCACGCGGCCGCCCTTGACCGCGTCGGCGGCCAGCGAGCGCGTCTTCATGAAGCGCGCCGCCCACAGCCACTTGTCGATCCGCAGGCGCTCGGGCTCGTCCACGGGCCCATCATCGCGCCTCGCCTATGCGCTGCGGGCGCGGAACAGCGTCACGAACAACAGGCCGAGCCCGAAGATCACCGCGAGCAGGCCGAACAGGCCGCCGACGATCGGGATCAGCGCGAGCAGGCGCAGGATCAGCAGGCCGACGATGAAGGCCGGGATCCGCGAGTTCTTGAGAATCAGGCGGCCGATGGCGAAGGCCGCCGTCGCGTAGGCGATCGCGTACAACGGAAACAGGGCGAGCAGCAGCCCGATCCCGAACGGGAGCCCGAGGATCGAGATGCACGCAACGACGGCGAGGATCGGCAGCACGATGATCGCCAGCAGGCCGACGCCGATCGAGGCGCCCCACCTGGCCTTGCGCGTCCTGGCGATGGCATCGCCGGCGCGCGGGGCGAGCAGCAGCAGCAGCAGGCCGAGCACGAGCAGCGACAGCGAGACCGCCAGCCAGAACCCGAGCGCGAAGGCGCCGCCGACGCCGGCGATCTCGCCGCCGTCGAACTTGTTCGTCTCCCCGGAGACCTTGGCGCCGTCCGAGACGACGGGCTTGTCGTCGAAGTAGACGAGGTCCCCGCCGATGCGCGCGCGCCGGCCGAGCATCGCGGTGCCGGAGATCGTCACGACGTCGCCGCGGACGTTGCCGCGGATCGTCACGTCGCCATCGACGACGATGATGTCGCCGCGCACGGTTCCCCGCACCACCACGTCACCGTCGAGGACGACGACGTCCTGCGCCGTCTCGTCGCGATCGATCAGCACCGGGCCGCTGAGGACGATCCGGTCGTCGGGCTCGTCCGCCGCGAACGCCGGGCCGGCCGACAGCAGCGTGAACAGTAGGACCAGCGCGACGAGGAGGCGTTTCATGGGGCGCGAGCCTACCCGCGCCGACAGCCTCCATGGAGATCATCCGCTGCGAGGTCCAGCGCTCGTGACGGCGTCAATCGCGACAGCACCGCGCCGTCGGCATCGCAGAGCGCCACCGCGACGCGCTCGCGGGTCGCAACGAGGGCGAAGCGCACCTCGCGGCCGCTGTCGTAGAGCTCGCGAGCGACTGCGGACGCCTTCGTCACGGCCCGCAGCGCCTCGGGCTCGGGCGCGCCGGCGGTCTCGATCAGTCGAAGGTCGCGCGGCGGCATGCTGGGCTCCTGGGAGATTCGCCGACGGGCGGCCGGCGAGCGTTGGTCCGTTGACGCAGTCGTCGGCCTCCGGCCGAGGATCTTGAGCGCCGGCAACGAACGGCCGAGGTCAGCCGGCGTCGGCGAGCTGGCGCTGGCCGAGCGACGCGAACAGTCGCCGCACCGCGGCGACCTCCTCGCGTGGGCAGGACCGGCGCACGAGCGAGCGCACCGCTGCCTCGGCGAAGCGCTCGAGCGCGAGGTGGCGCTCCAGCAGCGAGGCGCCGCCGCGGGCGGCATCGCGCATCAGCGCGCTCGTGGCCTGGTGCAGCATCTCGAAGTTCGCCGTCTCGGCTGCGGAGGAGAGCGCCCCGATCCAGTGCTCGGCAGCCGCCATACCCTGCGGATCGACGAAGTACCCGGACCTCAGGTCGCCGTAGAGCCCGCGCCAGCTCAACTCGGCGAGTGCGCTGCCATGACGCTCGGCGAGCTCGGCCAGACCGGGCAGCGCTCGGCGCGGGGGGTCTGCGGGGGTGATCGCCGAGTGCCCGCGCTCTGCGAGCCGGCGGCGCACCTCCGTGGCGGCGAAGCGGCGGTGGCCGCCCGCGGTGCGGGTCGCGCCGAGCCGGCCGTCGTCGGCCCAACGGCGCGCGGTCGTCGTCGAGATCCCCAGCGCCTGCGCCGCCTGGCCGAGGCTCAGCAGCGCCGCCGGCGCGGCGGAGCCCGGGGCGGCGCTCGCGTGCGCCGGGGCGCGCGGCGGCAGTCCGTCCGCGACGCCGGCCGGTGCTGGGGCAGTCGCCTCCAGCAGCCGCGACCAGACACCCCCCGAGCGCACGAGATCGAGCGTCGCGTCGGCCGACAGGGCCGGTGCGAACAGCTCGCCCTGCGCGCGGTCCAGGCCCAGCGAGCGCAGCAGCGCCAGCCCCTGCTCCGTCTCGACCTTGGCGGCCGTCATCGGCAGCCCGAGCGATCTCCCGATCGCGATCATCGCTTCGAACAGCCGCGCGTCGCGTGGGGACACCGAAGCCGGTTTGCGGTGGGCGCCGGCGAACCCGCCGGCCGGCCCCTCGCCGAGCTCCGTGAGAAACGACGAGTCGACCTTCAGCGAGTGAAACGACAGCCGGCGCAACGCGGCCAGCGACGAGTAGCCGGTGCCAAAGCCGTCCAGGGCGATGCGCACGCCGACGCCGCGCAGGTCGTCGAGCTGCGTCATCGCGACATGGCCCTCGCCGGTGAACATCGTCTCGGCGATCTCCAGCACGAGCCGGTCGGC
>Ga0136610_1000071_pt1 | contig 20472 bp, 21 predicted proteins | sample AntDrymUQ1342206_2_FD_104804 | JGI IMG/M metagenome (GOLD analysis project Ga0136610, IMG submission 104804) | Polar desert sand microbial communities from Dry Valleys, Antarctica - metaG UQ134 (22.06) | ecosystem: Environmental > Terrestrial > Soil > Desert | place: Antarctica: Dry Valley...
ACTTGCGCCGGCGACGGCGGCGGGCTTCATGCGCCGCCCGCCGCCCCCGACCGGCGCGCTTGGGCCCGGTGGCCCGACTCCTACTGGGGGGAGTTGGGCCACCGGGCTTTTTCTTGCCGCCGCTCGCGTCCAGATCACCGGAGGGTCACATCCCGGCGACCCGCGTGCGGGAGGCTAAGGTCGAGCAGGCATCGTCAGGGGAGCTCGGCCACCGCATCCCCGGGGTGACTTGCCGCTGACACGGAGGTGGGGCAGTGGGATCCGAGAGACGCGCGGAGCACCGCCAGCCGAGTGAGCCCTGGCCGCTGGTCGGTCGCGAGCGGGAGCTGGCCACGGTGCACGCGGCACTCGAGCCCGGCGCAGCCGGTGCGGTCGTCGCCGGCTCGCCCGGCAGCGGCAAGACCGCGGTCGCGGCCCGCGCCGTGCAGACCGCGCGCGAGCGCGGCCGAGCGACACTGTGGGTATCCGCGACCTCGGCCGCTCGCGGGATCCCGTTCGGAGCAATGGCCGCCCTGGCACCGGGCGAGCCGAGGCCGTCGATGGGCGAGGCCCAGCTGCTGGCGGCGATGGCGGCAGAGCTCGAGGTTCGGGGCGAGGGAGGCGTCCGCCCGCTCGTGTGCATCGACGACGCCCACCTGCTCGACGGGAGCTCGGCCGCCCTGGTCCATCATCTGGTCTCGACCGCACGTGCCTCGGCGCTGCTCACCACGACACCGTGGCATCCCACCTGCGACGCGTTGAGCGCACTCTGGAAGGACGGCGGAGCCGCATGGATCGAGCTCGAGGACCTCGCGCCCGGCTCCGTCGAGGAGCTGCTGTGCTCGGTCCTCGGCGGACCGGTCGACGGGGCGCTCGCGCACCGGCTCCGGCGCGCGTCCGGCGGCAACCCCCATCTGCTCCGCGAGCTGATCGTCGCGGCCCGCGCCGAGGGAGCCCTGGGCCGGGTCGACGACCTGTGGCGCCAAGTCGCGCCGCTGCCGCTCGGCGACCGCCTCGAACGGCTCGTCGGCGAGCGCGTCGACCGCCTCCCCGACGCGCCCCGGGAGGTGGTCGACCACATCGCACTCGGCCAGCCGCTCGAGCTGTCCTTCCTCGAACGCCTGTGTGGCCTCGACCCGATCGTGATCGCCGAGCAGAGTGGCGTGGTCGAGGTGGTCAGCGAGGGCCGGCGCACTGTGGTCCAGGGGGCCTACCCGGTGTATGCCGAAGTGCTGAGTAGGCGTGTCGGCGCCCTCAGGGCGCGCCGGGCGAGCTCGCGGCTCGCGGACTCGCTGGCCCTAACCCCGCTGCGCCGCCGCGGTGACGAGCTGCGTCTGGCGCGCTGGCGCCTCGGCGCGGGCGAGACCATCGACTCGCGGCTGGCTCTGGCTGCCGCGGCTCAGGCGATGGCCGACGGAGACCACGACCTCTGCCTGCAGCTCGCGGACGTCGCGTGGACGGCGGGTGGTGGGTTCGCGGCCTCCGCGCAGGCGGCACAGGCCCTGATGTGGCAAGGCTCGGCCGACCGCGCCGGCGAGTGGTTCGGACGGGCCGCCGCCGAGGCTCCCGATCGGCCGAGCCGCCAGTGGGTCGCGCTGGCTCGAGCCGCCAACCTCTTCCTCGGCCAGGGTCTGACCCACGCGGCCGATCTCGTGCTCGCTCAGGGCGAGCGTGAGAGCGACGAGCCGGTCGCCCTGTTCGCCCCCTTGCGGGCGCTAATGTCGGTGAACCGCGGGCGGATCGCCGACGCCGTCGAGCTCGCCGGCGACGTCGGTTCGGACTCGGGAGGTGTCGGCGTCCTGGCCTCCGCCGCCGCGGAGACAGCGGCGCTCGCCTGGGCCGGACGACCGGCCGACGCGCTGCGGCGCAGCGACGAGGTCGAGGCCGTGACACGGGAGCTCTCTCCGCCGCCCGAGCTCAGCCAGCTGGTACAGGTCGGGCGCTGCACGGCGCTCGAGGTGGCCGGCCGCTTCGACGAGGCCGGTCGCCTGGCCCGTGAGGAGTACCGCCGCGCCCTCGACGACGGCGACGACGGCAGGCGCGCGGCGTGGGCGTTCGCGACCGGCCGCGCGCTCGTCCGCGAGGGGCGGGTCGGGGAGTCGATCGGGTGGCTCGCCGACGCCGTGGCCGTGATCCGCGCCGAGCCCGGGCGCGTCAGCCCGCTGATCGTCGGGCCGTGCCTCGCCACCCTGGCCGAGGCGCAGGCGCTGGCGGGTGAGGTCGACGCCGCGGCGGCGGCCCTGGTCGAATCCGCGTCGGCCATCGAGCGTGACAGCTACATCGCTCAGCACGGGTTGGCCGAGGCCTGGGTCGCCGCTGCGCGGGGAGAGCTCGAGCGCGGGCGAGAGCTGGCCGCAGAGGTCGCCGACCGCGCGGCCGGCCTCGGTGCGCGCGTCGCCGAGGCTCGGGCCCTCGTCGATCTCGGCCGCCTCGGCGGCGGCGACGACGAGATCGCCGAACGACTCGAGCGTCTGGTCGCCGGCCTCCAGGGCGGTCTCGTGCCGACTTGGGCGCGAGCCTCGCGCGCTCTGGCCGACGGGTCGGCCGACCGGCTCGAATCGGTCGGATCCGAGCTTGCTCATGTCCTTCCGCTGCTGGCCGCGGAGCTGCTCGGGGCGGCCTCGGACGCCTACGGGCGTGAGCATCGGCGGGCGGCGGCGGCGGTCACGGCGACCAGAGCTCGCCTGCTTGCCGAAGCGTGCGGCGTCAGGAGCACCCCGCTGCTCCAGGGTCTTCAGGCCGCGGCGGCTGAGCTCACCGCCCGCGAGCGGGAGATTTCGGCGCTCGCGGCTCACGGAAGCACCAACCGCGAGATAGCCGACCAGCTGGTGGTGTCGGTTCGAACCGTGGAGAACCACCTGCACCGGGTGTTCGCCAAGGCCGGCGTGAGCTCGCGGCGAGATCTCTCGGTCGTGGTCACGCCCAGACAGGCGTCACTCGCGCCTGAGTAGTGGCGCGGCCGAAGTTGAGTGGCGATACCCCGTTGCGGACTCCGGTGACTACGGGCACCATCGGCGTCATCGGCTGCGGCGGCGTTGCGCTGCGCGGCGAACGCGAGCAAGGGAGACACCAGTGGCCCAGCAGCACTTCAACACCGAGGTCGCCGTCATGCAGGCGGGTGCCGGCCACGTGCGCGAGGTCAACGCGCTGATCGATACCGACCTGAAGAGCCTTCTCTCGAAGCTGGAGGCCCTGTTCGGGACCTGGCAGGGAACCGCCTCGGCGAGCTTTCACCAGCTCAAGGACCAGTGGGTGATCAACGAGCAGAAGCTCAACACCGCGCTGATGGGCATCTCCGACACGCTCGAGGTCAACTCGCGCAACTACGACACCACCGAGCAGGCGGCCACGGCCGACTTCAACAGCGCCGCCGGCGGCCTCGGCTAGCGCCGGGCGCCTCCGCGAGCCCACCGAAAGGATCTGACATGTCACCGGCAGGCAACATCCTCGTGACCTTCGCCGCGCTCGAGGACGCGACGCAGGATCTCAACCAGACGCGCGCCGCCCTCGACCAGCGCCTCGACGAGCTGAAGTCGTTCCTCGCCCAGCTCAACGTCACGTGGGTCGGCGGTGCCCACGAGGCCTACTCCGGCTACCAGGCGATGTGGGATCAGTCCTACCTCAACCTCAACGAGATCCTCGGGCGGATCGGCGTGCTGCTCGCCCAGAAGAACGCCGAGTACATGTCCACCGAGCAGGCCAACACCGGCGCCTGGGCCGGCTAGCGCCGAGGGCCTAAGAGATGACCGAGCCCAACCAGCACCACGACGAGTCCGAGGACGTTCGCCGCGAGCGCCTGGCCCGCGCCTTTCATGCGTCCCGTGGGCGGCCCCGCACGATCAAGCCGGTCCTGGCCGGTCTGGGTGTCGCCGCGCTGGTCGCCCTCGTGGTCGGCTTGGTGGGAGCGATACGCGCTCCCGACCGCGAGCTGGTGTCGGCTCCCGGGGCAGCGGGCCAGGACGGCTCGCGTGGCCAGGCCGGGGGCCCCTCGGGCACCGAGCCCGGCTCGCCCATGAACGGCACCGGCCCTCAGCCGGGCGCGTCGAGCGAAGAGAAGACGGGCACGCAGGCGTTCGAGCCGGCCGCCTCCTCGGAAGGCGCAGCGCCCGAGCCAACGCCCGCCGGGAGCGAGGAGATCCTCCCGCCCGAGATGCCGCCGCAGGAGGCGCCGCTCGCCACCGAGCCTCCCCCGCCGGTCCAGGAGCAGGCGCCTGTGCCCGCTGCGGTGCCCGACTTCGCTGCCGCCGCCGAGCCGCCGGCCACGCCGACGGTCCTCGCCGCGGCGGTCGACACCTGCCCGCCCGCTGGAGAGGACGCGGCGTCCGGAGGCTTCGACAGCCTCGTGGTCGCGGTCGCCGGATCGGACGCGGGCCCGCCGCAGAGCTTGGCGCTCGGACTGCCGCCTGCGCCCGCCGCGGCGACCCCAGAGCCCGCAAGCGCGCCGGAGGGTGGCTCGGAGGACGACGGGTCCGAGGACGACGACGACGCAACGCCGTCGGGAACGGCCGAAGCCGCCGAGGACTCAGGCGACGAGGACTCGCAGGGCGCCTGCGCCCCGCCGAAGGCCGTGGTGGCCAAGGCTCGGCCGGCCGCCACGCGCGCGGCCAAGCCGGCGCCTGCGAAGCGCGCACCGCGCCGGCCCTCGAGCGCTTCCTCGGGGAGCGGGGGCGCCTCGAGCGCTTCCTCCGGGAGTGAGGGCAGCGGGACCGCCGGTAGCAAGGGGTCGCCGACGCCGGTTCGGTCGAACCGGCCGTCGAGCCCGTCCCGGTCTCGGCCCGCCAAGCCGCGGAGCCGACCCTCTCTGGCCGCCCGCCGCGCCGCCGCCCGGCGCCGGGCGATCGCGCGCTACATGCGGGCGCACCCGCGACAGGTCCAGCGCCAGCGCGCCCGCCGCGCCGCAACCCGCCGCCGCGCCCAGCGCGCGCAGCGGGCCCGCGCCATGCGTCGGGCCCAGCGCCGGCGCGCGGCCAGGAGGCGGCGTTGAGCGGGGCGACCGGCCCGGTCGCCGCTGGTCGCACGGGCCGTCCGGCGGCATGAGCTCGAACGAGGAGACCATCGGTGCTCGATAGCGGAGGCGGCGGCGGCGGCTTCGATGTCGAGCCCGCCACGATCGCCGCGGGCGCGGGACCGCTCGGGTCCGCGGCCGGGAACAGCACGATCTACGGGGTGATGGTGTCCGCACACACCTCCGCGGCCGCCGGCGCCGCCGGCGAGGGACCGCTGGCCGGCGTCCTGGGCGACTTCGGTGCGCAGGTGAACGAGGCGGCGAGCCAGCTCGCCACTTCGCTCCAAGCGGCCGCGACGGCGCTCGAGGCGACCGCCCAGGCCTACACCCAGAGCGACGCGGCGCTGCCCGGAGCACCCTGAGCCATGCTCGACGCGGGCGGCGGCACGGGCGGGATCTCAGGTGACCCGGGGGCCATTCGCGAGGCCGCCGGGATGCTCGAGACGAACGCGAGCCTGGGCGAGGACGTCTCCGGGGAGATCCGCTCGGCCGCCTCGACGGTCCTCGCCGGCTGGTCGGCTCCCTCGTCCCAGAGCTTTGCCGTTCTGACCTACCAGATCTCCTCTGCCGCCTCTGAGCTGGTCGAGGTCGGCGGGACCGCCGCCGGGCCCCTGCGCGCCTACGCGGACGCGCTCGAGGCCGCCCAGCGCGACTTCGCCCAGGCGAAGGACGACGCCGAGTCCGCTCGTGGGGAGGCCGCCTCGGCCGAGAGCGGCTCGAAGGCCGAGCGCGAGGCCGACGCCGACCTCGACCGGTCTGAGGGGGCGATGAGCAGCGCCCGCGAGGCCGCTCTGGCCGCTAACGAGCGCGCCGCCATGGCGATCTCGACGCTCGGGTGCACCGTCCCCGCGATCCCGGCCGGTCCCACGCCGCCGCCACCCCCTCCGCCACCGCCGGAAGAGGAGGACAAGCCGTGGTGGAGCGACGCCGGGCATTTCGTGCTCGACGGCGTCGGCCTCGTGCCGGGTTTCGGGGAGCCGGCCGACGGGATCAACGCGCTGTGGTACCTCGCCGAGGGCGACAAGCTCAACGCCGGCCTTTCGGGGGCGGGCATGCTGCCGTTCGCCGGCTGGGGGGCGACCGGGACCAAGTGGGGGATCAAGGGGGCGAAGGCAGCCGACGGCGCGGGGGAGGCCGTCCGTCTGGCGCCTACCCAGAGCTTCGGCAATCCCGCCAAGCTCGAAGATCACTTCCTTCGCCACGGAGCCGACTTCGGGGCGAGCTCCGCCGATGACTACGCCAACCAGGCATCGAATTTCCTCCAGAGCTCGCTCCGGGACGGCCTACCGGCCAAGATCGACGCCGAAGGCGTCATCCGCGTGTACGACCCCAGCACCAATACCTTCGCGGCGTTCAACCCGGACGGCACCACCAGGACGTTCTTCAAGCCGTCGAGTCCCACCTACTTCGACCGTCAACCCGGCTCGCCCCCGCAACCATGAGCGTGCAGGTCGGCCATACGTGCCCGGTTTGCGGCTACCCGGAGCTCGACGAGCCGCCCCGTTCCGCCGTGACCGGTGCCGGTTCGTACGAGATCTGTCCCTCGTGCGGCTTCGAGTTCGGAGTCAGCGACGACGACGAGGGTCACACGTATCCCGGGTGGCGACAGCGCTGGATCGACTTCGGGATGCCGTGGAACAGCAGCGCCGTGCGTCCGCCTGAGGGATGGGATCCGGAAGCGCAGCTGCAGGAGCTCGGGCAGTCGTGACGCCGGTGTGCATGGCGTGGTAGCGACCTTGCAGGCACCCGGTTTCTTTCGATCGCTGCGCCTCGCCGCAGCCCCGCGCTAGCCATGCTCGACGCGGGCGGTGGCGGTGGCGGTGCGATCCTCGGCGATCCCGACGCGATCCGCGAGGCCGCCGGCATGCTCGAGACGAACTCGAGCCTGAACGAGAGCGTCTCCGAGGACATTCGCTCGGCCAGCTCGACGGTGCTGGCCGGCTGGTCGGCTCCTTCGGCGCAGGGCTTCGCGACGCTGAGCTACGGTGCGTACTCCGCCGCGACGGCTTTGCTCGACGTCGGCGCCGCGGCCGCCGGCCCGCTGCGCACCTACGCCGAGGCTCTCGAGGCCGCCCAGCGCGACATGAAGGCGGCGAAGGCCGACGCCGAGTCGGCGCGCGAGGACGCCGCGAAGGCCGAGAGCGGCTCACGGGCCGAGCGCGAAGCCGACGCCGACCTCGAGACCGCGGAGCGAGCCATGGCCAGCGCCCGCGAGGCGGCTCTGGCTGCGAACGAGCGCGCGGCCTCGGCGATCTCGACCCTGACCTGCACTCTGCCCGCCATTCCCGCCGGTCCAGCGCCGCCGGCGCCTCCAGCCCCGCCGCCGGAGGAGGACAAGCCGTGGTGGAGCGACGCTGGCCACCTCGTGCTCGACGGCGTTGGCCTCATACCGGTCGTCGGCGAGCCGGCCGACGGGGTTAACGCCCTCTGGTACGGGGCCGAGGGTGACGAGCTCAACGCCGGACTGTCCGCCGCAGGAATGATCCCATTCGTCGGCTGGGGGGCTACGGGTGCGAAGCTGGCCCGTAAGCTCCCGTGGTCCGGCCATCGACCGTTCACTCCCGCTCGTGAGCTGCCGAGATTTCCGAGCGGTCGACCTAAGCCAGAATCTCCGTATCCGCACACCCAGCTTGGGACACGGGGCGGAAACTACCCGCAGTCCAGAGAGTTTGACGGGAATGGACGGCCGGTTAGGGACATCGATTGGACCGATCACGGCGATCCGAACTGGCACACCGATCCGCATCAGCACCTTTACGGACCGGACGGGTCACGAGGAGCACCGGCATCGGTGTGGCCGTAATGCGACAATGCCGTGCGTGATCGCGTGATGCCGGTAATCGAGCTCTGGGACCGAAAGCCTCTGCCCACCGAACATGGCGAAACCAGCCAGCTGGCGTTCGACCTCCAAGACGTGCTTGCCCAGCTTCCGCCTGACAAGAAGGCACTCAACTGGTCGATTCTCGGATTGTGGGCGGTTGCTCAAGATGACGACACGGATATTGGCGAGATCGAGGCTCGAGTGGCCGCGTCACCGAGCGGCCTTCGAATCACGGGCGCCGAGCTGTGGAACCTCGCTGGACGACTACTCCAAGTCATCGATGGGATCATCGTGGCCTTCTCGGGCTCTCCCCCCACGCGCGCTGACTCCGATCTGCGTGAGTCCTGTGAGGTCGTGATCGAGGCGATCGACAGTACCCTCTGGCGTGTATACGCCAAGGATCCTGTCGTGTCTGACAGCCTGCAACATACCTTCGCCGAGGTCCGGGAGGTCTCGCCAGAGGTGCCGATTCCAGCCCTCCACGCGACCGGCTAAGGCTGCAAACCTAGATCTCGGGATGAGCGGGATTCGCGGAGACCGATTGGCAGATTTCTGGAGGCACCGGCTTCGCGCTCTTGAGGAACTTAGGCACCGGATCGAACGGATAGGACGATGAGCTGGGACTTGCGATCCGAGGAGTTCGAAGCCGTGGTCGAACGGCCAGCCTCTGAGCGCTACGCCTACCTCGTGAAGCGCTGCGCCGATTGGGAGGAGGTCCGGGGTCTCCGAGACAACCAAGGCTGGGTGACGGCTGAGGACGATAAAGGCCGAATGCTCATGCCGATCTGGCCGCATGCCGACTACACGCGTGCTTGCGCAATGGGTTCCTGGGAGAAGGCTGCGCCCGCGTCGATCGAGCTCGACGAGTGGGTTGAGGGGTGGCTCTCTGAGTTTGAGACGAGAGGCCACCCGTCGGTCTTTCCGGTCCCGTCCGACCACGGCGTGGCTGCGGACCCGGAACGCATCCGGTTCGACCTCAAGGCGGAGCTAGCGCTCTACGAGCGATCGCGACTTTCCGTCTTCTCAGCCTCGACCGGCTTTGAGCGCCACATCTTGCACGACCGCCTTCTCGAAGCCCGACTGGGTGAGGCGCCTCGACGGGGACGTCCCCGACGGCATCCGGTCGGCCACCTCGACGGTCCTGGCCGGCAGCTGACGCCGCGGTGGCCTCAGGATCACGCGGCCGTCGATCCCTACCGGCGGCCTGGATACTGAGATGTCTGAGAGGCTTGCCGACAGGTTTAAGGCCGCTCGGGGTGCCCCGATCGAGGTCGATGGCGAGCTTGTCGAGATGATGCATGAGCTCTCCTCGATCGAGACACCGACCGAGCTACGCGTCGAGATGGTCACCTCGTCGAGTCGGCCTCAAGGGCTTCGCCTGAAGGCGCGCGACGGAGACATTGCGCTAGACGAGCAAGTGTTGGACGACGTCGTGTTGTGGTCAGACACAGCGCCGCCTCTGGTCATCGCCGAGCTGCGGCCGTCGACCGATAAGGCGATGAGCCTGCGGGTCTGGAACGTCTGGCGAGATGACGCGGGGACGATGCAGGCGTGGATCGGCGACGCGGGACTCGTAGCTGAGGACGAGCGGTCTGGGACGTTGACATTGCGCTGCAGCGATGGCTTCGACGCGCCGGACTTCGCTGATCTGCTCGTTGATTTGACGCTCGCTCCGAGGCGCTGATTCGGGCCAGACCGCTGTGAGCCTCCCGGACCCGCGGCGGCACAACGTCACGCCCAGCGACGTGCTCGAGACGCTTGAGCGGCTCGACGAGCGCGAGCGCGGATACGGCAAGAGGATGCTCCCCGATCCCCTCGACGAAGCGATCGCGCGAGTCGTCGACTTCGTCGTCCAGGCCGCGCCCGACGAGCGAGAAGACGTCAAGACCCTGATCGGGGACACGCAGGCCTGGTTCCTCTTGGCCTACGGGGAGCGGATGGCGAGCCTCGGCCTGCGCAGAACGTCGGCCCCGATCGTGCTGAGCGGACTCACCGCCGTCGCGCTGGCCTCCGCGCCTCTATTTCAAGGAGATCCTCGTCGTCCTCGCCCCGCTCTACCGGGCTGCGCAGATGCTCGCCGGGGACCCTCAGGTGCTGTTCGATGAGGCTTGTGACCGCGCCGAGGTCGAGAGCTGCGACTTCATCCGCCAGTTCCCACAGCGCTCCGATCGGGAACGCGTCGTCGAGCTCATGGGCTACGAGGAGCGAGAGGCCGAGAACGGCACGCTGTTCGTCCGGACGTGGTAGCGATGGTCAGGTCTAGCATCGGCCCGACTCGATGATCGTCGCCGCGAGCGCTGAGCGAATGGTCGTGGGTGACACCCGTTCCCGCGTCCGGCGGCCGGCACGGGGCCGGCGCTAGCCATGCTCGACGCGGGCGGTGGCGGTGGCGGTGCGATCCCCGGCGATCCCGACGCGATCCGCGAGGCCGCCGGCATGCTCGAGACCAACGCGAGTCTGGGCGAGGACATCGAGGGTGACATCCAGTCCGCCCGCTCGACCGCTCTGGCGGGCTGGTCTGCGCCCTCCGCCTCGGACTTTGATTCCTTCGGCTCGCAGGCCGGCGCCGTCGCCGACGCGCTCGTGGCCGCCGGACGGGGGGCGGCCGGGCCTCTGCGCGACTACGCCGCCGCGCTCGAGCAGGCCCAGCGCCGTTACGCCGCGGCCGAGGAGGCCGCCCAGGACTCCGACCGCGCAGCCGACCGCGCCGAGGACGGCTCCCGCGCCCAGAGCGAGGCGCGTGAGCGGGTCAGGGCCGCCCAGGAGGCGATGACCTCCGCGCGAGCCGCCGCGCTTGCCGCCAACGAGCGCGCCGCCGCGGCGATCGGCGGCCTCCTCGGAAGCGTTCCCCCCGCTCCGCCGGCGCCCTCGGCGCCGATGGCGCCCGCGGCCGGCGGGGGACTCAATCCGTTCATCGGGCTCGGCGCCGACTTCGCCTTCGGCAGCGCCCAGTACGGCCTCGGGACCGCGGGCGGCTGGCGCTCGACCTACCTGCGCCCACCCACCATCGCCGGCTTCGGCGCCTACGCCCGCGCTCCGAACGGCTCATACATCGCCGGGGCCCGCGCCTATCAGCGCTTCGGCCTCGAGCCGGGCCAGGGACTGCGCGCGGGCAGCGTGCAGGCGTTCGGCCGGGGTGGCGGCCAGCTCGGCGCCGGCTGGCACGCTTCCGGATATCACGTCCTCGAGCGGCCCGCGACGCCCGGCTTCGGCACGGCGGCGAGGTGGGCCGGGCGCGCCGGCGGCGCGGCGAGCTTCGTGACCGGGGCGGTCGACTCCTACCGGGAGAACCGGGACCTGGGCCAGGGAGAGCGGATCGCCCACGCCGGTGCCGCCGGGACCGGTGCCCTGGCCGGCGGGCTCGCCGGAGCCAAGGGTGGGGCGATCGTGGGCGCGAGCATCGGCACCTTCGTCGGGGGTCCGGTCGGCACCGCGGTCGGCGGCGTCGTCGGCGGAGTGGCCGGGGGCATCGCCGGGAGTCAGGTCGGCCAGGCGGTCGGCGAGGGACTCGCGGACGCCGGCTCGGCGGTCGCGGACAAGATCGGCGGTCTGTTCGATTGAGCCCGCTCGCTGCCGAGCCGCTCGCCGCTGCCGCCGAGGGCGGGCCGTCGCCGCTCGTCGCGATCCTGTTCCTGGCCCTCGGCCCGTTCGCGCTCTACGGTGCCTACCGGGGCTGGACGGGCCGGTGGCGCGAGTGGGCCTGGTCCCCGCCGCAGCTCAACTGGCCGCTGACCCTCCTGCCCTCGCTGGGCCTCATGCTCGTGGGGGGCGGGCTCTACGGCCTTCTGCCGAGCACCGTCACCGCGGTCCTGGCCGCGCCCTTCTTCGTCGCCGGTCTCGTCCTACTGCCGTTGGTCGTCTTCCTGGTCCTCGACCTCGACTGGTTCGGCCCGCGCTGGTACCGCGAATACAAGCGCACTCGGCGCGCGCAGCGGCGTGAGGAGCGCGCGCAGCGGAAGCGGCCGGCGGCCGGCGAGCCCGGGGGAGAGGCCTGAGGCGGCGTGGAGCTGAGGGCCCATCGTCATAGCACCGTCGGGTTCTCGCTTCCCCTTCCCGCTCCGTGGGAGGCCGCCGAGAACCTTCACGGCACGGCGTTGATCGCCGTCGAGCCGCCGCGTCCCCCGTACTTCCGCGCGAACCTGAACGTCACGGTCGAAGAGGCGCCTGCCGGAGCGGAGCTCGACGACTGGGTCCGGCGCTCCCTGGGACAGCTCGACCGGGTGACCGACCGCCTGTACCTGATCGACCGACAGCCCACCGAGGTCGACGGCCTCCCTGCGATTCGCTCGCTCAGCCACCACGTGGATCCCGAGCACGGCGGCCTCGCGCTTGAGCAGTGGACGCTGCTCGCCGGGCCCTACGCCTACGTGGTCTCGGCCTCGACCACGGCGGCCGAGTACGACGAGCGCCACGAGCTCATGAGCCGCGTGGCCGAGGGCTTCGTCGCTCCGCGGGAGCCCGAGCCTTGAGTGCGCACGCAACCTTCGACCTCGCTCAGGGCCTGCTGCGCCTCGCACCCGCGACCCTCGACGTCCTGCTGGGTACGCCGGGTCGCGAGCGCAACGGCGCCGAACCGCATCTCGCCGCCCTGCGCGAGGCCGGCGTGCTCGGACCCGAGGGCATCCACCCCGAGGTCGAGGCCGCGCTCGCGCCGATGCAGCGGCCGGTCTGCGAGCTCGTCGTACGCGACGACGGCCGTCCTGCCGAGGGCTGGATGGCCTCCAACGCGGTGACCTTCGTGGTGGCGGGCGATGACGGCCTGGTGGACGTGAGCGTCCTGCACCCCTCGCTGCTGCCGTGGACGCTGGCGGCCCTCGTCGAGCTGGGTCCGCGCCGGCGCTCCCAAACGGCGGCCAAGTTGCGGCTCGCGCGCGCGGACCTCGAGCGGCTGCTCGGTTCGCGCGAACCGGAAGCCGGCCGCGGATCGGCCCGCGAGGAGGCGCCGGAGGAAGTCGAGCGTGCCCTGGACGCGCTCGCAGGCGCGCGCCGCTGGCGGGCCGAGGCGCGCTGGTCGGGCCCGGGCGGGCAGCGCTCCGAGCGCGCGGTCGAGGCGATCGACACCGACGCCGGGCTGTGGCTGATCGAGCCGGACGGGAGCGAGCTCTCGTTGCGCCCGGTCACCTCGACGACGGCGTGGCGGCTGCTCATCCGCCTGCCACCGCGGAGCTACGAGCTGGGACCCGAGCCCCGCACCGTCGGGGCCGGGGCGCCACCGGCCAACTGAGCGTCCTCGATGGTTCCCGGCCGCTGGCTGATGATGCTCGTGATCACGCCGCTGGGCGTGCTGTTCTTCGGCGGCGGCGGCGCCTTGGTGATCGGCGGCGACTACGGCTTCGCCGACCGCTCGGTGCAGGCGGGCATCGCCACGGGACTCGCGGTCAACGTCCTGCTCGGCGCCGTCGGCCTCCTCCGCGGCCCGCTCACCGCGGAGGAGCTGCGACGCAGCCGTGCCACCTACCGCCGGGTGACCGCGGGCCGCGCGATCCTCGCCTTCGCCGGCATCGGGACGGTGCTCGCGGCGATCGTGACCGGCTCGGCCCTGGTGCCGTTCGGCCTCTCGTTCTGCTTCGCGCTGATGGCCGGGGCCAGTCTCCTCGCCGGCGTGCTCGCCGCGTCTGGCCGGGGTCTGCACCAGCGCGACGAGGCGGCCTCTCACGAGGTTCGCACGTGGAGATACGGGCCGGCGGCCAGCAGATCGCCTGCGGTCTTGCCGCCGGAGGGCGATCGCCGGCACGGCCCGCCCTCCGGAACGGATGCCGACGGCTAGCGGCCTGGCGATACCCTCCGCCCGACACGCCCTCGGTCGGCCCGCGCATCACGGACGCGGTGCGAGCGCCTCGAAACCTTCTCTGCACCCATGAGCACCCGCACCTTCGAGCGCCCGGCCCGGTTGCCTCCGCCTGAGGCGCCGGCGGGCGAGGTCGCCCTGGCGGCTCCCCCGCAGGTCACCGAGCCGAGCGCCAACAGCTGGTGGCAGCCGCTCCTGCCCATGGCCGGGAGCCTGGGGATCATGGTCATCATGATGCTCAACCCGCGGCCGATCTACATGATCGCCGGGGGGATGTTCGCGGCCGGGGCGATGGCTGTGGGCATCGGGATGTTCTGGAACCAGCGCACCGGCCCGGTGCGCAGGACGCGGCGGGACCGCCGCCGCTACCTCGACTACCTCGACCGCACCCGGGTCCGCCTGCGCGAGGCGGCCGCGGCGCAGCGCGAGCAGGCGAGCTGGACGCAGCCGCCCCCCGAGCGCCTGTGGTCGCTGGCCCGCTCGGAGCGGCGGCTCTGGGAGCGCCGGCCGGGCGACGCCGACGCGCTCGAGGCCCGGGTCGGGGTGGGGCGGGTGCCCGCGTCGACGGCGGTGCGTCTCGAGATCGACGACAGCCCGAGCGCCGAGCGTGACCGCCCGAGCGTCGAGGCCGCCGAGGCGCTCGTCGAGCGTTGGGCCACGGTCGGCGGCCTGCCGGTCACCGTGCCGCTGGGCGAGGCCGGCGTGGTCTCCGTGCTGGGACCGCGCGAGCCCGCGCTCGCCCTCGTTCGCGCCATGCTCTCCCAGCTCGCGGTCACCCACGCGCCGCAGGACCTGCGCATCGCGCTCACCGCCGATCACGATCGCCTCGCCGCCTGGGATTGGTGCAAGTGGCTGCCCCACCTGACGCTCGCCGAGCCGGCCGACCCGGGCACGCCGGCCGGCGGGCACCTCGTCGTGGTGGTGGACCGCGCCGGGCCGGGGCCGGTGGGCGAGGACCTGCTGCTGCGTGCCCGCCAGGGCCCGGTCACGGTCGTGGCGCTCGTCGAGCGCCCGCGCGAGGAGCCCGAGCACGTCGACACGCGGCTGCGGCTGGATTCGGGGCTCGGCGGCACGCGCCTCGACGTGGAGAGCGCCGGTTCCGGGAACGGCTCGTCGCCGAACGGATCGCGCACGAACGGCGCGACCGGGGGCGCCCCGGCCGCGATCCTCGAGGCCACACCCGACGACCTGCGCGAGCCGACGGCTACCGCTCTGGCGCGCTCGCTGGCTCCGCTGCGCGTGGCCGGCGAGGCGGGGTCGCGGTCGCTCGACGCGCGCATCGATCTGCTCGACCTGCTCGGGGGGATCGACCCGGCCTCGCTCGACCCCGCCGCCACCTGGCGTCCGCGCGCCCAGCGCGACCGGCTTCGGGTCCCCATCGGGGTCGACCAGGCCGGCCTGGCGATCTCCCTCGACCTCAAGGAGTCGGCGCTCGGGGGGATGGGACCCCACGGGCTGGTGGTCGGGGCGACCGGCTCCGGCAAGAGCGAGCTCCTGCGCACGCTGGTCACCGCCCTCGCGGTCACCCACCACCCCGAGGAGCTCGCCTTTGCGCTGGTCGACTTCAAGGGCGGCGCTACCTTCGCCGGACTGGACTCCCTCCCCCACACCGCCGGGGTGATCACCAACCTGGCCGACGACATGGCCCTCGTCGACCGCGTTCACGACGCGCTCGCGGGTGAGCAGCTGCGTCGTCAGGAGCTCCTCAAGTGGGCGGGGAACCTGGCCTCGGTGCGCGAGTACCAGCAGCGCCGGGCCGCCGGGGCCGACCTCGAGCCGCTGCCCTCTCTGCTCGTGATCGTCGACGAGTTCAGCGAGCTCCTGGCCAGCCGCCCCGACTTCATCGACATGTTCGTGGCCATCGGCCGGCTCGGGCGCAGCCTCGGCATGCACCTGCTGCTGGCCTCCCAGCGCCTCGACGAGGGCCGCCTGCGCGGCCTCGAGAGCCACCTGAGCTACCGCATCGGCCTGCGGACGTTCAACTCCCAGGAGAGCCGCGCCGTGCTCGGGGTCACCGACGCCTACGAGCTGCCGCCGATCCCGGGCTCCGGCTACCTCAAGGTCGACACCACGGTCTTCGAGCGGTTCAAGGCGGCCATGGTCTCGGCGCCGTACGAGCCCCCGACCGTGGGCGAGGGGCACGCCGACGCCGTCGGGCGCTTCTCGCTCGCTCCGCTCGTCAGCGAGGCGGCGGCGCCCACGCCGGAGGCCGGGGCGCAGGAGCGCGCCGGCGCGCTCGCCGCCGAGGAGGAGCGCGACGCCCGCCTGGGTGAGCGGGCCGTCATGGACGTGGTCGTGGAGCGGCTGGTGGCGGCCGGCCCCTCACAGGCCCGCGTGCACCAGGTGTGGCTGCCGCCGCTGCCGCCGGCGATCACCCTGGACCGTTTCCTGCCGCCGCTCGCCGAGGACCCCGAGCGCGGCCTGGCCGCCGAGGGGGCTCGCGGCGCGGGCTCGCTCGCGGTGCCGGTCGGCCTGGTCGACCGTCCCACCGAGCAGCGCCTCGATCCGCTCGTGCTCGACCTCTCGGGCGGCGGGGGCAACCTCGCGGTGGCTGGGGCTCCGCAGTCCGGCAAGTCGACCCTGCTGCGCACCCTCGTCACCACCTTCGCCCTGACCCACACCCCCGACGAGGTTCGCTTCCACGCCATCGACTTCGGCGGCGGCGCGCTGGCCGCACTCTCGGGGCTGCCCCACGTCGGCACCGTGGCCGGGCGCCGCGACCGCGCGCACGCGCGGCGCATCGTCAGCGAGCTGCGCCTCGTCGTCGAGCGCCGCGAGGCTCTGTTCAACCGTCACGGGATCGACTCGGTCGGGGCCTTCCGGGCGCGCTGGCGCGACGGCGGGCTGCCGGAGGAGCCCTACGGCGACGTCTTCCTGGTGGTCGACGGATGGCCCGTCGTGCGCCGGGAGATGGAGGAGCTCGACGAGCCGGTTGTCGAGCTGGCCACCCGTGGCCTCGGCTACGGCGTGCACGTGGTGCTGAGCGCCAACCGCTGGGTCGACATCCGGCCCAACCTCAAGGACGGCTTCGGCAGCCGCCTCGAGTTGCGCCTGAGCGACCCGGCGGAGTCGGAGGTGAACCGCCAGACGGCGAAGACCGTGCCCTCCGGCGTACCGGGCCGGGTCCTGACCGCGAGTGCTCACCATGCCCTCGTCGCCCTGCCCCGCGCCGACGGGCGGCCCGATCCGGGCTCGAGCCAGGATGCCCTGACGGACCTGGTCGAGCGCTCGGCGCGGGCCTGGAAGGGGCCGTCGGTCCCCGCGGTGCGGATCCTGCCCACCACGCTCGCGCTCGACGAGCTGCCCGGGCCCGGCGAGGACGGCGAGAGCGGCGTTCCGATCGGCATCGCGGAGACCGACCTCGAGCCCGTGTACCTCGACCTGCAGACCTCCGACCCCCACTTCCTGGTGTTCGGCGACGGAGAGAGCGGGAAGACAACCTTCCTGCGCCATGTCATCGGCGGCCTGTCGGCACGGCGCTCGCCGGCCGACTTGCGGCTGCTGCTCGTCGACTACCGCCGCACCCTGCTCGAGGCCGCGCCGCCCGAGCACCTGTTCGGCTACGCCGGCGCCGCGCCGGCCGCCAGCGAGCAGGTGGCTCGCCTGACGGCGCTGCTGGCCGAGCGCCTGCCCCCGGCCGACCTCAGCGTGCGAGCGCTCAAGGAGCGCAGCTGGTGGGACGGTCCCGAGGTCGTGGTCGTGGTCGACGACTACGACCTCGTGGTCACCCCGCAGGGCAACCCGCTCGCCCCGCTGGTCGACTACCTGGCCCAGGGCCGTGACCTCGGCTTTCACCTGATCGTGGCCCGCCGTGTCGGCGGGGCCATGCGGGCCCTGGTCGAGCCCGTGCTGGGCCGCGTGCGCGAGCTCGGGACCGCGGGGCTGGTGCTCTCCGGCGACCGCTCCGAGGGCCCGGTCCTCGGTCCCCACCGAGCCCAGGAGCTGCCGCCCGGACGGGGCCTCCTGCTGCGCCGCCGCCGGGCCGCCACGCTCGTCCAGACGCCGTGGATCCCGGGCTGAAGAGCTCGACGACGGTGACCGGATCCTGCCGGCTGACCGTGGTCGGCGAGGGTCGCCGGGCGGACCTGAGCGTCCCCGCGAGCGTGCCCCTGGCCGACCTCGTCGCCGAGCTCGCTGATCTCGTGCTGGGCCGTTCGCCCGATGCTCTACCCGCTCCTCTGGTGCTCGCGCGCCCGACGGGGCCCGCGCTCTCGCTCGACCGCAGCCTGGAGGAGCTCGGCATCGTCGACGGCGAGGTGCTCGTGCTGCGCGAGGCCACCGAGGCGAGTGACGTGCCCGTGGTCGACGACCTGGCGGAGGCGGTCGGCGAGGCGCTACAGCGCCGTGCCGGGCGCTGGAGCCCCGATCAACGGCGCCGCCTCGTGCCCCTGGCGGGAGCGCTCGTCGCTGCGCTCGGGGCCCTGGCTCTGATCGGACCTCTCAGCGGAGCGCTCGGCGCGCCGCCGACGCTGGCGCTGGCCCTGGCTCTGCTGGCCGCGGGAGCGGTGCTCGAGCGGTTGCGCGATCGGGAGTGGGCTGGAGCTGCCCTCGCGCTGGCTTCGCTGCCGTGGTTCGCGGCCGGGGCTGCCGCACTCTTCGAGGCGGCCGCGCCCGGCCGCGCCGCGACCGTGGCGGGCGCCGGCGTCGGAGTGCTGATCGGCTCCGGACCGGCCATCTTCGCCGCTCCACGTCTGGTCGCGCCGGTCGCCGGGCTGGGGGTCGCGGCCGTCGCGGCGGGCGTCGCCGGCGGCGCCATGCTGGCTGGCTTCGGCGCAGTCGAGGTCGCGGCCGTTCTGGCCGTGGTCCTCGTGGCCGGTCTCTACGTGCTTCCGGCCGTGGCCATGCGCGCGTCGGGCCTGGTCCACGTGCCGGACCGCGCGACGGTCTCCGAGGTGGCCGAGGTGGTCGAGCAGGGTCGTCAGCTCCTGCCCGCGCTCCTGGCCGGCACCGCGGTGGCCGCCACCGTCGCAGCCACGGTCCTGGCCTGGGCCGGCGCCGGCGCGGCCCCGTTTCTGGCCGCCGCCGTCGCCGGTTGCTTGCTGCTGCGAGCGCGCAGCCTCGACTTCACGGGTGAGGTGGTCGCTGTGGGTGGCTCCGGGCTGGCCGCCTCCGTGATCGTCGGCGCAGCGGTGGGGGCGCGAGTCCCCGGGCTCGGAGCGGCGGCGATCCCGCTGGTCGCCGTGCTCGCCGGTCTCGGGCTGGCAGTGGCCGTTCTCGCCGGCGGCTCCGTGCGCTCACCCGGCTGGCGCCGGTTCCTGAGCCGCGCCGAGCTCGCCGGCGCGATCGCCCTGATCCCGCTGTGCCTGGCGGTGGTCGGCTTCTTCGCGGTCGTGGCGGACCTCGGGCAGTCGCTCGGGCTGAGCCGCTGAGAGCATCCGGGGGCGGCACGAGCCCCCGGCGGGGCCTGCGACCATGAGGCCGTGCAGCGCGTAAAGGTCAAGATGTGCGGGATCACCCGCGCCGAGGACGCTCGCCACGCCGTGGAGCTCGGCGCGTGGGCCATCGGCCTCATCTTCCACCCGGCCAGCCCGCGCAGCTGCGCGCCGGCCGTGGCCGAGGAGATCGCGGCCGAGCTGCGTCGCCACAGCGAGATCGCCGGGGTGTTCGTCAATCGGCCCCTCGACGAGGTGGCCGAGCTCGCGGACCGCTGCTCGCTCTCCATCCTCCAGCTCCACGGCGACGAGGGCCCGGCCTACTGCCGCGAGGCGGGCCGGCGCACGGGCGCCCGCGTCATGAAGGCCGTCCGCGTCAGGGACGCTTCGACGGTGCGCGCGCTGGCGGCGTGGCACGTCGACCTGCACCTGCTCGACGCCCACGTCGACGGCGCCCGCGGCGGCACGGGGGAGACCTTCAACTGGGAGCTCGCCGGCGCGCACTCGGGACGCGTGCCGCTCGTCCTCTCGGGCGGGCTGACCGCGGACAACGTCGGCGCGGGCATCGCCGCCGTCCGCCCCTTCGCCGTCGACACCGCGAGCGGCACCGAGGCCGCCGCGGGACGCAAGGACCCGGCGAAGGTGACCGCGTTCTTCCGCGCCGTCGAAGCGGCCTCCGCGCGCCTCGAGACGCCGCTGGTCAGCCTCGACGAGCCGCGGCCCGAGGCGGGAGTCCAGGCGGCGGGAGCGCGCCCGTGAGCGAGGCGATCTCCTCCGCCGGGGCCCTCGAGCGGCGCTTCGGGGCCTACGGCGGCCGCTACGTTCCCGAGACGCTGATCCCCGCGCTCGACGAGCTCGAGCAGGCCTGGCTCGAGGCCCGTGCCGACGAGGGTTTCGGGGCCGAGCTCGGCACCCTGCTGCGCGACTTCGCCGGCCGCCCCACGCCGCTCTACCGCGCCGGGCGCCTCTCGGAGGCGGTCGGGCGGACCGTGTACCTCAAGCGCGAGGATCTCCTGCACACCGGCGCGCACAAGCTCAACAACGCCCTCGGCCAGGGCCTGCTGGCCAAGCGGATGGGCAAGGAGCGGGTGATCGCCGAGACCGGGGCCGGCCAGCACGGCGTGGCCACCGCGACGGCGTGCGCGCTGCTCGGGCTCGAGTGCGTGGTCTACATGGGCTCCGAGGACATGCGTCGCCAGCGCCCCAACGTGGAGCGCATGGGCCTGCTCGGGGCCGAGGTCGCGCCGGTCGAGGCCGGCGCGCGGACCCTCAAGGAGGCGGTCTCCGAGGCCATCCGCGACTGGGTGACGAACTCGGACGGCACGCACTACGTGATCGGCTCGGCGGTCGGGCCCGCGCCCTACCCGGCGCTGGTGCGCGACCTCCAGCGGGTGATCGGCGACGAGGCCCGAGCCCAGATCCTCGCGGCCGAGGGCCGACTGCCCGACCGGGTGATCGCCTGCGTGGGCGGCGGCTCGAACGCGATCGGCAGCTTCGTCGCCTTCCA
>Ga0136610_1000072_pt1 | contig 20435 bp, 20 predicted proteins | sample AntDrymUQ1342206_2_FD_104804 | JGI IMG/M metagenome (GOLD analysis project Ga0136610, IMG submission 104804) | Polar desert sand microbial communities from Dry Valleys, Antarctica - metaG UQ134 (22.06) | ecosystem: Environmental > Terrestrial > Soil > Desert | place: Antarctica: Dry Valley...
ACCATCAAAAACGTCTTCACGGACGAGTCGGTGAGCGAGGTCTTCATGGGCGAGAACCAACTCTTCTAGACCGTTAGGAGCGAGACGTGGCAGACAACGTGGATCTACAGGCGCAGGAGCGCGAGGAGAGGGGCAAGAACGCGGCCCGACGCCTCAGGGCCTCGGGGATGACCCCGGCGGTCCTCTACGGCGAGGGTAACGAGGCCGGCGGGAGCACGGCGCTCGCGGTCCCGACGAGGATCGTGGACTACACCCTCCATCACTTCGGGGACAACGCGCTCTACAACATAGACTTTGACGGAGATACCTCGACGGCCCGCGTCGTTGACGCGCAGCGCGACCCTGTCTCAGGGATCCTGGTCCACGTCGACTTCGCGCCGGTGAATATGCGCGAGCGTATCGAGATCACGGTCCCGCTCGCCGTAATCGGCGAGGCGCCAGGCGTCGAGGAAGGCGGCGTGCTTCAACAGGTCGCTTACGAGATCCAGGTCGAGTCCCTCCCCGGCGATATACCGCAGGAGATCACCCTCGACGTCTCGAGTCTCGGCATGAACGAGAACCTGAACCTCGGCGACCTCACGCTCCCCGAAGGCGTTACGCTGCTCTCGGAGCCAGAGGCTGTCGCGGCCACGATCACGGCGCCGACCGAGATCACGGAGGAGGAGATGGAGGCCGCAGGCATCGTCGAGGAGCCGACGGAAGAGGAAGTGGCCGCCGCAGAGGCTGCCGAGGGCGAAGGGGCCTCCGAAGAGGATGCTTCCGAGGAGGGCCCCGCAGGACAAAACGTCCAGGCTTAGACTGGTCCGCTACTTCTTCAAACGAGACGAAAGAGACGAAGGGGGGGCGATCCGGCCCCCCTTCGTCGTCGGACTCGGTAACCCTGGGCGCTCCTACGAACGCACCCGCCACAATGCCGGCTACCTGGTCGCCGACGAGCTCGCCAGGCGCCACGACGGCTCCTGGCGCAAGAGGAAGAAGGCCGAAGCAGCCCCCGTCTCCGTAGGTCCTACAAACACCACACTCCTCAAGCCTACGACCTTCATGAACAACACAGGCTCCGCCGTCTCAGACTATAGGCCAGAAGACCTCATCGTCGTCCACGACGACCTCGACCTCGAAGCGGGTACGGTCCGCGTCAAGGTAGGAGGCGGCGCAGGCGGGCACAACGGCCTGCGCTCGATCATAGGGAGACTGGGCAACGACTTCATCAGGGTGCGCATCGGCATCGGGCGCCCGCCCTTGGGTATGAGCGTCACGGACTACGTGCTCTCCCGGATGGACCCGGTCGTGAAAGACGCCATCCCCAGGGCCGCCGACGCGGTCGAGTTCATCTTCGAGCATGGTCCCGAGGCCGCGATGAACCGCTTCAACGTACGCGCCTGAGAACGGGTTTTGGAAGGTTTGACCTCTCGCATGCCGGGCTACAGGCATCAGGCTTTTTCTTGCTGAAGGCTGATAGCTTGCCGATACAAGATCTCGAAAACTTCGAGAAAATCGCTTGACCCTCACGTTGCGTGAGGCTTTAGACTATCTTGTGACGAGGAGGTGAACCGTGAGCAAACTAGAGACAGCGGGCTACACAGTAGGCGAGGTGGCTGACCTCTCGGGTGTGACGATCCGGACGTTGCACCACTACGACGAGATCGGCTTGCTCTCGCCGGGGGGACGCAGTGTGGCCGGCTACCGGATCTACGAGGACTCGGATCTGGAGCGTCTGCAGCGCATTCTGTTCTACAGGGAGCTCGGGTCCCTCTGCGGATCGCTTTGCGGAATTACGACTCGGCTTCGAGGAAGGAGGCTATACAGTTCCCTGCGCAATTCGGGGCATTTGGCGGAGCATCTTGCCGAGCATCTCGATGCCCCCCTGATCCAGGATCCGGTCCTCTTCGATGATCTCCAGGTCCTCGGGGACATCGAGCTCGCGTAGCCTCCTGGCCGTAATGCTGGCGCACACCACAGCACTGACTCTGCCGAGGATAGCGAGGACTTCTTCCTGTCCCTGGTCCACGTAGACCTGGACGAAGTTCAGTTGGTCGAGGCCTGCGCCTTCGATAGAACGTGAGAGGTTCTGCATGCACGTGCGGCCCCAGCCCACAACTCCGACCTGGGTCCCTGACGGGAGTTCCATCAACCGCTGCAGGCTCTCTAGTGTCGCCTCGGCCAGTAGCGCGACCGCCTCTATCCCGTGTGGTTCTACGATCTCCTGCACCTCGTGGATGTGGAAGAACGTCGTCACCGCGAGCCGCCACGGCGGGTCCTCCACGCCGGAGAGCTTGTCTGCGAGATCCTCGATCAAAACCCTCTCGACCTCGACGGGCAGCTGGTCCTCGAGCTCGTCGGAGAACTGATCGAGTTCAGCCTGCGTGCACTCGACGAAGAGGATGGCCGTCTTCTCCTGCGGCCTCGCGCCAGCTCTCGCGAGCAGCGCGTACGCCAGATCCTCGACAGGCATGTCCTGCGCCGCCGCGAGGGCCATAACCCGCTCCAGGACCTCTTGGCGCTTCAAGTCCTCAGCCTCCACAGGAGGCTCGACTACGTAGACGCCACTGCCGCGGCGGCTCTCTACGTAACCCTCCCGCTCGAGGTCGGTGAATACCCGCGCTACCGTGTTCCTGTTCACCCTTAGAAATCCAGCCATCGCCCTGATGCTCGGCAACCGACTCCCAACCTCGAAGTTGCCCGTCAGGATGAGGTGCTTGATCTGCCCCTCCAACTGTACGTGGACAGGTACGTGACTCTTCGAATTGATCCGCAAATCCATGAACTATCCTATTGTCCTATGACACTGAGTCGGTTATAATTGTCCCAAGCCAACGTGACAATTATAACGCAACTGGCGAGAATGGAGGAAAGCGATGAGTTATCTGTTCGATCTGGAGACAGTGAGGCAACGGCAGGAAGATCTGTTGAGTGAGGCGCGGGAGCGCAGGATCGCTCGTGCTTTGCGGAACGCTCGTCGGGGTGTTGAGGGAAGCCGGCGCGGCGTACGCAGGGAGTTGGAGGATGTGGGCCGGGGTCTTGCCGAGGAGCCTACGGTCGCCGTGTCGTGCTACCGGCCATAATGTAGATAGGGCGTCGTGTTGCAGGAGAACACCTCGGGGACAGAGGGCCGGATCACGTTCACCCTTGCGGGTGCGCTCGCGGGGGCGAGGAGGTGTTTCCCGATCGCGATCAGCGGTTGTGGCATTGGCCTCGTGTTCGGGACGTTGGCGGGACAGGCTGGCCTCGGAGCCGGTGAGGCCGCCTTGATGAGCGCCCTCGTGTTCTCGGGGGCGGCGCAGTTCGTGGTGCTTGGGTTCTGGACGTCGTCGCCGCTGCCTGTAGCCACCATCGTCCTGACGACGCTCGTCGTCGGTTTGAGGCACGTGCTGATGGGCGCGGCACTCGGGCCGGTGTTCTCGAAGTTGCCGCGTCGCGAGGCCTATGGGTCCGTGTTCTTCATGGCCGACGAGAACTGGGCGCTCACCATGGGTGAGTTCGCCAAGGGACGGCGTGACGCCGCGTTCCTGCTCGGCGGCGGGCTGTTGATGTTCCTCGCCTGGACCGGGTCGACATTCGCAGGGGGCGCCCTTGGCGGCGCTGTAGAAGACCCTGCGCGCTGGGGACTCGACTTCGCGTTCACCGCCGTATTTCTCGCCCTCATCGCTGGGATGTGGAAGGGGAGGTCCAACATCCTCCCCTGGACCGTAGCGGCCGCGGTGGCGGTGGCGGCGCAACACTTTTTGCCAGGCCAGTGGTACATCCTGCTCGGTGGCCTGGCAGGGAGCTTCGCTGGGGTGGTGCGGCGTGCGCTTTGATTCCATCACCCTGCTCGCGATAGTCTTGATGGCGTTTGCGACCTACGCGACCCGCGCCGGCGGACTGTGGCTCGCGAGCCGGTTCGACCTCTCCGAGCGGGCAGGGGCGTGGCTCGATCAGATACCGGGTGCGATCCTCGTCTCGCTCGTCGCCCCCACTGTCCTGACGGGCGGGCCAGCCGAAGTGTTCGCCGCGCTCGCCGTCGTGATAGTCGCCCTGAGGACCGGTAGCCTGCCGGCGGCGATGGTGACAGGGGTAGGGACCGTACTCGTGCTTAGGGCCCTGGAGGCGAACCTGCTATGACCTCGCAAGCAGGTCTACCTGTGTGCCTTCCGCCTGCGCCAGAAGAGCCAGAGGATTGCAACGGTGAGGACGGTCAGGACCGCAAACCCGACGAAAGACGTGAAGACTTCTACTATCCTCCACCTGCCGCCGAGCGCCCACCCAAGGCCGATCAAACCGCTGTTCCAGATGCTGCATCCGAGGATCGTGTAGCCGAGGAACCGCCAGCGCAGGGGCATGCGCTTGAGGCCGGCGGGCACGGAGACCAGCGCGCCGACGCCGGGGATCAAGTGTCCGACCAGGATCGCCTTTCCACCGTGACGCTCGAATACTCTACTCGCCCTATCGAAGTCGGACACGAAAAGGAGCTTCGAACGTTCGAAGCGCTTGACCACACGCCGCAAGCGCGCCTCCCCGAGCCTGAGTCCGACGGCGTACAGGATGAGCGCGGCACAAACCCTCGCCGCCGTCGCCGTGAGCAACACAGGGACGAACGAAAGACGTCCGTGCCCGATCAGGAACCCGAACAGCGGCAACGTCAGCTCCGTCGGAACCGGCAAGTACAAGCTACCAGCCAATATCAGAACGAATACGCCGACGTACCCGAGCGATTGGACCACGTCGATAACCCACCGTACGAGGTCGGTGAGCACACCACCCATCGTGCTTTCTCCTCCTATCTCCTCACCGGGACAACCTAATTATGCACCACGCGATGCGACATCGGATCAGGACCGACACGTGAGAGCGCGTCCGACACGCGCAGCTGGTCCACACGCCAGTCTTTACGCGAGGACCGACACCAACGATGTCGATGTCCGATTTCCGCCAGTAATCTCGCCTGTCGGGTGCGACAATATGGTCGTGCTGAAGGATTTCGAACATCGCTATCGTGCCGTGCGTGGCCGCGACGTCCGTTTCGACGGCCGGTTTTACGTCGCAGTTACCTCTACGGGTATCTACTGCCGGCCCAGTTGTCCTGCCATTACACCGCGGCGCTCCAACGTCCGCTTTTTTCCGACCGCTGCTGCCGCACAGTACGCTGGCTTCCGCGCTTGCAAGCGGTGCAGGCCCGATGCCGTACCAGGCTCGCCAGAATGGGATACCAGGGCAGACATCGTAGCGAGGGCGATGCGGCTCATCGCTGATGGCGTCGTCGACAGGGACGGTGTCGCCGGCCTCGCGCGGCGGCTCTCCTACACGGAGCGCCACCTGCACCGGCTGCTCTCCGCCGAAGTTGGGGCCGGTCCGCTCGCGCTCGCCCGCGCGCGGCGCGCCCACACAGCCAGGCTGCTAATTGAGACCACCGACTTGCCCATCACCGACGTAGCGTTCGCCGCCGGGTTCACGAGCATACGCCAGTTCAACGACACGATCCGCGAGGTCTTCGCAGTAACTCCGAGAGAGCTGCGACGCGTTCGGGGACAGCGCGATGAGACGGTACGGGGGGAGATCCCACTCCGGCTGCCATTCCGTAGACCGTTCGACGCGAGCGGTATGCTGCGCTTTCTCGGCACACGTGCTGTAGCCGGTGTAGAGACGTTCGATGGGGAGATCTACCGGCGGACGCTGCGTCTGCCGCACGGCTCCGGGATGGTGGCCCTCTCCGACGGTGGCGACCACATCCTTTGTGTGCTCAGGCTCGAGAACCTGAGGGACCTCGGCACCGCGGTACAGCGTTGCCGCCGGCTCCTCGACCTCGACGCCGACCCTGTCGCCGTTGCCGACGTGCTCGGCACCGACCCACTCCTCGGCGCGCTCGTTCGTCGTTCCCCGGGCCGGCGTGTACCTGGGAGCGTGGACGGCACCGAGCTCGCCTTCCGTGCGGTGCTTGGCCAGCAGGTCTCCGTGGCCGGAGCGCGCACCCTCGCCGGCCGGCTCGTCGCCCGCTGTGGAGAACCGCTCCCCGAGACACTCGCAGCCGAAGACGGCGAACCCACCCATCTCTTCCCAGGGCCGCACGCCGTAGTCGAGGCGACTCTCGAGGGGCTCGGTGTGCCCGGGGCGCGGCGCGAGACCTTGCGCACACTGGCGCGGGTCCTTGCTGGAGGTGGGATCTTGCTCGACCCCGGCTCTGAGCGTGAGGAGGTCGAACGGCTGCTGCTTGGGCTGCGTGGGATCGGACCGTGGACCGCTTCTTACGTTGCGATGCGGGCGCTCGGCGACCCCGACGCGTTTCTTCCAACGGACCTCGGGGTCAGGCGGGCCATCTCCGGGCTCGGCCACGCGGACGACCGGCGGAGCATCGCCGCCCTCGCAGAACGCTGGAGTCCGTGGCGCGCCTATGCTATGCAGCACCTGTGGGCCAGCCTCGGTGACGAGAAGGATCAGACCACGAAAAGAGAGGTAGTAGCGTGAAGGCTTACGTAGACGAGATAGACTCTCCCGCCGGCCCGCTCGCGTTCGCGGTAAACGAAGATGGGGCCCTGATGCGGCTGCACTTCGTCGAGAGCGACAACGGGCCCGTCATGGAAGAGGAATTGCAGGACGAAGGTTACGCTCTGGAAGCGGATGAAGCCAGGACCGCCGGCGTAAGAACCGAGTTGTCCGAGTATGTGCACGGACGGCGCAAGGCATTCGACGCGCCCCTCGCGTTCGCCGGGTCGGAGTGGCAGAAGACCGTTTGGATGGAGTTGATGCGCATCCCCTTTGGTGAGACGAGGTCCTACGGGGAGATTGCGGACTCCCTCGGACGGCCAGGCGCGGCGAGGGCCGTCGGCAGCGCCAACGCCTCCAACGTCTTGCCCGTGGTCGTACCCTGCCACCGCGTTATCGCCGCAGACGGAACGCTCGGCGGGTTCAACGGCGGGCTTCACCTCAAGGAGCGTTTGCTCGAGCACGAACGCAACGTACTCGCCGCAGCAGGCAGCTAGTTTGTCGGAAACGGCGAGAGGGTAACGCAACGTTCGTCTTATCTGAAGAGAGCGTTCGATGAGACCAAGAGATTTCGCAGGCCTCGTATTGCTCGGCGCGCTGTGGGGCGGTTCTTTCCTGTTTATCCGCGTCGCCGTGCCCGCGTTGGGACCTTTCTTGCTCGCGGAGTTGCGGGTTGCTCTCGCTGCTGTGGCCCTGTTTCTCTTCGCCCTGGCCGCCGGCCGGGTGCCGGAGATCCGGCACCGCTGGAGGTCTTTCCTCGTCCTTGGGTTCTTGAACGCGGCCGTGCCTTTCTCCCTGATCTCCGCCGCCGAGATCCATCTGACGGCCTCTCTCGCCGCCATCCTGAACTCGACTACCGTAATGTTCTCGGCGATCGTGGCCGCGGTCTGGATAGGAGACGTCCTTACGGCCAGGAAAGCTATCGGGATAGTCTTGGGGATCATCGGGGTCAGTGTGCTCGTGGGCTGGGACCCGCTGCCCTTGAGCGGCGGCGTACTGTTGGCGGTGGCTGCGATGCTAGTTGCTTCGCTCTCTTACGCGCTCGGAGCCACCTACGCGAAGCGCTCGTTTTCGGGCATACCACCAGTCGGGATGGCTATCGGGCAGCTGGGCGGGGCGATAGCGCTCCTCTTGCCCCTAGCCGTCGTTAGCCTTCCCGAAGAAGCGCCATCGCTCGTGGTCGCCCTCTCCATGCTCGGGCTAGCTTTGCTTTCGACTTCTGTGGCTTACCTGATCTACTTCCGCCTCATCGAGAACGTCGGTCCGACGAGCACCGTGACCGTTACGCTACTCGTGCCTGTCTTCGGGCTGTTGTTCGGCGTCCTGCTCCTCGACGAGCCTTTCGGACCTGGAACGCTTGCAGGGCTTGCGATCATCCTAACAAGCGTCGTCCTCATCACGGGGATCTCTCCTCGAAAGAACAAACCTGAAAGCAATTAGGGGATCTAAAGCGGATTGCAGAGAGGCTGGGCCTCCTACAAACCGCGTCTACAGGCGTCAGGTTTCAGTAAAACCAAGCTGAAATGCTGAAATGCTTGCAAAGAGGTCAGAGACCTCTTTGCAACTGGCTCTAGCGCGGGTAAAGGATCATCTGTGTGCACCGAAACAGGGCTATGGGCTTGCTGCCCTCCTCGTCGAAAACGGTAGCGTCCCACACCTGCGTCGTGCGGCCACCGTGGACGAACTTCGCTATGCACCCGATCGCACCATCGCGTTTGGTCCCGACGAAGTTGCTCTTCAGCTCTATGGTCGTGAAGCTCTCCGCGCCTTCGGGCAGGTTCACGATGGTTCCGTAGCCGCACGAGGTATCCGCGAGTGCGACCACCGTCGCCGCGTGCAGGTAGCCGTTCGGGGCCATGAGCTCCTCACGCAGATCGAGGCGGCTCGAGATCCTACCTTCCTCCGCCTCGAGTATCGTCAAGCCGATGAGACCGGGCAGGGTTCCGAGACCGCGCTCGTTGAGCTCGTCGAGAATAGACATCTACGGCGCCTCCAGGGTAATCGTCATGACTGTAGGGATTATCCCAGAGGTGTTTGCTTGAGACAGATCCCCTGGATTGAGATCCTCTCTCAGGCGGTAGAATCTACTGGTGAGCGAGAGGACGAAGACGAGATCCCTCAGGGCCCCACGCAGGATACGGGCCTACCTGGCGGCGAACGGAGCGCGTCCCGCGCTACTGCTCGCCGCTAGCGAGGAGGCGGCCGAGCGGTACGCCAGCGAGGCTGAGGTCTTCACCGACGGCCCCGTCGTCCACCTGCCCTCCCGCGGCGCTCCCTACGGCGACGTCTTCGACCCTGCCGTAACCAGGGTCGGGCGGCGGCAGAGGGCGCTCGGTTCGCTGCGTTCGGCCCGCGTCGTTGTGGCCGGACCGCTGGCCTTTATGGAGCGGACCCCGCTCTACGAGCCGTTGGAGCTGGCCGCAGGGACGGGGATAGAGCTCGACGCGACGCTCGGGCGGCTCGTCCTCCTCGGGTACGAGCGGGTCGACAGGGTCTCCCGCCCGGGAGAGTTCGCGGTTCGTGGCGGGATCGTCGACGTCTTCCCGAGCACCCGCCGCTCGCCCGTGCGGGTGGAGTGGTGGGGGGATGAGATAGAGAGCGTCCGCGCCGTCTCTCTGGCCACCCAGCGCGTCGTACGCGAGCTAGAAGCCGTAACGGTCTACGCCGCCCGCGAAGGCGACCTCGCTGGCCTCGCTGCGACGGACGAGGAACTGCCTGAGGAGGCCCGCCGCGGCGTGCGAGTTCCCGGCCTCGATCGTTTATTGTTGGATCTCGACCCCGTCTCCCCGCGCACGTTGCTTTCAGATGGCGTCGAGGTCTGGCGAGAGGAGCCGCAGGAAGACGTTTCGGAAGAAGTAGAAGGGCTCGTCCATGAGCTCTACGACAGGGGGATGCCCGATCCCGACGTCGAGTTCTCCCTCGGTGAAGAAGGAGAGTCCGTCTCCGCGCCGCCGGTCACGGCGTTCGCCGACACGCTGAGGGAGGCTGCCCGCAGGCTCGACACGCTCGTCGAGGACGGGCTCGCCGTCTTCGTCGCTTGCTCCTCACGCGGGGAGGCGAGGCGGACGGTGTACGCGTTCGGGGAGATCCACCGCACCATGCGCGAGACCGCGAGGGTCGACGCCGGCCTGCCGCCGGGACTCTACGCTTTGCCAAGCCAGGTCGAGGAGGGGTTCACCTATCCAGAAGGCGGGGTTGCGGTCTTCAGGAGGGACTCGCTGCTCGGTCGCAGGCGCGAGGCGAGGCGCCGTACGGGAGGCAGGTCGCTCGCCTCCTTCGCGGACCTGAAGGTCGGGGACCTCGTCGTACACGCCATGCAGGGTATCGGGCGCTTCGAGGGGCTCGTGGCCCAGGAGGTCCTCGGCTCTACCCGCGACTACATGCAGGTGAGCTACCGCGGGGGCGACACGCTCTTCGTGCCCTACGAGCAGATGGAGCTGTTGCACAAGTACGTAGGCGGCGACGGCGCGCGCCTCGACAAGCTCGGTGGCGCTACGTGGGCGCAGGTTACGGACAGGGTCAGAAGGAGGGTAAAGGCGCTAGCCGGCGAGCTCTTGCGGCTGCACGCGGCGAGAGCCTCGGCCCCCGGCTTCGCTTTCCCCGAGGATGGGGAGTGGGAGAAGGAGCTCGAAGAGGGCTTCCCCTACCAGGAGACCCCGGATCAAGAAGCCGCTATCTCCGCCGTCAAGTCGGATATGCAGAGGCCGCACCCGATGGACCGCCTGGTCTGTGGGGACGTTGGCTTCGGCAAGACGGAGGTCTCCGTGCGGGCCGCCTTCAAGGCCGCGCTCGCGGGCAAACAGACCATGATGCTAGCCCCGACGACCATCCTCGTGCAGCAGCACGAGCGGACCTACCGAGAGCGGCTCGGCTCCTACGCCGTCAGGGTCGAGAGCCTCTCACGCTTTACATTGCCTGCGGACCGGCGCAGGATCCTGGCCGACTTCGAGGCCGGGGAGGTGGACGTGCTCGTAGGGACGCACGCACTGCTCGGGTCCGAGGTCAGGCCCAAGGACCTCGGCCTCGTCGTCGTGGACGAGGAGCAGCGCTTCGGCGTCAGGCACAAAGAGCGTATCAAAGAGTACAAGACCTCCGTGGATGTCCTCACGCTGACGGCCACCCCGATACCACGCACCATGCAGATGGGGCTCGCCTCACTTCGCGACATAAGCGTGATCGAGACGCCCCCGGCGGGACGCCGCAGCATCCTCACGCACGTTGGTCCTTACGACGAGGACCTCGTAAAGCACGCAATCGAGCGGGAGGTCGCCCGTGGCGGACAGACTTTCTTCGTCCACAACCGCGTCGAGAGCATCGACGAGGTCGCCGAGAGGCTGCGCGACCTTCTGCCCGGCGTGCGCTTCGTCACAGCCCACGGGCAGATGCCCGAGCGGGCCCTCGAAGGGGTAATGCAGCACTTCCTCGACGGGCAGGCCGATGTATTGGTCACGACCACCATCGTCGAGAGCGGGCTGGATGTGGCCACGGCGAACACCCTGATCGTCGACCGCTCCGACGCCATGGGGCTCGCCCAGCTGTACCAGCTCCGGGGTAGGATCGGACGCTCCACGGAGCAGGCTTACGCTTACCTCTTCGCGCCTCTCGGGGCGACCGTCGAGTCGCAGAAGCGGCTCGAAGCCCTGATGGACTTTACCGAACTGGGGAGCGGATTCGCCATCGCCATGAGGGACCTGGAGATCCGGGGCGCTGGCAACCTGCTCGGCGCCGAGCAATCGGGGCATATAGCGGCCGTCGGCTTCGAGATGTACCTGACTCTTTTGGAAGAGGCCGTCGCGGCCGCGAGGGGCGAGCCGCAGGAGCGGCGCGAGGAGCGCCCCGTTATCGTCGAGCTCACGCTCGATGCTTATCTGCCGCCTGGGTACGTCATGGATGAGATCGAACGCGTAGACCTCTACCGCAGGGCTTCTGGGCTTGGCTCGCTCGCCGAGGTGGAAGACCTGGCCGAGGAGCTCGTCGACCGCTTTGGGGCGCTCCCCGAGCCGGCCAGGAACCTGCTCGGCCTCTCGCGGGTCAAGCTCCTCGCGCGTGAGGTTGGGGCCACCTCGGTTACCCTCCGTTCCGGGAACCTCACCGTCACCGGTGTCACGGCTGGCTCTGCCGCCCCTGCCCTCATAAGGAAAGCCACGGGGGGGACCGTAACCACGAGGACAGGCAGGACATCGGTCCGCGCCCCTGGGCTGGATCACCTCTCCCTGGCTGAAGAGTCGCTGCGGGCCCTCGTGCGAGCGGCCTGAGGGCCGAACCGACCGTCCTGCGTGCTATAATCCCGGACGGTCTCTGGAATTCAAACAGCGAGGTTCTTCGTCGTCTTGAGCAAGCTTTTCGAGAACAGGATGTTGTACGTCTCCCTGCTGCTAGGGGTCACCATACTCGTCCTGGTGGGTTGCAATGCGGCCGAGCCGGTCGCCAATGTCGACTCCCAGGCCAAGAAGATCGTGACCTTCGATGGCGGCGCCGTCACGCAGGGAGAATTGGATGAGTTCGCCGAGCAGAGCGGTCTGGATAGTAGTATGTCCAAAGACGATCCACAGTACCAGGCCGCTATCCAGCAGATCATGCCCCAACTCGTCGACATCGAGATAGCCAAGGCCTACGCCCAGGAGCACAACATAACGGTCTCGGACGAAGAGGTCGACCAGGAGATCGCGAAGATCAAAGAGCAGGTCGGCGACCAGGCCCGCTCTTCAGGGCAGGACTTGAGCGACCAGGAGGCCTACGAGCAGGCCTTGAAGCAGAACAACATCACGGAAGATCAACTCCGCGAGGACATCCGTGAGAACCTTCCCGTCCAGAAGGTACAGGAGAGGGTGGCAGGTAACGCAGAGCCTTCCGACGAAGAGATCCAGAACTTCTACGAGAAGAACAAAGAGGCCCAGTTCACTACGCCCGAACAGCGATGCGTCAGGCACATCCTCTTCAACAAGGACCAGGAGCAGAAGGCCGAGGAGGTAAAGCAACAGCTTGAGGACGGCGGGGACTTCGCGAAACTAGCCAAGGAGGACTCCCAGGACCCCGGCAGCGCCGCGAAGGGCGGGGACCTCGGCTGCCTTGGCGAGGGTGAGACCGTCCCCGAGTTCGAGAAGGCCACCTTCGGGGCCGAGCAGGGTGAGATAGTCGGCCCCATCCAGACCGAATTCGGCTACCACATCATCCAGGTTACGGACATAAAGCCCAAGCAGACCCTCCCTCTTCAGGAGGTCGAGTCGCAGATAAGGTCCCAGCTCACTACCGAGAAGGAGGCTGAAGTGTTCAGCAAGTGGGTGGAGGAACAGAAGAAGAAGCGCGACGTCAAGTACCTCGAAGGTTACGAGCCGCCGGATCAGGGGTAGGGACGGTGGCGCCACACGTGGGCGTAGGGTTAGTATGGAGCTAGTCAGCAAGTCAGCACGCCGCCTGCGGCGGCTCGTCAGCTAGTCAGCCAAAAGAATATGGGAGTGCGGTACACAGGATAGGACGATCGGAACTCGGGGACCACGACCACTTCAGGAGAGGCGTCGTAGAAGCTCGGAGGCTGGCTCGCCAACAAAAAGCTGACAAGCTGAAATGCTGAAGTGCTGACAAGCTTCCGACCAAAGGGAGGATAATGACGGAGATCGTCGCTGTCCACGGGCGTGAGATCCTGGACTCCAGGGGAAATCCGACGGTCGAGGTGGAGCTGGCCACGGTGAGTGGTTTCGTCGGTAGGGCCTCGGTTCCGTCGGGGGCCTCGACCGGCCAGAACGAGGCCGTCGAACTGCGTGACGGGGAGGGGGAGCGCCACGGCGGCAAGGGCGTGCTTAACGCCACCGAGAACGTGGACACCGAGCTGGCACAGGTGATCCTCGGGCTCGACGCTGCCGACCAGAGGACCCTCGACCTTGCCATGATCGAAGCCGACGGCACCGACAACAAGGGTCGTCTCGGGGCCAACGCGATCCTCGGCGTCTCGCTGGCGGCGGCGAAGGCCGCCGCGGAAGCCTCTGCGCTCCCGCTGTATCGTTACCTTGGAGGGGCTGGTGCTTACACCCTTCCGGTCCCTTGCGCCAACATCATGAACGGCGGCGCCCACGCGGCCAACAACGTAGATTTCCAGGAGTTCATGGTCGTGCCTGTAGGTTTCGACGCCTACGCCGAGGCGCTCCGCTCGGTCGCCGAGGTCTACCAGGTGCTCAAGAAGCTTCTCGCCGAACGGGGGCTTTCCGGAGGCATCGGTGACGAGGGTGGCTTCGCGCCCGACCTCGAGAGCAACGGCGCGGCGCTCGGGCTCATCTCGGAGGCCGTCGAGAGGAGCGGATACTCCCTGGGGGACCAGATGGCCTTCGCGCTCGACCCTGCCGCCTCCGAATTCTACGAGAGCGGCGAGTACGACCTTGCCGGCGAGGGTAAGAAGCTCTCCAGGGAGGAGATGGTGGACTACTACGTGGGGCTGTGCGACGAATATCCTATACTGAGCATCGAGGACGGCCTCGCCGAGGACGACTGGGACGGGTGGGCCATGATCACAGAGCGGTTGGGAGACAGGGTCCAACTCGTCGGCGACGACCTCTTCGTTACGAACCCCAAGATACTGGCGCGCGGCATCGGTGAAGGGGTCGGAAACTCCATCCTCATAAAGGTGAACCAGATCGGCACGCTGACGGAGACGTTCGAGACGATCGAGCTCGCGCACAAGTCCGGCTACACGACGATGATCAGCCACCGCAGCGGGGAGACCGAGGATGCGACGATCTCCGATCTCGCCGTGGCCGTGAACGCTGGCCAGATCAAGACCGGCGCGCCTGCCCGCGGCGAGCGCGTCGCGAAGTACAACCAGCTTCTGCGCATAGAGGAGGCCCTCGGACGTTCTGCCTTCTATCCTGGCCTGGCGGCTTTCAACCCGAGGGTGAAGCCGGGGAGTGGGGGCTGAGGTTGCGCAGGACGAAGATAGTCGCGACGCTGGGTCCTGCCACCTCCTCGGATGAGGCCATAGGTTCGCTCGTCCGTGCCGGGGTTGACGTGACGAGGTTCAACTTCTCCCATGGCGAGCACAGCATGCACCTGAAGAACGCCGGCATCGTACGCGACGCCGCCAGGGAGCTCGGGCGCAACGTCGCCATTTTGCAGGACGTTCAGGGACCAAAGATCCGGACCGGCGACGTAGAGGACGGGACGGAGCTCGTAGAGGGCAGCCGGATCGTGCTCGCCCCCGGGGACTTTACGGGGGACGCGAGCCGGCTCTCGACCTCATACGAGAACCTGGCTGACGACGTGCGCCCTGGCCATCGTCTGCTTATAGATGACGGCCTCATCGGGTTGCGGGTCGAGAGCGTCGAGGATGGCGAGGTCATCTGCGAGGTCCTCGAAGGCGGCCCTGTCTCATCCCACAAGGGACTCAACTTCCCTGATTCTACCCTCTCCATTAGGGGCCTCACGCCCAAGGACATCGAGGATCTGCGTTTCGGGATGGAGGAGCTCCACCCCGACTGGGTGGCGATGTCCTTTGTGCGAACGGCGGACGAGGTCAGGGAGGTCAAGGAGCGGATTAAGGAGTTCGGCGGCAACGTGCCCGTTATCTCCAAGATAGAGAAGCACGAGGCCATAGACAATATCGAGGACATCATAGGAGCCTCGGACGGGATTATGGTCGCGCGTGGGGACCTCGCAGTCGAACTCTCTGCCGAGAGGGTACCTATAGAGCAGAAGCGCATGGTGGCGCGCTGCAGGCGCCTCGGCAAGCCGGTCATCGTGGCCACCCAGATGCTCGACTCAATGATCCGGAACCCACGCCCAACGCGGGCCGAGGTCTCTGACGTTGCCAACGCCATCTTCGATCGGGCCGACGCCGTAATGCTCTCGGGGGAGACGGCCGTCGGACGCTACCCGATGCAGAGCGTGCAGGAGATGGAGCGGATCTGCCGGGCCGCGGAAGGGGCTATCAACTACGGGCGGGACATCCCGGCCTCGGCCTCCTGGGGCCGAGGCGACCGCTACGACGCCGTTACCCACGCGGCCTGCGAGCTCGCAGAAGACCTGGAGGCCGAAGCCATCCTGACCTCGACCCAGACGGGACTCTCCTGCATAAGGGTCGCCCGCTTCAGGCCGCCCAACAAGATCCTTGCCATAAGCCCCATCGAGCACACCGTCAGGATGCTCGCGCTGGTGTGGGGTGTAATCCCCATCCACGGGGAACAGGCCGGCTCCCTGGAGGACCGCTTCCGGGGGGCTATCGAGGCCGCCAGGGAAGCCGGACACCTCAAGGACGGCGACGAGGTTATCCTTACGGGCGGGACCGCAGGGTCCGTGCCAGGCTCGACGAACGTCGTCGAAGTATCCACGGTGGGCGAGGAAGTGTAGAAGGAGCATGGTGAGACCGGGGTGAGCGTACCAAGGAGACTTAAGCCCCTGGTGGTCGTGATCTACGCGGCCTTCCTGGGCCTCCTCCTCGCCTCCTACGTCCCACCACTCCAGGACATACTGCATAACCGGGCCGAGATCCCCACCCTCGAACAGAGACTGCAGGAGACAAGAACGCAGAACACCACGAACGAGCGCCTCATAGAAGAGCTGCAAACCCCCGCCGGCATCGAGCGCGCCGCCCGCGAGCGTTACGGGATGGTTAGGCCCGGCGAGAAGGTGTACATTATTCCTTCGGAATAGGCATCAGGCTACAGGCTTCAGCCGTCAGGAGGGTCCGTGAGGAACGATCGTCCAGCGAAAACGCCGACCGAAACCGGGCCTCGCCCCATCGTTCGAGCATCGTTAGTTGAAGCCCTGATGCCTGAAACCTGACACGATGCCTGAAGCCTCCAAAGACTATAATGCCGTTGCGCGGCAGCTCGGCCGTAGTCCGCGCCCTTTCCGTGTCGCCGCCCGTTGTCCTTTCGGCCTGCCGAGCGTTATCGAGAACGAGCGGACGCGCGAGATGCCGACGAGCTTCTGGGTCACCTGCCCGAGCCTCATCGCCGCGATCTCGCGCGTCGAGTCGACCGGCGGCGTCAGGGAGGCACGAGAAGCGGTGGGCGAGTCGACAGTCGAGGAGATCCACAGCGCTCACCGCTCCCTCTATGGGGCCCGCGTCGCAGGGGTCCGCGACGAGGCCTGCGGCAGCGTTAAGTGCCTCCATGCTTTCACGGCCCTACACATCTCGGGCGCCATCCCAAACCCTGTAGCCGAATGGACCCTCCGGCGCCTCGACGACCCCTACCCGGAAGGCCACTGCTGCAGTGCGGAGGGCACGGATTAGTAGCTGCTATACTCCCGACCGAATCCCCGGGGGGCGTGGCGGAATCGGCAGACGCACCGGACTTAAAATCCGGGTCCTGAGAAGGAGTGTGGGTTCGAGTCCCACCGCCCCTACTGACGAGTTTCACCGGTCAGCGGCGAGCCGGGCAGCATAGAAGCCGATGGCCTCGGTCACCCAGGTCGTTCCCTCAAGGCCTTCTGGAGATCTGCGATCTGATCGAATAATTCGTCGAGTTTCCGCACCATCTCGGCTTCGTCCGGACCGGGTTTCGGGGCCGTGCCTGCGTTGCCGCCGTACAAAAAGCGTTGGGCCAGCGCGCCGGTCAGCAGCGCGACGAAGCCGATGCCTGCGGTCATCACGACGGTGGCGACTATGCGACCAAGGGCCGTTGTAGGGTAGATGTCACCGTAGGCTACGGTAGTGACGGTCTCAGCGGCCCACCAGAGCCCGTCCCAGGTGCTCAGGTCCTGTCCAGGCTCGACGGCGACGAATACCACGCCGCCGCCTACCACGACGGTGAAGACTATCAGTGCCGCGTAGCGCAACCCCTGTAGCGAGAAGACGTTGCGCAGGCGGTTGGCCACTACGACGAGCCAGACCAGCCTTACGACCGGCAGCACACGCGCCAGCTTCATCGTGGCCGGGAGGAACGGCGGGGTAAAGACCACTATGAGCACGTCCAGAGGATTCTCGGTCAACCAGCGCCGCCGGTCCGGAACGATGGTGAGCATGATGGCCAGGTTGGCCGCGAACATTGCCCAGATGCACCAGTCCAGGACCGCGGCGAGGATCTCCCAGAATCCTCCGAGGTCTGACTCCTGTACGATGATGGTCGGAATGGCCAGCAGCGCGGCGACGATCAGCGGCACCCGCAGCCATTTTGCCACGCGCTCGGCGCGCTGAGCAGCCTGCGTTTCGGCCGCGGGCTCACCCTGCATCCTGCGTCCTGTCGACATACTCTGAGTGCCTCCCCTTCTACGCCCGCGTATACCCGATACCTCTAACCAAGATACCGAACAGCGGCGAAGCTGTGAAGAACGCTGTAGGAGATCTTGCGCGGGATCGGGCCTCGGCCAGTACGATCAGGGCGATGGTGCCCTTCGACGATCGCGGTCTCGATCCACCGGTAGACGGACCAGGGACAAGGCTATCCTTCGCCAGGTGTGACGTCAACACAGCGATCATCTCAGGGTCCGTAGACCGACACGACATTGTGCTTGCCGGTGAACGGTTCGCGGTTCCAGCCGTCCCAACGCTCCTTCAGGCGCAGCCCGGCGATCCGCGCCATGAGGTCGAGCTCGGCCGGCCATGCGTATCGCTGGACGATCGGATTCAGGTTCACGCCCGTGTGAGAGATGGACACGTGGCTCTCGTCGAGCATCTGCTTCGCCGGATCGTGACGAAGTACATCAAGCTGTACTGTGTCGATTTCGATGGACTCCGCATCGACGTGTTGGTCGTTACGCAAGCTGTAGAGGAAGGCGGGTGAGCCTGCCTCGATCACGAACGAGCCGTCGTCGGTGAGGTGGGCGGCGACGTTCTCGAAGCAGCGCACCTGGTCTTCCTGGGTCAGCAGGTTGAACAGCGTGTTGAAGACGACGTAGATCAAGCGGTAAGTGCCAGGGACAGGCACATCGGCGAAGTCGCCGATGGTGACCGAGATCCGGTCGCCGCCCGGCTTGGTGCGCAGCTGCGCGACCATCGCTGGTGAGATGTCGACTCCGTCCACGCGTATCCCCCGAGCGGAGAGCGGAAGCGCGATCCGACCGGTGCCGACGGCGAGTTCCAGCGCGGGACCACCACCCGCCAGCTTCTCCAAAAACGCGACGGTCGCGTTCTCGTCGCCGCGTTGCTCGTTGTCGTACATCCTGGCGGCGTCCTCGCCAAAACTCATGATTGGCTCGTAGTCCTTCACGTAAACCTCCACTTTCGCTAGACCCGCCGCATAAAGTGCAGCAGGTACTCTTTGCGGTTGAGCGGGTTGTAGTCGGTCCGCGGCCGGGTCGGGATCTTGCCGCCGACAGCTCTGTAGGAGTCGAATTCGCATTCCACCAGGCCTTCGCCGCGGGTCAGCGCCGGTAGCTGTTGCTGCAACTCGTGCACCCTGGCCGCCGGAACCTCACCCTCCAGCACGTACGACGAACGTCGCATCTTTTGCGTTTGCACAGCGGCGGGTAGCCGCGCCATTGCGGAAACCGTCGCCCCGAATGTGTCCGGCGGGATCTCGAGGTGGAAGCGGTGTATCGGCTCGCACACCGCGGTGCCGGCCTGCTCGAGCGCACCCATCAGCACCAGCGGGGTCAGCAGCCGGAAGTCAGAGGCGGTGGTTCCCGGCCACCCTCGTGGTGGCGCCTGGTAGTCGCAGTCGGTCATGGTGACGCTGCAGTCAGTTACCTCCCATCCGTAGATCCCCTGGCGTAGGGTCTCTAGCACGGTGCGCTCCATTGCCTCATGGAAGGCCCCGACCGTCTTGTAGACGTGAGTGGGTATCGACCCTACCTTGACATCCAGCCCGAACTGCACCCCCGAGTCGAGCGCGGCCGGCTCAACGCGCAGCCCGATGGTGGCGAGGAACGGAGTGGTCGGCGAACGTGCCCTGGGGAGCAGCTCGACGGCTGTGCCCACGCCGATGGGCCGTTCGACGCAGATCGTCGTCGTTTCACGGAACTCGACGTCGATGTCGTAGTCGTTCGCCAGCGTCGCCCCGACGACCTCTTTCTGCACCTCACCGTAGAGCGAGACGAATATTTCTTGCCTGCTGTCGTCCTGCCGCACGTTGATCAGCGGGTCCTGCTCGGCGAGTTGGGTGAGCGCGACGTGCAGCGCGCCCTTGTCGGCGGGGCGGCTTGGAACGACTACTGTTTCCAGCGTCGGCGGGGCGAAGTAGTGGCGCTCCTGGGTCGTCCGCTGTTCGCCGATCGCGTCCCCGATCCGAACTTCCCCGAGACCCCAGAGCTTGCCGATCCGTCCCGCTGCGACCGAGTCTCGCTGGACGGACGAACCGCGCTCGAAAACGCTTACTCCGGTGACTTTTTCCTCCTCATCCCGACGAAATCGCAGTCGATCCCGCGTCCTTACGGTTCCGGAGAACATGCGGACGTAGGCGATCTTCTCCCCACCTTGACTGCGTTCGACCTTGAATACGGTGCCGGAGAGGGGGCTATCAGCATCGCCTTCGGCCGCGGGCAGCAACTCGGTGATGCCGGAGATCAGCTCATCTACGCCAGCGCCCGTTATCGCCGAGCCGAAGAACACAGGATGCACCAGCGCCTTCCCTGTCTGCTCGGCAAGCTCTCCGCGAAGCCGACCGTAGGAGACCGTAGCCTCATCGTCTATGTAGGCGGCGAGAAACGCATCATCGTTATCGGCGATTAGATCGATCAATCCGGAGGTAAAATCATGGTCGGAAGCGGTGTGCGCTGTATACAGAGCGCCACGGGTACCAAGCCCGCTGGCCGATCCCATCGGGATGATCGCCTGGGTCAGTCGCTCTGAGATGCTCTGCAGCAAACTCTCGTATTGAGCGCCGCTACGGTCGATCTTGTTCACGAAGATGAGGGTCGGTATGTAAAGCCGCTGCAGTGTCCTCATTAACAAGCGGGTCTGCGACCGCACGCCTTCTACGGCAGAGACCACAAGCACGGCGCCGTCGAGCACGCCCAACACCCGCTCTACCTCTGCGATGAAGTCAGGGTGGCCAGGGGTGTCTATCAGGTTAACCGTGACGTCACCTACGACGAACGAAACGACGGCAGAC
>Ga0136610_1000074_pt1 | contig 20236 bp, 18 predicted proteins | sample AntDrymUQ1342206_2_FD_104804 | JGI IMG/M metagenome (GOLD analysis project Ga0136610, IMG submission 104804) | Polar desert sand microbial communities from Dry Valleys, Antarctica - metaG UQ134 (22.06) | ecosystem: Environmental > Terrestrial > Soil > Desert | place: Antarctica: Dry Valley...
GACGAAGTATGAGGTTGCACGCAATGGGTTCGGTCATCAAGAAGCGCCGCAAGCGCATGGCCAAGAAGAAGCATCGCAAGTTGCTCAAGAAGACGCGCGTACAGCGTCGGAACAAGAAGTAACCGCCAGGTCTGCGGGCTCCACCGTGCCACCGAAGGTCGTCCTGGTCACCGGCGTGAGTCGCTACCTCGGTGGCCAGTTGGCAGCCGTCCTGGCTGGTGACCCCGCCATTGATCGGGTCATCGGGCTCGATTCGGTTCCGCCATCGCGCGAGATGCTTGCGGCACTGGGCCGGACCGAGTTCGTTCGCGCCGACATCCGCAACCCGTTGATCGCCAAGGTGATCTCCTCCGCAGAGGTCGACACGGTGGTGCACATGAATATCGGTACGGCCCCAGGTGGGGCCGGCGGCCGTGCCTCGATGAAGGAACTCAACGTTCTCGGCACCATGCAGCTCCTCGCCGCCTGCCAGAAGACCGAGACACTGCGCCGGTTGGTGGTCAAGTCGACGACCACCGTGTACGGCTCGAGTTCTCGTGACCCGGCTCTGTTCACCGAGGACATGGACGCCAGGGCGGTTCCGTCGTCGGGCTATGCCAAAGATTCGGTGGAGATCGAGGGGTACGTCCGTGGGTTCGCGCGGCGTCGTCCGGATGTGTCCCTGGCGGTCCTGCGGTTCACGAATTTCATCGGCCGGCACATCGACTCCATGCTCACGCGATACTTCTCGATGCCTTTAGTGCCAACTGTTCTGGGCTTCGATGCCCGGGTGCAGATGTTGCACGAGCAGGACGCCTTGGAAGTGCTGCGCCTGGCAACGGTGGAGAACTACACCGGGACGGTCAATGTCGGGGGGGAGGGCGTTCTGCTTCTGTCCCAAGCTATTCGCCGGGCCGGCCGGATTCCGGTTTCGGTTCCGGTGCCGCTCGTGGGACCGTTGGGCGGCCTCTTACGTCAAACCGGGGTCGCCGACTTCTCCCCGGAACAGCTGCGATTCCTGAACTTCGGCAGGGTCGTGGACATCAGCAGGCTGATCGATGATTTCGGATATCGCCCGCGCTTGAGCACCGCGGAAGCCTTCGCAGACTTCTGTGCCGGTCATCGGCCGGTGATCGACCCTGCCCGGATACGCGCGCTCGAGCGGAGGCTGCTTCGCGTGGCCACCCTCAACCGAATCCAGGAACCCGTCGATGCCTGAGGCTCGGGTGATCCCGATGCCGGGAGTAGGCGACGAACCGCCCCGAAGTCGGCGTGCCGGATCCCGTGTGCCGGCGAAGGCCACCGAGCCAGCCGTGCCAACCGTGCCGCTAACGCCAACCGTGCCGCCGTTGCCCGCTGATGCCGGCGAGGCAGCGCCGGGCGGTGCCGGCTGGGAGGAGAGGGTGGCCCAAGGCCTGGCCTTTCTGCGGCGTCGGCTGACCGGGGACTTCGAGGTCGACGAGTTCGGCTTCGACCAGGACTTCACCGATCAGGTCTACCTTCCAGCGCTTCGGCCGCTCTACAAGTCCTGGTTTCGGATCGAGACGTTCGGGCTGCACAACATCCCGGATTCCGGTGGTGCTCTTGTGGTTGCCAACCATTCCGGAACCGTGCCGATGGACGGCCTGATGACTTCCTTGGCGGTGCATGACGACCACCCCGCGCATCGGCGGCTGCGGCTGCTGGGTGCCGACCTGATCTTCAAGCTGCCGTTGGTCGGGTCGGTCGCCCGCAAGACCGGAAATACACTGGCTTGCAACGCTGATGCTGAAAGACTGCTGCATTCGGGAGAACTCGTGGGGGTATATCCCGAGGGCTTCAAGGGGGTCGGCAAGCCGTTCGCGGACCGATACAAACTGCAACGCTTCGGCCGGGGAGGCTTCGTGAGCGCGGCCATCCGGACCGGTGTCCCGATCATCCCTTGCTCGATCGTCGGTGCCGAGGAGATCTATCCGATGATCGGCAATCTCAAGTCGCTCGCCCGCATCCTGGGGATCCCCTATCTCCCCATCACGCCCACCTTTCCGCTGCTCGGTCCGCTGGGCCTGATTCCGTTGCCCTCCAAGTGGCTGATCGAGTTCGGTGAGCCGATCCCGACCGCTCATCTGGGAACTTCTGCGGCCGAGGATCCGATGCTGGTGTTCAACCTCACCGATCAGGTGCGCGAAACCATCCAACAGTCCCTCTACAGCCTGCTGATGCAGCGCGGCTCAGTCTTCTCCTAGATCCGCGCCGTCCTAGCGGTAACGGCGGCGTACGGCAAGGGCTGCGGCGACGGCACCGGCCACTGCGCCTGCCGCCAGCGCGGTCGGCAGCCCGATCCTGGCCGCCTTGCGTCCCGTTCGGAAATCTCGAATCTCCCAACCGCGAGCCCGGGCGATCGCCCTGAGCTCACTGTCCGGGTTCACGGCCACCGGTCGCCCGACCATCGAGAGCATGGGTACGTCGTTGGCCGAGTCGCTGTACGCAGCACACCGCGCCAGATCCAGGCCCTCGCGCTGTGCCAGGGCGCGGATCGCGACCGCCTTGGCCTCACCGTGCATGGGCTCACCGACGAGCCGTCCGGTGTAGATGCCGTCCTCGATCTCCGACACGGTGCCCAGCGCTCCGGTGAGCGCCAACCGCTTCGAGATGAGCGAGGCAAGCTCGATGGGCGTGGCCGTGATCAGCCAAACCCGTTGTCCAGCATCGAGATGCTGCTGTGCCAGCGCTCGGGTGCCGGTCCAGATCCGGTCGGCCATCGACTCGTCGTAGATCTCCTCGCCGGCCGTGACGATCTCCTCGACCGTACGACCGGCCACGAAAGCGAGTGCGTTGTCACGAACCCGGCCCAGGTCCTCGGGATTCTCGGTACCGGCGATCCGGAACTTCGCCTGTTGCCAGACGAAAGAGGCGACGTCCCGACTGGTGAAGTACTTCCGCGCGGCCAAGCCCTTGGCGAAGTGATAGATCGATGCGCCCATCATCATCGTGTTGTCCACGTCGAAGAACGCCGCGCCGGTGGGATCAGGGGGGACGTCGAGTGCTGCCTCGACCTCGGCGGCGGCGGCAGCTGCGAAGCCGGCTAGTTCGGCGCGTTCGGTATCGAGATCTCGGCGGCGGACCCGCGGAAGTCGGGGCATCCGGTCCAGCCTAACGAGAAGTCAGGGCGACTTCGTAACTCAGCCGCCCAGCCCGATGCAGATACCGCCGACGATGATGCCTGGTATCTCGATGCCCAGGAAGCCGATGAGAACGCACGGTTGGCCTTCATCGGGGCCCGGAGCCGGCGGAGGCGGTGGCTGCTGCGGGGGCTCGCCCGGAGTCGTGGATTGGGTCGGAATCGGGACCGGAATGGGGATCGGAATGGGAATGGGTCGCGGAATGGGAATGGGTCGCGGATTCGGATTCGGCTGCGATGCGGTGGGTTCCCTGGGTACCGGAGGCGGTGCTGCTGGCGTGCTCGTGGCCGGCGGATCCGCTGGGGGCCTGGGAGCAGCAGACGTGCTGGTGCTGGTGCTGGTGCTGGTGCTGGTCTGACCGGAGCTGCTCTCAGGCACGTTGGTGCCACTCGAGCCGCTGGTCGGAGCAGCAGCCGACGGAGAGGCGGAATTGTCGGGATCCGGGCATCTCGGGGTGGGCAGGGGTCCGAGATCGTCGGACGACGGTTCCGCGGTGGTGTCACAACCGATGCCAGCAGCGAGGAGCTCCAAGCGCTGGACGACCCGCTGAAGCAGATCTTTCGATTCCGCAGCCCGGGTCCGAGCCTCCTGGGGCATCTGCTGGGTCAGCCCGTCGAGCGCGGTGAACTGGTCGATGCCCCAGTTGCCGATGAACTGCAGGGTCGGCAGGCTGCCTTCGTCGATGGCTGCGGTGGTCAGGACATTCGTGCCGGCAGCGGTCTGCCGATCCATGGTGTCCATGGTGCCCATCAGCAGTTCCGCAACGGCCCCGTTGTCGGCGGCCAGGACACCGGATCCACTGACACTCGGAGTGACGGGCTCTTCGAGCAGCGCAACGAGTTCCTCCAAGCGGGTGCTGGCCAGGCCCAGTAGCACCTGTCCTTCTGCTCGTTCGCTACCGGCCAGGACCAGGCGGACGTGCTCGGTTCCCCGTTTGAGCGCGTAGAGGGTGTCGCCGGGGATGGCGCTCTGAGTGAGGAAGGCAAGTATCCCCAGGGTGGCGACGACAACGCTGAGTCCCGCCGTGCCGGCGATCAGTCGCCGGCCGGAGGTGCCCTGTCGTAGCCACGCCAACAGCCCGGCCCCGCGGCCGAGTCGACTTTCTGGTTGCGAGTGCTGGGCACGATGGCGCCCGGCTTCGGCCGCCTCGTCCGTGTCGTGGGCGCGCACGGCGGCCATGGCGACCAGGCGTTGCCGTTGACGGTCTCTGGTCGGCTCGCTCGGGCTGACGTCGAAGTCCATCTCACGAAGGGTCGAGACCAGCGCCAGAAGCGGGCCGGCCTCGCCAGCCGCACCGGATGAGCGTGGGTGAGGGTCAACCAGCTCAGCGAAACGTTCCACGTCCGACATCGACATTCAACCCACCCTTCCCCGTGTATCCGTGCCGCCGTATCCGCGGCGAGGCCGATTCTCGATCGGCCATGACATCGCGGCGCACTCTGCGACGTTCTGGCTGTACAACGACGTCGGAGGCTTTCTCGTTACGGGTACGGGTAAGAAACTCAGCGCTCCGGCGCGCGCGGCAATCCTCATCGCAGGCCCTCGGGGAGCAGCTTCGCGAGTCGCCGGACGGCACGATGCTGCAGCGCCTTGATCGCACCATCGTTGCGGTTCATCGCAAGTGCCGTCTCGCTGACCGACAGACCCTGCAGAAATCGCAATACGATGCACTCCTGCTGTTCGGAATTGAGCTGCTTGACGCAGCTGAGCAATTCGGCATGGGTCAGTCCCGAAAGCACCTCATCCTCAGGTCCGTCCGTGGCTCGGTCCGCGTCACGCATGTCGGCCGAGGTGACCTCGAGCTTGTACCGGCTGGACTTGAGATGATCACGAATGATGTTGCGCGCGATAGTGATCAGCCACGCGCAAATGTCACGGCCCTGAAAGCTCACGCTGTCGATCCGGCGCAGCGCGCGGACGAATGTCTCGCTCGCGAAATCCTCGGCGAGGTGCTTGTCGTGTATCCGAAAATAGACGTAGCGGAACACCACGTCGACATAGGCGTCATAGATGAGCCCGAAGGCCTCGGCGTCGCCGTCCTGGACCCGCTGCACCAGTGACCAGACAGCGCCGGGCTCGGCTGCTACGTCCGTTGACTCGAGCATCGCGTCCGCGTCCGCCGAAGCGGGCACCATCGCGGTCGGGTACCTGTCCTCGGCTACGGCGTCAGCGTTGCGAGCAACTGCCCGAGAGGGGGACGAGGAGCGGGCGTGCACCGACTTCGGCGCGGTCAACCAAGCACCTCCGACAGCTGGGCAGGGCCATGTGGTGCTCTCTCGAGTCAATGGCCGACATCCGAACGCAGTTCACACGGGTCGCCCCGATCACATCTGGCCTTGCCCCGCGCACGCAAACCTACTCAACGATCACCCTCAGCCATAGTCGTTGACCGATTTGAGACCTTACGGGTGAATCCGCCGCCGGTCGGTCAGGCTTAGGGTAGCCCGGTGTCCGGTACCGCAGGCAATCTCGCCGATCTCGTACGGGCGGCGGCCCGGCGCGATCCGGAGCGGCTGGCCCTCATAGCTCCCGGGCGAGAGCACGATCAGCTGACCTGGTCGGAGTTTGACCACCGGGTGGACGCGGCCTGCCGCGGTCTGAGCGCCAGGGGCCTGCGTCCCGGCGAGCGGGTCGCCCTGCGGATGGCCAACTCGCTGGACTTTCCGGTCGCCTACTTCGCGATCCTGCGGGCCGGATTGGTCGTCGTGCCGGTGAACCCCGCCTACACCGCTCGCGAGCTGGATCACATAATCAGCGACTCCGGGGCACGGCTGATGCTGAGCGCACCCGACCTGCCCGAGCCGGCGGGTGTGGTCGACAACCCGGTCGACATCGACATCTCCTACGGCCTGCTGGCTGAGTCCAACGGCCTGCCGGAGGCCGAAAGGCCGGACCCGGAGTTGGACTCCGTCGGGGGCGACGAGGATCTGGCAGTGCTGATGTACACCAGCGGCACCACCGGTGCTCCCAAGGGTGCGATGCTGCCCCACCGGGCCTTGCTGGCCAATCTCGACCAGTGCTCGTCTCTGCAACCCGCGCCGATGACCCGCGACGACGTCGTACTCCTTGCCCTGCCGCTGTTCCACATCTACGGACTCAACGCCGGGCTCGGGATGGTGGCCCGTACCGGCGCCACCGGCGTTCTCCTGGAGCGGTTCGACGTGGACGCGAGTGTGGCGGTGATCGGTGATCAACACGTGACCAACATCCTGGGCGCCCCACCGATGTATCTCGCCTGGCTTGATCGCGGGAATTCCGGTGCGCTGCGCGCCGCGTTCTCAGGTGTGCGGCTGGCCACCTCCGGTGCTGCGCCGCTGCCTGCGGACACTCTCGAGGCCATGCGCGAACTCGGCGTCGATGTGTACGAGGGATACGGGTTGACCGAGACGGCGCCGGTACTGACGTCCACGTTGACCACCGGGCGCGTCAAGGCCGGTTCTATCGGGCAGACGATCCCAGGGGTGGAACTCCGGCTGCTCGAAGCGGGTCAGCTCGAAGGCGGCTCGTTGTCCGAGGAGTCAGATACCGACGACCCGTTCGATGATCCCGGTGAGGAGGGGACCGGGGAGATCTCGGTTCGCGGCGACAACGTCTTCCTCGGTTACTGGCCCGACGGCTCGGGAGGCCCCGACGGCGAGGGCTGGTTCCCGACCGGTGATGTCGCTTACCGCGACGTCGAGGGCGACCTGCATCTTGTCGACCGACGTCGGGACTTGATCCTGGTCAGCGGGTTCAACGTCTACCCACGGGAGGTCGAACTCGTCCTCGCCGGTCATCCGCAGATCGAGGAGGTGGCTGTACTCGGGGTCCAGAATCCGGCGACCGGTGAAGGGGTGCGCGCCATCGTGGTGCTCTCCGCGGATGCCGAGCTGACCGAGGCTGAGGTGCGCCGATACGCGGCGACGCGGCTGGCGCGCTTCAAGTGCCCGACATCGGTCGAAATCGTGGACGAGTTGCCGCACTCGGTCACCGGAAAGGTCAGCAAGGCACGGCTGCGCGAACTCGGGTTCGCCGAAATCCGTCCCGACACGAGTCAGTCTGCGTGACCCGTCCCCGCGTTCGGTTGTACTCCCGTACGAACTGTCATCTCTGCGAGGTTGCCCGCGCCGACGTGCAACGGATCTGCGATGAATTAGCCGTCCAGTTCGACGAGACCGACGTCGACAGCGACCCGGTGCTGCGGGCCGAGTACGGCGACCGAGTGCCGGTGATCGTGGTGGACGACAAGGAGCACGGCTACTTCCGGGTCAACGAGGCGCGATTGCGAGCAGCCCTGCGCTGACTCGCTGTCGGCTTCACTTTGTGCCTGCGTTCACAAGCGGTTACCGTGGGGGTTCATCCATCATTTAGCATGGGAGTTTTCGTGAGTGAGCGTCGGCCCGGGGAGATTCCCGAGGCGACCGTGGCCCGGTTGGCGGTCTACTTGCGGGTGCTCACCGGCCCCGTCGACGCCAGCACGGTCACGGTGTCCTCCGAGGAGCTCGCCACGATCGCTGGCGTGAACTCCGCAAAACTGCGTAAGGACCTCTCCTATCTCGGCTCCATCGGCACCCGCGGAGTCGGGTACGACGTCACCGTGTTACGGGAGAAGATCGCGAGTTCGCTCGGACTGACGCAGCGGCGTACCTGCGTCCTGGTCGGGATCGGGAACCTCGGACACGCGTTGGCCGGCTACTCGGGTTTCTCCTCCCGCGGCTTCACCTTCGTCGGGTACTTCGACGCCGATCCGGCCCGCGTGGGCGAGCCGATCGTCGACAGCCGGATCCGCGACATCGCCGAACTGGAGCAGGTCGTGAAATCCCACGGCGTCTCGATCGGCGTCATTGCCACACCGGCCGAGGCGGCCCAGACCGTCTGCGAGCGGCTCGTCGATGCCGGCGTCACCAGCATCCTCAATTTCGCGCCGTCGGTGCTCACCGTTCCTGACAACGTGGACGTCCGCAAGGTCGATCTCGCAGCCGAGATGCAGATCCTGTCCTTCCACGAGCACCGCAAGAGCCGCGGTCTGGGAAATGGCCTCGTGGAGTCGGTGGGCTAGCCATGTCCCTGTTGGTCATCGGGATCTCCCACCGCAGCGCTCCGTTGCACGTCGTGGAGCAATCCAGTATCCCGCGGGAGCGCGTGGCCGGACTGCTTCGGGCTGTGCAGGCCGCCGAGCCGGTCACCGAGGCGCTACTGCTGTCCACCTGCAACCGGGTGGAGATCTACGCGGAGGTCAACCGGTTCCACGCCGCGGTCACCGAGATCGCCCGGCTGCTGGCCGAGCAGGTCGGGATCGAACTCGCCGAACTCGCCGATCACCTGTACGTGCACTACGACGAACCCGCCGTTTCTCATCTGTTCAACGTCGCCGCCGGCCTGGACTCCATGGTCGTCGGCGAGACGCAGGTGCTCGGCCAGCTGCGGGCGGCCTACGGCCTGGCCCAGGCAGAGGGCACCATCGGTCGCCGGCTGCACGCGGTCATCCAGCGCGCCCTGCGTACCGGCCGGCGGGTGCAAGCCGAGACCGGGATAGCGCTGGCCGGTGCATCGCTGGTCAGTGTTGCCCTGGACGAGGTCGAAGGACTGCTCAGCCCGCTGTCGCAGGCGCGCACGCTCGTGGTCGGCGCGGGTGCCATGGGGGCGTTGGCCGGAGCGAGCTTGCGCCGGCGGGGCGTCACGGCGATCACCGTGACCAGCCGGACCCGCGAACATGCCGCGAAACTGGCCGCGTCGATCGAGGCTGACAGCGCCGATCTCGACACGCTGGCCGCTCAGGTGGCAGCCGCTGACCTGGTGGTCAGCTGCACGGGCGCGGCGGGGACCGTCCTGGAAACCCCGATCGTGGCCGCGGCCCTCGCCGAACGTGCCGCACGACGGTTGGTCATCGTCGACCTCGCCCTCCCCCGCGATGTCGCCCTGGGCGTGGGTCAACTCGACCGCGTCGACGTCTTGGATCTCGCCCGGCTACAGGCTCTGGCACATCTGGAGCCCGACGACCGCGACCTGTTTGAATCGCGGGCCATCGTGGCCGCCGAGGTGGCTGGGCTGCTCGCCGAACAGCGCGCTGACGAAGTGGCTCCGCTGATCTCCGCGCTGCGCGGCCGGGCTCAGGACGTCGTCGACAGTGAGCTGCGCCGGGTCGCCGGGCGGCTGCCGACGCTGGATCCCACCCAGCTCGACGCCGTGGACAACGCACTGCGCCGGGTCGCCGACAAACTGCTGCACCAACCGACCGTCCGGATCAAGGAACTGGTCGCCGGACCGGCCGGAGCGTCCTACACCCCGGTCCTGCGGGCGCTGCTCGGCCTGGACGCCGAGGCGATCGACCTCGCCCAGGCGCTGTCGGTGGATGCATCCTTGCCCGACACCGATCGGCCGGAATCACTGTCGGCGATCCTGCAGGAGTACCGGTCATGACTTCTTCCCGTCAGGCCGTGGTCCGGCTCGGTACCCGGCCCAGCCGGCTGGCAAAGATCCAGGCCAACCTGGTCGCCGATGCGGTCCGCAGCGCCGGCGACCGCGATGTCGTCCTGGTGGAGATCAGCACGCCGGGCGATGCCAGTACGGCGCCGATCTCCGAGTTCTCGACGGTGGGAGTGTTCGTCTCCAGCCTGCGGGCGGCGCTGCTGCGGGGCGAGATCGATGTGGCCGTGCACTCGTACAAGGACCTGCCGACGGCCTCGCATCCCGGCCTGACCATCGCCGCCGTGCCCCTTCGCGAAGATCCTCGAGATGTGCTGGTGGCCAGAGACGGCAAGAACCTGCTCGAGCTGCCTCCCGGGTCGCGGGTCGGCACCGGGTCACCGCGGCGTACGGCCCAACTGAACGCACTGCAACTGGGATTGGACGTGGTCGGGATCCGCGGCAACGTGGACACCCGCCTGGCCGCTGTCGCATCGGGTGCGGTGGATGCGGTCGTCGTGGCCCGGGCGGGTCTGGCCCGGCTCGGCCGTCTCGACGAGGTGACCGAAACCCTCGATCCGATCCAGATCCTGCCCGCACCGGCCCAAGGCGCGTTAGCCGTGGAATGCCGGGCCGAGGACGCCGACCTGCTCGGCGTGCTCGGCGAACTCGATGACTACGGCTCCCGCGCAACGGTCGAGGCCGAGCGCAGTCTGCTTGCCACCCTGGAAGCAGGCTGCACGGCACCGGTGGGCGCAATGTGCGAGCTTGCCGAAGGCGAAGAGGGACCGGAGCTGTTCCTTCGCGCGAACGTCACCGCGGTCGACGGCAGTGCCGCCGTTCGATCTTCCGCTGTCAGATCCCCGGATCAGGCAGCCGAACTCGGTCGCCTACTGGCAGCCGAATTGCTCGACCTCGGTGCCGAGGAACTCCTCGGTCCCTCCCAAGCGACTGGCAACAGTGCAGCTGACATCAACGCAGTAGGAATGAGGAACAGGTAATGACTCGCGGGCGAAAGAACAACGGCCGCATCGTGATCGTCGGGGCCGGCCCCGGTGATGCCGATCTACTCACCGCTCGGGCAACCGCTGCGCTCAGTTCGGCAGACACCGTGCTGCACGACGCGGACGTCAGCACGGCAGTGGTCCAGCGGCTTGTGGAGGTTCGACCGGACCTCGAGCTGCATCCGGCGGTGGGCGACCCCGCAGAGGTTGCGAAGACGGCCGTCACCGCAGCCAAGGCCGGTCAGACCGTTGCCAGGCTGGTGGCTGGTGACCCGTTCACCAACGACGCGGTGGTCAAGGAGATCCTTGCCATCGCCCGTACCGTCGTGCCCTACGACGTGATCCCCGGGGTCGCGATCTGCACATCCGTACCCGCTTATGCCGGTGTCCCGCTTGGCTCCACGCATACCGCGGCTGACATGCGCTCCGGTGTCTCGGCGACCTCGCTGGCAACCAGCCCGATGCCGTTGGTGCTGCAGGCGACCGGCGAGATCGTCGCCGACACCGCCCGCGACCTGGTCGAGGCAGGCATGTCCGGGTCCACCCCGGCATGTGTCACGGTCGACGGCTCGTTGTCCAGTCAGTTCAGTCTCGTCGGCTCGCTCGACGAGCTTGCCGCCGGAGCCTGGCCCAGTACCCGTACCGGCCCGTTGGTCGTGACCGTCGGGTCCGAGGTCGACAAGCGTTCGCGGCTGTCCTGGTGGGAGAGCCGGCCGCTGTTCGGCTGGCGGGTGCTCGTCCCGCGGACCCGTGAGCAGGCCGGCGACATGAGCGAACGCCTGCGCTCCTACGGAGCGGTGCCGGTGGAGGTTCCGACGATCGCCGTCGAGCCGCCACGCACTCCGGCCCAGATGGATCGCGCGATCCGCGGTCTTGTCACCGGACGGTACGGCTGGATCGTGTTCACCTCGGTCAACGCCGTGCGTGCCGTACGCGAGAAGTTCGCCGAACTGGGTCTGGATGCGCGGGCTTTCGCCGGCGTCAAGGTTGCCTGTGTGGGCGAGATGACCGCCGAGGCGGTACGGGGCTTCGGGATCACTCCGGAGTTGGTGCCCTCCGGTGACCAGTCCAGTCTTGGTCTGCTCGAGGACTTCCCGCCCTATGACGACGTTCTCGATCCGATCGACCGGGTGCTGTTGCCGCGAGCCGACATTGCCACCGAGACGCTGACCGCCGGCCTGCAGGAACGCGGCTGGGAGGTCGACGACGTGACGGCCTACCGGACGGTGCGAGCGGCCCCGCCACCGGCGTCCATCCGCGAGGCGATCAAGGGCGGCGGCTTCGACGCGGTGTGCTTCACCTCGTCTTCGACGGTTCGCAACCTGGTCGGGATCGCCGGTAAGCCTAACGGCCGCACGGTCGTGGCCTGCATCGGTCCGCAGACCGCAGCGACCGCAACCGAATTCGGCCTGCGCGTTGACGTCCGGCCAGACGTGGCGGGTGTGCTTCAGCTCGTCGACGCGCTGGCCGAGCATGCGTTGGCCGAGCGGGAGAACGGCGGCAGCGGCGACGGCGGCAGGGACAACGCCCCACCGCCGCGCAGCCGGGGCCGCTCAGCTTCGCGAGGTTGAGCCAGGGCGAGAAGAACCAGTGACTCCGAGACGAGCGGCCCCGCCAGCGCCTGGCTTCCCGGCTTGGCGCGGGCGCCGGCTGCGGGGTACGGCGGGGCTGCGCCGGTTGGTGGCTCAGACCAGCCTTGCGCCGTCGGACCTGGTCCTGCCGTTGTTCGTCAAGGAGGGGATCGATGAGGTCTCCGCGGTCACTTCCATGCCGGGGGTCTACCAGCACACAGTGGATTCGTTGCGCAAAGCGGCGAACGAGGCGGTCGAATCCGGCGTAGGCGGCCTGTTGCTGTTCGGCATACCGTCGGTCAAGGACGGTTCGGGGTCGCAGGCTGACGCGGACGAGGGCATCGTCAACCGTGCCCTGCGCGCTCTGCGCTCGGACCTGGGCGACTCGACGGTCCTGATCGCTGACCTGTGCCTGTGCGAATACACCGACCACGGACACTGCGGTCTGCTCGGTTCGGACGAAGTCGTCGACAACGACGCCACCCTGGTCCGGTACGCGTCGATCGCCGCCGCGCAGTCCGAGGCCGGGGCTCACATGATCGCGCCGAGCGGGATGATGGACGGCCAGGTCTCGGCGATCAGAGCCGCGCTCGACTCCGCCGATCGAGTGGACGTCGCGGTGCTCGCCTACGCAGCCAAGTACGCGTCGGCATTCTACGGTCCGTTCCGCGACGCAGCCGAGGGCGCACCACAATTCGGCGATCGGGCCGGCTACCAGATGGATCCGGCCAACAGCGACGAAGCTTTGCGAGAGGTCGCCCAAGATCTCGCCGAAGGGGCGGACGCGATCATCGTCAAGCCGGCCCTGCCCTACCTGGACATCGTCAGTCGGGTCGCCGACGCGGTGCACGTACCCGTTGCCGGGTACCAGGTCTCCGGGGAGTACGCGATGATCGAGGCGGCCGCCGAGCGGGGCTGGGTCGACCGGGATCGGGCGATTCTGGAGACTGTGACCGGGATTCGCCGGGCAGGTGCTGACATCGTGATCACCTACTGGGCCGCCGAACTGGCGCGTCGGCTTGCGAGACTGAGTCCGTGAGACGAGAGCGAGTGAGCATCGCAGCGAGGAACGAGCGAGGAGCGGAGCGAGCGGTGCGCGGAGCGCACGAGGCGGGGTGGCCGTGAGACGAGAGCGAGTGAGCATCGCAGCGAGGAACGAGCGAGGAGCGGAGCGAGCGAGGAGCGGAGCGCACGAGGCGGGGTGGCCGTGAGAAGTGAGCTGCGGATGAGTTACCCGGCTGCGGCGCCGGCCTCTGAAGCGGCATTCGTTCGAGCCCAGCAGGTCATCCCAGGTGGGGTCAACTCGCCGGTAAGAGCGTTCGGTTCGGTGGGTGGCACACCGCGATTCATGGCGCATGCCAAAGGCTCCCGGCTCACCGACGTGGACGGGCGCAGCTATGTCGACCTGGTCTGCTCGTGGGGCCCGATGATCCTCGGCCATGCCCATCCCGCGGTGGTCGACGCAGTGCGTACGGCGGCGGGTCGCGGATTGTCCTATGGCGCGCCGACCGAGGCGGAGGTCGAACTCGCCGAGGAGATCATCGCCCGGGTCGAGCCGGTGGAACAGGTTCGATTGGTCAGCTCTGGCACCGAGGCCACGATGAGCGCGATCCGGGTGGCCCGCGGGGTGACCAACCGGTCGCTGGTCGTGAAGTTCGCCGGCTGTTACCACGGCCACGTCGATGCACTGCTGGCCGCAGCCGGCTCCGGCGTCGCCACCTTCGCCCTGCCAGATTCCGCCGGCGTGACGCCGGCTCAGGCAGCGGACACGATCGTGTTGCCCTACAACGACCTGCCGGCGATCGAAGCTGTCTTCGCCGAGCGCGGACCGGACATCGCAGCGGTGATCACCGAGGCCGCCCCCGCCAACATGGGAGTTGTGCCGCCGGTACCCGGGTTCAATGCGGATCTGCGCCGGGTCTGCTCGGCGTACGGAGCGCTGCTGATCAGCGACGAGGTGCTGACCGGATTCCGGGTCTCGGCTTCGGGCTGGTTCGGCCTGGATCCGGTCCCGGCCGACCTGTACACGTTCGGAAAGGTCATGGGCGGCGGGATGCCGGCCGCTGCCTTAGGCGGTCGCCGCGACCTCATGGCCGCGCTTGCCCCCCTCGGTCCGGTCTACCAGGCCGGGACGCTGTCCGGGAATCCGGTCGCCGTGGCGGCGGGACTGAGCACCCTGCGGCTGTGCGACGAAGCACTCTACCGGCGGCTGGACGAGGTGGCTGCCACGATCCGGGGCGCTGCGCAGGCCGCGCTGTTCCAGGCCGGCGTGCCACACCGGGTGAATGCCGCCGGAAGCCTGTTCTCGATCTTCTTCGCCGATCACGGCCGGGCAGTGCGCAACTATGACGATGCCCGGGCGCAGGACACGTCCGCATACGCCGCGTTCTTCCACGAGATGCTCGCGCACGGCGTTTACCTGCCACCGTCGGCTTTCGAAGCATGGTTCGTCTCCGGTGCCCTGGACGACGCCGCTGTAGATCAGATCCTGGATGCATTGCCTCGCGCGGCTGCCGCCGCCCGGTCTGCAGGTCTGCGCCCATGAGCCGCACCGTGGTTCACGTCCTGCGTCACGGTGAGGTGCACAATCCGGACGGCATCCTCTACGGTCGGATCGAGGGTTTCGGACTTTCCGAGAGCGGTACTTCGATGGCCGACACGATCGCTGAGCACGTTGCCGACTTCGACATCACCCACCTGGTCTCCAGCCCGCTGCAGCGTGCACGGGAGACCGCTTCGCCGATCGCCGAGCGACTCGGCTTGGCTGTGCATATCGACGAGCGGCTCCTCGAACCGACCAATGTCTTCGAGGGCACCAGGTTCGGGGTCGGGGACGGCGCGCTGAAGCGACCGGCCAACTGGAAACATCTGCGCAACCCGTTCCGGCCGTCGTGGGGTGAGCCGTACGCCGAGATCGCCGCCCGGATGCTGGCCGCGGTTCGAGATGCCCGTGCAGCGGCCGAGGGCCATCAGGCGCTGTGTGTCAGCCACCAGTTGGCGATCTGGACGCTGCGCCGGTTCTTGGAGGGCCGCCCGCTCTGGCACGATCCGCGCAAGCGCGAGTGTGGGCTGGCCAGTCTGACCTCGATCGCCTTCGAGGACGCCAGCTACGCCGGGCTGTCCTACACCGAGCCGGCCGGTGCCACCGATCCGCACGCCGTACCGGGGGCCTGACGTGCGAAGAGTGCTGTTGACCCTCGTCGCGATGCTCCTCACCGGGTGCACGACAGGGTCTGACGCCGTGGACGTGAGCAACGGTGGAGAGTTCCGCTTTGTCGCCGGTACTCCGGGCGGCGAGGTCATCGACGAGGGCGATCGGGCATCTGCGCCGCAATTCACCGGCGTCCTGCTCGACGGCTCGGACTTTGACTCATCCTCGCTGTCCGGCGACATCGTCGTGCTCAACTTCTGGGGTTCGTGGTGTGCGCCGTGCCGGCTGGAAACACCTGAGTTCCAAGAGGTCTACGACGAAGTCTCGGCCGACGGAGTCAGCTTCCTGGGGATCAATGTCAAGGACGATCGGCAACTGGCCCGAGCGTTCCTCGATGACAAGGGAATCACCTACCAGTCCGTGTTCGACCCGCGCGGTGAGGTTGCGCTCGCCTTCAGCGATTACCCGGCCAACGCCATCCCGTCCACGATCGTCCTGGACCGGGACGGGCGAGTAGCGGCGGTCTACGTCGCCGCGGTCGCCGGCGAAGAGCTGCGGCAAGTCCTGGACACCCTGCTGGCGCAATCATGATCGGGACAGGCATGCTCCTCGCCGCAGGTGAGGTGTCCGTGCAGGCTGCCGGCGTCGGCGACACGTTCAAGGACGCCGTTGCCGACGGCCCGCTGCTGGTCGCGATGGGTGTCAGCCTGCTCGTCGGGGCCATTAGTTTCTTCTCCCCCTGCGTGCTGCCACTCGTACCCGGTTACCTGTCCTACGTCGCCGGACTGGCCGGAACCCGCGAAGTCCCCGAAGCAGACGACGCCCCGTTGGCGGTTTCGACGGAAACCGCCAGGATCGGCGGGGCTGAGGGTCCCCTGCCGGCGGCGGGGGTAGGGGCGAGCACCGCCGTACGGCCGGCTCCGCCGCGAGGACGGATGATTGCCGGTGCGCTGCTGTTCGTCCTCGGGTTCACAGTGGTATTCACCAGTTTCGGCGCGGCCTTCGGTGGCCTGGGCCGAGTGCTGCTCGAACACCAGCGGGTGATCACGATCGTGCTCGGTGCGGTGACCGTCGTGCTGGGCCTAGCCTTTCTGGGGTTGATTCCGTTGCTGTCCCGGCAATGGCGGTTTTCCCGGCTACCGCGGGCGGGCTTGGCCGGCGCGCCGTTGCTCGGAGTCGTCTTCGGTCTCGGCTGGACCCCGTGCCTGGGCCCGACGTTGGGTGCGATCAACAGCCTGGCCTTCACCGAAGCCTCGGCCGGTCGCGGCGCCTTGCTCGGGTTCACCTACTGCGTGGGGCTGGGCGTCCCGTTCGTGCTGACCGCCCTGGGCGCCGGTCGAGCGCTGCGCGTCAGTGACTTCGCCCGCCGGCACGCCGGCACCGTGATGAAGGTCGGCGGCGCCTTCCTGGTCCTGATCGGCGTCCTGCTGATCACCGGCGCGTGGGACCAGGCGATGAACTGGCTGCGCGCCTGGCTTGCCAGTACCGGACTGGACGGGTCCTTACTGTGAGTGTGTCCACCGAGGTCCGGCTGCCCAGTGCGGATGGCCAGGACGCTCGCGGTCCGCGTCCGCCGTGGCGCCTACGCCTCGTCCGGGGCGCGCGCGGTTGGTGGCGATGGCTGACCAGCATGCGTACGGCGCTGATCCTGCTGTTCCTGCTCGCGCTCGCGGCGGTACCGGGGTCGCTGCTACCGCAACGACCGCTGTCCCAGACCGCGGTCGCGCAGTACTTCGTCGACCATCCAACGCTGGCTCCGGTCCTGGACCGGCTCGGGCTCTTCGACGTCTTTGCCGCACCCTGGTTCGCGGCCATCTACCTGCTGCTGTTCATCTCCTTGATCGGGTGCCTCGTACCGCGGACGTGGGGGCACATCCGGTCGTTGCGGAGCGAGGCGCCGCGGGCACCGAGCCGGCTGTCCAGGCTTCCGCGGTACGCCGACATTGCGACCGAACTCGGCGCCGAGCAGGCGCTGGACATCGCCGAGGAGGAGTTGCGGGTCGCTCGCTACCGGGTCCTGCGCAAGGACGGTGCGATCTCGGCGGAGAAGGGACTGCTCAAGGAGACCGGCAATATCGTGTTCCACCTGGCCCTGCTCGCCCTGTTGATCAGCCTGGCAGTCGGCAAGCTGTGGGGCTATGAGGGCAGCGTTCTGGTTCAGGAGGGACAGGGGTTCTGCAACACCTTCCAGCAATACGACACCTACTCCGCCGGGCCACTTGTCGAGGGTGGCGACCTCAGTCCGTTGTGCGTGGACCTGGAGGATTTCCAGGCGCGGTACGAGCCCGATCTCACTCCAGCGAGCTTCACCGGCGACATCACCTACAGCACTACCCTCGGCGGACCGGATCAGCAGGCCAGGATCGGGATCAACTCGCCGCTGCGGGTGGGCGGGACCCGGCTCTATCTCACCGGGCGCGGATTCGCGCCGATCTTCACGGTCACCCTCCCGGATGGGACCGAGCTCGCGGACCTGTCGGCGCCGTTCCTACCCACCGATCCCTCGACGATGATCTCCGAAGGCGTGCTGAAGCTGCTCGACCTTGGCGCCGACCGGGACCAGCTGGCCCTCGAGGGGGTCTTCCTGCCCACCGCTGCGGACATGGGAAGCGGCCTGCTGACCTCGGTCGATCCACGGCCGCTGGATCCGGCGGTGGCGATCGTCGTCTACGCCGGGACGGTCGGCCTCGATAGCGGAATTCCGCAGAACGTGTTCACCCTCGACCAAGATCGAATCCGACGGGGTCAGCTGGAGCGGGTGGGTGCGGCCAATCTACGTCCGGGGGACTCCCTCGACCTGCCGGACGGCACCGCCATCACATTCACCGGTTTCAAGGAGTTCGCCGCTCTCCAGATGCATCGCGATCCCGCTCAGCTTGCGGTACTGATCAGTGCGCTGGCCATGCTGGCCGGCCTGCTGGCGACGCTGCTGGTACGCCGTCGCCGAGTCTTCGTCCGACCCGGGGTTAGGGTGCTGGAAATGGGCGGTCTGGCGCAGGGCGGCAGCGCCGATCCCGCCGAGTTCGAACATGTTGTGCGACGCATCCGCGGCGCATTGGCGCAGGAAAGGCGGGGCCCCTGATGTCCGACGCAGCGAGCCTTGCAAACCTGGCCGACACGCTGTTCACGCTGACGATCCTCGCCTACAGTCTCGCGAGCATCGCATTCGCCGCTGAGTTCGCCTTTTCCCCTTCAGGCCGAAAGGTGCTGGTTGCGCCGGACGCCGCCGAGATCCCGGCGCAGCGGCCTGGGTTCTCCGCGCGGGTCGGCCAGGTCGCGATCGGGATCACGGTGCTCGCGGCGGCCCTGCACGGGACCGTCCTGCTGCTACGTGGACTCGCCGCCCAGCGGATCCCGTTGGGCAACATGTTCGAGCTTGCCACCGCGGTGAGCTTTGTGGGCGTGGCCGGATTCCTGTATCTGGCGATCCGCACGCCGAGGCTGCGCGGGATCGGGTTGTTCGTGACGCTGCCGGTCACCGTCGCCATGGTGTTGATCGGCTTGTTCCTCTACGCGGAGTCCGGTCCGCTCGTCGCGGCACTGCGCTCGCGTTGGCTGCTGGTGCACGTGACCACCGTGAGCATCGGATTCGGGGCCTTTTTCACCAGCGGGATCGTGTCCGCGCTGTTCCTCGTCCGCTCCCGCTTCGAAGAAGCCGGAGGTGCCGCGGACGGGGTTCGGTCTCGGATCGCGTACCGGCTACCGAACTCCGAGATCCTGGATCGCGCCGCGCACCGGCTGGTGATCTTCGGCTTCCCGATCTTCACCTTCGCGGTCATCGCCGGAGCGGTCTGGGCCGAGAGCGCGTGGGGAAGGTTCTGGGGCTGGGACCCGAAGGAGACCTGGGCCTTCATCGCCTGGATCGTGTATGCGGCCTATCTGCATGCTCGGGCGACTGCCGGTTGGAAGGGTCGCGCTGCCGCGTGGATCAATGTGGGCGGGCTCGTGGTCATGGTGTTCAACCTGCTGTACGTGAACCTGGTCAGCAGCGGGCTACATTCCTACGCCGGAATCAACTGACCTCCGCTGGTGGCTCAGGCCGGTGGGTCTTCTTCACGCCGGGCGCGACGATCGAGTTCGCGCAGGAACTCAGGGTTGTCGTCGGGTGCGAGTGGCTCACCACGAGGTGGCTTGCGGGCCGGCGGTTTGCTGGGCCGTGTCGGGCCGCCCGTACGCCGGCCGGCTACCGAACCTGCCGTCCCGCTCAGCCGCCACAGGGCGAACAGAAGCGCGCCGATCAAGAGCATTCCAATGAGGACGTACACCCTGCTCACCCCCTGAGAGAGACCCACGATACCCGCGGGGTGAGGATATTGCCGGGGCCGCCCCCGGGCTGACCCGTGCTGGCCGGCGGACAAAGACCAGGAGGCGCGATCGTGGACGACGTCGATCGGCAGATCGTCTCGTTGCTACGCAGCAACGGACGTGCCTCCTACGCCGAACTTGCCCGAACGGTGGGGCTCTCGGCGCCCTCGGTGCACGAGCGGGTGTCCAAGCTCGAGGCCGGCGGTGTGATCCTCGGCTATTCCGCCTCAGTCGACCGAGCGGCCGTCGGGCAAGCGGTGACCGCGCTGGTCGGAGTCTTCGAATCCGACGTGGAAGCCGACGAGGACCTGGTCGCCGCGCTGCGCCGGATGCCCGAGATCACCGACTGCTTCTATGTGGCCGGTGAGGAGGCCTTCCTACTCCGGGTACGAGTCGAGGACATCGCAGCTCTGGAGCGGGTCGTCTCCGCGATAAGCCGGCTCCGCGGTGTGTCCCGGACCCGTACAACGGTGGTCCTGTCCAGCAGGTGGGAGGACCGAAATGCTTAGGGCAGTGCTGATCTACACCGCGGGCCGGATTGCCATCTTCGCCGTGCTACTGGCCCTGCTGTGGGCGGTCGACCTCGGCAGCTTCCCGGGAATCCTGTTCGCGCTGCTGCTCTCGATGCCCGCGTCCTACTTCATGCTCGGTAGGCAGCGGGCCGACGTCGCCGCGGCGATC
>Ga0136610_1000075_pt1 | contig 20145 bp, 22 predicted proteins | sample AntDrymUQ1342206_2_FD_104804 | JGI IMG/M metagenome (GOLD analysis project Ga0136610, IMG submission 104804) | Polar desert sand microbial communities from Dry Valleys, Antarctica - metaG UQ134 (22.06) | ecosystem: Environmental > Terrestrial > Soil > Desert | place: Antarctica: Dry Valley...
GAGGCCGCCGCGGAAGCCGAGGCCGCCGCGGAAGCCGAGGCCGCCGCCGAGGCCGCCGAGCAACAGGCCGAAGCGGGCGCGGCAGTGGCCACGGCCCCCGTACCCGCGCCGGCAGCGCCGGTTCAGGCCGGCGGCGAGCTGGTGTGGCCGGCTTCGGGACCCGTGGTCTCCGGTTTCGGCTACAGGGTCCATCCCATCTTCGGGACGCGCCGGCTCCACACGGGGATCGACATCGGCGCTCCTTACGGCGCTCCTGTGGTCGCTGCCGACGACGGGGTTGTGGTCTTCGCCGGCACCATGAGCGGCTACGGAAACGCGGTTGTTGTCGACCACGGAGGAGGCCTTGCGACCACCTACAACCACCTCTCCGCCATCTCGGTGGGGCAAGGCCAGCAGGTTGCACGCGGCGCGACCGTGGTGGGCGTCGTCGGCTGCACGGGCTACTGCACCGGCCCCCACCTTCACCTCGAGGTCCGGGTGAACGGCGCCCCCGTTGATCCCATGCCCTACCTCAGTTAGAGATCAGGTTTAGGCTTAAAGGCTATGGAACTTTGGCGGAGGGTCTTCCTGGCAGCTGCCGGCGTCGTCGCGCTCGCGCTCACGGCGTTCTTCCTCGGCTACTCCCTTGCCGGCATCAGCCCCCCGGCCGGCTCACGAAGGGGAGACGGTGCGGCCGGCGAACGTTTCGATGTCATCCGAGACGCCTACGACAAGATCCGCTCGGCCTCGGTCGAGCCGCCGGGCGAAGGCGACCTCGCCCACGGGGCGATCCGGGGCATGGTGGATGTACTGAAAGACTCCAAGGATCCATATGCGTTGTTCTACAGCCCCAAGGGCTATCGCTCCTTCCAGGAGCTGACCACCGGGCGTTTCTCGGGCATCGGCGTGTGGCTCAAGACCAAGCGCGGCCGCCTCGAGATCGTCTCTGTGCTTCCCTCAACGCCGGCGCTCGAAGCCGGTGTCAGACGCTCCGACATCATCGAGAGCATCGACGGCAAGGCGGTGGAGGGCTTGCCAATCGATGAGGCGGTGGCTCTGATCAAGGGACCGGAGGGCACAGAGGTCGCCCTCGAGGTCGAGCGCGGCGGCGCCAGGCTGAGCCTGTCCATCGAAAGGGAGCCCATCGAGTTTCCCAACGTAGTGTCGCGCTACAACGATTCCCAGAACCTCGGCTACCTGAGGTTGTTCGGGTTCGCCCACGGTGCCGGGCGCCAGGTGCGCAACGAGGTCCTCGAGTTCAAGAATGATGGCGTCGAGGGACTCGTCCTCGACCTCAGGGACAACGGGGGCGGGTTGTTCTCGGAGGCTATCGACGTTGCAAGCGTGTTCATCGAAAACGGCCAGATCGTTTCCTACAGGCATCGCTCGGAGCCCGAGGTCGTTTACGACGCGCGCGGAGACGCATTTCAGAACCTGCCCGTCGTTGTCCTGGTCAACGAGGGAACCGCGAGCGCCTCGGAGATCGTCGCCGGCGCCCTCCAGGACCGCCATCGCGCCCTCGTGATCGGAAACAGGACCTACGGGAAGGGCTCCGTGCAGGAGGTCGTCCCGCTGCGCGACGCTTCGGCGGTGAAGCTCACCACCGCCTCTTACTTCACGCCGAGCGGCAGGAACATCGACGGGAAGGGCATCAAGCCCGACGTCGAGGTCGCTGCGCGCGCCGAGGTCCAGCGCCGGCGGGCGGTCGAGATCCTCAAGGGAATCGTGATCTCGGCCACCGGCGGACAGGGTTAGTGGCCCAGAACGGATCCGGCACCAAGCTCATCACACAGAACCGCAAGGCGCGCTTCAACTATGCGATCGAGGACACGGTCGAGGCGGGCGTCGCCCTTACGGGGACCGAGGTCAAGTCGTGCCGCGAGGGCAAGGCCAACCTCACAGATGCCTACGCACTCGTGAGGGATGGGGAAGCGTGGCTCCTGCAGTGCCACATCAGCGCATACAGCCACGGGAACCGCGCCAACCACGAGCCGATGCGCCCTCGCAAGCTCCTCCTGCACCGCGGCGAGATCGAAAGGCTTGCGGCCGGCGTCGCCCGTGGGGGCAAGACCCTCGTGCCGCTGCGCCTTTATTTCAAGCATGGCCTGGTCAAGGCGGAGATCGCCACCGCCACCGGCAAGAAGCTCTACGACAAGCGCGCCGCCACGGCCGAACGGGATGCCGATCGCCGGATGCGCCAGGCGCTCGGCCGCCGCCGATGACCTCCCACCGCGGTCCGGAATGACCCACCCACTCTCAGCGTTGCCAGCTAGTACGGGGCGCAACTACACTAGAAGTCTGTGGTCGCCACGGCGCGCCGGGCACATTGACAACCACATATGGGGCTGAACTGGTATCGACTTTGATCGATCGTGGTAAGAGAAGCGAGCCGAGGGTCCGAGAGTCCTCGTTAATCAAGCTCGGAAACTAACAATTGCCGACTCTAACGAGTTTGCCGTCGCTGCGTAACTAAACGCAGCGTCCGTCGGCCCGGGCTTTGTCTGCGGCCCGAAGCCGACGTCATGCAGCAGACTTGCCGCCCGAAGTGCGCTCGGGGCAACGGGCGGGACACTCACCTGAGCTGGGCGCCGGCCGCTGCCGTTCGCGGGCCGGCCTGTGCCGAGACATAGACCGCGAACTACGCTCGTAGAAGACTTGTTGCGAGGTCGAAGGACCCGGGTTCAATTCCCGGCAGCTCCACTGATCTCCCGGCGCGCGAGCGCCGCCTCCACCGGAGGTGCGGTCGTTTGTTGGGTGTCTAGTACCCACAAACGACCCCGGTAGGGGGAGAGCGCGGCGGCAGAGCGGCTGAGGCAAGAGCACTCGAGACCGATGAGGCAGATCGCCGGGAGATGCTCGAGGTTGCCGCTCTGATGGAGAGCCTGCGTGCGCCGGGGTGACATCTACGAGTTCCGACCTCCAGGAGGGCGTGGTCACGAACAGCGGGGCGCACTCCTCACGGTCTTGGGTCTGCTGTAGCCTGTAGCCAGTCCGCCCGCGGTTGTCTCAGCGCTAAGGGGTGCTGCCGGGGTCAAGTCCAGGGCGAGCGGTTTTGTAGAGGGCAATCCACTGCTGTGCATCCAACTGTGGGCCGCCTGCGTCTGCGGGAAATCCAAGCTCAGTTGACAGGCTTTTGAACCGGCGGGCGGAAAGGAACGGTGCCATGGCGCTCTTGAGCTCGGACGCCCCGAACGTCGAGCGAACGAAGTGGGCAAAGGCAGGCTTGTCATGCTCCGGCATCAGTGGCTTCTTTCTTTTGGAGATGCTGAGCAGCGCCGCGTCCACAGTTGGCGCCGGGTCGAAAGAGCGAGCGGCGATTCTCCTACCCATGCTGAACTCCCACCACGGCGCCCAGCAGACATTGAGGAGCTTGCCCCGAGCAGGTCGTGCGCGCTTGATGGCGACACCTCGCTCCACGATGAGGTCCGCCCGAAGAATCCCGGTAGTTGGATCGAGAAGGTGACGGAGGATACGCGTTGTACTCCCGAAGGGGATGCTTCCGAACACCCGGAAAGGCCGGGCAGGAACGGGTAAGTCCAGGAAGTCGCCGGCGATGATGTGCACGTTGTGATGGTTCGAGAACCGTTCCACCAGAATGCCAGCGAGTGCCGGGTTGAGCTCGACCGCAAGGACTTGCGCGGCGAGACGAGCCAACTCTGTGGTCAAGATGCCACCGCCCGCCCCGACCTCGATCACCAGATCCGAGGGTGAGATGTTGGCCCGGCTGACTAGAGATGCGGCGAGCTTAGGGCTCTTGAGCCGGTGCTGCCCGAGCCACTGAGTGTGGCCGCGCTCCGAGGACCGCCAGTCTCGCGAGCCCACGGACACGCACCACCATGACGCTGCCCATTACCAAACCCCGTCCCTCTTTCACGACTCCAAGGATTTTGCCACGTGATCCAAGCCGTCGACTGCGAGCCGGTCCTCTTTGGCCTCCGAAACCCTCATAAGAGAGACGACGCTCTCGCCCCGCCACAGGCGGAGGCGTGCCGGCAAGGACGCCGGAGCGATTTAGGTTGGATCGCTCAGGCGGGATGGCGCCCATTGGTGACGGCGATTGCCTCGATCTCTACGAGTTGGCCCGGGTAGCCAAGGAGGCTCACGCCGAGCAGCGTGGATGAATGAGGGCCGTCGCTGAGGCCGGAATCTCGCACCAACGCCCATACCCGACTGAGGTCCGCGCGGCTCTCGGCAACGACGTAGACGGTGCTCTTAACCACTGAGCTCAGACCACTGCCCACCGCGGCGAGTGCGCCCTCGAGGTTGAGGAGTACCTGGCGAGTCTGGGCCTCGAGGTCTCGCTCGCCGACGAGGTCACCCCCGACGTCAAGCGGCACGGCTCCGGCGGTCAATACGAGATGCTCCTCGGGATGAGCGACGACGACGTGCGCATAGCCGGGTGTGGGAGCGAGATCGTCGAGCATTAAATGCGTTGCCATTTTGGTCCCCTTCTTGGCGCCGGACGTTCCCAAATCTAGCGGCTCCTCAAGCTGCTCATTCCTTAGCAGGGAAGCTCTATACTGGGTCCGATGACCTAGCACACCATTCCTGCACGCGCTCGAGGCCCTCCCACGGCTCCTCCGCCGTTTGATTCCCATGTTCGGATCAAGGAGAGGAGCCCACGCATGTTGCGCGTCGAATCCTTCGTTACTTCGCATCTGCCGGGTTTGCAGTCGTTGTTCAACTGCCACCTGAGCGCGGTCGTCCCGGGGTGGACGCTGCCCGCGCACGTCATTGCCGAGAGCCTCGAGCGCGATCCCTGCGAATACGTTACCGATCCCTGGATCGTCGAGCGCCGCACTCTTTGTGCCGTCGAGCGAGGCCGGGTGCTGGCCGCCGCTCACCTGCTTCGCTACGGCTCGGGTCCCGAAGTGAGCGAAGGCTTTCGCTCGGCGGGGGCCCTCGAGTGGTTCCTGGCGTGGCCCCCTGCGCCCTCCTCTCGCTACGTCTTTGCGTACTCCTTCGACGAGGCAGCAGAGGCCGTGCTTGCGGCCGCGGTCAAGCAGCTGTCGTCGTGGGAGGTGACGAGGCAATACGGAGGGACCAATCTGCCGGTTCCCGTCGTGAGCGGTGTGCCCGGGCAATGGCCCCACATCTCAAGCCGGTTGGAGGGGGCCGGTTTCAAACCCAATCCGGAGCTCGAGGAGGTCATCTACGCCGGCGCCCTCGAGGGGCCTGCTGCTCCCGCCGAGCCGCCGGTTCCCGGGCTCGAGCTCGTCGTCACAACCGCAGACGGCACCGTCCGGCTGGCCGGCGTGCTCGATGGAGGCACCATCGGCCATTGCGGGTGGGACCTCGGCGCCGGCCGTGGGGGCGAGTTCCCCGCTCTGACCGCATGGGCGGAGCTCGCCGACCTGTGGGTCGAGCCGGCCTGGCGACGGCGGGGGGTCGGCACGTGGCTGCTCCTGCGTGCGGCCACGTGGCTCCGCTTCGCGCGCTTCGAGCGGGTGGTGTTCTCCGTGGCCGCAGAGGCGGAGCGCGCGGGTGCAGGCGCCTTCTATGCCACGCTTGGGTGGCGCCCGCTTGCCCGCCTTCAGCGAGGCCACGAGAGGCATCCGGCTGCTCGGGAAGCCACCGGCTGAGTTGAGCCGCGCCGCCGCCACAGCAAACACAGAGACCATCGTCCAACCGCTGTGTAGGGCTGCGTCACCGGTCGGTACCCTGGCCGGGTGTCGAACGGCAACGAGGGGTCTCAGCGAGAGTGATCGTCTTGCAGGTGGTGGCCTTTGTGGCCGGAGGGGCCCTTGGTGCTCGCCACTGTGCTCTCGGCGGTGAGAACCTTCGTGTTGCCGCGCGGCGCTCCCGTCCGTATCGGCCGGGCGATATTCACCGGCGTCAGGACGATTTCTCAGGTCGGGCGCTCCGGCGCCGGGGGCTGAACCGATCCCGGAGCGGGTGAGCGAGCTCCGCCCTGCGTGCGCACGCTTCGATGTGGCCGATAATGGGATATGTCCTGGGGGAAGAAGAGCAGACAGGCGGAGATGAGACGGGGCAGCGTTGTGGCTCTGTGTCTGGCGATGGCCCCCGCGGTCATGGCCTGCGAGAGCTCGGGCTTCTCCTACGTCGGCAACAATCAGGACAAGACCTATTTCCGGATACCCGAGGGATGGCAGCTGTTCGACGAGAACGACCTGCTCGGTAACGACCGGCAGATCACGGTTCAGAGCCTTCAGGGCGTGTCGGGCCAATGGATGGTCGCGTTCGACTCGTCCCCCGACCCGTCCGTTGACAACGTCTTGGACACCTCGTCCGAGCACCCCTCCGGTTACGCGCAGGTGCGTCCGCTGTCCGAGCAGGAGCACGAGAGCTACTCGCTCGCTTCCCTTCGCAATGCCGTCATCCCGATCGACCAGCTGAGCCAAGACGAAGGCATGGTCAAACCCGTATCTGAGGAAGAGATCCTGCTCGAGGACGGCATCCACGGGAGCCGTCTTGTAAACGAGGTGAAGATCGGAGAGGAGCTGTTTACCATCGACCAGACGGCTCTGCTCGACGCAGCCACCCGTAAGCTCTATGTGCTCGTGATCGGATGCCAGAAGGAATGCTACGAGGCCAACCAGAAGACCATCGAGGGGGTAGCCGACTCATGGACCGTGCAAGGGGGCTGATGTGACGCCCACAAGCCGAGCGCGGGCCCAGGTCGCTCGCACGCAGGAAAAGCCAAGGGGGAGCAGAGCATGATCAAAAGAAGACGGCCGGGGGAGTCCAACGGTAACCTGGCGACGGCTCCTGGGGAGCGCGGGAGCCGCATTCGCGACGAGGACCGGGCGACGCGCAAACCGATGGCGTGGTGGGACCGGGTCAAGATCCTGATTCTCTTGATCGGCGGCTGGCTCATCCTGCTGTGGTCGTCGATGGCACAGAACCCGCTCCTTCCTTTCAACGACGCAGTCAACATCGGTGTGCGCTCCAACGGCTGGCTGCTCGTGCTCGCCGGCATCGAGTTGCTCCGTCAGATCCACTACCTGGTGAGCGAGCGCTCCGCCGGCTACCACGCCTTCTGGACCAAGCGTGTTTTTGCCGGAGTCGAGCGGCGCAGGGCGGGCATGAACGACTGGAACCGCTTCCGCCTGAGCCGCGTCTTCAAGTGGCTTCTCGTGCTCCTGATCATCGATCTCATCTTCGCCCGCGTGGCCGGCCTTCCGCCCGCCGTCGCGCTGGTCCAGCTCCCCGTTGCGCTGTTCAGCGCCCTGCCGTTCTTCTTTCAGATGTTCACCTACATCTTCATCCTCATTGCGCAGTTCGGCGCTCTGTTCTATTTCCTGTCGCGCGGCGGCGTCGACGTCTACTTCCCCGACGACATCAAGACTCGCTTCAGCGACGTCTGGGGTCAGGACTCGGTGCTTGCCAAGATCAAAGAGAACCTCGTGTTCCTCGACGACCCGGAGTCGATCGAGAGCAAGGGAGGCTACGTTCCCGGCGGACTTCTGCTGTGGGGGCCTCCGGGGACCGGCAAGACGCTCATGGCCGAGGCCGTCGCCGGCGAGACCGGCAAGCCCTATGTGTTCGTGGATCCCGGCGCATTCATCAACATGTTCATGGGCGTCGGCATCCTCAAGGTCAAGAGCCTGTTCCGCAAGCTCCGCAAGCTCGCGGTCCGCTACGGCGGTGTGATCGTTTTCTTCGACGAGGCAGACTCGCTCGGCAATCGCGGCGCGATGGCTCAGGGTGGCTGGGGCGGGGGCCAGGGCATGGCCCCGAGCGCGTGGTCCACGAACCCTCCGTGCAACGGCCTCTCGTATCTCTCCCACGACAGCGCTTCGATGCTGATGAGGGACAGCCTAGGCGGGAGCGGCTACGGAGAGCCTCGCGGAGGCATCAAGGACCGCGTGATCATGGGGGGGATGGGAGGCGGGGGCGGCGGCATGGGTACGCTGCAGGCGCTCCTCACCGAGCTCTCCGGGCTCAAGAAGCCGCGCGGTTTTCTCAACCGAGTCGTGCGGCGCGCGCTCGGCATGCGCCCGAAGCCACCACCCAAGTACAGGATCCTCGTGATGATGGCGACCAACATGCCCCAGGCGCTCGACGAGGCCCTGCTGAGGCCGGGGCGCATCGACCGCATCTACAAGGTCGGCTATCCCTCCAAGGTGGGGAGGGTTCGCACCTACCAGGGCTACTTCGACAAGGTCGCCCACGAGCTCACGGAAGAAGAGCTCGACAAGCTCGCCACGATCACCCCTTATGCAACAGGGGCGACGATCAAGGACCTCGTCAACGAGGCGCTCATCAACGCGATTCGGGATGGGCGCGAGGCCATCACCTGGCGGGACGTGGTCAAGGCCAAGCAGCTCAAGGACCTCGGCCCCCCCGAAGACGTCGAGTACATCGAGCGCGAACGCCACGCGGTCGCGATCCACGAGGCGTGCCACGCGGTCGCTGCCTACAGGGTCCGCCAGCACCTCACCATCGACATAGCCACCATCGAGAAGGGTGGCACCTATCTCGGCATGGTTGCTTCGATCCCGCCCGAGGATCAGTTCACGCGCTGGCGCTCGGAGTACGAAGCCGACATCATGGTCAGCCTTTCTTCACTCGTCGGCGAGCGCGTGTTCTTCGACGGGGACAGCTCGTCTGGGGTCTCGGGTGACCTCGAGGGCGCGACCCGCATCGCCACCCTCATGGAGGGCTACTGGGGCATGGGCTCGACCGTCGCCTCGCACGGGGTGACCCACGAGGTCGGCATCGGCGGCGGGGGCCGCCCAGGCAAGGGTGAGGGCAAGAGCGAGCACGACCTCCTGGAAAGCGGGCTCGGCGAGCGCATCGAGTCCAATCTCGCCGGCCTGCTCGAGCGCACCGAGGGCCTCGTGCGAGACAACAGGCTCAAGATCCTCGCCGTTGCCCACGCGCTCGAGACGAGCAAGACCGTCACGGGAGAAGACGTCGAGGCGATCATCGAAGGGCGCAAGGGCCCGCTTCTCGATGGGACCATCTACGGTTCTCCGGAGTTCGCTGAGATCGCGGAGGACTACCACAGAAAGGCGCTGGCCGCGCACCAGGGACACTCCGACGTCAAGGCGCCGCTCCCAGTGTTTGGCCGCGGGCTTGAGCCTGTGGGGGCGCACAACATGACGGACGCCGACGGCCACTAAGCGGCCGGTCTAGGTCTCCTCGAGGGCGAGCCGGGCGACGTCCCGGCTGAAGTACCCAAAGTCGTCGAGACGCGAGCGGATTCTCGATGGATCGACCATTAACGCCGTCCGTCGGCGAAGTCCTGGAGGAACTTCCGGTCGAGGCGCCGGGCGCGGATGGCGAGTTGGGGTGTGTGTGTCCGGTGGCAGACGAGCCAAAGTGGTACGCGAAGGCAACCGGGCCGGAGGCCAGCACTTCCGGCGGCTGCGGCCAACCTCTCGTAATCGCTGTCCCTCATGGCTCCGATGGTAGTGGCACGACGCACCTTGGTCGTGGAGGGACCCAGCCGACGCCCACCGGCGCGTGGAATCGCGGCGAAAAGCCGGGCCAATGGGGAACACCTGGGGCACGGCGGCCCGTCTAAGGCGGTATCGGGCGACGGCCGCTCGAGAAAGCGAGGTTTCCCGTGGCAAAGAGATCGACGCTGGCCCTGGTTGTCGTGTTCGTCGTCGCCCTTGGCGCTGCTCCTGCGCTTGCATGTGGCGGGCTGCTCAATCCGCGCGGCAATATCAACCTTCTCAAGACCACGACCTTTGCCGGATACCACGACGGAGTCGAGCACTACGTCACGTCGTTCGAGTACGCGGGGGGCGGCGCCAAGTTTGGCTCGATCGTGCCACTGCCGGGCATCCCCTCCAAGGTCATCAAGGGCGGGGACTGGACGCTGCAGCGCCTCGTCGAGGAGGTTCAGCCCGTGAACCAGTCGCGCGTCGCGTTCGCAACGGTGGCAGAGTCTGCCGCCAAAGACGTTGACATAATTGAAGAGAAGCACATCGGGGCGCTCGACATCACAGTGTTGCAGGGGGGCGGCGACGCCGTCGGCCGCTGGGCCCAGGACGAAGGCTTCGACCTTCCGCCCGATGCTCCCGAGGTTTTCGACTTCTATGCCGAGCGCAGCCCGGTGTTCATGGCGGCGCGCTTCAACGTCGAAAGAGCTCGCTCGGGCGAGCAGAAGCTCGGCGACGGCACGCCGGTGCACCTCGTCATCCCGACGCCGGACCCGTGGGTGCCCCTTCGCATCCTCGGCCTCGGCCGGGCCCCCGAGGAGCGAGTCGAGGCCGACCTCTTCCTGCTCACGGACTCGGCGCCGGCGATGCTGCCACAACCGGATTCGGCGCTTGCTGCGCCGGGCATAAGGCTCGAGCGCAACGAGGCGGCCTCCGCCGACCTCCTCGCCGATCTGCGCTCCGACCGGGGAATGAAGTGGCTGCCGAGCACGAACATGCACCTCAGCTACCTCTCCATCGACTCGCCCGCCGGTGCCCTCGAGCACGATCTCGCGCTCGACGTAAGCGGCTCGGGAACGCCTTCGCCGGTGGCGGCGGGCCTGGCCGCGCCCCCAGGGATCCCCGGTCCCACCCAGGGGCTGGGGGCGGCATGGGCGTGGGTCGCCGCAATCGCCCTGGGCGGCGGGATCCTGGCCGTTGCCAACCGGGTGGCCTCAGCGCGATGAGAAGCGCGGCCGTGCTCGCTCTGGGCCTTGTTGCCCTCGCCGGCCTCGGCGCATGCTCACAGGGCACCCGGGCCGGCGGAGGGCGCGACAGCGTCGAGATCACCATCCACCATTCGGCGTTCTTGCCCTCGGTGATCGAAGTCGAGCCGGGCGCGGCGAGGACCTTCGTCGTGCGCAACGACGATCCCATCGCGCACGAGCTCATTATCGGTAACGAAGCCGTCCAGCTCCGCCACGAAAACGGCACCGAGCGCGCTCACGGCGCGGTCCCCGGCGAGATAAGCATCCCCGCCAATGCGACCCGCTCGACCACTTACATCTTTCCGAAGGAGGGCACATTGCTCTTCGGCTGCCACCTCCCCGCCCACTACGACTACGGCATGAAAGGGCGCGTGCTCATCATGGAAGGCTAGCCACCGCAGGACCGGCTCAGCGGCGCTCCTCCGGTGACCGCATCCATAGCGAAGCGTGGCCAGGCTGCATCGTCTGGCGCACGACGACGAGCAGCTCGGCCGTGAGGCTGTCGATATCGACCTCGTCGCGCAGATGTGACGAGAACGCGTCGACGGTTTGCTGTGCGTCGAAACGGGCGCGATTGAACCTGCGGTCGATGACACCCTGGATGCGCGCGCGAGCGGGGCGGAATAGTGCCGCCACGGCCAGAGTGGTTCCGGCCACGGTCAGCGGCTGATCGGCGATGCGGTTGCCAAGAACGGTCTGCAGCAGCAGAACCGCGCCAAAGTAGATCGCTCCGAGAAAGATGGTCAGCAGTCCGTAGGTCACCGTGCGGCTGATGATGCGGTCGATGTCGTAGAGCCTGTACCTGAAGATCGCTATGCCGATCCCAATGGGGATGGTTGCAAGCGCACTTGTGATGAGGAAGTTGGAGAGGTTGATCAGGTCCTCGCTCGAGGAAGCCGTGGCCGCCGCTTCCAGGGGCAAAGAGACCAGGACGCAAAGGCCTATCAAGATGATTTAAGCTGCTGCCGCCCGTCACCTCGAGCGTTGCGGAACCGAACGATTATCGAGGCGATCGAAGCGACACCTCCGCCAAGGAGCGCAAGGCCCCCTGCGCTGCTCACCCGGCCGGGGAGCGTGCCCGCCCCCGGCAACCCGAACGGGTTGTTGATCGGATAGTCGGCGAATGGCCCCGGCGTAAGCGCAATACCGGCGACCAGAAGCACGATGCCCGAGCCGGTCAGCCAGACCACGAGGCGCCAGCGTCTCGAGGGCGGGGCCCCAGACGGGACAGCACAAGCACCAGGATGGGCATGCCCCCGCCCGCGCCCCAAACCCACGTGCTCAACCACGCCGCCACCGAGGCGCCGGGGAGTAACGCCGAAGACTCCCCGAAGGCGTACTCGGCATAGGCCCCGCCCACCCCACCAACGGTGTAGGCGATGGCGGCGGCGCACATCAGCCAGCCGATCGGGTTGCGCCGATGCCGCGCCGCGACCAGCGCCCCAACCGTGGAAAAGGCGAGGACGAACACGCAGAAGGAGGCGACGACAGGGATGTCGCCGATGACGAGAAGGCCGGGGAACGCTATCGGCGCCACGACAAGGAGAAACACCAGACCGGCAAGGACGATCGCCCACTGGAGCCCTGCCAGAACCCTCGGCAGCCTCGCCGTGGGGGCGCGAGCGCTCACGGGCGCCGTCCCGTCACAGAGTCCGGGTACATCCTGGCGCTCACATTCCCCCTCCGGGTGGGTCCTCTGGGAATGACAGCCAACCGCTCCATCCTCTCACCCTGGTCCCTGGTGTGACGATGACGGCCTCGCGTCCCAAAAACGTTACGGGCGGCGGATCCGGACCCAGAGCGTGGTCGGCGGCCAGGAAACGCCGCCGAACCTCTGTGGTTCACAATGGAAGATGGGATCACTACAGGTGTTGTGAGGGAGGTGGCAGCGTGCGCGATGAGGTTCGGCTTACGAGCTATACGCATGGCGGCGGGTGAGCGTCGAAGCTCTCTAGTGTGGAGCTGGCGCAGGTCCTGCGTCATGTGCAGACGAGATCCGTAGACGCCGCGCTACTGGTCGGCCTCGATGCTCCGGACGATGCCGCCGTCTACAAGGTGTCCGACGATCAGGCCATCGTTCAGACGGTCGACTACTTCACGCCGATCGTGGACGACGCCCATGACTGGGGGCGAATCGCAGCGGCTAACGCGCTGTCCGACGTCTACGCGATGGGGGCGAGGCCCGTCACGGCGCTCAATCTCGTGGGGTGGCCCCGCACGCTCGACCTCGAGCTCCTCGGGCGCGTCCTCGAGGGCGGAGCTGCCATCTGCGAGGAGGCCGGTGTTTCGATCGTCGGGGGCCATTCGATCGACGACCCCGAGCCCAAGTACGGGCTTTCGGTCACCGGGCTCGTGCACCCAGATCGCATCGTCACCAAGTCCGGCGCGCCGCCAGGCTCCGCCCTCGTGCTGACCAAGCCGATCGGAGTCGGCATCATCTCGAGCGGCATCAAGGCGGGCAAGGCATCCGAGGAGGCGGCGGGGGAGGCCATCGCCTCCATGACGACGCTCAACAAGTCGGCGGCCGAGGCCATGGCCGAGGCCGGCGCCTGCGCTGCGACCGACGTAACCGGCTTCGGGCTCATGGGCCACCTGCTTCAGATGCTTGGGGACGGCACAGGGGCGCAGCTTGAGTGGAGCTCGATCCCGGTTTTTTCCGAGGCGATCGAGCTTGCGTCTGCCGGCGTGGTGCCGGGCGGGAGCAGGCGCAACGAGGAGGCGATGGGCGCCCTGGTGGACACGGGGGGTCTAAGAGCGGCGGCTCGCGCCGTGCTGTTCGACGCCCAGACCTCGGGTGGGCTGCTAATCGCCGTTGCTCCCTCGAAGGAGTCGCGGCTGCTCGCCGCCCTAAACGCCGGAGGGGTCGTCGACGCCCGTGCGATTGGGAACGTTGTGCGGGGCGAAGGCAACATCAAGGTGAATCCATGACCGGCCGGCCGCGGGAAAGGGTTCTCATGTCGGCGATTGAGCGCTTGCTGCAACGATTGCTGGCTCCCACGGTCGAGAGCCTGGTCGGCAAGGCGCTCGAGGAGCAAAAGGTGGACACGCTCTATGATTATCGCGTTCACAGTGATCCGTCCCGGCTGCACATCGACCCCACGGCCGTGGTCAACAACGCCTTGTTCAATCTGTCATCCGGCGATATCACGATCGGCAAGTATGCGTTTTTCGGTCACAACGTTGCCATTCTGACGGGCACCCACGACATCACGAAGTTCGGCAAGGAACGCCAAACTTCATGGCCGCGATCCGGGCGCGACGTCGTTGTCGGAGAAGGCGCGTGGCTGGCCAGCGACGTCCTCGTGCTCGGCCCCTGTGTGATCGGGGAGCACGCCGTGGTCGGCGCCGGCTCGCTTGTGCTTGACGACGTCGATCCCTTCGCAATCGTTGCAGGAAGGCCCTCGAAGTTCATCCGCTCGATCGAGCGCGGCCGGACCGAATGACGGCGGTTCGTCGGCCGGACAGGAATCGTGAGTGAGGCTCGAGCTTGGAGCGGGCGAGAAGCCGCACGGCGACTATGACATTCACGTCGACATCCTGCCTCTCCCGGGCATAAACGCCATCTGCCGTCTCGATCGGCTGCCTTTCAGGGACTCGAGCATCACCGCCGTGCGCGCGAACCACGTGCTCGAGCATCAAAGCTACGAGCTCATTGAGACGACGTTGCATGAGTGGGCGCGCGTCCTCGCTCCCGGAGGAAATGTCGACATCGGAGTGCCCGACGCACGCTTCATTGCCCAACAGTGGGTGCAGGGCAAGATCGACACGGGGGAGGCCAACTACTGGCTGCTCGGCGGCCATTCGGACCGCCCGGCCCACAAGGGCGTTGATGAGCGGGGTGTCCCTCGCTGGATTTGGAACGCTCACCACACGTTGTTTGATTCCGGCTGGCTGCGAGAGCTTCTCGAGGACTGCGGATTCACGGGAATCAAGATCACGTGTTACGACGTCAGGAACCTGCGCTGCCTATGCGTGCTCGGTACTGCGGGGGCACAACGGAGCTCAAGCAGGGTCGAGCGGTGAGCGAGAACGGCCTGGGGGCGGAACGAGAGGGGCTCGGCCTGGCCCGTCCCATCGCACAGGAGATGATTGCTCATTGCGAGGACGGTCGTCCCCACGAGGCGTGTGGCATTCTCGGCGCCAGGGGCGGCGCCGTCGTGAGGGTATTTCGCATGACCAACGCCGCCCACAGCCCGCTGCGCTACTCGCTCGATCCCAAGGAGCAGTTGCTCGTCTACCGCACGCTTGACGAGGAGGGTCTGGAGCTCGGCGGCGTCTTTCACTCCCACACCCACACCGACGCCTACCCTTCGCCCACGGATATCCGCCTCGCCTCGGAGGCCGTCCCCTACCTCATCGTGTCCCTCGCCGCCGAGCCCCCCGTGATCCGGGCCTACCGGATCCTCAAGGACAACTGGGACGATCCCGGGGGCGAGGTGGTGGAAGTTTCCGTCACCGTTGAGGGTTGAATACCATGCACTTAACACTATTTCCAAGGAGGGAAAGTGACCGTCGAAGTACGCATCCCGACCGTCTTTAGGAAGTTCACGGACGGCGAATCGGCGGTAGAGCTCGACCCAGGCACCCTCGGCAGCCTCATCGACCAGCTCGAGGGGCGCTTTCCCGCACTCAAGGGTCAGATGAGGACCGCCGACGGCGAGCTCCACAGGTTCGTCAACGCTTACGTCAACGACGAGGATGCACGCTACCTCGAGCAGCTCGACACCAAGGTGGGCGAGGGCGACACTGTGTCGCTGCTCCCTTCTGTGGCCGGAGGGGCGAGGCCGGCCCGATGAGGTACAAGTCCGTCCTTGACCTCGTCGGAAACACGCCGCTTGTGCACGTGCCCAACCTGTGCGAGGTCCCCAACGTGCGCATGTGGGTCAAGCTCGAAGGCGAGAACCCAACGGGGTCGACCAAGGACCGCATCGCCCTTGCAATGATCGAGGCGGGCGAGGCCTCGGGTGGGCTCACCAAAGACAAGGTCATCCTCGAGCCCACGTCGGGCAACACCGGCGTGGCGCTTGCCATGGTTGCCAAGATCAGGGGTTACGAGTTCACCGCTGTGCTTCCCGACAACGCAAGCACAGAGCGCACCTCGATGCTCGAGGCCTACGGCGCGGAAATTATCTTTTCGGAGGGGGCCAAGGGCTCCAACGGCGCCGTGGCACTTGCCCAAGAGATCGCCGGGGGGGACGACCGCTACTTCATGCCCTTCCAGTACGGCAACGAGGCGAATACCGAGGCCCATTACCGCGGCACGGGGGCCGAGATCGTCGACGACCTCCCCGAGGTGAGGGTGTTCATCGCCGGGCTCGGGACGGGAGGGACCCTCATGGGGGTCGGCCGGCGCCTCAAGGAGCACGACCCCTCGATAAAGGTCATCGCCGCGGAGCCCGAGCTCGGAGAATCTGTGTACGGTCTGAGGTCCCTTGAAGAAGGCTACGTACCGCCGATCTTCGATCCCGGCATGCTCGACGGCAAGGTGATCGTAAGGGCAAGGGAGTCCATCCTGTGGACCCGTGAGCTGCTCCAGAAAGAGGGGATTTTCGCCGGCATCTCAGCAGGCGCAGTGATTTGGGTGGGTCAGCGCGCCGCCGAGCGGCTCGCCGACAAGGAAGGCGGCGGGGACATCGTGTGCCTTCTCGCCGACGCCGGCTGGAAGTACATATCGACTGAGGCTTGGACCAAGGAGATAGACACCGCAGAGACCCAGGTCGAACAAGTCCTGTGGTGGTAAGGGACTCGACGGCGGGTAGCGCTGCCGATCCGATCGGCATGTTCGATTCGGGAGTTGGGGGCCTTACCGTCGCCCGCGCGGTGATCGATCTCTTACCGCACGAGGACCTCATCTACTTCGGGGATACGGCGCGCCTCCCATACGGGCCCCGGCCCCCCGAGGAGGTCCGCAAGTTCGCTCTCGAGATCATGGACGCACTCGTCGAAGAGGATGTCAAGCTGCTGGTGATCGCCTGCAACGCTGCTGCCTCGACCGCGCTCGACGAAGCGCGCAGGCGCTATGAGGTACCGATCGTGAACGTCATCGAGCCCGGCGTCAACGCCGCGGTGGCGGCAACGAGAAACGGCCGCATCGGGCTCCTTGGAACACAGGTGACGGTTCAATCCGGTGCATACGACAGGGTGCTTGGAGAAACAGGCGCCGATATCAGGATGTGGTCGCAAGCATGCCCCCTCTTCGTGGACTTCGTCGAGCGGGGCGACACGGCCTCTGACGAGCTGCTTGCCGTCGCGCGGACCTACCTCGAGCCCCTGAGGAAAGCGGGAGTGGATACGGTGATCCTTGGCTGCACCCACTATCCTCTGCTTTCGGGAGTCATCCAGTACGTCATGGGAGAAGATGTGGTACTCATATCCAGCGCCGAGGCGACGGCAAACAAGGTCTTCGCGCAGCTGCGAGACTCGGAGCTCTTGTCGACGTCGTCCGTGCCGGGCGCTCACCGCTTTGTGTCGTCCGACGCCGAGGGAGCCTTCACGCAGTTGGGGGCGCGTTTCTTGGGGCCCGAGTTCGTGCGAGTCGAGCATCGGCCGTGGGATAAACCGTAGTGCTTCGTTTCTCCTCAGTTCAGGAGCAGTCATGAGCCTTGCGATCACGGTGCTTGGAAGCAGCGGGATGTATGCGACGGCCGAGCGCGCCGCTTCTGGTTATCTTGTGCAGGCCGGCGGCCGCAATATCTGGATGGACGCCGGGCCCGGCACGTGGCAGAACCTTATGAGCATCATCGACTTCGAGGCCATCCACGCCGTTGTGCTTTCGCATGTCCATCCGGATCACACAACCGACCTCTTCCAGGCCTATCACGCCCGGTGTTACGGCGTCCCCGAGCCCTTGAGCCCCATTCCTTTGTTGGCGCCCGAGCAAACGCTCGAGAGGGTGGCCGGCTACGTTGGCGGGCTCGACAAGACCTTCGATCTCGAGGCAGTGAGTGCGGGGCGCACGATCGAGGTGGGGAGTGCAAAGTTCGCTTTCTTTGCCATGGAGCATCCGGTCGACACTTTGGGGGCGCGCATCGAGGCCGGCGGCGGCATCATTGCTTATACCGCCGATTCGGGCAGGACGGGGGACCTTCACGCTCTGGCAAAGGGGTCGGATCTGCTCATCTCGGAGGCCACCCTGCAGGATCAGGACGGAAGCTGGAGCGGCCACATGAGCGCCTCTGAGGCAGGTGCTCTTGCCGCCGAGTGCGGTACCGCGCGGCTGGTGCTGACGCATCTGCCTCCGAGGCGCGATCTCGAGGTCTCCCTGGCCGAGGCACAGGGCGCGTCCCAAGGCATCGAGGTGGAGCTTGCGGAGGATGGCCACCGCTACGAGGTCGGTGAGGGGCTGTGACAAGAAACGACGGCCGGGCGCCGCATCAACTGCGAAGGGTGTCCATGGAGCCGGACTACATGCCTTATGCAGAAGGCTCCTGCCTCATCGCCATGGGCGACACCAGGGTGATCTGCACAGCGACCGTCGATGACCAGGTCCCGCGCTGGATGAAGGGCAGAGGCACCGGTTGGGTTACGGCGGAGTATTCGATGCTTCCGCGTTCTAGCCCCGAGCGCATTGGACGCGAGGTCAACAGAGGCAGGCCGTCGGGTCGCACTCAGGAGATCCAGCGCCTCATCGGCCGCGCGCTGCGGGCAGTAACCGATATGCTCGCCCTCGGGGAGAGGTCTGTGTTCCTCGACTGCGATGTGCTCCAGGCCGATGGTGGAACGCGCACCGCTGCGATCACCGGCGCCTACGTTGCTCTAGCGGGGGCCATGGAAGTCATGGAAGCACAGGGGGAGATCGAATCATCGCCCCTGACCGACTCCGTATCGGCCGTCAGTGTGGGCATAGTCGATGGGACTTCGTGCCTCGACCTCGATTACTCAGAGGACTCGACCGCGGGAGTGGACATGAATGTCGTCATGACCGGCGGGGGGAAGCTGGTTGAGGTCCAGGGCACGGCGGAGCGGGGGGTTTTTGACCGCTCCGAGCTCGATGCTTTGTTGGATCTCGCCACCGAGGGGATCGTCGCGCTGACCGAGGCGCAGCAAAGGGCGCTCGGCGCTCGGCAGTAATGAGGGCAGCATTCGCGTCGCGCAATCGCCACAAGGCCGAGCAAGCCGCTCTCCTCCTCCCCGGCATCGAGCTGCTCTCGCTCGACCGGGTGGCGCCCGGCCTCATCCTCGAGGAGCCGTACGACACTTTCGAGGACAACGCCTTTGCCAAGGCGAGGGCGGTGGTCGCTGCAGCGCGCTTGCCGGTAGTTGCAGATGACTCCGGTCTCGAGGTCGATGCACTTGGCGGCGCGCCGGGAGTCTATTCGGCGCGTTACGCAGGCGAGCTTGCCACCGACAAAGAGAACAACGCCAAGCTGATCGTCGCACTCGTGGGCGTGCCAGAGGAACTTCGGACTTGTCGCTATCGCTGCACTGCTGTTTTCGTAGCGCCCGACGGCCGTGCGCTTGCCGCAGAAGGTACGTGTGAGGGAACAATAGTTTCGATCGGTCGCGGCACCCTCGGGTTCGGCTACGATCCGCACTTCAAGCCGCGCGGAGAGACTCGAACCATGGGCGAGATACCGCTCGAGGAGAAGCTCGTGTTCAGCCACCGCGGCAGGGCCTTTCGTGAGCTCGCCAGGAAGCTTGGGCTTGCGCCACAGGTGGCCGGCTCGCCTCCCGCCCTTGACGACCGTTTCTTGTGACCGGATATCAAACGTCTGCGCAAGCGGCCACCCGCCGGGGCGCTGAGTATGGGACGCGCGGGCTCGACGAGGCCGAAGCGCACGCAGACCCGCTGAGGCAGTTCGCAGCCTGGTTCGAAGATGCCGTGGCCGCTGAGCCGGCCGGTGGGGGAGGCGAGGCCAATGCGATGACGCTTGCGACGGCCGATGCCAACGCAAGGCCCTCGGCCCGCATCGTTCTGCTCAGGGGCTACGACGAACGGGGCTTTGTGTTCTTCACCAACCACGAGAGCAACAAGGGGAGAGACCTGGTGGCGAATCCGTTGGCAGCACTCGTTTTCCATTGGCCTCTACTGCAACGCCAGGTGAGGCTGGCCGGACGAGTGACCGAGGTGGCGCGTGAGGAATCGGAGGAGTACTGGCGCAGCCGTCCGCGCGGGAGTCAGCTCGGCGCGTGGGCGTCGGAACAAAGCAGCGTGATCCAAGGACGTGCGGTGCTCGACGAACGGTTGGACGCCTTATCGAAGGCGCACGAGGACCGTGAGGTCCCCCTGCCATCTTTCTGGGGTGGTTGGCGTGTCGTTCCACAGGAGATCGAGTTCTGGCAGGGGCGCCCCAACCGGCTCCACGACCGCTTGCGTTACCGGCTCACGCGAGAGGACCGCTGGGTGATGGAGCGGCTGGCGCCGTAGAGCGGCGCGGTCACGGCGCGACGGTGATGCGGGCCAGCTCCACGATCTCGTCGTGGAGGACGCCGTTGGTCGTCAGAGCCGAGCCGCTTCCCCCGCTCGCCGAGTCGCTTCCCCCGCTCCCCCACGGCGTCCCGTCGAGATGCGTGGTGAGCCCTCCGGCCTCGCTTGCAATCAGCCCAAGGGGGGCGACATCCCA
>Ga0136610_1000076_pt1 | contig 19987 bp, 21 predicted proteins | sample AntDrymUQ1342206_2_FD_104804 | JGI IMG/M metagenome (GOLD analysis project Ga0136610, IMG submission 104804) | Polar desert sand microbial communities from Dry Valleys, Antarctica - metaG UQ134 (22.06) | ecosystem: Environmental > Terrestrial > Soil > Desert | place: Antarctica: Dry Valley...
GCGCCGTCTGATCGACGATGTCATCGACATCGAGTTGCGCGCCGTTGCGGGCGCGACTCCGCTCGGCGACTGCAACGGTGAGTCCCCCAACCAAGACCTTGGTGACGGGGCCAACGCCAACGAACGGGAGCAGCTCGACCACTTCCCTTACATCCCGAATCCCTACAGTGGCTACGAGAACCTGCACGGTCAGCGGGACAGCATCAACACCCGCGAGGGCGAGTGAGCAACACGCTGCAAACGGGACGCGCGCCGGCTGGTCTGCCGGCGCGCGTCCCGGCGCGCCACCACCGCGGACGCCTACCGGCGACCGCGGTGGTGGCGATGCTCATCGGCCTGGCGCTGGGCCGCTTCCTCTTCGCCGATGCGGCCGGCGCGCCGTTGACCGTCGGCCCGGCAGCACCGCAGACGCCCCAGGCCCGCATCGCCGCGCTGGAGGCGGCAGTCGAGGCCAACCCCCAAGACCTATCATCGTGGCAGGCGCTGGGCGGGGCGTACACCGATCGAGCGATCTACAGCAGCGACCCGACCTTCTACGACCTCGCCAACCGCGCGCTGGACCGCGCGGCGGAGCTTGAACCTGGCAACCTGTCCACGATGCTGGGACGAGCCAACCTGTCGCTGTCTCTGCATGACTTCCGCTCCGCCCGCCGTCTCGGCACCCGGGTCGTCGACGTCGATCCCTTCAGCGCCGACGCCCACGGCGTGCTGGTGGACGCCGAGGTAGAGCTTGGCCACTACCGCGCGGCCACAGGCCACCTGGAACGGATGCTTGAACTCGATCCCGGCCTGCCGGCCCTGTCGCGGACGTCCTACTTGCGCGAACTGCACGGTGACCTGGACGGTGCCGTGCTAGCACTGCAGCAAGCCGACGTGGCCAGCGCTGGCCGCGGCCCCCAAGCGGCCACCGTGCTGACCTTGCTGGGTGACGCACTGCGCAAGCGCGGCGATGACGATGCCGCGCGAGCCGCGTACGAACGCGCCCTGCGGATCTATCCCGAGCTGGCCGCCGCCGAGGTGGGCACCGCTCGACTGCTGGCCGCCAGTGGTGACCGGCGAGGCGCGATCCAGCTCCTTGAGGCACTGACCGAGCGGGTTCCCGAGCCCGCCGCGCTGACGCTGCTGGGTGAGCTGCTGGCGTTACAGGGACGCGACGACGAGGCTGGGGACGCCTTTGCCCTCGTCGAGGCCACTGCCGCCCTGCAGCGCGACGCCGGTCAGGACACCGACTTGGAGATGGCCCTGTTCGCCGCCGACCACGGCGAGGACCCTGCCGCGGCCGTACGACTGGGGCGGCGGGCCTGGCGCGACCGCCCCGACAACATCTACGCCGCGGACGCCCTCGCCTGGACACTGCACCAGGCGGGTCGGGACCGCCAGGCCCTCCCGCTGATGCGCAATGCCCTGCGACTGGATACCAGCGACGCCCTGCTGCGCTACCACGCGGCCGAAGTGTTCGCGGGAGCCGGTCGCGACCAGCAGGCTCGCCGGCAGCTGGGCGTGGCCCGCGACACCTACCCCCGGTTCTCACCGCACCATCAGCCGGCCGCCCGCGCGCTGGCCCGCCGGCTCGGCCTGCGCGTCCCGCCGGCCTGGACGCGGCCATGAGACGACTGGTTGCGGTGGCGCTGGGCGCGATCGCCGCCGTGGCGCTGCTGGCCTGGCCGGCCGCGGCGCACCCTCTCGGCAACTTCACGACCAACACCGCCGCCGCCATCGTGGTCCATCCGGACCGTTTCGCCATCACCTACGTGGTGGACCTGGCTGAGATCCCCGCCCTGCAAGCGGTGCAGCGTGCCGACGCCGACGGCAACGACACGCTCGATGACGCGGAGTCGCGCCGCTACCGGACTCAGCAGTGTGTCACGCTGGCCGATGGCCTGCAGGTGGAGGCGGACGGAACGCGGATGCCGCTGACGGTCGAGCGCAGTGAGCTAGCGTTTCGACCGGGCCAGGCCGGGCTGGACACCCTGCGTCTGACCTGTGCCCTGCGCGCCGCCCTCCCCTCACCGGGAAGCGAGACTGTCCTGACCCTGTCGGACACCAACCTGGCCGACCGTGTCGGATGGCGCGAAATCACCGCGACCGGGCAGGGCATGACGCTGCCCGACAGCGACGTGCCGACCACGAGCAGCAGCGCCCAGCTGACCGCGTACCCGCAAGACCAGCTGCAGTCGCCGTTGGACCAGCGCAACGCGACGCTACGGGTGCGGCCGGGCCCCGGCTCGGCGTTCGCGGGACCGGCAGCCTTGGGCAACGCGCTGCCGAGCGGCGTTGACCGGCTCGCGGAGTCGTTCACCGCCCTGGTCTCCACCCGGTCGCTCACGCCGGCATTCGCGCTGCTGGCGGTTGGTCTGGCGCTGCTGCTGGGGTCACTGCACGCCCTGGCCCCCGGCCACGGCAAGACCGTCGTGGCCGCCTATCTGGTCGGACGGGAGGGCTCGGCGCAACAGGCCCTCGGCCTTGGCGCCACCGTCGCCGTGACGCACACCATGGGGGTGCTGGCCCTTGGCGTGCTGCTGTCGGTGACTGACGCGATCGCGCCGCAGCGGCTGTACCCGCTGCTGGGTGTGGCCAGCGGGCTGCTGTTCGCCGGGGTCGGCTTGTTGCTGCTGCGCCAGGCGTGGTGGGCCCGGCGGTCCGGTGGCCATGACCATGTGCACGGCCACGAACACCCCCACGACCACGCAGGCGGCCACGACCATGCGGAGGGTCATGAGCACGCGGGCGGTCACGACCACTCCCGCGATCACTCCCCCGGCCATGATCACTCCCAGGGCCATGCTCGGCCCGGGCTGTCATGGCGCAGTCTGGTGGCGCCTGGTCTGGCCGGCGGGCTCGTGCCGAGCCCGTCCGCGTTGGTCGTGCTCCTCGGCGGGATCGCCCTGGGAAGGGCCTGGTTCGGCGTCACCCTGGTGATCGCCTACGGCATCGGCATGGCTGCGGCGCTGGTCGGCGCCGGCTACCTGCTGGTGCGGGCGCGCGAGCGGATGGCTCGCCGGGTGGCTCGCCACCGGCCCGGCCGCCTGGTGCGGCTGGGACAGGTCTTGCCGCTGGTCACCGCCGCCCTGGTCACCACCGGTGGCCTGGTCCTCGCCGCCCGGGCCATGGCCGGGGCCTGAACGCGAGACACGTGCGCTACTGCCTTCGCTACTTGAGCGCGGGCTAAGGCCCGACGCCGCCGTCCTCGCAGTGGCGCCGCAACCGGGCCAAGCTGCGGCGGAACAACCGGCTGACGTGCGGCACAGCCAGCGCCTGCGCCACCGCATCGCCCAGCCGCCCGAGGGGTGCGTCGATCTCCTCCCACCAGGTGAAGTCGATCCCCTCGGCGGACGGTGCCAGCTCGAAGGCGCCGTAACCCCGGATGAGCCACCCGTCGTGGCGCACGGCGATCCGCCGTTGCGGTTGCCACTCGGTGACGACCAAGACGTCGGTGACGACGATCCCCGCGACGATGTTCGTCGGGCAGTGCAGCACCACGCCAACGCCCTCGCGGTGCCGACTGACGACGCGAACTTGGCGTGCGTCGACCATCCAGCGGGGCTGACGCTCCCAGTCGACGAGGACGTCCCACACGCGTTCGAGCGGCGCCTGGATGTGCAGGCGGACCTCGACGCGAGCCACGTGCCCTCCCGCCCGGCCGCGGACCGTCCGCACCCATTGGGAACCCGAGTATCCGTCAAGTAGCCTCGGGGCGACGACGACGGGCTGTTCGCGCGAAGCGCGGCACCGTCGAGCCCGCCGACGGCGGCGCCAAGGCGCCCCTCGTGTGGGCGGGTGCGCCTGCACGGGTGCGCCCCATTCGAGCGACGGAGCAGGGATGTTCATAGAGCTGAACGGGGTCAGGCACCACTACATCAGCATGGGCGAGGGACCACCGGTCGTGTTGGTCCACGGCCTCGGCGGCACCCTGCACGCGTGGTACGGGGTGCTGGAGAACCTGTCCCTGCACCACCACGTCGTCGCCTTGGACCTGCGCGGTCACGGTCGCAGCGACAACGGCGCGACGACGATCTCCATCCAGTCGCTGGCCGCCGACGTCGAAGCGTTGATCGCCTCCCTGGAGCTTCCAGCCGTGACGCTGGTGGGCCATTCGATCGGGACCCTGATCGCGCAGCAACTGGCATCGACCCGGTCCGAGATCGTCGACAACCTCGTCTTGGTCGGCGGGATCTCACACTTCGAACCACCGGCCAAGGACGCCTACGTCAAGCGCGCCGAGATGGTGGAGGCCGACGGCATGGATGCCCTGGTCGACGACTGGATCCCCGGGGCGCTGGCGCCGCGGACACGGGCCAAGCTGCCGCAGCTGGTGGGCCTGCTGCGCGAGATGTTCCTGCGCAACCAGCCGGCCGCGTATGCCCAGACGTGCCGCGCCCTGGCCAAGGCGCCGACGATCAGCCACAGCGACATCGGCCAACCGACTCTGCTGCTGGTGGGTGACCATGACCGGTCCACGCCGATTGCGATGACCGAGGAGCTGCACCGGCTCATCCCCGTCTCCTCGGTCCGAGTCATCGCCGGTGCGGCGCACTGGGTGGCGCTCGAGCAGCCCGACGCGCTGGCGGCCGCCATCCTGGAGTATCTGACCTAAAGGCCTCCTCTGCGGCAAGCACTCAAGGGCGGCGCCCGCCGCCCTACGTCGGCGGTGAGAAAGACCCGTCGTCGACATTCGTGGGTACCGGCGTCTTGGCAGCTTCGGGCGGTGCCGTCGCCGCCGGCGATTCGGCCCTCCCGTGCCCACGTTGCTGGTAGCGCGCGGCCAGACAGGCCAGGAAGAGCTCAGGCGCCGTGCCGGGGGGCGGCGTGTGCGCGACCTTGACCGCCAGCCCGCCGGCGAGGTCGCTGGCCAGGTGCGCCCGCCGGGATTGCGGTAGAGAGCCGGCCCGCAACAGGTAGGCACGCAGGGCGTCGTAGTTGGCGGCGGACAGACCGGAGGGGTCGATCGTCTCGGCATAGGACTCGGCGCCGTTCGGCACCGCGAAGGTGGCAACCTGCGGCCTTGCCGCCCCGGTGCGCTCCCGCAGGACGACGGTGCCGGCCACCAGGTCGCCGAGACGCTGATGGCGGCGGCTGACCAGCGCCGTCACGACCGCACCCGCCCCCGCCGTCAACCCGAAGTCGACCAGCGAAAGGGCGGCGCGCACAGCGGCGTGGCGGAAGCGCACCGGCGCGCCCTCGACGGTCACCACCCGCAGACCCATCGCGGCCTTGCCCAGGGTGCGACCCCGCCACAACGTCTCCAACCCGATCGGGTAGCCGAACAGCACCACGACGTTGAGCACCAGGAACAGGCTGATGGTCACCCAGGTGGGCAGTCCAGTCCCGCCGGAGTCCAGCAGGTAGACGGTGCCAACGTTGAGGCCGACCAGGATGGCGCCGATCACGCAGTAATCCAGCAGTAGTGCGGCCCCACGCGAACCGACCCCGGCCTCCTCGAAGTCGAGGCGCACCGCCTCAGGGGTGACGATCCCATGCTCAGCTCGCGCCATGAACCCCTCCTACGCGGCGGCCGACAGCCCTATCCTGCCTGCGGTGGACATCGACCGCTTCATCTCCAGCAATCGGCCCGCCTGGCAGCGACTTGAGCAGCTGTCGCGCCGGGCCGGGCGGGATCCGCGCCGGCTGAACGCCGACGAGCTCGACGAGCTGGTGCGGCTGTACCAGCGGGTGTCCAGCCACCTGTCCACCGCGCGGACCTACCTGCGTGACCCAGCGCTGACCGCGGAGCTGACGCGGCTGACCGCGCGCTGTAGTGCCGTGGTGTACGGCAGCAGACCAAGGACCTGGCGGGCCGCCGTGCGCTTCGTCACCGACACATTCCCCGCCGCGCTCTGGCACGCGCGCGCCTTCGTGCTGATCTCGGCGCTGCTGTTCATCGTTCCTGCCGCGGCGCTGGCCTTCTGGCTGGCCGGCTCCCCGGTGGCGCTGGACGTCGCCATTCCCCCGGCATTGCAGGAGGCGTACGTCGAAGAGGACTTCGCCGCCTACTACTCATCGAGCCCCTCGGCGCAGTTCACCTCCGAGGTCAGCACTAACAACATCCGGGTTGGCATCCTGGCTTTTGCGGCGGGGATCTTGCTGTGCCTGCCGACAGCGGCGCTGCTGGCGTTCAACGGCCTCAACCTGGGAGTGGCGGCAGGGCTCTTCGCCGCGGTCGGTGAGCAGCCGCGCTTCTGGGGGCTGATCCTGCCCCATGGCCTGCTGGAGCTGACCGCCGTGTTCATCGCGGGCGGCGCCGGCCTGCGGTTGGGATGGACGCTGGTCGACCCGGGCGACCGGGCTCGCGGCGAGGCCCTGATCGAAGAGGGCCGGCGGGCGGTGGTCATCGTCATCGGGCTGGTGGTCGTGTTCTGCATCGCCGGCCTGATCGAGGGCTTCGTCACTGGGTCGCCGCTGCCGACGTCGGTCCGGGTCGGCATCGGCGCCGTCACCGAGACGGTCTTCGTCGCCTACGTCGTCATCCGCGGCCGCGCGGCGGCAGTTCGGGGGCTGACCGGGTCGCTGGGCGAGGACAACCAGGCCGGCTGGTCGACGGCGCCCTCATAGCCGCCCGGTCACAGCCGCCCCGTCATAGTCGCCCGGTCGACTTGACCTTCAGGTAGGCATCGGCCAGCTCAGGCGCCAGGCGCCCTGGTGGCGCGTCGATCACCACGGCCCCCAGCCCGCGCAGCCGCGCCACCGTGTACCGCCGCTGGTCGGTGGCCTGCACGGCCGCCGCCTTGCGGTAGGCGGCGCCTGCCTCGACCGGCACCGCCGACGCCCACCGCGCCACCACGGGGTCACGCACCGCGGCGATGACCACCAGGTGGTCGCGAACCACCAGTGGCAGCGCCGGCATCAGTGTCTCGGCCACCGCCTGCTCGGCCAGCTCGGTCAGCACGACCAGCAGCGCACGCCGACGGAAGCGCCCGAGTGTCTCGACGAAGGCGCCGCGGTAGTCGCTTTCCACCAGCTCGGGCTCCAGCCGGTACATCGACTCGGTGACAGTCGACAGCTGCGCGCGCCCGCTGGACGGGACGACCACCCCCCGGACACGGTCGGAGAACGCCACCAGCCCCGCACGGTCACCGAGACGGGTGGCGACGGCCGTCATCATCATCACCGCGTCCATCGCGTGGTCGAGGCGTGGCACGCCTTCCACGCGCCCCGCCATCGTCCGGCCGCTGTCGAGCAGCACCAGCACCGTTTGGTTGCGCTCGGCACGATACGTCCGCACGATCGGCTTGCGGGCACGGGCGGTGGCTGCCCAGTCGATGCGGCGGAACTCGTCGTCGACGCTGTACTCGCGCAGGCTGTCGAACTCGGTCCCGCCGCCCCGCCCCTGCGCCGCGCGCAACCCCACCTGCAGCACCCGGGAGCGCGCCAGCCGCAGCTCGGCCTCCTTGCGGGAGCGAAACGGCGGGTACACCCGTACCACGCCCGGCACCACCACATTGCCCTGACGGGCCGTCAGACCCAGCGGACCCTGCACCCGCAGCGTGATCGTCGTCGGGTCGAAGCGGCCCCGCCGCTGCGGCCGCAGCCGCGTGCGAGCCGACGCGGTGTCCAGGGGCGGAAGGTCCAGGCGGGCGCGCCGGCTGTCCGCCCCCAACGACGGCACCAGCTCGTCGGCCAGGCGCACCCGCAACCGCCGCCCGATCGGGTTGCGGACCTTCCAGACGACCTCGGCCTCGCTGTCCAACGCCACGATCCCTGGCACGCTGCGCGTCACCTGCAGCCGCCGAGCGGACGGTGCCAGCCCCCAGTCCACGACGGCGGCGATCAGCAGCGCCCCGTTGGCCACGACCAGCGCCAGGCCGGGTGCTGGCGCCAACAGGACCAGGCCCGCGATCACCGCCGCCGCCGCGGCCAGCCGCCAGCTGGGGACCGGCATGGTCAGCGCGGGACCGGGACGGCGCCGAGGATGCCCTGGATCACCCCGTCGGCGGTGACGCCCTCCAGCTCCACCTCCGGGCGCAGGGCGACGCGGTGGCGCAGCGTGGGCAGGGCCATCGCCTTCACCTCGTCGGGGGTGAGGAAGGCCTTGCCAGCCAGGAATGCCCAGGCTTTGGCGGCGTGCAGCAGCATGGTCGTGCCACGGGGGCTGACGCCCAACGTCAGGGAGGGCGACTCGCGGGTGGCGCGGGCCAGGTCGACCATGTAGCTCAGGACGGCAGGCTCGACGGTGACCGCGTCCACCGCCGCCCGAGCCGCCGCCAGGCTCTCCGTGCCGACCACACCGTCGATGCCCAGCGAGGCCACATCGTGGGGGTCGAGCCCTTGATCGTGGCGGGCGAGCACGTCCCGCTCCTGCTCGGCCGTCGGGTAGCCGACCTGCAGCTTGAACAGGAAGCGGTCCAGCTGGGCCTCCGGCAGGGGGTAGGTGCCCTCGTACTCGACCGGGTTCTGGGTGGCCACGACGACGAACGGCTCGGGAAGGCTGCGGGGTGAGCCCTCCACGGAGACCTGCCGCTCCTCCATCGCCTCCAGCAGGGCGGCCTGCGTCTTGGCGGGCGTGCGGTTGATCTCGTCGGCGAGGAGCAGGTTGGTGAAGATCGGTCCGGACCGGAAGCGGAACTCGCCGGTGTCGGCGCTGTACAGGACCTGGCCGGTGACGTCGGACGGCATCAGATCGGGCGTGAACTGCACCCGCTTGGCGTCCAGCCGCAGCGCCGCCGCCAACGCCTTGACCAGCAGCGTCTTGGCGGTGCCCGGAACGCCTTCCAGCAGCACATGGCCGCGGACCAACAGCGCGGCCAGCAGGCCGGTGACGACGCCGTCGTGGCCGACGACGGCCTTGGCGACCTCGTCGCGGACCGCGACGATGGCCTCGCGGGCCTGAGCGGGGTCAACGGACACGGACGCCTCCTGGCGACGAGAGCGGGGTTTCCACGGCACGGCGCACGTCTTGTATGCGCTGCGCGAGCGCGACCAGCTGGGCGTCGTCGGGGTCGATGGGGCCGGTGAGCACCGCCAGCACGTCGTCGGCCGGCAGCGTCGTGCGCGCCGCCACCGCCCCCGCGGTCTGCTCGGCGGAGGCGTCACGTGTCAGGCCGAGCCGTTGCACGAGCCCGCGCCGCAGGTCGTCGCGCAGCAGCTGCGAGGCGCTGCGGCGGGCGCGCGTCTGTTGCAGCAGGTTGCCGACCGCGGTCACCAGCTCGGAGCCCTCCAGCTGCACCTGCTGGGCTTCGCTCACCGGCCGTCCCAGCCGGCGAGCGCGCCAGGCAACCACGAGCAGGAAGGCGACCGCCAGCTGCAGCAGCATCAGGCGCACGGAACGGCTCAGCAGATCCAGCAGACTCTGCCCGCCGCTGCCCGCCGGGTCGGTCCGCAGATCTGGGCCGACCACCGCCACCTCGGTCCCCGCCTGTGGCGCCAGCAGCGCCACCGCCAGCACCGCATTGTCCGCCGCACCGATCACCCCGTTGGTCAGCGCGCCCGCCCCACCGAGCACCACCTCGGTTCCCGTGCCGTTGGCGGTGGCGATCAGCCAGCTGCCGCCCCCGCGCGGGAAGCAGCCGACCGCTGTTGCCGGCGGCTCGTAGACCAGGCCGTCGGGCGCGCGGACGCGGCTCGCGTCGACCAGGGCGGGCAGATCGCAGTCGCGGGCCAGGGGCGAGTCGACGAGTCCGAACGCCGTGCTGCCGACGGGCTCCAGCTTCGCGACTGCCGGCGGACCGGACGCGATCACCAGCCGCCCGCCCTGGCGGACATAGGACCGCAGCGGCTCGGGATCGGGCAAGTTGTTGACCAGCACCAGCAAGGTGTCCGGGCCACCGCTCGACGGGCCGCCCCGCGGCACCCGGTCGACGACCTCCACGGAAGCGCCCACCGCGCGCAAGATCTCTACCAGCGCTTTGGTGCCGTCGGGTTGTGCCGACGCGGGGTCCAGCGGCAGACCTGGGTCGGGCTGGCGGGCGACCAAGGCCATGCCGGCGAGCAGCACCACGATCAGCAGCGCCACCGGCCAGTAACGCCGCGGCAGCTCGCGGCGGTCCGGCGCGATCACGACGCGGCGACCGCGGCGAGCCGCCGCCCACTGGTCGCGGCCAGGACATTCGAGCTGGCCGCGCGGACTCGCTGCACGTCGTCGGCGGTGACCTCGGCATGGCCGTACCAGGCGGACTCGAAGGCTCCCGTGGCCTCGGCGAACGCGTCGGCGGCCAGCGGTAGGTCGTCGGTGACGACGCGCAGGTACTCACCGCTGGTGCGGCCGGGGACCTCCTCCAGCAGCCCGGCCGCCGCCAGATCGGCGATCAGGGCGCGGTAGTGACAGCGCAGCGCGGCGCGCCAGCGACCAGCGGCCTCGTGCTCGCCCGCCTCCTCGCGCCACTGGCGGCTGGAGCGCCCGATCGGATCGGTAGCAGCAACCGAAGAGGCGGGATTGCGCTGCACCCTGCGCGAAAAGCGCCACAGCAGCACGGCCACGACGGCGCACAGACCCAACAGGATCAGCGTCCCGATCACCGACCCCCGGCCTCCGCTCCCCAGCAGCTCCAGGATCCGGCCGACAAAGTCGCCGACGGCGTTCAGCGCCCGCTGCCACAGGCTGGGGCGCGCCTCCACGAACTCCGCGCGCGCCAGCACCTCGGCCGTGACGCGACGCACCTGCTCGGCCTCGACGGTGGGGACGGGCAGGTCAACCAGTGAAACCCCCTGCGCCGTGCGGGTCGCCGGGCAGGTCGCGAGCTGCCATCTCCAGATCCATGCCCTCGTGGCGGATGCGGCCGTCGAAGTACAGCAACGTCTGGGCGGCAGCGGTCAGGGGGGTGGTCAACAGCCCGGCGATGACGCCACCGACGGCGGTCAGCACCAGCCCGGCCGCATCGCCCAGCAGCTGACCCGGAAGGGAGAAGACCGCCGACAAAATCTGCCCGACGAGACCGCCGATGATGCTGGCCAGGATCACGATGCCCAGGATTCCCCAGAACCGGCGGCGACCCAGCGCGAACGAGCGCCGAACCGCCGTTGCCGGCCCGGCTCGTTCCACCATCACCACCGGGTAGGCGAGGGCGAACAGCGAGACCATTGCCAGCACGGTGAACAAGAACACCACCACCGCCAGCACGGCCACCGCCGCCGATTCCGCCGTAGCGGCCACGATGAACAGCACGAATGCCGGAATCACCATCGCGATGGCGGTCAGGATCAGCAGCAGCGTCGTGCCGAGCAGGGACAGGTAGCGCCCGGCGGTATAGCGCAAGCTCTCGCCCGGCTCGGGTTTGGCGCCCAGGTAGCCCTCGGCCGCGATGCGCGTGGCCACACCGTTGATGAACGGCGTCACCAACAGCGACGCCAGCGCGGTGACGCCGAACAGCGGCACGAGTTGGGCGACATCACCGCTGCTGAGCACCGCCTGGCCGGCGGAGGGGTCCCGCAGGGTGTCGAGCAACCCCAGCCCACCCGTCACGCGATAGTTGGTGAAGCTGCTGAGCAGGTTCAACGGCACCAGCACGACGCCCAAGGCCAGGACGTAGGTCCGCCAGTGGCGTACCAGCAGGCGGAACATGCCATCCAGGACGTCACCGACGTTCATCGGTTGCAGGCGCCCGTGCAAGGGCGAACCCGGGGGGGCGTCACCGCTTTGCCGTCCCTGCGGGGCCGGCGTGCTCCAGCTCGGCCCAGCCGGCGGTCGCCCCTCTTCGTCGCCGGGTGGCGGCCAATCAGACATCGGTCATCCTCCGCTCGAACTCGCGAGGAGGATAATCCCCGCGCGAGACCTGAACACGGTATCCGCCGGTTGCGGTGGAAACCTCCGCGCGGCGCTACAGGCGCAGGTCGGCCTGACGATCGAACGGGATCTGCTCGCAGTCAGGCCCGTCCGGCGGCTGCGGCGGACCGCTGGTGTAGCCGGGCTCGCCCGCCGTCAACTGCTTGAAGTCGACCACGAGGCGCCCGGCGTCGTCGGTGCGCAGGGCGAAGCGGTCCAGCCCGCGCCGCGCCGGTCCCCGCGCCAGCTGTCCCCGCTGGTCGTAGCGGGAACCGGTGGCGTTGCTGCCGAACCAGCCACTCGTCTCGCACCAGCCAACGCCCTGCCGCCCGTACTCCTGTGGCAAGGGACCGTTGGTGTTGAACGCCACCAGCTCGCCACCGCGCAGCGTCAGCCAGGCGCAGGGGTTGTTGTCGTGGAAGCACACCCGCTGCGGGCGCCGCGCAACGGCGCTGCGCACCGCCTCGACCGGACCGACGACCGCCTCTTGCGGACCGGGGCTCAGCCCCACGGCGAACACCAGCACGACCGCCGCGATCCCGGCCAGCACGAGCAGTGGCAGGCCGATCCGAAAGGCGCGCACCGCGGGGCTGTCCGGGCTCTCACCGCCTGGGCCACGGCTGCGGACCAGCCGCCGGTCCCTCGGTGGCAAGGACTGGTCCAGATCGGGTCCGACGAAGCGAGGGTCGGCCGCGTCCAGCGGCTCGGTGAACCGCTCCTGACCCTTCTCGCGCTCGGTCACCGGGCTAGGCTAGTTGGCCACCCCGAACAGGAGCAGGCTCGATGCCGATGCCCGAGAAGTTCGTCTTCGTGTGCATCAACCAGCGCGACCCCTCTCATCCACGGCCGAGCTGCATCAACAACGGGGGCGGCGACGTGTTCAACGCCCTGCGTGAGGAGCAGGGCCGGCGGCTGCTCACCAGCACCAAGATCGTCGCCGGTGGCTGCCTGGAGGCCTGCATGGTCGGCCCGGTCATCGCCGTGTTCCCCGACAACGTGTGGTACGGCGGCGTCACCGAGGACGATGTCCCGGCGATCATGGATCACCTCGAAGGCGGCGAGCCGGCGGAGTACCTGCGCATCGGCGACGCCGAGTTCGACCTGCGCCCGCCCGAGATGTCGGAGGGCGGCTTCTGACAAGATGGGTGACCTGGATGCCAACGACGCCGAGGAGCGATGCGATGACCGACCTCATGCCGATCCAGGGCTATCACCACCTCGAGTTCTACGTCGGCAACGCCAAGCAGGCGGCGCAGTACTACCGGACGACCTTCGGGTTCTCGGCGGTGGCCTACGCCGGCCCTGAGACCGGGGTGCGGGACCGCGCCTCCTGGGTGATGGCGCAAGGCGACATCCGTTTCACGCTGACCGCTGGCCTTGGCCCGGAGTCGCCGGTCGTGCAGCACGCGGCGCGACACGGTGACGGCGTGCGTGACGTGGCCTTCGCCGTCCCCGACGCCGAGCAGGCGTTCGCGGTTGCCGTCGAGCGTGGCGCCGAAGCCTTCGCCGAGCCCAGGGTGCAGGAAGACGAACAGGGCAAGGTGGTCACCGCCTCCATCAGGGCCTACGGCGACACCATCCACAGCTTCGTGGACGCCTCCAACTACTCGGGGGCCTACCTGCCCGGCTATGTCGGCGTTCGCGAGCAGCCGGCGCCCAGCGCCGGCATCACCACGCCGGTGTTCGCGGTGGCCGGACAGCCGGTGGGCCTGCGCCTGGTGGACCACATTGTGGCCAACGTCGAGCTGGGCCGCATGGACGACTGGGTGAAGTTCTACGCCGACGTCATGGGCTTCACCCAGCTGGTGCATTACGACGACGAGGCGATCTCCACCGAGTACTCGGCGTTGATGAGCAAGGTGCTGTGGGACGGCCAAGGCCGCATCAAGCTGCCCATCAACGAACCGGCGCGAGGCAAGCGCAAATCCCAGATCTCCGAGTACCTGGACTACTACCACTCCCCCGGGGTGCAGCACATGGCCCTGGCCACCGACGACATCGTCGCCACCGTCGCCGCCCTGCGCGCCAACGGCCTGCGGTTCATGCGCGTGCCAGACACCTACTACGTCGAGCAGCGGGCCAAGCTCGACTGGTCGGCCATCGACGAGGATCTCGACGCGCTACGGGAGCAAAACATTCTGATCGACACCGACGACGAGGGCTACCTGCTGCAGATCTTCACCGAGCCGGTGCAGGACCGTCCGACGGTGTTCTTCGAGGTCATCGAGCGCCATGGCTCGCGCGGCTTCGGCGAGGGAAACTTCAAGGCCCTGTTCGAGGCCATCGAGCGCGAGCAGGCCGCCCGCGGCAACCTGTAGCCGACCAGGCTGGTCACCGTGCTGCGGCGCGAATCTGCTCCACGAAGGCGGCCAGGCGGTCGTGGTGGGCACCTGACCAGTACACCTGAGCGCAATGGCCGCAGCGGGCGAACGTCTCATAGGTTCGCGCCGTGCCCGCCTCGAGCTGGTCGATCACCTCGGCCTTGGCGACCGCCGCCAGCAGGCCACCGCAGCGCAGGCAGCGGCTGAACGGCGTCAGCACGTCGAACAGCTCGAAGCGGCGCACCACCTCCAGCGCCTGCTGGTCCGGATCATGAGAACGCAGCAGCTGACCGTGGACGACACTGGCGCGCATGAGTAGCCCACGGTCGCGGGTCAACAGGACGCGCTGGTCGGTCCCCGCTGCGGCTGCCAGCTCGGCGTCGTCGGCGTCATTGCGGTACTCGGCGTCCAAGCCGAGCAAGCGCAGCCGGTTGGCCAGCGCGCCAAGGTGCACGTCGAGCAGGAAGCGGGGCTCTGGCAGCGGCGGCGGGCGCACCAGGGACACCGTCGCCACGTCGAGGCTGGCGAAGGGCGGGTACGCGCTCACACGATCACCCGCAACGACCCGGTACTCGAAGGCGACGCTGACACCGCCGACGAGGATCAGATCCACCTCGGTATGGGGCACGCCGAGCGACTCGATGACGTCCTTGACCGATCGGGGCGACACCACCGGCACCTCGTGATGCGGTTCGGGGCGCCCCGCGCCGGCGAGGTCGGCGAGGTCACCGTACAGGCGGACCGCCACGTGCCCGACGTCCACATCGCCTCCCGTGTGCGCTGCCCATTGGTGTGCATTCCACCGCGCCGGCGACGGAAACCGCACACGTACGCCTCGGGCGCTGCGCGGCAGCGTCGGTTGGCATCCGGCCGCCCGTCTGGTAGACGGGTGCCTGACCGCTTCCCCGGCCGCTCGACGTAGGAGCCGACGTGGGACCGCAACTGGCGGTGACCCAGCCTCAGGTAGCGCGGCGGGAGCTCGCCGAGATCATGCATCCGGGTTGGGCGGCGCAGCTCGGCGGCCTGGAGGACCGGCTCGCTGCACTCGGCGACTACCTGCGCGCCGAAGCCGCTGCCGGGCGACGCTTCCTGCCCGCCGGCGACCGGATCCTCGCCGCCTTCCAGCAGCCGTTCGAGCGGGTCCGTGTCCTGATCGTGGGCCAGGACCCGTACCCGACACCAGGCCATCCCATCGGGCAGTGCTTCTCGGTCGCCCCGGACGTGCGGCCGCTGCCGCCTAGCCTGCAGAACATCTTCCGTGAGTACGGCGACGACCTCGGCCATCCCGCGCCAACCTGCGGTGACCTCACGCCGTGGACCGAGCAAGGCGTGTTGCTGCTCAACCGGGTGCTGACGGTGCGGGCCGGGGCGCCGGGTTCACACCGGCGCAAGGGCTGGGAGGAGATCACCGAGCGGGCGATCCGTGCCTTGGCAGCCCGGGACGGTCCCCTGGTCGCGGTCCTGTGGGGCCGCGACGCTCGCGACCTCAAGTCACTGCTCGGCTCGACGCCGGTCATCGAGTCCGCTCACCCGAGCCCGCTGGCCGCTCGCGCCGGCTTTTTCGGCTCGCGGCCGTTCAGCCGCGCCAACGCGCTGCTGGTCGGCCAGGGTGCCGAGCCGGTCGACTGGTGGCTGCCCTAGACGTGTGCTGCTCGCCTCACCGCTCGTCGGGCGATACCACCAGACCGGTGCGGTCCGGCGCCCGCGGCGAGGCGTGCAGGGCGCGGACCAAGTCGATGGTGTCGGCCTCGTCGGCCACCTTGTCCTCCCGGTAGCCCTTGACCCGCGCGAAGCGCAGCGCCACGCCCCCGGGATAGCGCGAGCTGGTCTGCACACCGTCGAAGGCGATTTCGACCACCAGTTCCGGGCGGACGTGGACGATGTGGCCGTCACGGCCGGTCTCGGACTCCAGCAGACGCTGGGTCTGCCAAGTCAGCATCGCGTCGGTCATGCCCTTGAAGGTCTTGCCGAGCATCACGAACCCGCCGTCGGGCTTGCGGGCGCCAAGATGCAGGTTGGACAGCCACCCGTGGCGGCGACCAGAGCCCCACTCCGCGGCCAGCACCACCAGGTCCAGCGTGTGCGCGGGCTTGACCTTTCGCCAGGCGGCGCCGCGCCGGCCGGCCTCGTACGGCGCGTCGAGGGCCTTGACCATCACCCCCTCGTGCCCGCGCCGCAGGGCGTCGGCGAGCACCGCCTCGGCGTCGTCGACGTCCGTGACGACCGCACGCGGGACGCGATGCTCGGCAGGCACGACGCCCTCCAGCGCGGCGATGCGCTCCGACGTGGGGGCGTCCAGCAGATCGCTGCCGTCCAGGTGCAGGCAGTCGAAGAAGAACGGGGTCAGTCGATCCGCGGCGCGTCCGGCACTGGTCTGGGTGCCGAACCGGCTCATGGTGTCCTGGAAGGGCTGCGGCCTGCCGTCAGCGCGCAGGGCGATGACCTCGCCGTCGAGCACGATCGACTCGACGTCCAGTACGGCCGCGGCCGCGACGACCTCGGTCGAGCGCGCGGTGACGTCGCGGAGGTTGCGGGTGTACACGTGGACCTGCTCGCCGCGGCGATGGACCTGGACCCGCGCGCCGTCCAGCTTGTAGTCGACGGCGGCCGTGTGCAGGCCAGCCAGCGCGTCGGTGATCGTGGCGCTGGTCTGCGCCAGCATTGGCGCCAGGGGGCGGAACAGGGTGAGGCAGAAGGCGCGGAGGGAATCCTCGCCACCCGACTGGGCCGCCTCGGCCACCGCGCCGATGTCGGCGTGCAGCATCAACGCGCGGCGGACGTCGGGCTCGGGGACCCGCCACGCGGCCGCGATCGCCTGCGCCACGATTCCCGCCAGGGCGCCTTGGCGCAGCTCGCCGAGCACCAGGCCCCGCAGGAAGCGCTGCTCGTCGGCGGTCGCCGTCACGAACAACCCGTCCAGTGCCTGCCGGCGGGCTGCCTGCGAACCGGACCCCGCCGCGGAGGCGATGTCGTCGAGTGTGGCGTCCACGTCGCCCAGCCGCAGAGTCGGCTCCTCGGACGGCCCGACCGCCAGGTCCGCCAGCATCCGCCAGCCGACGCCGAGACGCCCCTGGCGCACCTGACCGGCCAAGTACGCCGCGCCGACGGCCACCTCGCCGGCTTCCATCTGTGCCAGGCACGCCGCCAGCCGCCCCACCTTGTCCTTGCGGCTGCGGGTGCCGGCGACGGCGCCCCAGACCTTGACGACTTCGATCAGCAGCATCGCCGGGATGCTCGCAGAACCCGATCCTCAAGTCGCAAAGCGGTAGGACATCACAGGGGCCGACTTGCATCGCCCGGTACCGTCTGAACACCACACGCGTTGACCGCCCGAGCCCGGAGGCCGCCACCGTGCAAACCAGCCGTCAGTCGTGGGACGAATACTTCCTGGCGCTGGCGGCGCAGGCGGCGACCCGCTCCAACTGCAGCCGGCGCAAGGTCGGCGCCGTCATCGTGCAGGGCCGCCACATCCGCTCCACCGGCTACAACGGTCCCCCGGCCGGCTACGGCCACTGCGACGCCGGTGCCTGCCCCCGCGCGCTCACCGAGTCGGCGGCCAACTTCGGCCGGGCGAGGGCGGGTGCGGAGCGCCCGCTGGTGGGCGGGGATATCTATGACAACTGCGTGGCCATCCACGCTGAAGCCAACGCCCTGCTGTTCGCCGACCACGGGGACCGCGACGGCTCGACGCTGTACAGCAGCGCGGCGCCGTGCTTCTCGTGCGCCAAGCTCATCGCCAACTCGGGCATCACCGAGGTGGTAGCGGCCGGCGGGCGCTACGAGGGCTGGGAGGCCACCCGCCGCTTCCTGCAGGACTGCAAGGTGCGGGTGCGCGTGCTCGACGGCCTCGAGCATGCGGTGCCGCTGCCGCTGCGCAGCTGAGATCCGGGCAGACCCGCCTCCAACGGGCGGTTCGCCGTGGCCGCCGCAGCCGACGCACACTGGTAGCGTGAGCCAGCACCAGCACCCGCATCCACCCGGCTCGGGCACAGCCGGGCAGCGCCGGGCGCTGCGGATGGCGCTGGCCCTCAACGCCGGTTTCATGGTCGTCGAGGTCGTCGGCGGACTGACCTTCGGTTCGCTGGCGTTGCTGGCCGACGCTGGCCACATGCTCACCGACGTCGCCGCGCTGGGCCTGAGCTTGCTGGCCTTCCACCTTGCGGCGCGGCCCATCTCGGCCAGCCACTCCTACGGGCTGCAGCGGGCCGAGATCCTGGCGGCGCTGGCCAACGCCGCCGCGCTGCTGGTGATCGCCGGCCTGGTGGCCGTCGAGGCCGTGCGCCGGATCGGCGCGCCGCCGCAAGTCGACGGCGTCGGGCTGCTGGCCGTGGCCAGCGTGGGGCTGGCGGTCAACCTGTTGGCGGCGTGGTTGCTGTCTCGGGAGCGTCGCGACAGCCCCAATATGCGCTCGGCGATGCTGCACTTGCTGGCCGACGCGGCCGGCAGCGTCGGGGCCATCGTGGCGGGCATCGCCGTCGTAACGGTTGGCGCGACGTGGGTCGACCCGCTGGTCTCGCTGCTGATCGCCGTGCTGATCGTGGTCTCGGTGTGGACGCTGCTGCGCGACGTGCTGCACATCTTGCTGGAGGGCACGCCGCGCGACTTGGACCCCGCGCGGGTGGCCGCGGCGCTGCACGAGGCGCCAGCGGTGGATCGCGTGCACCACCTGCATGTGTGGCGGCTGTCATCCGGATCGGTGGCGCTGTCCGCCCACGTCGTGGCCGAGCACGTCGAGTCGCTGCACGCGGCCCAGCTGCTCTCAGACCAGCTCAAGGCGATGCTGCGCGACCGCTTCGGCATCGACCACGCCACCCTCGAGCTGGAGTGCCACGACTGCCGGGGCATGCAGCTGATCGCCCCCGCGGAGCTGGGTGAGCGTCCGTGACGCCAGACAGCGCCGCCCAACGCATCATCGCCCAGCTGGGGCTGCAGCCCCACCCCGAGGGTGGTTGCTACGCCGAGACCTGGCGCCACCGGCCCAGCGGCGGCGGCCGTGGCGTCGGCAGCGCCATCTACTTCCTGCTGCGACGCGGCGAGGTGTCGCGCTGCCATCGGGTGGACGCCACCGAGATCTGGCACTTCTACGCCGGTCAGCCGCTGCAGCTGCAGATCTTCGCGGAGCCGGCAACCTCGTGGAGCACCGTCGTCCTAGGACCGGACGTCGACGCGGGGCAGCGGCCCCAGGTCATCGTGCCAGCGGGCGCCTGGCAGACGGCGGCGACCCTTGGCGACTTCACGCTGGTCGGCGCCACCGTCTCGCCGGCGTTCGAGTTCGACGGCTTCGAGCTGGCGCCACACAGCTTCCAGCCGCCGGCGCGCTGACGCACCAGCCTGCGCCGGCAGCCCCAGGTTTCAGTCAGGTTCAGTCTTGGGGCTGGAGCTCACACAGCAGGGTGATGAGCTTCTGATGACCAGTCATCGTCGAAGCCATTCGCCACCAGCCACCCGTGCGGTGGCGCACCCGGCAGTCAAGGGTGGCGAAGCCCAGCAGGTCGAGGTCAGTCAGAGCGGCCTGGAAGCCGCCCTGGTCGTCAGGGTCGACCAGGTCCGCCAGACTGCGACCGGAGATCAGCTCTGGCGGCCAGCCGAGCAGCTCGGTGAAGCGCGGGCTGACGTGCGTGACCGTCCAGCGCCGGTCGACGATCACCACGGCCGTGCCGCCGCCGTCCGGTCGACTCACGCTGCTCATCATCTTGCGCTCATGCAGCGACGGCGGTCGCGCGCCAACCCCGCGACGCCCGGAGCGCACGACCTTTGGATTCACGGACCGTGCGCTAGGCACGGGTGGAACCCGTGGAACCCGAGTTCCCCGCCTGCGCGGCCTGTTGCTTGCGTTGTTCGGCGCGGGCTCTGAGGTCTTGGCTGGAGGTGCTTTGGGCCTGCTGCTTGATGGCGGGGGCTTCCTGCTCGACCTTGTTCAGCGCCTGCTCCCACTTGGACTGCATCGGGCGGACCCCGCCACCACCGATGGCGA
>Ga0136610_1000078_pt1 | contig 19964 bp, 19 predicted proteins | sample AntDrymUQ1342206_2_FD_104804 | JGI IMG/M metagenome (GOLD analysis project Ga0136610, IMG submission 104804) | Polar desert sand microbial communities from Dry Valleys, Antarctica - metaG UQ134 (22.06) | ecosystem: Environmental > Terrestrial > Soil > Desert | place: Antarctica: Dry Valley...
CCGCGAACTGCTCGAGCCAGTGCGCGATCGGGTGCTCGGCCACGCGCTCGCCGATCAGCCGCTCGAGCTCCTCTGTCTCGCTGACGCGGTCGCTTGGGCTGCGGAAGCGCTCGTCGTCCGGGTCGATGCCGATGAGCGGCGCGAAGCGGCCCCAGATCGTGTCGTTTCCGACGGCGATCTGCACGATCCCGTCTTTGCACTCGAAGGCTCCGTACGGCGCGACCGTGGGGTGCCGGTTGCCGATCGCCTCGGGCACCTCGCCGCCGATCAGCCAGCGCGTCGCCTGCCAGCTGTGCACGGCGACGATGCCGGCGAGGAGTGAGGTCCGCACGACCTTCCCGCGACCGGTGTGCTCGCGCTCGTGCAGGGCCGCCAGCACGCCGGTGATCCCGAACACCCCGGCGAGCAGGTCGGCGATCGAGACCCCGACCTTGGTCGGGGTGCCGGCGTCCGGACCGGTGAGGCTCATCAGCCCGGCCTCGCCCTGGATGATCTGGTCGTAACCGGCGCGGCTCGCCTCGGGCCCGTCGTGGCCGAAGCCCGTGATCGAGAGCGTCACGAGCCGCGGGTTGAGCTCCGCCAGGCGCTCGTCGCCGAAGCCGAGCTTGCCGAGCACACCGGGGCGGAAGTTCTCGACCAGCACGTCGGCGTGGCGCACGAGGCGTGCGAGCGTGTCCTTGTCGCCCTCGTCCTTCAGGTCGAGGACGATCGACTCCTTGTTGCGGTTGGCGGAGAGGAAGTAGGTGCTCTCGCGCTGCTCGTCCTCGCCGACGAACGGCGGGCCCCACTCGCGCGTGTCGTCGCCCGTCCCGGGGCGCTCGACCTTGATCACCCGCGCGCCGAGGTCTCCCAGCATCATCGCGGCGTAGGGGCCGGTCAGCACCCGCGAGAGGTCGAGCACGACGAGGTCGGTGAGCGGGCCTGCCAAAGCGCGCTCATCGTAATCGCCTCGGCGCCCCGTATGAGTAGCGTCTGGGGCATTCGGTCGCCCCGTCCCGGGCGTAGCATCCACCGGAGGGCGGCCACAGCGCTACAGGAGGTAGATGATGCCGACGATCGAACAGTCGATCGAGGTCCAGGTGCCCGTGCGCACCGCGTACGACCAGTGGACCCAGTTCGAGCAGTTTCCGCAGTTCATGGAGGGGATCGAGGAGGTCCGCCAGCTTGACGACCAGCGCCTCCTATGGGTGGCTGAGATCGCGGGCAAGCGCCACGAGTGGGAGGCGAAGATCACCGAGCAGCATCCCGACGAGCGGGTGGCGTGGAGGTCCGAGGACGGCAAGACGAACGCCGGCGTCGTGACCTTCCACCGCGTCGACGACGGCCGGACGCGCATCATGGTGCAGATGGACTGGGAGCCTGAGGGGATCGCCGAGAAGGTGGGCGGCGCGCTCGGCTTCGACGACCGCCGGCTGAAGGGCGACCTCGAGCGCTTCCGAGACATGATCGAGAGCAGAGGCGAGGAGACCGGGGCGTGGCGCGGAGAGGTGGAGCAGGACAAGGTGAGCTGATCGACCGCGCCCGGGTCGATGCCGTCGCCCGGGCGCAGTTGACCCGCTCCCAGCGTTTGCTGTCGCGGCTGTCGCTCGGGCGACTGCCCGGGCGGCTGCACGACGACGAGCGCCTCGCCTTTCTCGGGCTCGGCCTCTTCATGCTCCGGCGGGGGCTGCTGGTCGTGACCGATCGCCGCGCGCTGTTCACGGCCGACGGCCTCGGGATAAACGAGGAGTGGGAGCTGCCCTTCGACCGCATCGAGCGGGTCGACGTTCAGCCCGACTCGATCATCCCGTCGATCCTCGAGCTCGTCGTGGCCGGCAAGCGACTGCGGATCGAGGGAGTCCAACCCGACGAGCGGCTGCACGCGATCGCCGCCTTCATCAGGGAGCGGATGCCCCCGGCGGGGTGAGCCCTATGGCTCGCGTGCGTGGGCGCGGTGGGCCACGAGCAGCGCTCCCGCGCTCGCGCAGACGCAGATCCCGGCTCCGGCGAAGGCGACCGTGTAGCTGCCGGTGAACGTGCGCAGCGCGCCGGCAGCGAACGGCGCGGCGGCGCGCGCGCCGGTGACGAACAGCGCGAGCACGCCGTTGATGCCGGCGTAGCGCAGAGTGCCGTAGAACTCGCCCACGAGCGTCGCGCGCAGGAGCTCGGGCAGCCCGAAGCCGAACCCGAAGATGACGATGAATGCGGCGACCGCGACGGTCGCACCGGACCCCGCGCCCTGCGTCAGGAGCAGCAGCAGGACGGCCGCGCCCTGGGCGACGAAGATCCCGGCGTAGGTCACGCGCTCCGGCAGGACGCCGCGGAGACCGGTGGCGAGCAGCCGCCCGAGCACCTGCAGGATGCCGACGGCGCCCGCCGCGAACGCGGCCTCGGTGAGCGTGTAGCCGCGCTCGGCGAGGTAGGCCACCAGGTGCACGATCACGGCCACGCGTCCGAGCGTGACGAGCACCAGGCAGGCGGTCAGCCAGCGGAACGAGCGGCTGCGAAGGGCCTCGGAGCGAGCGCGGTCCGCCGCTCCCGGATCGCGCTCCTTGCGCTCGGGCACTACCTCGGGGCGGCGGCGCAGCAGGATGGTGTGAATCGGCAGGGCGGTGAGCGCGACGATCAGCGCCAGCACGAGCAGCGCGTGCCGCCACCCGTAGCTCGACACGAGCAGGCCCGACAGCGGCAGGAACGCCACGCTCGCGAGGCCCCCGAGCCCGGTCACAATCAGCAGCGCCGCCGGACGGCGGTCGCGAAACCAGGCCGCCACGACGGCGAAGGCCGGCTCGTAGAGGGTCGCAGCCATCGCGGCCCCGGCGAGCGCGAACAGCAGGTAGAAGAGGGGCAGCGAGTCGATCCGCGACCAGCCGATCAGCACGATCACGGTGAGCGCGCTGCCCGCGCTCATCAGCCCGCGCGGACCACGCCGGTCGAGCCAGCGCCCGACCGGCACCGCGAGCACGCCGGAGACGACGAGGCCAAGTGAGTAGGCGCCCGTCAGCTCGGCCGTCGACCAGCCGAGCTCGTCCTGCATCGGCACGAGGAAGACCCCGAACGCGTACACGAGCACGCCCCACGAGACGAGCTCCGTGAGGCCGAGCGACCACGCGAGGACCCAGCCGTAGTAGGAACGTCCTTCCTTGGGGCGAGCAGCCACGCCGGGCATTCTTGCGGTCATGGGTGTTCAAAGCTCACGACCTTCTCGGAGGTCCCGCAGGGGCCTCTTGGCGAAGGCAGAGTCTCGAGGGCCTGCGCCGTTTGGCTCTAGCAGACCACGAGGCGGCGAAGGAATCGAACCTTCCAAGCGGAGGGCTGCTCCGCCCTGCCGGTTTTGAAGACCGGATGGGCCACCAGACCCCTGCCACCCCACGACGGCGGATTCTAGGTCCGAAAAGACGACGGCCCCCTGAGCGGGGGCCGTCGCAAGGTGCTTTGCGCGTCGGTGAAGCTAGGCGCGGCGCGGTCCAGAGCGCTGGCCGACCACCACGCGGTAGATCAGCAGCAGCACGAGCGCGCCGCCGATGGCGCAGAGCCACGTCGAGATGTCGAAGAACTCGTCGACGTCGCCGATCCCGAGCGAGCTCCCGATGAAGCCGCCGAGCACGGCGCCGACGATCCCGATGATCGTCGTGACGATGAAGCCTCCCGGGTCGTTGCCCGGCATGATCGCCTTGGCGATTACTCCCGCGAGCAGACCCAGCACGATCCAGCCGATGATGCCCATTGCGAACCTCTTTCTGCGGCGAAGCTCGCCGCGACGGGTCACTGCGTCGTAATCGAAGACCGTTTCGGCCGCGATTTTGTTACTTGTTAGCTAAGTATCGCTTCAGTTCGCGAGGCCGTGCTCAAGCGCTCCCTTGACCCCGGCCTCGAGCGCGTTCAGCCTCTGCAGGGCGAGCGCCTCGGGCGAGCCGAAGCGCCGGCCGGGCACCGCGTCCGCGCCGTGGTGGGTGAGCACGCAGTGCGCGAGCGCGAGCGCCCTCGAGCGCGGGAAGCCCTCGATCCGAGCGATGCGCTCGGCGATCATCTCCTGCCCGAGCGCCACGTGCCCCACGAGCCGGCCTTCCTCGCTCAGCTCGATCTCGGCGCCGAGATCGAACTCGCGCAGCTTGCCGACGTCGTGCAGGAGCGCGGCGCAGATCAGCAGGTCGGAGTCGAGGCGCGGATGCAGCGTGCAGGTCTCAAGCGCGAGCGTCGCGACGGCGACCGTGTGCTCGAGCAGGCCGCCGAGGTAGGCGTGATGCCCTGCGCGCGTGCATGGCGCCCGCCGCAGCGAGCGGCGAAACGACTCGTCGGCGAGGAAGGAGCCGAGCAGGCGGCGGAGGTCGGTGTCGTGGACCTCGCGCGCGAGGTGCTCGAGGAAGCCGTCGAGCTCGTCGAGGTCGCGGTAGGCGACCGGCAGGAAGTCGGCCGGATCGGCCTCATCGACCCCGGCGTGGCGGATCTCTCGCAGCTCGACCTGGAGCTCGTCGCGGAAGCGCTCGACGCGGCCGGCGACGCGGACCAGATCTCCCCGCTCGAACTGGCCAGCCAAGAAGTCGGCGTCGCGGAAGACCCGCGCCGGCAGCGCCCCCGAGCGATCGCGCAGCTCGACCGCAAGGTAGGCCGTGCCGGAGCGCGCGGTCAGGCGGTCCTTGCGCGTGCACGCGAAGACCCCGTCCACCTCGTCGCCCGCGCGCAGGAGCGCGAGCGCGGAGCCAGTCTCGGCGGTCGGGGCGGTCACGGAGACAATCTTGGGCCGCCCGTCGGACGGCGGGCACAGCGCTCGGGCTCCGCTACGGTTTCAAGCGATGGACAACGTCACCTGGACGGAGCGCCCAAAGCTGCGAAACCCGGTGCTCGTCTGCGCGTTCAAGGGCTGGAACGATGCCGGTGAGGCGGCGACCGCCGCGCTCGGCTACCTGCTCGACGCCTTCGACGCTCAGGAGTTCGCGCAGATCGACCCCGAGGAGTTCTTCGACTTCTCGGCGATCCGGCCGACCGTCGAGCTCCACGACGGGCGCTCCCGGATCATCAACTGGCCCGAGAACGCATTCCACGCCGCCCAGGTGACCGGCGCCGAGCGCGACCTCGTGCTGCTCCAGGGCGTCGAGCCCTCGCTGCGCTGGCGGGCCTTCTCCGAGGACGTGATCCGCACCGCGCGCCAGCTCGGCGTGCGGATGGTGATCACGCTCGGTGCGCTGCTGGCCGACGTTCCTCACTCGCGCCCGGTCTCGATCACCGGCCTCGCATCCGACGAGGCGCTGATCGAGCGCCTCGGCTTCGAGCGCTCGCGCTACGAGGGCCCGACCGGCATCGTCGGGGTCCTCCACGACGCCTGTGCTCGTGCCGACCTCGCCTCGGCAAGCCTGTGGGCGTCGGTGCCCCACTACGTCGCAGCGGCGCCCAACCCCAAGGCCGCGCTCGCGCTGATCCGTCGCTTCGAGGGAGTGGCGGAGGTGGCTGTCGACGCCGGTGCGCTCGAGGAGGCGACCGACGACTACGACCGCCAGGTCAACGCGGCGGTCGCCTCGGATCCCGACGTCAAGGCCTTCGTCGAGCGCCTCGAGCAGTCGATGGACGAGGCAGAGGACGACGCGCCGCCGCAGAAGATCCCCTCGGCCGATGCGATCGCACGCGACTTCCAGCGCTTCCTGCGTCAGCGCGGCCCGGAGGAGTAGGACCGCTCAGCCGCCCGCGCGCTGGCGGCGGTACCACCACACCACCGCGGCGAGCAAGCCGAGCGCGAGCGCGACGGTGACGGCCGTGCTGGCGGGGCCGACCGCGTCCGCGACCCTCTCGTAGTTGCTTCCGAGTGCCCAGCCCGCGCCGATCAGGGCGACGTTCCAGCCGGCAGATCCGAGCGTCGTGAGCGCGACGAAGCGCCCGAGCGGCATCTCCGAGAGGCCGGCGGGCACGGACACTACGCTGCGCGCGCCAGGCACGAAGCGCCCGCCGAACACGAGCCAGGCGCCGTAGCGGTCGAACCAGGCGTCGGCGCGGTCGAGGTCGGTCTCGCGCATGCGCAGCAGGCGCCCGTGGCGCAGCAGCAGTGGGCGCCCGCCGTGGCGAGCGCCCGCGTAGAGGAGCAGCGCGCCGAGCAGCGAGCCGATCGTGGCGGCCAGGACCGCCAGCCCGAAGACGAACTCGCCGCGGCTGACGTAGAACCCCGCCAGCGGCAGGATGACCTCGGAGGGAATCGGTGGGAAGACGTTCTCGACGAGGATCAGGCCGGCGAGGCCGGGATAGCCACCGCTCCTGATGATCCTCAAAGCCAGGTCGCCGATGCTGTCTCCTCAGATCTCTGCGGCGGGACAGACGATCCTGTAGTCGCAGAACGAACAGAGCTCGGGCGAGGGCCTCGGCTCGAACTCCTGTCGCATGATCCGCTGCGCGATGCTCTCGACCGTAGCGCGCACGCGCTCGAGCTCCTGCTCGGAGTGGGTCACCGGCACCTTCTCGTTGTCGAGCACGTAGTAGTAGCTCTGCGCGGAGGTCTCGAGCTGCCACGACTCGCGCGCGCCCATCTGGTAGAGCGAGAGTTGCACGTCCTCGCGCAGATCGGCCTCCGACTTCGAGCGCCCGGTCTTGTAGTCGATCAGCTCGTAGCCGCCATCGGGCAGGCGGTCGATCCGATCCACGCGCCCGCGCAGCAGGTGCGCGCCGAGCTTGAACGAGAAGGGGCGCTCGAACCACAACGGCTCGCCCTCGCGCTCCTGGTCGAGCTGCCAGTAGCGGCGCAGGGCGTCGACCGCGCGCTCACGGAACTGGAGGTCGTCGTTCGACTCCCCGAAGCCCGATCGTCGCCACGAGGACTCGAACAGGTGCATCAGGTACTCGAGCGAGCCGCCGCCCGACTGATGGAAGCGCTCGAGAACCTGGTGCACGACGATGCCGAAGCGCTGGTTGATCGAGGGCTCCTCGGGGATCCGGAAGACGCGCGCGAACTTGTACTTGAGTGGGCACAGGCGGTACGTCTCGATGTCGGAGGCCGACAGCATCAGCCCGTCGCCGCGGCGGGGGATGAAGTGATCGAGCGAGGGCTCGGAGAAGCCCGCTCGGGTGAGCCCGCCGGCGCCCGTGCCGGGCCGCTCGGAGTCGCGCAGGTAGGCGTCGAGCGCCGAGGTCCCGAACAGCTCGCGCTGCTCGGGAGTGGCCGCCTGCACGAGCAGGTCGTTGACCTCGGGGATCGCATCGGACACCGACTGGCCGTCCTTGGAGCGCTCGATCAGCGCCGCCAGCTTGAGCAGCTCGAGGTAGCGGGCGACGCCGTGGGAGACGTCGAGGTAGGTGTCGAGACGCATCTCGCCGAGCCGCCCGCCGATCTCCGAGACAGTGTCGAGCACCTCGTCGCGCATCATCCGGAAGGTCGAGTGGAGGCCCTCCGCGGGGCCGAAGAGCTGCTCGTCGAAGTTCTCCTCCGCCGCGCCCAGGGCAGCCCGCGCCTCTTCGTAGAACGGCGAGGGCCGGTCCGGGGCGCCGGGGTCCGAGCCCTCCGCGAACGACAGCACGAGGCCCAGGCGCGCGCGCGTCATCGCGACGTGGAGCAGCCGGCGCATGCGACCGTCGTGGGCGTCGCGTCCACCGGCCGGCAGGCGCTCCTTGAGCAGCGCGTCGGGCACCTCGTCGCCGCCGCGCCGCGCCGAACCGGGCATCGCCGCCGCCGTCAGCCCGAGCACGAAGACGTGCTCCCACTCTCCCCCGCGAGCGGACTCGATCGTCATCACCCGCACCCCGGGGCCCGCCGGCGGGCCCTCGTCCTCGGGCTCTCGCTCGGCGGCCTCGCTGACCGCTGTCGCGTAGCGCGCGAAGCCCCGCGTCGAGCCGTCGGGCTCGCGGCGCATGTAGATCGAGGCGAGCTCCGACAGCCGGGCGATCGCCCTCAGGCGCTCGATAGTGTCGGCCTGGGCGGCGAGTGCCTGGCGCCGGCGCAGCCCGATGCGCTCGACCAGGCGATGCACGAAGGCGTCAGGGCGCAGCTCGTCGAACGCGCGCGCCGCGCCGCGATAGAGCTTCAGGAACGCCTGCGCGCGCTCGCGGCCCTCGGGCGAGAGCTGCGGCCCCTCGCAGGCGGCGGCGACAGCGGAGACCATGTCGAGCTTACGCCGCCGGGCGAGCTGGGTGAGGCGGGCGAGGTCGACCGAGCGCAGCTCGATCGGTGCGCGCGAGAGCGCCCGCACCACGGCGCCCGAATCGGCTGGGTCGGCGAGCAGTCGCAGCCACGCCAGCGCGTCGCGCACCTCGCCGCGCTTGAAGTATGCGCCGGCGCCCGCGACGCGGTGTGCGATCGCGCGCTCCGCGAGTGCCGAGCCGACCAGCGCGCCGTCGCCCTCGACCGAGCGCACGAGCACGCAGATCTGCTCCGAGGCGACGCCCGCGAGCATCAGTCGCTCGGCTGCGCCCGCGACGGCCTGCGCCTCGGCGCGCGCACTCGTGGCGCGCCAGAAGCGCACTTCGCCGCCTGGCGTGCCGCGCAGGCGGCGTTCGCCGCCGTCACCGTGGGTGAGCACTGCCGAAGCCGCCTGCACGACCCGCCCGGGACAGCGCAGGCTCTGCTCGAGCGCCACGACGCGCGCGTCAGGGCGCTCGCGCTGGAAGTCGGCCGCGTTCTTGCGCCCGGCCCCGCGCAGGCGGTCGATCGCCTGGTCGCGATCGGAGGCCGCGCTGACGCGGTGGTGATCGTCCACCAGCAGTCGCACGAGCGTGCCCGAGGCGTGGTCGATCTCCTCGAGGTCATCGAGCAACACGTGTCCGAAGCGGGCGGCGACGCGGTGGCGCACGTGCGGGCGGTCGTGAAGCAGGCGCTGGGCGCAAAGCAGCACATCGCCCGCGTCGAGCGCGCCGGCCTCTGCGAGCAGCCGGTCGTGGTCCTCGTAGAGCCGCGCCCACTCGAGCTCGGCGTCGGCCTGAGCCCGGGTGGCGTCGCTCGAGGCGTGGCTCTGGAGCGACTCCGCGTAGGCGCGGTAGTCGGCGACCGAGACCATCTCGCGCTTGAGGCGATCGATGCGTGACACGAAGCGGGCAAGCAACGGCGCCGGGTTGCCGCGGATCTCGTGGCGGCGCAGGGTCAGCTCGTCGATCCGGTCGAGCAGCAGCGCCAGCCGATCGGCGCGACTGAGCACCGTGAAGAACGGGTCGAGGCCGGCCTCGACGGCCTCGTCGTGCAGTAGGTCGGCGCACAGCGCCGGCACGGTCGTGACGAGCAGCTGCTCGTAGGGTGCGTCGATCAGCGTCTCGAGCCGGCGCCGGGCGTGCTCGGCCGCTGTGGGTGTCCGGGTGAGAAGCACAAGGCGCTCCACCGAGTGCTCGTTCTCGGCGAGCCACGCGAAGCGCCGCAGCAGCACCTCGGTCTTGCCGGTGCCGGCCCCCCCGAGCACGAGGAGAGGGCCGTCCGGTCGAGTCACTGCCCCGAGCTGCGCTGAGCTGAGGCCGGCGAGGGGGTCTGACATCGGCTTCTAGCATAGGCTCGGAATGAGCCCCGACGACCCAGTCGCGTCCCGACCAGACGGCGACTGGCTCGCACTTTGCCGCCGTGCCGGTGAGGCCGTGGCCGTCGCGCTCGAGCGCTACCCGACGCGCGCCGAGCGTGAGCGGCCGACCGGGCGCGGCGAGGGCGGCGACGTTGCGCTCGTGATCGATCGCGCGGCCGAGGACGCTGTCTTCGCCGAGCTCGAGGCGCTCGGTCGACCGATGACCGTGATCTCGGAGGAGCGCGGCCACGTCGCGCTCGGCGGCGGGGGCCCCGTGCACGTCGTTGTCGACCCGATCGACGGGTCGCTCAACGCGAAGCGCGGCCTGCCCTTCCACTGCGTCTCGATCGCCGTAGCTTGCGGCCCCACGATGGGTGATGTCGAGGTCGGCTATGTGCTCGATCTGGCGACGGGCGAGGAGTGGTGGGCCGAACGCGGGGCGGGTGCGCATCTGGACGGGAATCGACTCGCCAAGCCCGACCCCGCTCCGCTCGAGATACTGGCGATCGAGTCGGCCCACCCCGCCAACGTCGCCGCGGCCGCCGATGCACTGGCGGCGACGGGCGCCGCGCGCCTGCGGGCGCTCGGGTCGATCGCGCTGTCGCTGTGCTCCGTGGCGGCCGGCCGGGCGGACGCGATGGTCTCGCTGCGTGCCGCTCGCTCCGTAGACGCTGCGGCCGCGCAGCTCGTGGTGCGCGAGGCCGCCTGCTCGGTCGCCTTCCCGGACCACGGCAGGGATCCACTGACGACGCCGCTCGCGCTCGACATGCGCTCGCGCGTGGTCGCGGCCACCACGCCTGTGGCGCTCGAAGATCTCGTGCGCGGGGTTGCCACGTAACGGACTGGGATATGGCCACGATGGCGAGGCTCCGGCGCTCAGACTCCTCGACACCGGGGATCCGCCGGCGTGGCCGGGGGCGCGGGTTCGAGTACCTCGACGAGCAGGGCAGTCGGATCGAGGACCCGGTCGTGCTCGAGCGGATCCGCGAGCTGACCGTCCCACCGGCCTGGAAGGACGTCTGGATCTGCCCGTACCCGATGGGCCACATCCAGGCGGTCGGGATCGACGCGGCCGGGCGCAAGCAGTACCGCTATCACCAGAAGTGGCGCGAGCGCCGCGACCAGGAGAAGTTCGACGAGATGATCGAGTTCGCGCGCTCGCTGCCGAGGATGCGCGAGCGCGTGGCGCGAACGCTCGCCGAGGATGACTCGATGTCCCGCGAGCGCGTGCTCGCCTGCGCCACGCGCCTGCTCGACCGCGGCTTCTTCCGCGTCGGCGGCGAGGACTACGCGGTCGAGAACGAGACCTACGGCCTCGCCACGCTCGAGAAGCGCCACGTCAGCGTCGATGGCGACCGGATCACCTTCGACTACGTCGCCAAGAGCGGCAAGCGCCGAATCCAGGCGGTCAAGGATCCGACGCTCGCGGCGGTCGTCGAACGGCTCAAGCGCCGCCGCGGCGGCGGCGACGAGCTGCTGGCCTACAAGCGCGGGCGCAAGTGGTCAGACATCCGCTCTGACGACGTCAACGCCTACGTCAAGCAGGTCACGGGCGGCGACTTCTCGGCCAAGGACTTCCGCACCTGGGGGGCCACCGTGCTGGCGGCTCAGGCGCTAGCGGTCGCCGCTCCAGTCGCCGGCTCGAAGACCGGCCGCAAGCGCGCGATCACCCGTGCGGTCGACGAGGTCGCGCGCTACCTCGGCAACACGCCGGCGGTCTGCCGGGCGTCCTACATCGACCCGCGCGTGTTCGACCGCTACGCAGGCGGGCTGACGATCGGGGGCGTGATCGAGACCTTCGGCGAGGCGGCCGGGGAGGGCGATCCGCAGGCCGTGATCGAGGAGGCCGTGCTCGACCTGATCTGCGGGCACGATGACTCCGACGCAGTCGAGCGCGCAGAGCAGCTCGCGGCGGCCTGACGACTGAAGGTCGACCTATTAGCGGCGGGCGCCGAACTCCGTGGCGTAGGTCTCGGCGGCGTCGAGACGGCGGACCGGAGCGCCGGAGGCCGTGCCGATGCCGACCTCGCTGAAGCGTCCGAGTATGTTCGCCCGGTGGCCGGGGCTCGCCATCCAGGCCTTGACGACCTCGACCGGCGTGGCGAGCCTGCCGCTGCCCCAGGCGAGGTTCTCGCCGAGCGTCCACGAGGCGTTGCGGGTGTAGCCGGTCCGCTCGATCCGGCGCACGAACGACGTGCCCGAGGGCGAGTCGTGTGAGAAGTAGGTGCGCTCGACCATGTCGCGGGCGTGGCGCCTCGCGGCGACGGCGAGTTGCGCGTTGTGGCGCAGCGCATCGAGGCCCTCGCCGCGACGCTCCTCGTTGAGGAGGCAGAGCGTTGCCCGCCTGATCGTCTCCGTCGAGGTCTCGGTCGGGTGGGCCGTGGCGCCCTGGCAGACGGCGGCGGCGGCGGGCGGCGGGGCGACGGCGAGCGCGGTGAGCAGCGTGGCGGCGATCGCAACGGCGGCGAGGGCGGGCGCGCGGCGAGCGGCGGCCGGAGGAGCCGAGCAGAGCATGGAGTCCGTTCCTTCCTGAAGGGGCTTCAGGCCGCGTCGGTGCGGCCTGCCCGAGTGATCGGCAGGCGGGCGCCCGGCTTGCGCGATCTGGACGGATGTACGAGCGCAGGGTCTGGATGATCGGTTCCTCGCTCCCGCAGCCACGACTTCCCATCGACCGTCTACGTTTGGCGCCGTGCCCCCAGCCGCGATAGTCGACGTCGACGGGACGCTCGTCGACACCAACTTTCACCACGCTCTCTCGTGGTACCGCGCCTTTCTGCAGCAGCGGCTGACGGTGCCGATCTGGCGCATCCACCGCTCGATCGGCATGGGCGGCGACCAGCTCGTCGCGGCGGTCGCCGGCGAGCGCTTCGACCGCGAGTGCGGCGACGCCGTTCGCTCCGCCGAGGGCGTTCTCTACATGTCGACGATCGACGAGGTGCGGGCATTCGAGGGCGCGAGCGAGCTGCTGCGCGAGCTGCGGGAGCGCGGCCACGCCGTCGTGCTCGCCTCCTCGGCCAAGGCCGAGGAGGTCGACCATTACCTCGACCTGCTCGACGCCCGCGAGGTAGTCACCGATTGGACGACCTCGGCGGACGTCGAGTCGACGAAGCCGGAGCCGGACCTCGTGCTGGCGGCACTCGACAAGGCGGGCGGCGGCGACGCCGTCATGGTCGGCGACACGGTCTGGGACTGCGAGGCCGCCGGGCGCGCGGGGATCGAGGCGATCGGCCTGCTCAGCGGGGGCTTTTCGCGCGAGGAGCTGACCGCGGCCGGCGCCCGCGTCACCTTCGAGTCGCTCGCCGAGCTGCGCGCCGGGATCGGGTCGACGCCGCTCGCCGGCTCCTGAGGCCGATCGCAGCCTTCGGGGCGCGCGCGCCGATCGGGGTCGTGATAGCCACACGCGATCGCCCCGACGAGCTGAGGGCCACGGTCGCGCGCCTAAGGCGGCTGCCGGAGCGACCACCGGTGGTCGTGGTAGACAACGGCTCGCGTGGCGCGCCCGCGGCCGCGCTGCTCGCCGAGCTCGAGGCGACCGAGGGGGTCGATGTCGTCGCGCTCGGGCGCAACCTCGGCGCGGCTGCTCGCACCGTCGGCGTTCGAGCGATCGCCACCACGTCCGTCGCTTTCGCCGACGACGACTCCTGGTGGGCGCCGGGCGCGCTCGCCGAGGCGGTGGCGGTGCTCGACGCGCACCCGCGGCTCGCGCTCGTGGCCGCGCGCGTGCTCGTCGGTAGCGACTTGCGTGAGGATCCGGTCAATGCCGCGATGGCGGCGAGCCCGCTCGCGCGACGAGCGGACGAGCCGGGCCCGCGCGTGCTCGGCTTCGTCGCCTGCGGCGCGGTCGTCCGGCGTGATGCCTACCTGGCTGTGGGCGGCTTTCACCCGCGCTTCGGGATCGGCGGCGAGGAGGAGCCGCTCGCGCTCGATCTCGCCGCGGCCGGCTGGGAGCTCGCCTACGTCGAGCGCCTGGTGGCCCACCACCATCCGGCGGTCGGCCGCGACCCGGCGGCGCGGGCGCGGCGGCAGCTTCGCAACGCGCTGTGGTCCGCCTGGCTTCGCCGTCCACGCCGCGTGCTCGGCCCCCGTACGCTCGCGCTGCTTCGAGCCGCCCCGCGCGGCGTCGCCGCCCGTGGGCTCGGCGGCGCCCTGCGTGGCCTGCCGTGGGTGCTCAGGGAGCGGCGCGTGCTGCCGCACGCGATCGAGCGCGAGCTGCGCCTGCTCGAAGCCTCCGCTCGGGCAGCGCGCGCAGTGCGCTGAGGACGTCGGCGACCTCGATCTCGAGCAGGCCCCCGTGCGGTCGGTCGCCGTGGGGATCGCCGTGTCGCCCGGCCCACAGCGAGACGTGCTCGGGGCGCCCGGGCGGGGCCCCCCAGTGCGCGGGCGACGTCGGCCCGAAGAGCACGACTGACGGCGTGCCGAGCGCCGTCGCGAGATGCGCCATCCCGGTGTCACCGCAGAGCACGCGCCCCGCGGCGGCGACGAGCGCCGCGAGCTCGGCGAGATCGGTCCGCCCTGCAAGCACAGCCGCACGTGGCAGCCCGGCCTGGCGCGCGACCTCGTCGCCCAGCGCCTGCTCCCGGCTCGACCCTGTCACGAGCACCGTTCGCCCCGCGTCGCGCTCGGCGCGCGCCGCCGCGGCGAAGCGCTCGGGGGGCCAGCGGCGCGCCGGGCTCGCGGCGCCCGGGTGCACGATCGTCGCGGCGCGCGCCCCCGCCGGGAGCGCCGCGTCGGGTGGATCGAGCTCGAGGCGGTCGGGGTCCGCCGGCACCCCGCTCTCGCCGAGCATCCGGCACCAGCGCGCCACCTCGTGCTCGTCGGCGAGCCACGCCGGTCCATCCGCGCTCTCGCGTACCGCGTGATGGCGAAAGGCGATCAGGCGGCCAGGGCCGGCGGCCAGCAGCATCCTGTGGCTCCTCGGCCCGCGCCCGTGGAGGTTGACCGCCACGTCGGGCCCCTCGAGCACGGGGTCGAGCGCGGCGAGCGCCGCCGTGTCGACGACCTGCCAGCCCGGGTCGAGCAATCTCACGAGCGGAGCCAGCGCGGCGGGGGCGGCGAGTTGGCGGCGGTGCCCCGGAAACGCCTGGGCCATCGCGCGCAGCGCGGGCACGGCGGTCAGGAGGTCCCCGAGCCCGAGCGCGCGCAGGACCAGCAGGCGCGGGCGCTCAGGCTCGGCTAGCGGGCGCTCGGCCAGGGCGATCGCGCGGCCACGAGCCCGCGCAGGTAGTGCAGGCTCGCCGCCGGCGGGATTGCGGCGCTCGTGACGAGCATCAGGCCGACTTCGCGCGCCGTTCGCGGGCCGGGGGCGATCCTCGCCCAAGCGAGCTCTGCCGTGCCCGCGAGCCAGGCGGCGCCGGCGAGGGCCGCCGCGCGCGGGCGCCCAAGCGCGAGGCCGGCGGCGGCGAGTGCGAGCGCCGCGGCGATCGCGGCATGTCGCGGCCGCCGGCCCGGCGGCGCCCCGGCGACAACCCGCCAGCGGGGGCCGTGCAGCGCCGCCATCAGCGCGTCGTCGGCGTTTCCGGCCTGGCGGCGAACGCTGATCCAGGCCGAGGCCGGAGCGATCGGGTGGACGACCTCGCGCCGGCCGCGGGCGATCTGCCAGCCGGCGGCCTCGACGCGCAGGCCGATGTCTGAGTCCTCGCGGTAGGCGCGCGGGAAGCGCTCGTCGAAGCCCCCGATCGCGTCGAGCGCCTCGCGCCGGTATGCCATGTCGGCTGTCGCCCAGCGCGCAGACTCGAGTCCCGCCACGCTGCGCTCCCAGTCGGTGGGGCGCCGGCCGCGGGGCATCGGCACGCGCACCCGACCTTGGACGCCGCCGACGCCGGGCGCCGCGGCGGCGAGGTCGGCGACGAGGCGCTCGACCCAGTCGAGCCGCGGCAGCACGTCGTCGTCGAGGAAGGCGACCCAGTCGCCGCCCCCCGCGCGGCAGCCGGCATTGCGGGCCGCCGCCGGCCCCGCCGAGACACCCGGCACGATCTCGAGCGCTCCCCGAAGCTTCGGCGGCGGGCCGTCGGCCAAGAGCGGCGCGCCGCGCTCGTCGCGGTCGTCGACCACCAGCACCCTTCCGGGCAGGGCGCGCGTCCCTGCGGCGAGGCACTCGAGCAGCGCGCCGAGCGAGCGCTCTCTCGTGCTCGGCACGACGACGTCGATCGTCGCCCGGGCGGCGGCGGTCACACCAGGGCGTGCTCGCGGCTCGGCGTGCGTCCACTCGATAGCGCCGCCCGGCGCACGAGGAACGGGCCGATCGCGAGCGCGTCGACCGGCGCCGAGCCGAAGCACTCGAGCGCGTCGCGAGGGTCATCCACCATCGGCCGCCCGGCCGTGTTGAGGCTCGTGTTGACGACGACCGGCACCCCGGTGAGCGCCTCGAATGCCTCGAGCATGCTCGCCACGAGTGGCTCATCGGCGGGATCGACGGTCTGGATGCGGGCGGTGCCGTCGACGTGGACGACGGCAGGAATCCGCTCGGCCCAGCCGGGGCGGAGCGTATGCACGAACAGCATGTGTGGGCTGGGCAGCGGGCCGTCGAAGATCTCGGCGGCTCGCTCGGCGAGCACCATCGGAGCGACCGGCCGGAACTGCTCGCGGCCCTTGACGTCGTTCAGCCGCTCGAGGTTCTCGAGCCGGCGCGGGTCGGCGAGCAACGAGCGGTGCCCGAGGGCTCGCGGCCCGTACTCGCTGCGCCCCTGGAACCAGGCCACGACGCCGTCGCCCGCGAGCACCTCGGCGACCTCGGCGGCGAGGTCGTCGGGGCGCTCGTAGTCGAGCTCCGCGGTCGCAAGCCACGCCTCGAGCTCCTGCTCGGAGAAGCCGCGGCCGAGCGCCGGCGAGGGCACCGGGGCGACGCGCTCGCCGAGCTCCCGGGCGACCGCGAGCGCGGCGCCGAGCGCGGTGCCGGAGTCGCCGGCCGCCGGCTGCACCCAAATGCGCTCGAAAGGGCCCTCGCCAGCCAGAGATGAGTTGGCGACGCAGTTGAGCGCGACGCCGCCCGCCAGCGTCAGGTTGCGGTCGCCCGTGCGTGCGTGCAGCCAACGTGCGAGGTCGAGCAGCACCTCCTCGAGCCGGCGCTGGACGCTCGCGGCGAGATCGGCGTGCAGCGGCGTCCAGGGCTCGCCCGCAGCAAGCCGCGGCGCGAAGCGCGCCCACTGCGGCGGCTCGGCGCGAAAGCCACCGTCGCCGGTCGCATACCAGGCCTCACGCAGCTCGGCGAGGAAGCTCGGCCGCCCGTAGGAGGCCATCGCCATCACCTTGTACTCGTCTGAGGAGCGGCGAAATCCGAGGTGTTCGGTCAGGTCCTCGTAGACGAGTCCGAGCGAGTGCGGGAGCTCCTGCGCCGCGAGCACCTCGAGCTTCCCGTCCGCTGAGGCCTGGCCGGCGAGGTGGGAGGCACGCTCGCCGCGGCCGTCCACCACCAGCACGCTCGACTCGGCGAACGGCCCCGCCAGATGCGCCGAGGCGGCGTGGGCGACGTGGTGGGCGACGAAGCGGACGCGCGCGGGATCGACGCCCGGCAGCGCGCTCGCGAGGAAGCGCGGGAACCGGCGCACGTACAGCGTCCGCAGGCCTTCCCAGTCGTCGGCGGTGATGTCTGCGCCCGGGGCCGGCGCGAGCTCGGGATCATAGGAGTAGGCGACCGCGTCGAGCTCGGACGCCGAGATGCCGGCCTCTGCCAGGCACCAGCGCATCGCCGCCTCGGGGAGCTCCCAGGTCGAGAACGGCACAGGGGACTTGCCGTGCTTGCGGCGGGAGAAGCGCTCCTCCTCGGCGGCCGCGACCGTCTGGCCGTCGACCACGAGCGCCGCGGCCGGATCGTGGAAGACGGCGTTGATCCCCAGGATCCGCATCGGCGGAGAAGCAGTTGCCCGAGCCGGGGCGCCCCGAAACATCGCGTTAACGTCGGAACCATCTAGTTTGGCGAGCCACTTCTCCGGAGAAGTGGTTCTCCCATGAGGCCAGACGCCGTCCTGCTAGATCGCGACGGGACCCTGATCCTGGACGTGCCCTACAACGGCGACCCGGAGCTCGTCGAGCCGCTACCGCGCGTGCGAGAGGCTCTCGACCGCCTGCGCGCGGCCGGGATGGCGCTGGCGGTCGTCTCCAACCAGAGCGGCGTCGCGCGCGAGTTGCTGACCGCCGACCAGGTGAGCGCAGTCAACCGCCGCGTCGAGGAGATGCTCGGCCCGCTCGGGCCCTTCGCGGTCTGTCCGCACGGCCCAGAGGATGGCTGCGCCTGTCGCAAGCCCGCACCCGGTCTCGTGCTCGAGGCCGCGGCCGCGCTCGGCGTCGCGCCCGAGCGCTGCGCGGTCGTGGGCGACATCGGCGCCGACGTCGAGGCCGCCCGCGCCGCCGGGGCGCGCGGCGTCCTCGTGCCCACGCCGCAGACCCGCCAGGAGGAGATCGACGCCGCGCCCGAGGTGGCGCGCGACCTCGAGGCTGCCGCAGAGCTCCTGATCGGCGCCGCGCGGTGAGCCGGCACGTGCTGGTGGCCCGGCTCGACTCCGAGGGCGACGTGTTGCTGGCGGGGCCCGCCGTGCGTGCGGTGGCGGCCGGCGCCGAGAAGGTGACGCTCCTCTGCGGCCCGCGCGGCCGTGCGGCCGCCGGGCTGCTCCCGGGCGTCGGCGAGATCGTGGTCCACCGCGCTCCTTGGATCGACCCAGAGCCCGATCCGCTCGACCGCGCGGCCACGCTCGCGCTCGTCGACGACCTGGCCGCGCGCTCGATCGACCAGGCGATCGTGCTCGGATCCTTCCACCAGAGCCCGCTTCCGCTCGCGCTGCTGCTCCGCCTCGCCGGGATCGCGGTGCTCGCGGCGACGAGTGAGGACTACCCGGGCTCCCTGCTCGACGTGCGACACCGGATCGAGGACGACGTGCACGAGGTCGAGCGCTCGCTGGCGCTCGTGGGTACGCTCGGCTACCGGCTCCCGGCCTCAGACGACGGCCGCCTGCGGGTGCGGCTCGGGGCGGGCGATCAGCCGCGGCTCGCGGCGCCCTACGTCGTCGTCCACCCCGGTGCCTCGGTGCCCGCGCGCGCGTGGTCCGCGGAGCGCCACGCCGCGCTCGTGGATGCGCTCGTCGAGGAGGGCGCGCGCGTCGTCGTGACGGGATCGCCCGGCGAGCGCGACTTGACCGCGCGCGTCGCGGGGCCGCCGCGCGACGGGGTGCTCGACCTCGGTGGCCGCACCGACCTCGGCGGGCTCGCGCACGTGCTGGCCGGCGCGCGCGCGGTCGTGGTCGCAAACACGGGCCCCGCGCATCTGGCGGCCGCGGTCGGCACCCCGGTCGTGTCGCTCTTCGCACCGACGGTACCGGCCGTGCGCTGGCGCCCCTGGCGGGTCGCCCACGAGCTGCTCTACGTCGAGGTGCCCTGCGCAGGCTGCCGCGCGCGCGAGTGCCCGGTGGCGGGCCATCCCTGCGTCGAGGGCGTCGAGGTCGAGCAGGTCCTGTCGGCGCTCGCCCGCCTCGCCCCGCTGCCGCGCGCCGCGGCTCGAGCGGCGGTGGCCCTGTGAGGATCCTGCTCTGGCACGTCCACGGCTCGTGGACGACGGCGTTCGTGCACGGCGAGCACGACTACCTCGTGCCGGTCGTCGCCGGGCGTGGGCCCGAGGGACGCGGCCGGGCGCAGACCTACGTCTGGCCCGAGCAGGCCCGTGAGGTGAGCGCTACGGAGGCCGCAGAGGCCGATGTCGATGTGATCGTGCTCCAGCGCCCCGAGGAGCTCGACGGACTCGCCGAGCGCTGGCTCGGCGGGCGCCGCCCCGGTCGCGACCTGCCGGCCGTCTACGTCGAGCACAACGCGCCGCAGGGCCGGATCGCCGACATGCGCCACCACGCCGCAGACCGCTCCGATCTCACGCTCGTGCACGTGACCTACTTCAACGATCTCTTCTGGGACGCGGGCTCGACCGCCACGCGGGTGATCGAGCACGGCATCGTCGACCCGGGCTACCGCTACACGGGCGAGCTCGAGCGCTCCGCGGTCGTGGTCAACGAGGCCCGCCGTCGCGGTCGCGTGACCGGCACGGACCTGCTCGAGCGCCTCTCTTCCGAGGTGCCGATGGACCTGTTCGGCATCGATGCCGCCGCCGTCGGCGGCATCGACGACGTGCGCCAGGAGGACCTGCACGACGAGATGGCACGCCGCCGCGTCTACCTGCACCCGATCCGCTGGACCTCGCTCGGGCTGTCGCTGATCGAGGCGATGCAGATCGGGATGCCCGTCGTCGCGCTCGCGACGACCGAGGTGCCCGAGGCCGTGCCGGCCGAGGCCGGGGTCGTCTCGACCCGTGTCGACGAGCTGCGAAGCGGCCTGCGCCGCTTCGTCGCCGAGCCCGAGGAGGCGCGGGCGCGCGGGGTCGCCGCGCGCGAGGCCGCGCTCGCACGCTACGGGCTCCGGCGCTTCCTCGCCGACTGGGACGACCTGCTCGAGGAGGTGGCGACTTGAAGGTCGCGATGGTGTCCGAGCACGCAAGCCCGCTCGCCGCGCTCGGAGGCGTCGACGCAGGAGGCCAGAACGTCCACGTCGCCGCACTCGCGA
>Ga0136610_1000079_pt1 | contig 19851 bp, 12 predicted proteins | sample AntDrymUQ1342206_2_FD_104804 | JGI IMG/M metagenome (GOLD analysis project Ga0136610, IMG submission 104804) | Polar desert sand microbial communities from Dry Valleys, Antarctica - metaG UQ134 (22.06) | ecosystem: Environmental > Terrestrial > Soil > Desert | place: Antarctica: Dry Valley...
CGCCGTGGGACAGCAGCAGGTGGTGGATGGCGCGCAGGGCCGTCTGCAGTTCGGTCTCGCCGGGAGCGTGGACGCCGCGGTAGTTACCTAGAAAACCCGCCACCCACGGCTCGTTGTGCGTCATCCACAACTCGACACGGTCACCGAGGGCGCCATAGAGGGTGTCGGCGTAATGGCTGAAGCGTGCCACGGTGTCGCGGTTGGTCCAGCCGCCTCGGTCCTGCAGCGCCTGGGGCAGGTCCCAGTGGTAGAGGGTCACCGCCGGCGCGATCCCTCGGTCCAGCAGCCGGTCGGTGAGGCGCTGGTAGAAGTCGAGGCCCTTGCGGTTCAGCTGCGTGCCGCCGCCCGGGTACAGGCGCGGCCAGGCGACGCTGAAGCGGTAGGCGCCCACGCCCAGATCAGCCATCAGGTCGACGTCGTCGGCGTAACGGCGGTAGTGGTCGCAGGCGACGTCGCCGGTGTCGCCATTGTCGATCTTGCCCGCCGTGTGGCTGAAGCGGTCCCAGATCGACTCCCCGCGCCCGTCCTCGGCGACGGCTCCCTCGATCTGGTACGAGGACGTGGCCACGCCCCACAGGAAGTTGGAGGGAAACTGGCTCTGGGTGGTCATGGGTCTTCCTTTGCGAACGGGGCTGCCGGGACCGGCGCGCAGTCGGTGTCGCCGACCTCGGCCTGCAGCCGGCGAAGCTCAACGGTCAGCTGGCGGACCACCTCGACGTAGGCAGGGTCGTCGTAGACGCTGCGCAGCTCCTGCGGGTCGTGCCGCAGGTCGAACAGCTCCCATTCGGGTGGGCGCGGCTCGTCGCGCGCGCCGGGCTGGCCACAGGACTCGGCGTAGTAGTGCACGAGCTTGTGGTGATTGGTGCGCACACCATAGTGGGCCCAGACCTGGTGCATGGTGTCCAGATGCACCCAGTAGCGGTAGTACATCGAGGTGCGCCAGTCGACCGGCTCCTGGCTGCGAAGCAGCGGAAGCAGCGATCTGCCTTGCGTACCGCCGGGGGCGGGCACGCCGGCGAGGTCGAGGAAGGTGGGCCTAAAGTCCACGTTCAGCGCCATCTGCGAGCTGACCGACCCTGCCGCCACTTCGCGCGGGTAGCGCACCAGCAGCGGCATCCGCAGCGATTCCTCGTACATGAAGCGCTTGTCATACCAGCCATGGTCGCCGAGGAAGAACCCCTGATCGGAGGTGTACACCACCACGGTCTGCGAGGCGACGTCCTCCGAGTCGAGGAAGTCCAGAAGGCGTGCGACGTTCTCGTCGAGGGCGGTGACGCAGCGTAGGTAGTCCTTGATGTAGCGCTGGTACTTCCAGCGCAGCTGTTGGTCGGCGGTCAGCCCCACGGGCACCGAGGCCTTGAAGTCTTCTGCCGGCAGGTCGCGGCCGATCCGCATCGTGGCCTCGCGCGCGGGCGTCGCGCGTCCCTGGTAGTCGTCGCGCAGGGTGGGTGGCTCGTCGATGTCGGTGCCGGCGTACAGCCGCGCGTGGCGCTCGGATGGTTCCCATGCCTCGTGCGGCGCCTTGTGCTGCACCAGCGCGCAGAACGGGCGCGAGCGGTCGCGTCCCGCCAGCCACTCCAGCGCCAGGTCGGTGATGACGTCGGTGACGTATCCCGGCCGCACCACCGTCCGGCCCTGCGGATCCAGGAACTCGGGATTCCAGTAACGACCCTGGCCGGGCAGCACGCTCCAGCGGTCGAACCCGACCGGGTCGTGGGTGCCGCCGTGGCCGAGGTGCCACTTGCCGGACAGGAACGTCTGGTAGCCGCCGGCTTGCAGCAGCGAAACGAAGGTCGGCTGCCGCGCGTCGAACTGCGCGGAGTTCGAGGTGACGCCGTTGACGTGGTTGTACGTGCCGGTGAGGATGCTCGCCCGGCTCGGGGAGCACAGCGAGTTCGTGCAGAAGCAGGCGCGTCGAAGCGCATCCCCTCGTGCGCGATGCGGTCTATCGCCGGCGTGTGATTGATCGTGCTGCCGTACGCGCTGATGGCGTGGGCGGCGTGGTCGTCGGCCATGACGAACAGCAGGTTGGGGCGGCTGTCGGTCACTGCGCAACCGGACCGGCGTCGCCTCGTGTGGTCACCCTGCGATCGCTTTCTCCAGTGCCAGACAGATCGGCGACCCGGGTCGTACGGTGGGTATAACACCGCCTGCACAAACCACTCGATCGGCAAGGCTGGTGCGCTGTCATTCCCATCACGTTCATGACCGCCAACTTCGTGGCCCGCGAGCTGGGCTACCGGATGCCGGGTGGTTGGGGACAGGGCGACCACGCGACGCGCGAGTGGTTTCGCCCCGAGGCCACCTTCCGCGTTCGGTTCGAAGCGCTGCTCGACGAGGTGGTGGGGCTCGGCTTCGGAGCCATCGACCTGTGGAACGCCCACCTGGACCCGGGCTGGGCCACCGAAACGCACATCGCCGACGCCCAGGACGCGCTGCGCGCTCGTGGTCTGCGCGTGGCCAGCCTGGCCGGTGGGCTGGGAGACACCCGCGAGCGGCTCGAGGCGACCTGCCGGGTCGCGGTGGCGCTCGGCGCTGGAGTCCTGGGCGGTGGGACGCCGCTGCTGGCCGACGACCGAACGTTCCTCGTCCGGACCCTGGAGCGCCACGGGCTCGTCTTCGGGATCGAGAACCACCCCGAGCGCACGCCGGGCGAGATGCTGGCGCAGATCGGGGACACAGGCGGCGGGAGGATCGGCACCACGGTGGACACCGGCTGGTACGGCACCCAGGGTTACGACGCCGCCCGTGCGATCGACGAGCTGGCGCCGCACGTGGTGAGTGTGCACCTCAAAGACGTCCGCCATGCCCGCATGCCGCACGAGACGTGCCGCTACGGCCAGGGGGTCGTCCCTCTCCGGCGCTGTGTCAAGGCCCTGCGCCGCAGCCGCTATACGGGCACGATCAGCGTGGAGCACGAACCGCAGAACTTCGACCCGAGCGCGGACGTGCGGGCGAACCGTGAGATGCTCGAGGCCTGGCTCGCGGACTCCCCGCCGTGAACATCGAACCGGTCAACGTCGCGATCGTGGGCTGTGGGCACATCGCGGCCGGCTACGCCGAGGATCTCCGACGCTACCCCGGCCTGGTGCTGCGCGGCGTCACCGACCTCGACCCGGCACGGTCACGCGCGCTGGCCGCCGATTTCGGATGCCGGAGCTACCGGGATTCCGACGCACTGCTGGCAGACCCGGAGGTGGCGGTGGTGGTCAACCTCACCAGCCACCGGGCGCACGTGCGTGTCACCCGCTCCGCTCTCGAAGCCGGCAAGCACGTCTTCAGCGAGAAGCCGATGGCCCTGCGCACCGCCGAGGCGCGATCCCTGAACACGGTGGCCACCGCGGGCAACCTCCGGCTCGGAGCCGCACCAATCGTGCTGCTCGGCGAGCTGGCGCAAACGGCGTGGCGCATGGTGCGCAACGGGCGTCTCGGAACGGTCCGCCTGGCCTACGCGGAGGTCAATTGGGGACGAATGGAGCGCTGGCACGCAGCTCCGCAGCCCTTCTATGACGCCGGGCCCCTGTTCGACGTTGGGGTCTACCCGCTGACGCTGCTGACCGGAATCCTCGGCCCCGCGGTGCGAGTCACGGCCTCCGCCACCACGCTGCTGAAGCAACGTTGGACGCGTGACGGTCAGCGGTTCAGCGTCGAATCGCCCGACTTCGTCGTGGCCGTGGTGGAGCTCGTGGATGGAACGCTGGTGCGGCTCACGACGAACTTCTACGTGGCCGACCCGGCCCGACAGCGCGGCGTCGAGCTCCACGGGGACGAAGGCTCACTGTGGCTTTCGACATGGTTCGCGTTCGGGGGAAGACTGGAGCACTCCCCATTGGGAGAGCCGTACCGAGACGTTCCGCTGATCCGCACGCCGCAGGTGACGCTCCCGTGGGCAGCCGGCATCGAAGAGCTGGCGCGTGTCGCCGTCGAGGGCGGCGCGCACCTCACCAGCGGCGCCCACGCCGCTCACGTGGTGGAGATCGTCGAGGCGGCCCTGCGCTCCGCGCGCCGCGGGACCCCGGTCCAGATCCGCTCGCGCTTCCCGCGGCCGCGGCCCCTGCCCTGGGCCGCCTGAGAGACGCAGCTACGCACGACGCCTGCCCTTGCGCAAGGCCGGCGTGCCGGCGGTGCTGGACCCGGGCGTCAGCTGTCGATGCCGAAGGTCTGTTTGCCGTGGGGGTCGATGCCGCGCAGCATCATCCCTTGGCCTCGTGACGGATGAGAGTTCTCGTCGAGCGGCCGGTCCTCGGCGGACCGCAGCTGGACAAGGAGCGTGGTCCTGGCCTCCGAGCTGGTGTTCACCCCCGAGCCGTGGACGCAGAAGTACGAGAAGATGACGACGTCTCCGGCTTCGGCCTCGATCGGTGTGGCGGCGTCGAAAGGATAGTCCTCGGGAGCCAAGTGGAACCCGCCTTCGGGGACATGCGGCAACGGCCCCTGTCGGTGGCTGCCCGGGACGACGCGCAGACATCCTCGCTCCAGCGGCGCGTCGTCGAGATGCACCATCGCCGCCAGGACACTGTGCTGTTCGTGTGGGAAGAACGGGTGGTCCTGATGCAGCGGGAATGGAGAACCGCGTTCCGGCGGCTTGACGAACAGCTTCGTGTGGTGCAGCTGGACGTTCGGGCCGATGAGATCGGAGACCGGATCCATCAGGCGTGGATCGGTCAGCAGGCTGGTGAACGCGCCAACCTGGAACTGGGCGTTGTGGCAGTGCAGCAGCTGGGTCGTCTGGCCGCTGTCTGAGGACCGGGCGCTGGCCCACGTTGCGTCCATGCCTTGGTGTCTGGTGAGCCGTTCCATCAGCGCGTGAGCTTCCTGGCGCAGGTCGTCGGCGTCTGCGCGGTTCAGGACGCCGCGCAGGACCAGATATCCCTGCTCGGTGTAGCTGCGAATCTGACCTCTGCTCAGCGTGGGTCGCGGCGTCTGTACGTCGGTCATCGCAAGGGGTCCTTCGTCGGGGATGGGGTGTTCGGTCCGCGCGTCTGCTGTTGCGGGCCACGTACGCGGCGGGCGGGGCCGATGCTATGTGGACCAGGGCCGATCTTCACCCGGGCACCCGTGCGCCTCGGCCCTCGAGGCTGTCGGCGACCGGCAGCACGTAGTGGGCCGCGAGGAGTGCGCCGTAGCTGGGGAGCAACAGTGCCGGCACGATCGTCTGGACGGTGACGGCGATGAACACCGCCTCGATCGACGCGATCGCCACGAGGCCGACCGGACGCCTCAGGACCACGGTGACCGCGAGCCGAAGAGCGGCCCGCAACGGCATGGCGTGGCGCTGCGGGTCGAGAAGTAGCGGCCATGCGGCGGTCGCCAGCAGCCACGTTGCCAACGCCACATAGCCGGACACGACGGCCGCCAAGATCGGCAGCGCCCGCCCGGCTCTGAGGCCGATCGCGACATTGACCGAGGCCACGGCCAGCAGGAGGGACTGGCCCGCGCCGAGGGCGAGGTGCGGCCAGAAGCGGCACCGAACGCCATGGCCGAACTGGCCGGGATTGACGGAAACACCACGAGCGGCGCGGCCGGCCATCCGCGTCAACCCGCAGGTGACGGGCACCAGGAGCACACCGGCCACAAGCGCCGGAGGGTATACCGCGCGGACGAGGGCTGTCAGTGCCGCCACCGACACCCAGATCAGGTTCGCCACGATGAAGCTGCCCATGTCGTCGACCAAGCTCGACGCGGCACCTCGCAGGCTGCGCCAGACAGAAGGTGCTGACCGCGACGCCGGGCTCACCCGTCCCAGCGTATCGGGCAGAACCCGTCCTCATGCAGCGACAGCGGTAGGACACAAGACCGGGACAGCAGCGCCAGCAGCCCGTTAGCATCGGTCCGGCCGACCGTCGGGAACGCGGTGCTGGTTGACCGATGACAGGAGAGTGATGACATCATCGGACGGGATTCCTGCTGGCTTCGACCTGGTGGTGTACGGAGCAACCGCCGGAGGTGTCGCCGCGGCAACAGCCGCCGCTCGTCAGGGCCTGCGCGTGGCGTTGGCGGATCCGACGCAGCACGTCGGCGGCATGGTCTCAGGAGGGCTGAGTCGGTCCGACGTCGAGCGCCAGGAGCCACTGATCGGCGGGCTGGCACGAGAGCTGTTCGCGCGGATCGGCCGCCATTACGGTTCGTCTTCAAGCAGTGAAGCGGTAGGACACCAAGTTGCCTGGCGATTCGAGCCCAAGGTCGCCGAACGGATCATGCGCGAATGGCTCGACGAGGCGGGGGTGACGCTGTGGCCGGCGTGGCGACTGGCCACGGTGGAGCGGCTCGGCAACCGCATCCGGGAGCTGGTCGCCGACGACGACGGCCGCCTTGCCGCCCCCTGCTTCGTGGACGCCAGCTACGAGGGTGACCTGCTCGCTGGCGCCGGGGTCTCCTACGCTGTGGGCCGCGAAGGCCGGGCGCGCTACGGGGAGTCGCTGGCCGGGAGGGTCGAGCTGCTCCCGAATCCGCATCAGTTCGGCGTGCCGGTCTCAGCACTGGCTCCCGACGGTGGCTTGCTGCCGTACATGCAGCCATACGAGGCAGTCGGGCCGCTGGGACACGGCGACGGCAAGGTGCAGTCCTACTGCTACCGGCTCTGCCTGACCGAGGACCCGCGGCAGCGTCTTGCTCTGCCCGAACCTGTCGGCTACGACCCGGACCGTTACGTCTTGGTGCGCCGCCACCTCGCCGCGCTCGGCGACTCCGCCGATCGTCGTGATTTCATGGGGCTCGGCCGGCTCCCCAACGGCAAGGTCGACGTCAACAGCGGCGGTCCGGTGTCGACCAACCTGCTCGGGGCCAGCTGGGCGTATCCCGACGCCGACGCCGAGCGTCGAGCGCAGATCGCCGAGGAGCACTTGACCTGGGCGCAGGGCTTGCTGTTCTTCCTGGCCACCGACCAGGCTGTCCCCACCCGCCTGCGCCGCGACCTGGGCCGCTTCGGACTGGCCGCCGACGAGTTCCCGCGGACGGGGCATTGGCCGCCGCAGCTGTACGTGCGCGAGGCGCGGCGGATGCTGGGCGCCTACGTGCTCACGCAGCGCGATCTGCAGGCTGGCTCCGGACAGCGCGTCACCGACGCCGTGGGGATGGGCGGCTACAACATCGACGTTCGAGAGGTGCAGTGGGTGGCGGCGCCCGTCTCGCGTTTCCCGGACGTGCACGCGGAGGTGCTCACGGAGGGCTACCTGAGCGTGCCGGTGCCGCCGTACCCGCTGCCCTACCGGGTGCTCCTGCCGCGCCGCGACGAATGCGAGAACTTGCTGGTGAGCACCTGTGTCTCCGCCTCACATGTGGCGTTCTCGTCGTTTCGGATGGAACCGCAGTTCATGATCGCCGGCCACGCGGCGGGAGTGGCCGCGACACTGGCGGTTGAAGCCGGCAGCGCGGTCCACGACGTCGACATCGGCCGTCTGCGGGACGCGCTGCGCGCGCAGGGGCAGGTCCTGGAGCCCTCCGTGCGGTGAGGAAAGACCCGCGCCGGCTTGCGACGGCGCTGCTGCGTGCCTTGAACCGCAGGGGCGGCTACTTGCCGGTGGAGCCCGTGGTGGCGATGCCCTCGATGAAGTAGCGCTGGAAGATGAAGAAGATGAGGATCATCGGCACGGTGACGACCACACTGCCCGCGGCGAGGAGCTCCCATTGCTGCTGCCCGCCGATCTGCGGGTTGTCGATGATCGCCTTGAGGCCGCGGGGCAGCGTGAACAGGTTCACGTCGCGAAGGAAGATCAGCGGTCGGACCAGATCCGTCCAGGCGGCCTTGAGCTCGAAGATGAAGACGACGATCAGCGCCGACCGGGTGAGCGGCAGGGCAACCGACCGCCACATCCGGAAATAGCCGGCGCCGTCGACATTGGCGGCTTCGAACAGCTCGCGCGGCAAGCTGAGAAAGAACTGCCGGAGCATGAAGATGTAGAACGCGGACCCGAACAGGTTGCCGGCCCAGAGAGGGTAGAGCGTGTTGTTGAAACCGAGCTTGTCCCAGATGAGGAACTGCGGAATCATCAGCACCGCACCAGGCAGCATCATCGTGGCCAGAACGATTGAGAAGACGACGCCGCGGTACGGAAATCGGAAATACGCGAACGCGAACGCCACCAGCGCTGAGCTGACGGTTACGGTGGTCGAGGCTAGGAACGTCACGATGAGGCTGTTCCACGTCCAACGCAGCATCGGCGCCATGGCGAACAGCCGGGTGTAGTTGTCAAAGCGCAGCTCGCTGCCGATGAGGTCGTTGCTGAAGACCTCGGCCGGGGGTTTCAGCGACGCGGACAGCAACCAGATGAGGGGATAAACGAACAGCGCCGTGGCGCCGAGCAGCATGGCCACAAAGACGACACGCATCATGATACTGCCGACGCTCAGTCCGGATTTGGTCGCGGCCTCAGGATGTTCGACGTCGGGAACGAAAGAGCGATCCACTTCTTCCTGGTCTTGTGCACGGTCTTGGAGGGCCATGTCACTCTCCTCCCTCGTAGTACACCCAGCGTTTGCTCGTCTTCACCTGCACGAACGTGATGACGCCGATGACGGCGAACAACAGCCATGCCATGGCCGACGCGTAGCCCATGTTGAAGAACTCGAACGCGTTGCGGAACAGGTAGATGACGTAGAACAACGCGGCTTCCCCGGCGGCACCCGACTGCTGGGATCCGAAGAACATCGCGTACACCTCGGTGAACAGCTGCAGGGACGCGATGGTGTTGATGATGAGGGTGAAGAAGATCGCCCCACTGATCATCGGCACGGTGACGCTGCGGAACTGCTGCCAGGCGTTGGCACCGTCGACCCTGGCCGCCTCGTACAGCACCTGCGGAACGTTGCGCAGGGCGGCGAAGTAGATGATCACGGTGCTACCGACGCTCCACAGCATCATCAGGATGATGCCGGGCTTGATCCACGCGGGATCGTTCAGCCAGCTCGGTCCCGGCAGTCCCACCGACCGCAGGACCTGGTTGAGGATGCCATCGCGGCCGTTGAGCAGCAGCAGGAACAGCGCGCCGACCGCCACCGCGGGGGTGATGTTCGGCAGGTAGAAGGCGGTGCGGAAGAAGCCAGCTGCCCGCCCGATTCTGTCCAGCAGCAGCGCCAGCACCAGGCCGATGATGATGGTGCCCGGAACGTTGAAGATGGTGAAGAAGACCGTGTTCCAAAGGCTGATGCGGACGTTGGGATCCGACACCATCTCCTGGTAGTTCTCGATGCCGATGAAGTTGGTGTTGGGCACCAGGGGGTCGTAGTCGGTGAACGACAGCCACAGGCTCCACAGCATGGGGCCCGCCATGAAGATCAGGAAGCCGATGATCCACGGCGACAGGAAGACGACCGCCCACAGCGTCTCGCGCTGGCTACCGGTCAGTCTCCGCTGCGGGGCCCTGGGTCCGCCATCCTGGCCGCCCGACGTCTGCTGCTGAGGGTCACTGCTGCGGATGGCCATCCTGGTCTCCTGTGATCGCTGTTACCGACGGTCAGCGAGCTGCGGCGTCGATGGCCTCCTGCGCCTCCTGGTCAGCGGCCTGCAGCGCCGCCGCGGGCTCGCCTCCTCCGGTCATCACCTCGTTGACCGCTGAGATCCAGGCTTCCTCGTACTGCGCCGCAGCCGGCGACGGCGGAATGCTCAAGCCGTTCTCCTGCACCTCCAGCACCGTCTGCACCGCTTGCTCGAAGTTCGGCCACTCGCCGAGGTTGAGGTCTTCGAAGATCACCTCGTCGGCTTCGCGGTTGGCGGTGTAGACGCCCAGGTTCGGCTCGTTGTCCCGGTTGCGGTTGCGGGTGCGCACCTCGGCCGCTTCGATCCACGTCTCGGCGTTCGTCATGGTGGCGATGAACGCGCAGGCCGCCTCGGGGTTGCTGGCCTCGGCGGGAATCGCCCAGGCGTTGCCGTCCGACCAGGTGAACGGCTCGCCGCCGCGCGTCTCGAAGGGTCGCACCGTGATGTCGACGTCGGGCGAGACGTCGGCGAGGACATTCAGGTACCACTGCTCGTAGGGGTTGGCGGCCAGCTGGTCGGCGGCGAACTGGTTCTTCTCGCCGAAGAAGTCCCAGGTGTCGCGGAAGTCGAGGAACTGCGTGCGGCCGCCGGCGGGTTCGTGGAGGCTGTTGGAGAACTCCAGCGCCTCGGCGACACCGGGGGCCTCCAGCTGCGACGTCAGCCCGTCCTCGCTGATCATGGGAGTGTCGTTGGCCCACGACCACAGCGGGAGGAACTCGGGCAGCTTCGGGTCGATCCCGATGCGGTTGAGCCGGTTGCCGTTGCGCTTGGTGAGCTGCTCGTTGGCGTCGGCGATCGCCTCCCAGTCAGACAGGTCGATGTTCTGCGGGTCAAGACCCGCCTCCTCGAACGCCGGGTTGCTCAGGATCCAGATGCGGCTGTTGAGGAACTCCGGCAAGGCGTAGACGGTGCCGTCGACCGTCACCTGCGCCAGCGCCGATTCGTAGAAGACGCCCATGTCGATGCCCTCTTGGGCGATGCAGTCGTCCAGCGGCGCCAGGACGCCACGGGCGATGAAGGTGCCGATGGTGTTGCGCGACATGTTGACCATGTCCGGCGGCTCACCGCTGGCCAGCGCCGACAGGAACGGCTGCTCTTCGAAGCCGCTCTCGCTGAAGGTGACCCTGGCGTCCGGGAACTCCTCGCGGAAGCGGTCGATGCGCACCTTCGCGATCTCGTCACCCGACTGGTAACCGAAGCCGAAGGCGAACAACGGACCACTGACCTCGACGGCGCTCTCGCTGCCGCCGCTGGCGCCCCCCGAGGCCTGCGGGGCCGCTTCTTCCTCACCGCCACCACATGCTGCCAGCAGCAGCGCGGCGGTCAGAAGGGCTACGAGCAGCTTGTGTCGAGGTGACATCGCATCTCCTGGCTCGACTCGAGCGGCCCTGCAGGGCCGCCATGGTGTTGTCCTACCGCTTCGCTACTTCAGGATTCTTGTCAGCATCACTGCTGTGTCAACCCATGGCTCGCCTGGCTCGACGCTGGGGTCCGAGCCCTGCTGAGGGGTGGCGGGGGCGGGACCAGGGGCAAGCCAGTCGCTTCTGGTCGCAACATAACGGATCACCGCCAGCCGCGTGTGCCACCCAGCAGCGCGTACCCTGCCAGGGCCACGGCTCGCCGACCCCGAGGCCACATGACCGCCGCAGCCACTCCAGACCGCTCGCAGCAGACGTTGCACCTGATCGGCCACTCCCATATCGACCCGGTGTGGTTGTGGCAGTGGCCGGAGGGGTTCGCCGAGGTCAAGGCGACGTTCAGGTCGGCACTGGACCGGCTCGCCGAGTTCGACGACTTCGTCTACACCGCGTCCTCGGCGGCCTTCTACGACTGGATCGAGCGCACCGACGCCGCGATGTTCGCCGAGATCAAGCAGCGTGTCACCGAGGGCCGCTGGCAGGTGGTCGGTGGCTGGTGGGTCGAGCCCGACTGCAACGTTCCCTGCGGCGAGTCGTTCGCCAGGCAGGCGCTCATCGGCCAGCGCTACTTCGCCGAGAAGTTGGGCGTCACCGCCTCAGTTGGCTTCAACCCCGACAGCTTCGGGCACTCCGGCATGCTGCCCCAGATCCTGGCGAAGAGCGGCTTGTCCGCCTACGTCTTCATGCGCCCTGGCCCGCATGAGCAGGGACTGCCCGGCCGGGTGTTCTGGTGGGAGTCCGACGACGGGTCGCGCGTGCTCGCGTTCCGCATCGCCTACGAGTACGGATCGTGGGGGAAGGCCGTGGACACCCATGTCCGGCGCTGCGCCGACGAGATGAAGTCACCGGTGGACCACCTCATGTGCTTCTACGGCGTCGGCGACCACGGCGGCGGCCCGACCGTGGAGAACCTGACGAGCATCCGCCGGCTGCGGGAGGACCCCGACCTGCCGGAGCTGGTCTTCTCTCACCCGGAACGCTTCTTCGCCGCCGTGCGCGAAGCTGCTGTCGACTTGCCGGTCGTGCACAGCGAGCTCCAGCACCACGCCAGCGGCTGCTACGCCACCCACTCGGGCATCAAGCGCTGGAACCGGCGCGCCGAGAACCTGCTGCTGGACGCCGAGCGCCTGTGCGCCGTCGCCAACCGGGTCACCGGCCACCGCACCACAGAGGACTTCACCAGGGCCTGGAAGAACGTCCTGTTCAACCAGTTCCACGATCTGCTGCCCGGTACCTCGATCGAGCCTGCCTACACCGACGCGCGCGACGAGCTGGGTGAGGCGACGGCCGTGGCCGCCCGTGCGGCGCAGGCGGCGTTGCAGTCGCTGACCTGGCGCATCGACATCGCCCGGGAGGACGGCTCGACGCCCATCGTGGTGTGGAACCCCCACGCGTGGCCCAGCCGGCAGTGCGTCGAACTGGAGCTCGCCCGGCTCGGCGACGCCGACGCCCTCGTCGACGACACTGGCGGCGAGGCGGCGGTGCAGGCGGTGCAGTCCTTGGCCACGGTCGGCGGCTCCCGGCGCCGGGCCGCCTTTGTGGCCGACCTTCCGCCGCTGGGCTACCGGCTGTACCGGATCCGCCCGGGTGTACCGCGTTCCGACGTTGCCCCGGTGGCGGGGACCGGCACCACGCTGGAGAGCGAGCGGCTGCGCCTGCGCTTCGATCCCGACAGCGGCTACCTGGAGAGCCTGTTCGACAAGCAGGCCGAGGTCGAGGTGCTGCGGGGCCCAGCGGCCCGCCCCGAGGTGCTGGACGACCCGAGCGACACCTGGAGCCACGGGGTGCTGCGCTTCGACAAGTTGATCGGCGCCTTCCGTGCGACCTCGCTCCGGCTTGTCGAGCAGGGACCGGTCAAGTCCGTGCTGCGGGTCGACAGCGCCTACGGCGCTTCCCGGATGGTGCAGGACTTCATCGTCTACCGTGACCTGCACTACGTCGACGTCCGCGTGCTGGTCGACTGGCGTGAGCAGCGCAAGGCGCTCAAGCTGCGCTTTCCGACGAACCTGCACTCCCCCAAGGCCACCTACGAGATCCCCTTCGGCCATGTCGAGCGTCCGGCTGACGGTGAGGAGGAGCCGGGCCAGCGTTGGGTGGACCTGACCGGCGTCAGCCGGGACAACGGCGAGGTCTACGGCTTGAGCGTGGCCAACGACGGCAAGCACAGCTTCGACTTGCGCGGCGACGAGCTCAGCCTGACGGTGCTGCGCAGCCCGATCTACGCCCACCATGACCCGCACCAACCCGACCCTGCCGGGTTGTACGGCTACCAGGACCAAGGCACCCAGGTCTTTTGCTACCGGCTCATTCCGCACGTCGCTGGCTGGGAGCGCGCCGGCACGGTGCGCCTGGCCGCCGAGCTGAATCAACCCCCGATCGCTGTGCTCGAGTCCGCACACGACGGCCCGTTGCCGGCCAGCGAGTCCTACCTGCGCATCGACGCGCCCAACATCGTGATGAGCGCCCTGAAGCCGGCCGAGGACGGCGGCGCGGTGATCCTGCGCTGCTACGAGACAGACCGGGTGGCCACCAGCGCACGCATCCGCTTGCCTGCGTGGAACCGCGAGATCGAGGCGGACTTCGGTCCCTGTGAGATCAAGACCTTCCGCATCCCCGACCTCGACAGCGAACCGGTGACCGAGACGAACCTGCTGGAAGAGCCGGTGCCAGGGTGAGAACGCGCATCCCGCTCGACGGCGACCGCTGGCGCTGCAAGGGCTACCTGGGCCAGGAGTGGCGTATGCGTCGCGCGTATGCCCCCGACACCCGCGACGTGCACGGGTGGCACCCGGCAACGGTGCCCGGCAGCGTGGTGGCCGATCTGGTCGCCGCCGGCGAGGTGGCCGACCCGAGAGTTGACCGCAACAGCCGGCACTGCGAATGGGTCGCCGACCGCACCTGGGTGTACCGCCGGCACGTTGCCCTGACCGAGCCGCTGGACGGACGCCGGGTCGTGCTGCACTTCGAGGGCATCGACCACGCCGCCGAGGTGTTCTACAACGGCGAGCCCGTCGGCGCGCACGAAGGCATGTTCACCCCTGCCGAGTTCGACGTCACCGCCGCGTTGACCTCGGATGACAACGTTGTCAGTGTGGTGCTGGCGCCGGCGCCGGCCAACCAACCGCAGGTCGGTGACAGCGCCCTGGTCGCCACCACCAAGAGCCGCATGACCTACGGCTGGGACTTCTGTCCCCGCCTGGTCCACCTGGGAGTGTGGGACAGCGCCTGGCTCGACGTCGTCGACGGGGTCCGGATCACCGACGTGCACGCCAGACCCCGCCTCGGGGCCGGTCTGGCACGCGCCGAGGTGGCCTGGGAGGCGACGGTGCAGGTGGAAGGCCCGGGCGGGCTGACCGTGGAGGCCGCGGTGGTGCTCGACGGCGAGGTCGTGGCCCGCCAAGCGCGCACCACCGTGCCCGCCGAGGCCGCACTGTCGCTGGGCGGGTCGCTGACCGTCGAGCGACCGGCGTTGTGGTGGCCCAACGGCGCCGGCGACCAGCCGCTGTACGAGCTGCGGGTGCACGCCCGGCTCGAAGCCGGCGGCGAGGACACCCGCGAGGCGCGCTTCGGCATCCGCCGGATCGAGCTGGTGGCCAACCAGTCCGCCCCACCGGGAGCGCGCCCGTACACCTTTGTGGTCAACGGCGTGAGAATCTACACGCAGGGCTGGAACTGGGTGCCGCTGGACCTCCACCACGGCGTGGACGACCCCGAGCGGCTGGCCCACCTTGTGCAGCTTGCCGCCCGTGCGCACGTCAACCTGCTGCGGGTATGGGGCGGCGGGCTCATCGAGAAGGAGTCGTTCTACGACCTGTGCGACTCGCACGGGATCATGGTCTGGCAGGAGTTCCCCCTGTCCAGCTCCGGTATGGCCAGCCGGCCGTCGTCCGACCCTGGCTACGTGGGCCGCGTGGCCGCCGCCGCCGAGCGGATCGTCGTCCGACGGCGCAACCACCCGAGCCTGGCGCTGTGGTGCGCGGGGAACGAGCTGAACGACGCCGCCGGCCTGCCCCTGGACGACAGCGAGCCGGTCGTCGCCGCGCTGCGGGAGGTGGTGGGTCGGCTCGACCCGGACCGGGCGTGGTTGCCGACGTCGCCGACGGGACCGCATGCCATCTGCTCGCTGGAGGCGATCGAGCGCGACCCGCACGGCCAACACGACGTCCACGGGCCGTGGGAACACCAGGGGCTGGACGGTCAACGGACCCTGTTCAATCAAGCCACGTCACTGCTGCACAGCGAGTTCGGTGTCGAGGGCCTGACGAACCTGTCCACCCTGGCGGCGTTCCTGTCGCCGCGGCACCGCTGGCCGGCGAACCGGTCCAACCCGTACTGGGTCCACCGCGGCGACTGGTGGATCAACACCCCGCTGGTCGAGCGTGCCTTCGGCGGCAGTATCGACGACCTGCAGACGCTGGTGGCCGCCAGCCAGCTGCTGCAGGCGGAGGGCCTGCGCTACGCCGTGGAGGCCAACCGGCGCCGGCAGTGGCGCAACAGCGGATCGCTTCCCTGGCAGTTCAACGAGCCGTTCCCCAACGGCTTCTGCACCAGCGCCGTCGACTACCGCGGGCGGCCCAAGGCCGCCTACCACGAGGTCGCGGCCGCCTACCGGCCGCTGCACGCGAGCGCACGCTTCGCCACGCTGGCCTGGCAGGGCCGCGGCGACTTCGCCGCCCAGCTGTGGGTCCACAGCAGCCGCGAGCGCCTTGACGGCGCACAGTTGCAGGCGGCGCTGGTCGACGCCCGCGGTCGGCGCCACCGGCGCCAGTCGTGGGGCCTTGACCTGCTCGGCGGGCAGTCGCGGTCCGTAGCCGACGTCCACTGGCCAGTGCCGGCGCCGGGTTCGGAGCTGTTCTGGTTGGACCTGCGGCTGCTAGACGCCGACGGCGCCGAGCGATCCTCGACGCGCTACCTGTTCAGCCGCACGGCCGACCTGGCGCCGCTGCGGCGGCTGCCGCCGACGGACCTGGCGGTCTCGGCCGCCCCCGGCGCGGTCCCGGGCGCTCCAGTCGCGCTGCGGGTGCGCAACACCGGCGCCGTGACCGCCGTGAAGGTGACGCTGGCTGACGCTCGCGCGGCCACCGCTGCCGGCTACGCCTGGTTCGGCGACAGTCACTTCGACCTGCTGCCGGGCGAGCAACGACGCGTGGAGGTCGGTTGGCGGGGGGTGCCCGCGTCGCAGCGCCGGGTGACGGTCCGGGCCTGGAACGTTCCGGAGGTCGTCGTTGCTTCGCCTTGACCGGTCCCCGCCGCGGCCCCGACTGCTGGTCGGCGGTCCCGCCCCGGTCGCCGTGACCCAGGTGACCGCGCTCGTGGCCCCGGCGGGTCAGGTCACGCCGCTGCCCGTGGACACAGCCGATCCGTGCGACGACGGGGTCACCCTGCACGGTGCCGTTGGTGGAATGCGCGCCCGGTCGCGCTGGCGGGTCGAAGACGATGTGGTCGCCGTCGAGCTCGACCTACGCTACGACGGCGAGGATGACCTGGAGGCCGGGGTCCGCTTCGCGCTCGACCTGCCCGGGCGCGCCACGGAGCCCAACTGGATGGTCCCCGGGTGCTTCTACCGCCACAACCGCTTCGCCGAGTGCCTGCGCCGCTACCCCAGGGCCGTGGCGGCCGGCGACGAGGCAGGCCCGCTGGAGTCGACGTGGTGGTCGTTTCGTTCTGACCGGACCGCCGTGCCAGCCGTGTTCGGGTGGACCGAGGCGGCCTGCGTCGGCCTCGCCACCGAGCCGCTGACGGACCTGGGCCTCAGCGGGGTTGGCTTCGGCCTCGACGGCCACGTCGCGCGGCTGTGGCTGGACTGGCCGTATCGCGAGGAGCCTGTGGTCTACGACGGCTCCCCGGTGCCGGCGCCCTCGGACGTGCGCTGGCACCGCTGGCACCCCGGCGAGCGACGTCGTCTGGACTTTCGGATCGCTGTCACCGGGCCGCAGCCGCATGCCTACGACCCGTTCGTGCGCCACCTGTACGACCGCCATCGCCGCGATCACCGTCTCGCGCCGTGGATGTCGCCGGCGCAGGCGGCGGCCCTTACCGCGTACGGGCTGCACCGCTGGCACTGGCGACCCGAGCACGACGCGCTGTACGAGACCGCCGCCTTCGACCGTGCCAACCCCGAGCTCGACCGGGCCCACATGCACGTCGGGTGGGTGAGCGGCACCCCGTGGGCGCACGCGCTGCTGGCCTACGGCCGCAAGACCGGGAACGCCCCGTACGTCGAGGCCGCCTCCCGGGTTCTTGACAAGATCGCCGGAGCCCGGACTCCCGCGGGCACATTCTGGGGCATGTGGACCCTGGAGCGGGGATGGCGCGGCGGCTGGAACCCCGACGCGAGCTGGCTGCACGCGCGCACCCTTGCCGAAGCGACGCTGTTCCTGATCCGCGCCGCGCGGCTGGAGGACCGCCACGGCCAGCCTCGGCCGCGCTGGCAGCAGGCCGCGGGCGACAACCTCGGCTTCGCGGCGGACTCCCAGGACGCCTCCGGCAACCTGGGTTCCTACTACCACCAGGACACCGGAGCCGTCGTCGAGCGCGGCTCCGCCGCCGGGATGCTGTGGATCGCCGCGCTGGCGGAGGGCGCCGGACTGCTCGGCGACCCGGATCTCCTGGCGGTGGCACGACGGGCCGGGGATCACTACGCCGGCTTCGTCGAGGACGCCTTCATCTACGGAGCGCCTGAGGACGTGCATCTGGCGCCAACCTCCGAAGACGCCTACAACGCCTTGATCGCCTACGTCGCCCTGTACGAAGCGGACGGCGACGGCCGCTGGCTGCGGCTGGCACGGCAGGCGGCCGACTGGATGATGACCTTTCGCTGGACCTACAACATCGCCTTCGACGAGCACACCGTGCTGGGCCACTACGACTTCCGCAGCCGCGGCGCCGACCAGGCCTCACCGTCCAACCAGCACCTGCACGCCTACGGGCTGGTGTGCCTGGCGGAGCTGGTTCGCCTGTGGCGGCACACCGGCGACGACCACTACCTGCAACGCGCCCGCGACAACCTGAGCTGCTTCCTGCAGTTCGTCGCTCGCCAGGACGGCGACTTCAACGCGCGCAAGGGCATGGTCAGCGAGCGGTACTACCAGACGAACTGCTTCCAACCGAAGGGCTCGCTGCTCACCCTGTCGCACGCCTGGTGCGTCGGGGTCACGCTGCACGGCTGCCTGGTCGCGATGGACGACCCGGAGGCCTTCCCGCCCCGCCAAGGACACACCCCATGACGGTGCGCATCGACGCTCGCGACAACGGCCTGCACGTGCGCACGCCGTTCTACGGGCTGTGGCTACCTGCCGGCAAGCCCTACGCCCTCCTGGCCGACCCTCGCGGCGCGCCCTGGGCAGAGCTGTTCCTGGCGCCGAGCCTGCACACCCGCGGCGGGCTGGATGACACGACTCGGCTGCACCCGGCGCGCGCGATCGCGACCGCAGACGGGCAACGCGTCACGATCGACGCCGAGAGCACGGCGTGGGCGTCGAAGCGGATCACCCTCGACTGCGACCCTGCGCGGCTGCTGCTGTCCGTGGCGGTGGAAGGACGCGGCCAGCTGACCGACGTCCACCTGCTCGGCGGCTACTACTGCGGGGACCCGCACCAGGGCAGTGGGTTCTTCCAGAGCGGAGCGGACTTTCGCAGCGTGTTCAACCCGGAGCCGTGGGGCTCCGAGCGCCGGGTGCGCCCGGCGGACGAGTCCACGGTCCTCGACGTTCTGGGCGGTCCTGTCCCCGGCAAGGAGCATTGGTTCTTCACGCCCCCGCCGTTCTGCCTGGCCGTCAGTCGCGGTGCTCCGCCGGACTCCCCCGACGAGTTGCCGTCCGGACCGTGGCTGACCATGGGACTCGCCGCGAGCGCCGGCGACCAGCACTTCACGGCGCTGCACTACGACGCGGTGGAAGCCGCCTTCTCGCTGCGGCTGGCGTACGAGGGACAGACCACGGTCACCGGTAGCTTCTCGGCCCCGTCCCTGGTCTTCGGGTTCGACGCGCCGGACCCGTACACCGGCATCGGCGCGTACGTCGAGGCCCTGGGTGACCTCGGCCTTCTTGAACCCGTGCCCCGCCCAGCTCGGCCCGGCTGGTGGTCCGGCCCGATCTTCTGCGGCTGGGGATCGCAGTGCATCCTTGCCGCAACCAACGGCGGGCGTCCTCGCGACTATGCCACCCAGTCGCGCTACGACGAGTTCCTGTCCGCCTTGTCCTCGCGGGATCTGGCTCCTGACACGATCGTGCTCGACGACAAGTGGCAGCACCAGTACGCCACCTGCGTCGCCGACGCCGTCAAGTGGCCGGACCTGCGGGGGTGGATCGACTCGCGGCACCTGGAGGGCCGCCGGGTGCTGTTGTGGTGGAAGGCCTGGGATCGTGAGGGTCTGCCCGACGACCAGTGCGTACGCAACGCCGCCGGACGGCCCGTCGCCGCCGACCCGTCCAACCCCGCCTACGAAGCAGTGTTGCGCGCGAGTGTCCGGCGCATGCTCGGTCCGGACGGCTACGACGCTGACGGGTTCAAGGTCGACTTCTCCGCGCGGACCCCGAGCGGGCCTGGCATGCGTCGGTACGGGGACTCCTGGGGGGTCGAGCTGCTGCACCGCCTGCTGGCGATCCTGTACGACGAGGCCAAGCGCACCAAGCACGACGCGTTGGTGATGACCCACACGCCCAACCCGCACTTCGCCGACGTGACGGACATGATCCGCCTCAACGACGTCAACCTGCGCGCACCGGTGGTGCCGCAGATGACCCATCGCGCCCGCGTGGCCGCCGCCGCCTGCCCGCAACTGTTGGTCGACACCGACAACTGGCCCATGGCCGACCCGGAGTCCTTTCGCGAGTACGTGGGCGCCCAGCCTCGGCTGGGCGTGCCCTCGCTGTACTACGCCACCCACGTCGACCGCTTCCCACCCTGGACCAAGGAACGCACGCACGTTGGCTGGGAGCACTACCTGCAGCTGATGGC
>Ga0136610_1000080_pt1 | contig 19787 bp, 13 predicted proteins | sample AntDrymUQ1342206_2_FD_104804 | JGI IMG/M metagenome (GOLD analysis project Ga0136610, IMG submission 104804) | Polar desert sand microbial communities from Dry Valleys, Antarctica - metaG UQ134 (22.06) | ecosystem: Environmental > Terrestrial > Soil > Desert | place: Antarctica: Dry Valley...
AAGCAAGGAGACGGCGTCTCCGTTCAGAAAGGGCAGGTAAGCATCTTCGCCGCCCGTCGCGCCGAACGGGTCGGTTGCACGCCACGCCACGGCGCCCAAAGAGTAGAGTGCGGCGAACGTCAAGAGTAGCCAGGACTTCGCGGTGGTGAGGCGGCGCCCGGAGAGCCTCGGTGCGGTATCGTCTCCTTCAGAAGGACGCACGAGGTAGGCAAGGAGCGCACCTTCCACGGCGAGGGCACTAGCCAGCGCCGCTCCGTCGAGGAGGAACACCACGGCCAGCGTGAGGAGCACCACGACAACGAACGCCTGCGCCTTTGCGTAGCGCAGCGCGAGGGCGATACTGCTTTCCGCCGAACGGTCTTCCAGGAGTCCTGCAAGAGCGGATGCCTCGAAGGACCCGCCGTATGCCTGCCCGCCTCCGTTGCCCTGCTGCTCCCTGGACCGATCGGCGACGGAGGAAGAGGATGAAAGAAGGGCTCTATTGGCGACGACGGCGTAGGCGGCGAGGTGGACGAGCGCCATGGCCAGAGCGAGGGAGGCGAGGTGGACACCGGAGAGGTTTTCCGATGGCCACGCGCTCCACACGAACAGCAAAGCGAAGAGCGGAGCGACGCTGGTGGCGGCCGTCTCCGTCAGGACTCCGCTACCGCCTACCCCGTTCTCCGATGAGACGCTTGCCCCGGCGTTCGCGAGCAGGTAGCGGCGGCCGCTGGTGATAAAGAGTATCGTCAACCAGGCGACGAGCGCCCCCGTGGACACCGACCACGCGGTGTCGGTGGGCAATACACCCTCTATGGAGGTGGTATAGGTGCGCGCGCCGAGGTCGGACACGGCGAGAATCGCCCAAATGCCGAGGATGGCGGTGCCGTATACCGAACGCCACCCTCTGAAGACGTAGACCATCAAATAGCCACCGAGCAGCAGCAGGGAGTAGCCGACCAGGGCTGGTACGTTGGAGTCGGGGGAGAGCAGCATGAACGGCGTCGCGTAGCCGCCGACGACGCCTAGCAGCGCGAGCCACTCCGCGCTCAGACGCACCGCCGCCGCGAACGCGAACGCGGTGGCGAGCACGCAGAAGGCAAACGCCGCCTCGTAGGGCACGAGTTGCCACACGCTCCACGCACCGAAGGCGGAAAGGTAGAACGCCACGACACCGCCGCCAACGAGCAGTTGCGAGTACGCGGGACGGGAGGTTCTGGCACGCAGCCCGAAGGCAGAGAGCGCGACGCCAATGACAACACCGCCCGTCACACGCACGGCCGGCGTGAGCCATCCTTGCTCGACGCCCATCCGCAAGAGGAAGGACACCCCCACGAGAAGCAGGACGACGCCAGCCCTCGCCACCCACCACGTCGCGGGCGGCAGCCCGTCGGGGAACAGCCCGAAGAGCGGTCCCCTTTCTGGGACGTCTCCGCCACTGCACCGCACGGGATTGCGGGTGGCTTCGGCGAAGGGGGAGGAGACGATCTCCCTTCGCGCAGGGCGCTCTGCAGTGGGAGTCGCCGCCTCGCCGGGTGTTTCCGTGGGAGTTTCGACACGCCCCCCGTAGTGCGTCTCTGCAATAGCCTGCACTCGCGCCTGCGCTCGTACCTGCTCTCGCAGTTCTTCCACATCCTTCTCCAACCGCAGCACGCGCTCCTCGAGCGGCGTCGCCCCTGTACCCCCGCCGTGTCCTGCACCCCCGCGTCCCGCGACCATCTCGCCTCCATCCACCCGTTGACTTACAACGTAAGCCCACTGTAACACATGCAGGGGAGCTCCGCCATAGGGAACCTGTGATTTTCTCAGAACGAGGGGTAGGGGAAACTCTACGTTTTGCGGTCAGGCATCTGGGACGATCCTGCGAGCCCTTACTTCTACTCTTCGGCCAGGGCGGCGACGAGTTCGCGGCAGAAGTCGGGGATGTCGGGGACCACGCGGCCCCAGACCAGGTTGCCCTCGCGGAATGCCGCCTTGTCCACCCAGGTCGCGCCGGCGTTCTCGAGGTCGTCTTTGATGCCTAGCGATCCCGTCGCGCTTACCCCATCGACTATGCCGGCAGAGATCGCAACGAGCCCGCCGTGGCAGATGATGCCGACGGTCTTGTTCCTGTCGTGAACGGTCCTGACGAGGTCCGTTATTCCAGGATAACGTCTCAACTTGTCAGGGGCCCAGCCACCTGGCACCACGACGCCGTCCAACTCCGAGGCGTCCACCCTGTCGGCGGTCGTGTCGGCCTGCGCCCCAAGGGCGTTCTTGCCGTTGACCGGCTCGGTGTCGGGTCCGACGGAGACGACCTCGGCCCCCTCCTCCTGCAGACGCATCACCGTGACCCAGTACTCCAGATCCTCGAAACCCTCGGCCACGAGAACCGCGACTTTCTTCCCTTCCAACCTCACAGCGACTCCTCTCGTACATCCTTCACTCGCCAGTCATCGACCCTAGAAGCCCGTCCACCTCGCGCCTTGCCTCTTCTCCGCCGAGCTCGAGAGCACGGGCCAACGCGGGCACGGCGTCGGCACCACGCCCGGACCGGAGCAGTCTCTGAGCGGCATCGAGGTGCTCTCTGAAGCCGTTCTCCACGGCTGGTACATTCTCCGGCGGCTCTTCACCGCGGATCAGGGCGAGTAGCTCGTCCCCGTAGCGGGCCGCGCGGCGCAGGCCCACTCCCTTTATGGCGCCAAGTTCATGGGTGGTGGTGGGCTTGCGGGCGGAGATCTCCTCCAGGTGCGAGTTGTGTAGCACGACGTAGGCAGGCACCCGCTGCTTCTTTGCCTGCTCACCCCTCCAGCTCCTCAGCCGCTCGAAGAGATCCGCGTCCACGTCTGGAAGATCCTCATCCGCAGATGACAGCCCGGCGAACGCGGACACGAGGGGCGTCCCACGGGGCACGCCCGTCCGTGACGATGCGGCCCTGCCAAGCTCTTCCGTCTCGCCGAGGCAGACGTCGCAGCCGGCGCAGGGCGCGACTTCTTCCATGTCGCCGAAGTGCCTGAGGAGGAGTTCGCGGCGGCAGGTTCTCAGGTTGGCGAAGGACTCTACGTCCCGGATCTGGGCGTAGGCCGTGTTGGCCCGGCTCTTGAGCCTGCGGGCGATGTTCCTGCGGCTGTCGTCGTCAAGCGAGAGCGTCTTGAGCCTCACGTCCACCAGGGAGCCGCGGGGGATGACCTCAGCCACACCATCGACCATCATCCTGTAGATGGCGCCCTGGACTACCGCAGGGCGCAACCCCGCCTTGCGCGCCAGCGCGGGCAGCCCGACGGAGCCCGAGCCCGGCAGCGCGGCGTGCACAGCGGCCACCTCCTCGCGCAGGTCCTTCGGCTCCTCCTCGATGCGGCGCACCTCGACCTCGGCCCAGAGATCGTAGCCGCGGGAGATTAGGCCGGACTCCTCGAGGCTGCCCATGACGATGCCTGCCGACTCGGGGTCGACGCCTCCAAGCGCCGAGAGCGAACCCGGCGGCACGTTGACTCTCCCCCCGCTCTCCACACCGGAGAGCGCCGAGAAGAATGAAGAAACCTCGCGCTCTCCCGCCGTGCCGAGCGTAACCAGCCGCTTGCGCCGGCCGAGGTCGGCACCACGATAAAGCACGACGCACTCGGATCCCTCCCCGTCCCTGCCAGCGCGCCCCGACTCCTGGATGTAGGCGGGGAGGCTCCCTGGGACACTCGAATGGACTACGAACCGGACGTTCGGCTTGTCCACCCCCATCCCGAAAGCGATGGTCGCGACGACCACGCCGAGCTCGTCGGTCATGAACCGCTCCTGAACGTTGGCCCTGTCAGCCGAGCCCATCCCTGCGTGGTACGCGGCGGCGTCGACCCCGGAGCGGCGAAGGCCGGCGGCGAGCTCCTCGCACTCCTTGCGCGTCGTGGCGTAGACGATGCCCGGCGGCGGAGAGCTGCGGATGACGTCGAGTATGCGGGATAGCTTGTGCTTCTTCTCCTTCGCGGGGATGACCCTGTAGGTCAGATTCGGGCGATTGAAGCTCGTCACGACCACCTCGGGCGAGCGCATCTTCAGTGAGTGCAGGATGTCTTGCCTGACACGCGGAGTCGCTGTAGCCGTCAGGGCGAGAACGGGAGGGTTACCGAGGTCCCTCACGGCGCGCGGCAAGAAGAGGTAGTCGGGGCGGAAGTTGTGGCCCCACTCCGAGATACAGTGGGCCTCGTCCACGACGAAGAGGCCGACACCGGCGCGCCTGAGCGCCAGGACGAAATCGAGGGACCTGAGCCGCTCGGGGGCGACGTAGAGCATCTTGACCTCCCCCGTGCGCACCCTCCGCTCGACCTCCCAGCGCTCCTCGGCCGAGAGCCCCGAGTGGAGCGTGGCCGCGCCTGAGACAGAGCTTTGAAGCAGGGAATCGACCTGATCCTTCATCAGTGAGATCAGGGGCGAGACGATCACGGTCAGGCTCTCCTGCATCAGCGCAGGCACCTGGTAACAGAGGCTCTTACCACCCCCCGTCGGCATCACGGCGAGCGTGTCCCTGCCTTCGAGGACGGCACTTATGACCTCCTCCTGGCCGGGCCTGAACGAATCGAAGCCGAAGATCTCCTTTAGAACGTTGAGAGGCACGAGGATAAATATAAGGCCTGATCCCTACTTGCACAAAGGGGAGATACTAGGGTTCTACCCGCTTGCTTCTGTCGGGGGCGAACCTTGGGATGGGTTTGAGGCCCTGGGTCTGGCCGCTGGGCCGGTCGCCGCGGTCCGGGGGCTCCTCTTGAGGCTGGCTCTCTTCGACGGCGTCGAGGAGGTAGTCGAGGGCGCGTCTTATCTCCAGGCACGCCCTGCTGTAGGCGAACCTGAACCCGAGGGCCGGCGCCGCGAGCCCTGGCAGGACACCGAGAAAGAAGAGCGGGCTCTGCATCCCGGCGAGGACGAACAACGCGGCCAGCGTAGCCCCGAGTATGCCGGCTAGAGAGAGGTATTCTCCACGCTGGTTGGAGAGGTCGGCCGTCAGGTTGGCCTCGCACCTCTCTTCGCCGAAGCCCTCGACGCGCAATTCGACCAACCTGGCCTTGAGCAGAGTCCTGTTCCCCGAGAAGTCCAACGTCCTTCGAACGACCCCGAGCTCGTCGCCGGGGTCCCACAGAGAGCCGACCTCCGTCTTGCGCCTGAGCTTCAGACCCTGTTCGACGCGCAACAGGCCTTCGAGAAATTCCTTTGTACCCTCGGCGGGATGCTCTACCTCCCTAACGGCCCGCAGCCTGGCAGGACCGTAGAACCTGCAGGCGAAGGAGCGCGGTTCGGCCGTCTTCTCCGAGGCCATATCCCACATTGCCCTGCGTACGTCTTGCTCGGGGATACCGGCCGCGGCGGCCACCTGTACGAGGACTTTGGGAGAGACAGAAGGGGAGTCGTAGGAGCCACGCGTCCACCGGCGAGAGTTGAGTTCCGAGGCACGGCGCAGGATCATCTCGACCTCGTCCGGCCTCAGGCGTTTGTCATTGCTGCCCTCCATCTGGGGCGTGATTCTACAGCTTTTAGAGCCTCTGATCTCGCTTCGAGGTGATAGACAGTATGCGCGGCGTGTCCTTCAAATAGGACCAGCCCGAGAGCACGGTAAGCACCACGGCGACGAGCATCACCCACCACCCGATCTGGGAGACGACCCCCTGCCAGCCGTCAGCACCTGGCCTGCCTAGAAGGAGTATGAAAACGGCGAGGCTCTGGGCGTTCATCTTGGCCTTGCCCCACCTGTTAGCGGCGATAACCTCCCCGGCCTCCAGGGCGACCATCCTTAGCCCCGTCACGGCGAACTCCCGGATAACCATGATAGCGGCCATCCAGGCGGCCATCGAGCCCTCCCCAACGAGCGCGAAGAACAGCGAGACGATCAGGGCCTTGTCCGCTATGGAGTCCATCAGCTTGCCGAAACCCGTAACCTCGTTGTTGCGGCGGGCGATGATCCCGTCGAAGTAGTCGGTCAGGATCGCAGCTGTGTACAGAACGAGGGCGACAGGACGCGCCCACTCGAAAGGCAGGTACAGCGCGCCCATCACGGGCACGACGGCGACGAGCCGGATCAGGGTTAGCTGGTTGGCGAGGCTCAAGCGTCCGATCTCTGATCACCTGCCATGCTGTCTCACCGCGTCCTATCCTCTTTCAGTCAAGATCAAACTAGCACTTTTGCTCCCGCGCCTCAAGGCTCCTCTATTCGTCGGAGGTGCTCCGAATCTGGGTTACGGCGGGCCGCAGGAAGATGCCCAGGATCCAGTCCGCAGCGATCCGGACCTTGCTCTGGGGACTATTTAGCCGGACCAGGTAGGCCATTCGCCAGAAAACGGCCGCGAGCGCCCCCGTGAACCTTACGCCCATCACCTCGTTGACGGCGAAGTCGCTCCCGAGCTCGACGAGCTGCCCGAGAGGCTTGTACTCGAACTCTCCGAGATCCCCATTACCGTCGATGGTCTTGAGCACGTTGCGGGCGGCCAGGTGGCCCTGCTGGATCGCAGCCTGGGCGGTCGGTGGCACTATGCCCCCATCTTCCCGGTGCACGTCCTGCACGGCGGCACAATCACCTATGGCCCAGATGTCACTGTGATCCTCAACCCTGAGGGTGAGGTCTACCTTTATGCCTGTCCGCTGGTCGTATGGCAACCCGAGGTCGTGGACCGTCTGGTTCGGGCGATTGCCGGCGGTCCAGATCACGTTCTCCGTGTCTATTTGCTTGCCGCCCTTCAGCTTGACGCAATCGCCAGTGATCTCCTCGGCCATCGCGCCGGTGAGCACTTCGATGCGCTCGTTGAGGAGCCTGGTACGGGCGGCGCGGCGCAGGGCGGGGTCGAGCTCGGGAAGAATGTTGGGCAGGGCCTCTAAAAGGTAGACCCTGACGCGGTAGGGATCTATATTCGGGTAGTCGGGTGCGAGATGCTCGTGGACAAGGTTGTGGATCTCGGACGCCACCTCGACCCCTGTGGCACCCCCACCGATGACCACAAAGGTCAGCTTGGACTCGGGCACTTCGTCCCGGATCAGGGAGACCTCCTCGAAACGCTCGATAACGCGGTTGCGAACGCGTTCGGCGTCTTCTACACCTCTCATGGTCAAGCTGTGTTCCTCGACACCGGGGATGCCGAAAAAGTTCGGCTGTCCGCCCAAAGAGATTACGAGCTGATCATAAGGGAACTCGAGACCGCCTGCGGCCTGGACGACCTTGCGGTCCGGGTCTACACCCGTGACCCTGGCCCGCCTGAAACTTGCGCCGGCGAGGATGAGGGCGCGCCTCAAGGGTTGTGCGACGTTGCGTGCGTCGATGTCGCTGCTGACGATCCCTGGCACCATCGGCCAGAAGGTGAAGAAGTTGTCGCGCGCTATGAGAAGGACCCCGACGTCATCGCGGCCCTTTGTCAGCCTGCACACGTCGGTAGCCGCCGTGTACCCTCCGAACCCCCCGCCGACGATCAAGACCTTCTTCTCGAACTCGCCGTAGGGGGGCCTCTCCCAGGGGGCGTAGCGGGGCGTAGGGTTGAGCGCCCGCCTCAGGGCCCCGAGCCCCAATACCAGCCCGCCGAGTACCAGCCCGCCCTTGACCAATCGGTTCATACAAGCCTCCCGCACAGACTAGTTACGGCCGGCCACGGCTTCCGAGCCCGCGACCCTACGATCCGCAGACCCATCTTACCGAAAGTTGGGACTTAACTAAACAGCAGCCTCGGGACGTCGACTACGAGAGTGCCACCCTGACGGTCCTGCTCCTGGGCCCGTCGAACTCCGCCAGGAAAACACCTTGCCAACGACCGAGGTCGAGCTCTCCGCCACTTACCAACAGAGTCTGCGACTGTCCGAAAAGACTCGTCAGGAAGTGGGAATCGCTGTTGCCCTCGGCGTGCTCGAATCGCACGTCCAGGGCTTCGAGGAATGCCCTGCAGGCGGAGGCCAGGTCCCTTGGCACGTCTCTATCGTAATCCTCGTTGACCGTCACGGCCGCCGTCGTGTGCGTCGATGAGATGACGCATATACCCTCGTCAACGCCTGCATCCCTCGCGGACCGCCTCACCTCGTCCGTGATGGAGACCAGCTCGTAACGCTGGCTCGTCTCGACCGCTATGTCAATGATCTTCATCCTTCTCCTTCCAGAGCCCTCGGCAGAGCAGCCACGCTGTCGAGCACGAGATCCGCCTCCCCCACATCCCCGCCGGATCGCCATTTTCCTGTTCTTACCTGTATGCCAGAGAGCCCGGCCCTCTTCGCGCCTGCGACATCGGCCTCGGCGTCGTCGCCGACCATCGCTACTTCGTGGGGCTCGAGCCCCATATTTTCCAAAGCTATCCGGAAGAAGCTCTCCTCCGGCTTGCCGACGACGACAGAACTCTTCCCACTCGCATACTCGAGGGCAGCGACGAAAGGCCCCGCGTCCAGCGAGAGTCCGCCCTTGTTCTGCCAGTAGCGGTTCTTCTGCAGCGCCACGAGCTCTGCACCTTGCATAAGGCATCGAAACGCGGCGTCGAGACGCGCGTAGGTAAAGCCTTCTCCCAGGTCTCCGACCAGCACGACGTCGGGGGAATCTTCGGTGAGCCGCGCTTCACCAAGGTCCTCGTGAAGGGACTCGTCCACGAGGGCGAGGCAGCTCTTGCCCCCGATCAGGCGCGAAGCCGCCCACGCCGGTGTAAAGACCTCACCCTCGTAAGCTACGAACCCTAGCGCCCGCATCCTCTCGACCACCGCGCGGCGTGGCATCCTGGTCGTGTTCGTCACATACCGGACCACAAGCCCCGAAGCCTCCAGAGTCTCTATCGCCTCCCTCGCTCCTGCTACGGACTCTCCTCCAACATACAGGGTTCCGTCGAGATCCAACATGACACCCCTTATACCCATCTACGCATCATAGTGCCGCCAAACACTCGGGGCCACAAGACACAGGCAAACCTCCCGCAAAATCGGCCACGAGCGAGCGGCTGAAAGCGAATACGTGAAGCTCGAGTGCTGACTCTCTGATTGCCTGCAAGGAGGTCGAAACTCCTCGCAGGCTTCTCCAGTACGCCTTTTTGGATAGGGTGTTATCCTTACGCCGGCCACGACACGAAGGGGGAGGTCCACTACTGCTCACCGTAGTTTATGGCGTACTCGTGGTCGGAGGGATATGCCTGCTCGCGCTCGCCGGGCTCGAGTTGGTGCAGCGCCTCGTGCCCGCCGGCTCGCGCCAGCAGCACAACGACGTGGCCGGCTTCATCTACGCGGCCTTGGGCGTGATCTACGCCGTGCTGCTGGCCCTCGTGGTCATCGCCGTCTGGGAGGAGTACAGGGCGGCCAATGAAACGGTCGAGCAGGAGGCCAACGCCCTGGCCGAGATCTTCTGGTTGGCCCATCGGCTTCCGGAGCCCGAAGGCCCCCACCTCCAGGAACTCGCCCGATCCTACGCGCATGCGGTCGTCGACGAAGAGTGGCCCCTCATGGCGCAGGGGGAACCGCCGTTGATGATGGAAGGTCAAGGGACTCCTGATGGATGGATCCTTATCGACGAAATCCGTGCAAACCTTCAGGAGATCGAGCCACGCACGCAGGCAGACGAACAGCTCTACGCAGAAGGACTGGACCAGGTCCAGAGACTGGCCGACGCCAGGAGGATGCGTCTGGTCGCGGCCGAGGAAGGAATTCCTGGAGTCCTCTGGGCCGTTCTGATCTTCGGGGAGTAGCGGCGGTAAGCTTCACCTACCTCTTCGGTCTGGAGAACACGTGGGCGCACAGGCTGATGGTGATTACCCTGGCAGCGGTTATCGGGCTGGTACTGTTCACCGTCGGCGCCATGGAACATCCCTTCTCCGGCGGTGCCCGCATCGGCACAGGGGCCTTCGAACTGGTACTAGAGAGATTCGAGACCAGCAAGCTTAGCGACATCTGATGTAGCATTTCAGCATTTCAGCACGCGCCCTGTCGGGCGCTTGTCAGCATTTCAGCTTGTCAGCACTTCAGTTTGTCGTTGCGGATATTGTAGGATCACTTCCGCACGCTAGAATCTGCGTGAGGAATCTCCTACCCCCTTGCTCCCGACATCATGAAATTTCGTCATTCCCGCGCAAGCGTGGATCCACGGCGGGAGGAGATTCGCATCTCTAACCAGTGGCGACCTGCGGGATCATATCCACGACCTCCAAACGCTACCGATAAACCACCCCGAAACTCTTGACAACCGAACATACGGCGCTCTATACTTACGTTGTAAATTTACAACGTAAGGAGGAAAAGTGAAAGCTGTCCGGGGTGAGACGGCGTTGCGGGTTACGGGCGAGGCGGGCACGCTGGGATCGTCTGTGGTCGACGGGCTGTCGGCGCGTGGGGAGAGGCCGGCTCTGGTTGCGTTCGGCGAGGAGGGCGTCGAGATCTGGTCGTACGGCGAGCTTGCCGACCGGGTGTTGCATCTTGCGCGTGGGCTGCGTGGGGTCGGGGTGGACCGTGGCGACCACGTAGCGCTGCTTGCAGTCAATTGTAAGGAGTGGGTGGCGGCTTGCCTGGCTGTGATCTCGGCTGGGGCCGTGATCGTGCCACTGGACGCTCAACTCGGCGACGAGGCACTCGGTCATGTTCTTGTGGACAGCGGCGCCAGGCACGTCTTCACTACGGCTGATCAGGTCGGTCGGCTGGCGAACGTGGATGTGGACCCTGGGCTCAGGGAGATCCTGCTCGACGTCGGGGAGGATGACTGGCGCAGCTGGCGGTGCCTGCTGACGGATGAGAGTGTGGACCTCCCGCCGGTCGAACCCGACGATGTTGCCGCGCTGTTCTACACTTCGGGTACCACGGGCGCGGCGAAAGGCGTGCCCTTGAGCCACGCCAACCTAGTGTTCCAGATCGAAAGCCTGCTTGGCGCGGATCTGGTCTCCGACGAGGATCGTGTTCTCTTGCCGCTGCCGCTTCACCACGTCTACCCCTTCGTGATGGGGATGCTCACGCCGCTGGCAGCAGGTTTGCCCATCGTCTTGCCCCAATCGCTGACCGGTCCGCAGCTGGTACACGCCCTGAGAGAAGGAGAGGCTACCCTGATCGTCGGCGTCCCGCGGCTCTACGGCGCGCTGTATTCAGGGATAGAACAGAGGGTGGGATCCGGCGGGCGCCTCGCGGCCACCATGTTTTCAGGCGCCGTCGGTCTTTGCGTCAAACTGCGTCGCCTGACCGGGTTGGATGCCGGCAAGCTGCTTCTGGGCCCGCTGCGCAGGCGATTCGGTCCGAAGCTAAGGGTGCTCGCCTCAGGCGGCGCTGCGTTGGACCCTGATCTCGCGGCGAAGCTGGAGGGCCTGGGGTGGCGGGTCGCCGTGGGTTACGGCCTTACCGAGACCGCCCCGCTCCTGACACTCAACCCTCCAGACGGGAGAAAGCTAGGCAGTGTCGGACGCCCGGTTCCCGGCGTCGAGATCGGCATCGACCCCTCTGCCGTGCCCGAGGGAGGAGCCCGTACAGGCACGGAAGGTGAGATCCTCGCCCGTGGCCCGAACGTCTTCTCCGGCTACCGCAACCGGCCCGAAGAGACCAGCAAGGTCTTCGATGAAGACGGATGGTTCCGCACGGGAGACCTGGGCTACTTCGATGACGGTTATCTCTACGTCACGGGCAGGGTATCGACCTTGATCGTGACCCCTGGCGGCAAGAACGTCCAGCCCGAGACCGTCGAGGGAGCCTACGTGGAGAGCCCCTCGATCTGTGAGATCGGCGTGCTGCAAAGAGACGGTCGGCTCGTCGCAGTGATCGTGCCCGAGACGGGTGAGAGCCACCGAGGTACCGACATCCACCGCGCGATACGCGAGGCGGTCGAGGAGGGGTCGAAACGCCTTCCTTCCTACCAGCGCATCTCGGACTACGCCATTAGCCGCGAGCCCCTCGAGTTCACGCGACTCGGCAAGCTCAGGCGACACGTCCTGGGAGAACGCTACGAACGGGCAAAAAGAGGCAGTGTAAGCCGGGATGGGACGGCCGTCGGGCCCGTCGCACCCGAGGAGATGTCAGACGAGGACCGCGCGTTGCTCGAAGATCCAGCGTCGATGGGCGTCTGGAAGCTCCTGGCAGAGCGCTTTCCCGACCGCAGGCTCGCGCCGGAGACGAGTCCGCAGCTCGACCTCGACATCGATTCGCTGGGATGGGTGAACCTGACCCTGGAGATCGGCGAGAAGACCGGCGTGGAGATTGACGAAGCGGCGATCGAACGTATCGAGACCGTCAGCGACCTGCTGCGCGAGGTCGCCTCCGGAGCCGGTGGAACAGCACGCCGCGTTTCACCATTCGAGAAACCCGAAGAGCTACTCGACGACCGGCAGTTGCGGTGGTTGAAGCCGCTGGGTCCGGTGGGCTCGGCGATGGCCAGAGGCATGTTCGCGCTGAACAGGATGATGATGCGTGGACCTTTCCGTCTGCGGGTTGAAGGCCTGAATAACCTACCGGATGAGAGTCCCTTCATGATCGCGCCGAACCACGTCAGCTATCTGGATGTGTTCACGGTGGCTGCGGCGCTCGACAACGGCGTGCTGCGGCACACGTACTGGGCCGGCTGGACTGGCGCTGCCTTCGGCAACCCGCTCACCCGTCTCGTAAGCCGTCTCGCGCAGGTGGTACCGATCGACCCCGACCGCGCGGGCCTCTCGAGCCTGGCCTTCGGGGCAGCGGTGCTCGGGCGCGGACAGAACCTGGTCTGGTTCGCCGAAGGTGAACGCTCCCCGACAGGAAATCTGCAGCCGTTCAAGCCCGGCGTGGGAATGCTATTGAACCATTATCGAGTGCCGGTCGTGCCCGTGTTCATCCGTGGCACGTACGAGGCCATGCCAAGGGGAAGATTCCTGCGAAGGCTGGAGCAGGTCACGGTCACCTTCGGCGAACCATTGGCCCCCCATGACTATGATGGGGACGCCAGTTCGCAAGAGCAGATCGTCCAGGCCGTGCACGAGCGTGTTGCAATGCTGAGTGAACGCTAATGACCAGCAACGGCCCCCCACAGCGGAGAGCGGAAGGGTTGGCCCTTCCGCTCCCCACGCTCGCCAGCATCTCAGCTCGTTTTCCCTGAAACCTGTAGCCTGTGGCTGCGAGCAGCGCCGAGAGGCTCAACGCCAGGGCGAACTAGCCCGTCAACGAAATTGCCATTAACCTACTCGACATCCGTTTCCTCCTTCTCTCGTCGCGCCGACCTGGCCTGCTTTCAGGCGCCGGCGGCTCTTTACCCTGCACCCCATACATGCCGGGCAACTCGCCAAGAAATAGCCAGGGACGCGTTCATTAGAGATTTCTAATCGCATCAGTCGTCGCCTCCCGCGGGACACCCGTTCGAGTGGGTGTACCTGGTGCTGGCCGCCACGTCAGCGTGGCCCGCTCCCAGCCTGGTCCGGTCGGACTCGGCGAGCGACTGCGCGGTCTTTCTGATTATGGTTGCAACGCACGCTGGTGTCGCTGTCTCGGTCCGACGAGTACACAATCATGCCATGATAGTCCACAGGACCACGGAAGGTTGGTACGCGGCGACCCCTCTGTGCTCGATGGATGACGACCGGGCTCACCCCGGTCCGAGATTGGAGATCTCTAATCCGCCCTTAACGCTCCCCTAATGCGGCCACTCTAGGATTCGTGCACCCGGCGGATACGAGATAGTACTGAACGATTCGGAAGATTTCGAGGGTGGGTACGACTAGGTGTGGACGCTAGTGGACGGCTCGAAACGGTATCCGGCGCCGCGGGCCGTCTCGATGAGGGACGGCTCACCGGGGCGGTCTATCTTGTTGCGCAGGTAGCTGACGTAGACGTCGACGACGTTAGATCCGGGATCGAAGGCGAAGTCCCAGATGGCGGAAAGAATCTGCTGGCGGGAGAGGACCTGACCGGGGTGGCTCATAAAGTACTCGAGCAGCGCGAACTCACGGCTCGAAAGGTCCACGGTCTTATCCCCGCGCCAGACCCGACGCGAGTGGAGATCCACCTTCAAGTCGCCGGCCTCGATCCTCGACGCCCGAGGCTGGTCGGCGCGCCTGGTGAGGGCGCGGATGCGAGCCAGGAGCTCCTCCAGGTCGAACGGCTTGGTGAGGTAGTCGTCGGCACCGGCGTCGAGGGCGTTCACTTTGTTGCGCAGGTCATCCCTGGCGGTCAGCATCAGGATCGGCAGCTCCGATCGCCTGAGCCGGATACGCTCGAGCACCCGATGGCCGTCGAGCTGCGGCAGCATGATATCCAACAAGACCAGGTCTATCGACTCGTCTGTGGCCAGCCGCACGCCGTCATCGCCGTTGTCGGCGATGACGGCCCGGTGGCCGTGCGCAGCCAACCCGCGCTCGAGAAACCGCGCGATCGCCACATCGTCCTCTACGACCAAGACCCTCAAATCGCACGTAAGTATAATCGGAGTGTGCCATGAGTCATGGCGAGGCGTCGGTAAGGTCTTCGAAAGGTCCGTGGGTATGAGTTGGATCAAGGGCATTCGCGAGCAACCGTGGCGCGTCACCGTGGCCACCGTAGCCGGCCTGCTCGTGGCGATCACCATCGCCGGCCTCGTGGGACTCCTTCTCATCCGCAGTATAGAGAACGTAACGGACGAGGCCCTCCGCTACGACGTGAACCTGGAGGACGAGGGTGACGACCTGCGCGCAGCGGTCCTCGACGTCCGCCACTACCACCGCAACATCTACTTCGGGGGTCCTTCGAAGACCCGGATCGATGACTTCGAGAACTCTTACGCGCAGCTCGAGGAAGAGATAAGGGAGCTGCAGGCCCTGGGAGTCCGCGACCCTGACGCCCCGCAACCGGAAGAGATCAGGACGACGGCCGAGGAATATTACAGGGACTTCCGCCCCGCCGTAGCACTCTACGAGGAGGATCGGGCCGCCTTCGATGCGGCCAGCGACCGTGGCCTGGCCCGCATAGACGAGATGAATCGGGCCGGCGAAGAGCTGGACGAGTTGGGCGAGCAGCTATCGGAGGTGTCGTTCACGAAGGTCGACAGGGCCACGACTACCGCCACGGTGGTTTTGCTCTCCGTCATCTTCGGGCTGCTCCTGGTCGGGGCGGGACTGGCCTATGCGACCGTGCGGGTCGTCAACGAGCTGCGCAGGCTCTACGACGAGCAGCAGGCGGCGGCCCAGAAGCTGGCCGAGGCCTCGCAGGCGAAGACGGACTTCATCGCCGATGTTTCACACGAGTTGAGGACGCCGCTAACCGTACTCCGCGGCAACGCCCAGGTCGGCCTGGCGCTGGGTATCGACCGCGAGCATGCGGAGATTCTGGAAGAGATAGTCGCTGAGTCCAAGCGGATGTCACGGCTGGTCGAGGACCTGCTGTTCCTCGCCAAGTCCGACTCTGCTTCTGTCCCGCTCGCCTTCGAGACGGTCGCCGTTGAGCCTTTCCTGGCTGAGCTCGCGGGACGGGCCGGCGTCCTGGCCCGCGAACGCGGCGCCGCCCTCGAGACGGAGTTGGAAGGCGAAGGACTCGTAAGGATAGACCCCCAACGAATAGAACAGGCCGTGCTGATCCTGGTGGACAACGCCGCCAAGTACGGCCGACGCGGACGTAACGTCACCCTCGCCGCGTCCGCGCGCTCCGGCCAGTTGCGCATCGAGGTCAGAGATCACGGCCCCGGTATACCCAGGGAGATGCTGCCACGCATCTTCGAACGCTTCTACCGTCTAGACAAGGCGCGCTCCAGGGAACTGGGAGGAGCGGGACTCGGCTTGCCGATAGCCAAGGCCATAATCGAGGCCCACGGCGGACACATCGAAGCTATAAGCCGCCAAGGCGAGGGAACCAGGATGTCTCTCTGCTTACCTCTGATCGACGAACCCCTGCCCGCCGGCGAGGAAGCGGGATTAGGAAGGCTCGAGCCTTCCTAATCCCGCGCTGACCAGCTGAAATGCCGAGTTAGAGCATTCTAACACTCGTCTAACGACCGTCTAACGGTCGTTGGAGACAATGGCGAACGTAAAGGCTACTCCGAAGGAGGTGAATACAATGGCTTTCATGCAACTATCCCCGGCTAGTAAGAGTTACAGCACTAGCACGGGCAGCGGTGGCAGCGGTCGGCGGAGGCCCTGCAGCAGGTTCCGTAGCCGCAGGCGACGCAGGCGTTGTCGTCGTCGCCGTCGCGACACCTAAAGCTGAGCGAAGGTTAAGCTCCGGTAGGACCCCGCCAGGTGAGCGGGGCTCCTACCTTGTCAGAGTAAGTAGGGTTCCGGCTGTGGGAAGACTCAGAAAGACGCTTCGCTTTCTTCTGGCGGATGCGGACGAAGAGCAAGGGTTCGTAACGATGGCACCGGCCGTACCGGTGCGCGAGGTCTTCTGGCGCTTCTGGCATTACGCAAAGCCTTACCGCCGCTGGCTACCCTTGATCCTGCTCCTGGCCGCCCTCGGCCCGGCCATCCAGGCCGTGACGATCTGGATGTACAAGGTGCTGATCGACGAGGTGCTCGTCCCGCGGCACTTCGATATCTTGGGTTGGGTGATGCTGGCGTACGTTGGACTTACGCTGGCCGAGGGATTCGTATCTTTCTGCGACGAGTACCTCTCTGAGTGGGTCGGAGGGCGGTTCATCGTCTCGCTGCGCACCGATTTTTTCCGGCACCTGCACGGTCTCTCCCTGGGTTTCTTCGACCGCCAAAGCCTGGGGGACATGCTCTCGCGTCTCTCCGACGACGTCGACGAGATCGAGGGACTGATGCTCTCCGGGGTAACTTCGGCCCTGGCATACGTGTTCCAGCTCGTCTTCTTTACGGGGGCGCTCTTCTATCTGGAGTGGAGACTGGCGCTGGTGTCGCTGTTCGTCGGGCCACTCTTCTGGCTCGCGGCCCGTTACTTCTCGCGGAAGATCAAACACGCATCCCGCGAGGAGCGGCGTCGCAGCGGCTCCATAAGCGCGGTAGCCGAGGAGAGCCTGTCAAACGCGGCGCTGGTCCAGTCCTACAACCGGCAGGAGGACGAGATCGCTCGTTTCCACAGAGAGAACGAGGGGAGCTTCGCGGCCCAGTTGGCCGCAACCCGCCTCAGCTCCCTGTTCTCACCCCTCGTCGACCTCATCGAGCTGGCCGGTGTGATCGTGGTCGTAGTCGTGGGGGCGTACGAACTCTTGCAGGGCCGTCTGACGATCGGCGGTCTGCTCGTCTTCCTGCTCTATCTCAGCCAGCTCTACGCCCCCATCCGGGGCCTTAGCAGCCTGCTCAATGCCTACTACGCGGCCTCCGCAAGCGCCGAAAGGGTCATCGAGTTCCTCGACAAGAGGCCTTCGGTGGACGAGAAGAATTGGGCCCGTCCCCTGTACGGGGCACGCGGCTACGTCGAGTTCGACTCGGTCTCCTTCTCCTATCCCAGCGCGCAGAAGTCAGCGCTCGAAGACGTTTCCTTCCGCGTGTCGCCCGGACAGACGCTCACGCTGGTCGGTCCAAGCGGCTCAGGGAAGTCGACAATCACCAGGCTACTCCTGCGCTTCTACGACCCGGACGTAGGCCAGATACGGCTCGACGGCCACGATCTACGTGACATCTCCTTGCACTCGCTGCGCGAGAACGTCGCGGTGCTATTGCAGGAAACCCTCGTCTTCGACGGTACCGCGCGCGAGAACATAGCCTACGGGAAGACCGCGGCGACCGAGGAGGAGATCGTCGCCGCCGCCAAAGCCGCCAACGCCCACGAATTCATCGTCGGGCTGCCTGACGGCTACGACACCGTGGTGGGACAGAAGGGAAGGCTCCTCTCCGGCGGGCAGCGGCAACGGCTCGCGATAGCGCGGGCCATGATCCGGGACGCCCCGATCCTGATTCTGGACGAACCGACGACCGGGCTCGATGCAAGGTCGAGCGAGAAGGTCATGGCCCCGTTGCGGCGTCTGATGAGCGGTCGAACTACTATAGTGGTCTCCCACAACCTCTTGACCGTCCGCAACGCAACCAGGATCATGGTGTTGGAAGGAGGACACATCGCCGAACAGGGCACGCACGAGGAACTCATGGAGCGAAACGGCAGCTACGCCCGCCTTTTTCTGCTGCATCAAACGGAGGAGAGGGCGGTAACCCACGACCTATGACCGACCACACCGATAGAGAAGAGACTCTCGAAGGTCCGCCGCCGCTAGGAGCCGGCGAGGCCATCGCCCCCGGCTACGGGATCATCACCCACCTGCACCGAAGCAACAACTTCGATGTCTACGATGCCTGGAGCGAGGAGCGCGCCTGCCGTTGCATCGCCAAGGTACCGTGCCCGGACCGGGTTGATGATCCGACAGTTAGCCAGAGGCTATTCAGGGAGGGCCGGCTCCTGAAGAAGCTCACGCACCCGCACATCGTGCGCGCCTACGAGACCATAAGGGATCCGCGCCCAACCCTGATACTGGAGACCCTCACCGGGGAGACGCTCCAACACATGATCGAGACCCGCCAGAGGCGTCTGCCCCTGAAAGGTATCGTCCACCTCGGTCTGCACCTGTGCTCGGCGGTCCACTACCTCCATCGTCACGAAATCCTGCACCTCGACCTCAAACCCTCCAATATCGTCTCCGAGCATGGGCTGGCGAAGTTGCTCGACTTGAGCATCGCCCGTCGTCCCGGACGAGGCGAGAAGGGAATGGGTACGCTCGAGTACATGTCCCCCGAGCAGGCCAGCGGCGCCATCCTCGGCACTGCCGCCGACGTGTGGGGCATAGGCGCTGTGCTCTTCGAGGCCACGACCGACGAAGTGCCATTCGACGCTTACGATGACGAGGAGGGAAGATACGAGCAGCTAGAGCGCCGGGCCGAACCCGTCCGGCTCTACAGGCGCGTCCCGGCGGCCTTCAATGACCTGGTGGATAGCTGCCTCGCGCCCGACCCCGCACTCCGACCGACCGTAGACGAAGTCGCCAGGAGCCTGACCACTCTCGCCTGACAGCAGGTCGAGGAAGGGCAACCTTTCCGTACACTGCGCTGGTCAGCAAGCCAGCTTATTGCTCGCTGAAGTGCTGACCAGGTGAAGTGCTGAAATGCTTATTTTAGAACCAGCCAACGTGTTCCAGCAGGATCGCGCGGCCGTTCTTGCTCTTCGTGCCTGGCTTCTTCGCTGTGCTCTTGAGCACGGTCTCTACGTGCGAGGGGCTCACGCTCGTGTGCGACGAGAGGAACAGGGCGGCTCCGCCACCCACATGAGGCGAGGCCTGGGAGACGCCGCTCATCGCGGTGGTTCCGCCCCCCATCCTGGTCGAGCGCGTGTCTACACCCGGCGCCCAGATATCTACGCACCGGCCGTAGTTACTCCACCAGGGTTCAGCATTCCTCTTGTTGGTCGCCGCCACGGTCGCGATGCCGTTGTCGGTGCCGGCGCCCGCTCTAGCGGGGGAGTATTTGCAGGCGTTGTCGCCTTCATTGCTGCCGGCGGCCAGCGAGTAGAAGATGCCCCTGCGTGCCGACTTCCTCACTGCGTCATCAAGGGTCCGGCTCGCCGGACCGGCAAGACTCATGTTGGCGACCGCCGGCTTCTCGGCGTGGGCGGTCACCCAGTCTACTCCCTTGAGCACGCTCGAGTGGCTACCCGCCCCGTCGCAGCCGAGCACCTTCACCCCGGTCAGGAGGGCGCCCGGCGCGACTCCCACGACGTTACGGGAGTTGTCCCTTGCAGCCGCAATGCCGGCCACGTGCGTGCCGTGACCGTAGCAGTCGCGATTCTTGCCGTCACCCGTGAAGTTGACATGCTTAACGACGTTGAGGTCGGCGTGCCTGTAGATCCCGGTGTCGATTATGTAAGCGTTGACCTTCGAGACCGCACCAGAACCGTTGCCCGCCCTGGTCGAGCTGCGGTCGGCGTCTACGCGATCGATGCCCCAGGGCAACGTTTGGGCGGTTGCGTACGCCCTCTGATCTAGCTCGACGTAGTCGACGCGCTCATCG
>Ga0136610_1000082_pt1 | contig 19716 bp, 15 predicted proteins | sample AntDrymUQ1342206_2_FD_104804 | JGI IMG/M metagenome (GOLD analysis project Ga0136610, IMG submission 104804) | Polar desert sand microbial communities from Dry Valleys, Antarctica - metaG UQ134 (22.06) | ecosystem: Environmental > Terrestrial > Soil > Desert | place: Antarctica: Dry Valley...
AACGCCACGCATGCCGGCATCGCCTGCGCGGTCAAGAACGTCGGCGTCGGCAACGGCCTCCCCGAGTACGGGCGCGCCTCGGTCGAGGTCACTCACGACGGCTCGATCGTCGTGCGCCACTCGTGGACGGAGATGGGACAGGGCGTTCACACGGTGTTGCAACAAGTCGCCTACGAGGAGCTTTCCCACGCCGGCGTCGAGCTGAAGGACATCCACTTAAAGGTCGACACCGACCGCGAGTTTGCAACCGGGCAGACGACTGCATCACGCGGGACCTTCCTCGGTGGGCTTGCCGTCAAGAAGGCGTGCGAGGCACTCACGGCAGAGCTCAACGGCAACCTGCTGGCAGAGCTTGCGGGCCGGGAGTTCACCGGCGAGGTCGAGTTCAAAGTCACCCAGCCGATGGACGATCCGAACCTCAGCCGCTCGCACATCTGCTTCGGGTGGGGAGCGCAGGTGGTGATCCTCGACGACGGCGGCAAGATCGCCAGAGTCGTTGCGGCCCACGACGTCGGCAGGGTCATGAACCGCAACCTCCTCGAGGGGCAGATCGAGGGGTCGGTGCACATGGGGCTCGGCCACTCCCTCACCGAAGAGCTCGTTATGGAGGACGGCTATCTCGTGACCCCGACGCTCAAGTCCCAGGGCATCATTCCCGCCAAGGGCATGCCCGAGGTCGAGTGCATCTTCATCGAGGAGCCCCAGCCCGAGGGGCCCTACGGCGCCAAAGGCGTCGGCGAGATCGGCCTTGTCCCCACGGCCGGGGCCGTCGCAGGCGCGGTGCACGCCTTCGATGGGAAATGGCGCAACACGCTTCCGATGAAGGACGCCGCCGCCGCCAAAGCGGCGAACCCAAAGGCGGTCGGCAAGCGGCGGCGAGCGGCCCCCGCGGGGAGTTAGGCAGTGCTCCGTCGCGTAAGTAACGCCCGCACCGAGAGCGCACCTGCGCGCCGAGGGCGCTCGAATTCGCCGGTAGTCTACGCGGCGGGACACTAGCTGGTGGGGGTCGTCACCGAGCTGGTCTGTGTCGCCTGCGGCGCGGCTCACGATCCGGGTGAAGTCGCCTACACCTGCCCGCGCCACGCCGGGCTCGAAGGAATCCTCGACGTGAGCTACGACTACGACGCGGCGGCTCGGGCGGGCTTCGGGCCCGAGCTCGTCGCCGGGCGCTCGACGACCGACTCGATGCGCCGTTACGCCGAGCTCCTGCCGGTTGCTGACGAAGCCACCGAGGCATGGCCCAAGGACTGGATCGGGCGCACTCCTCTTATCGACGTGCCCGAGGTCGCCAAGCGTCTCGGGGTGCGCTCGCTGCAAGTCAAAGACGACGGCAGGCTCCCCACCGGCTCGTTCAAGGACAGGGCATCTGTCGTCGCCGCGACCAGGGCACGCCTCGCCGGCCACGGCCGCCTTACCTGCTCGTCCACGGGCAACGCCGCCTCCTCCCTTGCCGGGGTGTGCGCGCACCTCGGCCTCGAAGCGTTCATCTTCGTGCCCGAGCGCGCCCCCGAGGCCAAGGTCGCGCAGCTTGCGATATTCGGCGCCACGGTCATGCTCGTAGGCGGAAGCTACGACGACGCTTACTACCTGTGCCAGGAAGCGGCCGCTGCGTTCGGCTGGTACAACCGCAACTGCGCGGTGAACCCCTATCTCGTCGAGGGCAAGAAAACGTGCGGGCTCGAGCTCGCCGAGCAAGTGTCAGACGATCCCCCAGACTGGATCTCGGTCTCCGTGGGCGACGGCTGCACGGTGGCGGGCATCTACAAGGGGCTCACCGAGATGGCGCGCTTCGGTTTCATCGAGCGCGCGCCGAAGCTGCTCGCCGTGCAGGCGTCGGGGGCCGCCCCGATAGCGCATGCGTTCCACGCCGGTACCGAAGACATCCACGCGCAGGCGGCCGACACGACCGCCGACTCGATAGCGGTGGGGCGGCCGCGCAACGCGGTCAAGGCGCTGAGGGCCGTGAGGGATTCTGGCGGGACTTTCGTCGAGGTCACCGATGCGGACATAACCACGGCTGCGGTCGAACTTGCGTCCCTCGGCGGAGTCTTCGCAGAGCCCGCCGGAGTAGCGGGGATCGCGGGGATCGCAAGGGCTCGCGCGGAGGGCATCTTGTCTGGCACCGAAAAGGTCGTCCACGTCGCGACGGGCAACGGGCTCAAGGACGCTGCGGCGGCACGCCGGGCCGCGCCCGAACCCCTCAGAATCGCTCCGGATCTCGAAGAGGTGCGCGCCCTCGTGGAGCGCAGCGCTTCTTGAGCTACGTGCTGACCGGAGGGGTCGTGGCCGACCTTGCCGGAGGCGAGGTGAGGCGCGCAGACCTGTCCGTGTCCGAGGGCCGCATCGGCGGCGCAGGCGTCACCGAAGGCGCAGAACGAATCGACGTCTCGGGCTGTGTGGTCGTGCCCGGTAACGCCTGCGCCCACCATCACCTCTACTCGGCCCTCGCGCGCGGCATGCCGGGCCCTGCCGAGCCGCCGCGGAACTTCATCGAGATCCTCGAGCGTGTGTGGTGGAAGCTCGACGTGGCGCTCGATCACGACACGATCCGGCTGTCGGCAGTGATGGCGTCGGTGGCGGCCGCACGCGCCGGCACCACCGCCCTCGTCGACCACCATGCCTCTCCCAGGGCCATTGACGGGTCCCTCGATACCGTGGCCGAGGGGATCCAGGACGCAGGGGTCAGGGGCGTCGTTTGCTACGAGACCTCCGACCGTCACGGCCGGGCGGGGGCACAGGCTGGGATCGCCGAGAACGCCCGCTTCCTAAGGCAGGGGGGCCGCCCCCTCGTGCGCGGCATGGCGGGCGGGCACGCATCGTTCACGCTTGGGCCGGCCACGCTGGAAGCTTTGGTCGGCACGGCCCGCGATCTTGGTGCGCCGCTTCACATCCACGTCGCCGAGGATGAGCACGATCAGCAGGATTCGGTGGAGCGCTACGGCCACAGGGTGGTCCACCGTCTTGCCTCGGCCGGCGCGCTCGAGGAAGGCGATCTCGTTGCCCATGGGGTACGCTTGTACGCCTCTGAGGTGCAAACCCTTGTTGCTTCTGGTGCCTGGTTGGCCCACAATCCAAGGTCCAACATGAACAATGGAGTCGGCCTCCCACCGGTGAGCAGAATGGGCGAGCGAGTTGCGCTCGGCTCAGACGGGATCGACGGAGACATGTTCGCCGAGGTGCGCGCCTGCTATCTGAGGGCGCGCGAGCGCTCGATCGAGATCACTCCGACATGGGCGTCGCGGAGGCTTGCCTGCGGTGCCGACGTCGTCGGCTCCCTGTTCGGAGAACCCGCGCTCGGCACACTCGAGCCCGGCGCGCCGGGCGACCTCGTCGTGCTCGACTACGACTCCCCCACCCCGATGACCGCCGCCAACGCCGCAGGTCACCTCGTCTTCGGCCTCAATGCGTCCCACGTCAGGGACGTGATGGTCGCGGGGCGCTGGGTGGTGCGAAGCTGGCGCCACGAGCTCGTCGACGAGGCCGAGCTCGCGGCACGCTGCCGGGAGGCAGCTCCAAAGCTGTGGGCGCGCATGTGAGCAGGAGCCAAGCCGATTTAGCGGTTGACGAAAGCTCGTTCATGGTTGCCCGGAACCCGGATCCGAACAGCCGGCTCCCTTATCTCCTCCGCCTTCCAATCGAGGGCGGCCTCGTGCTGAGAGCGCGCGAGTCGTGGCCGACGACATCTCGTGTGTTCTGTGCCGAGGTGGGTGACGCCTGGCCCCGAGACTTCGAGCTGATCGAGGCCGCACCGGTCCGCTCCTGCCGGCGGCGCGGCGTAGCCATCGACCTCATCCTCGAGCGCGCCCGCATGAACCGCAGCCAGTTCGTGTTCACGACGGTCAAAGGAAGTCACCCTGCGATCTTTTGGCAAACGCGCAAGACGGTGAGGAACACCAAGCCGGGCTCCAGGGTCCCCAAGCGCAGGGCGTCCGGGCTGCAGGAGCTGATCATCGCCGTCGACACGCGCGAGCACTATGGGTACCGCTTCGCTTCGCAACAGGCGAAGAGCGAGAAAAGGCACCTTCGCTGCGGCGACTATGCCGTCTTTGACGACGACGACGCCATCACGGCGGCCGTCGAGCGTAAGACCATTTCCGATCTCGCCGGCAGCTTGGTGGACGGCTCGCTCCAGTTCACGATGGCCGAGCTGGCGGAACTGCCGCGCGCCGCAGTCGTCATCGAGGGGGGTTATGCAGACCTCCTCGATCTCGAGCATGTACAGCCGGGCTTCGTGCTTGACCTTCTTGCGCGCGTGCAGGTGCGCTTCGCCTCGGTCCCCCTTGTGTTTGCCGGATCACGCAAGTTCGGCGAGGAATACACCTACCGTTTCCTCGGCGCGGCCCAGGCCGATCTTAGTGGTTAGCTTGGACGAGCGATCGTGACGGCCGGAGCAGCCAACGGCGAGAGGCAGGCGCTCTCGGGCCGCGATTTCATCTCGACCGCCGATTGGTCGGTTGGCGAGATCGGTGTGGCACTCGATGTCGCGCACGAGCTGAAGCGCGCCTTCGCCTCAGGCGCGCCGCATAGGCTGCTTGTCGACAAGACGTTGTTCATGATCTTTCTTGACCTGTCGACTCGTACTCGCAATGCATTCGAGGCGGGCATGACCCAGCTCGGAGGGCACGCGCACTTCGTCGACGCCAACACGTCCCAGATCGCGCATGGGGAGAGTTCGCACGACATGGGCATAATCCTGTCGTCCTACGGCCACGGCATTGCGATTCGGCACGACAAGGTCCCGGGCGAGGGCAACTCCTACATACGGAGGGTTGCAGCCAGCGCGAGCGCGCCGGTCATCAACCTCCAATGCGATGAGGACCATCCGACCCAACAAATGGCCGACCTCATGACCATCGAAGAGGTCTTCGGCACGAGGGACTTGTCGGGAATGAAGGTGTGCGTGTCGTGGGCGTACGCGCCCTCATATGCCAAACCGATGAGCGTTCCCCAGGGCCTTGCCCTCCTGCTGCCCCGCTTCGGCGCAGAAATCGTTATCGCGCGACCGCCCGAATACTCGCTCATGGAGCATGTCATGGAGCGCGCCCGCACACTCGCCGGCCAAAGCGGCGGCCGGATCACCGAAGTCGACGACATGGACGAGGGCTTCAAGGGGGCCAACGTCGTCTATCCGAAGTCGTGGGGAGCCGAGCCTCTCTTTTCACGGGAGGAAGAAGCGCTTGCGCTGAACGCGCGCTACAAGGACTGGATCTGCGACGAGCGGCGAATGTCGCTGGCCGGGTCAGACGCCCTCTACATGCACTGTCTGCCGGCAGACCGGGGGTTCGAAGTGACCGATGAGGTCATCGACGGCGCCAAGTCCGTCGTGTTCCGGCAGGCGGCAAACCGCCTCCACACCGGCAAGGCGCTGATGGCCTTGACCATGGGCGGCTTCGCTGCGCCGGGCGCAGCAGCCGATGGGTGAGCCACAACCCTTTCGGCCGACCAAGGACCAGCTCGAGGCCGCCCACGGGAAAAAGGTGCCCGACGTCATCGCCCCCGGGCTTGCCGTGTTGTTCTGCGGCATCAATCCGGGGCTGTACTCGGGAGCCACCGGCCACCACTTCGCCCGCCCCGGCAACCGCTTCTGGCCGGCGCTTCACGCCGCAGGCTTTACCGCTGAGGTGATGTCTCCGTTTGACGAGGCGTGCTTGCTCGAGCACGGGCTCGGCATTACCAATCTGGTCGAGCGCGCCACGGCCCGCGCCGACGCCATCTCGAACGACGAGCTTGCTGCGGGCGCCCGCCGTCTCGCCCACAGGGTCGAGCGCTATCGCCCCGCCATGGTGGCGTTGCTCGGCATAAGCGTCTATCGGGCCGCCCTCGGCGCGCCGCCAGACGCGGTCGGGCCTCAAAAGGAGAGCATCGGCGCCGCTAGAGTGTGGCTCCTGCCCAACCCGAGCGGCCTCAACGCTCATTACCAGCTCCCCGATCTCGCCCGCACCTTCGGGGCGCTGCGCGCCGAGCTAGAGCATTTGCTTTAGGTTTACGTCGCTATGAGCACGATCAGGGCCGTCGTTGTCGAAGAAGGCGCTCCCGCGCGCCTCGCGCTCAAGGACGTCGACGAGCCGTCCCCCGGGCCATCCGAAGCGCTGGTGCGGGTCGCCGCAGTGTCGCTCAACCGCGGCGAGGTTCGGCGGGCCCAAAGCGACGAGCCCGGCGCGCGGCCGGGGTGGGATGTTGCAGGCACGGTCGAGCGCGCCTCGCCCGACGGCTCGGGCCCATCCGAGGGGGCGCGCGTCGTGGGCCTGCTTGCTTCGGGCGCGTGGAGCGAGCTTGCCGCCGTGCCCACCGACGCACTTGCCGAGCTCCCCCCTGGGGTTTCTTTCACCCAGGCGTCGGCGCTTCCGGTCGCCGGTCTGACCGCTCTCTACGCGCTCGACAAGGCCCGCGGGATCGTGGGCCGCAACGTGCTCATCACTGGGGCGTCCGGCGGAGCCGGCCACTTCGCCGTGCAGCTCGCGCGACGTGCCGGAGCTCACGTTGTTGGTCTCGTGCGGCGCGCCGAGCACACGGACCTGGTGCTTGGCGCCGGCGCGCACGAGGTCGTCGTGAGCGAGGACGGCTCGGGGGCGAGCGATCACGCGCCCTATGACCTCGTGCTCGACGCGGTCGCCGGACCTGTGCTCGGCAATGCGTTGGGAATGCTCGCCCCCGACGCCGTGTGTGTTCTCTTCGGAGCAACCGCAGCGACGGAGACCACGTTCGAGCTCGGCAGCTTCTTTCGCGGGGGCGGCGCCACCCTGTACGGCTTCTTTCTCTTTCACGAGGTGCTGAGCAACCCGGCGAGCTCCGGCTTAAGTCGCCTGGCGCGCATGGTTGCGGATGGAAGTCTCACGGCCAATGTCAGCACCGAGGCCAAGCTGGACGACATCGGCGAGGTCGCCCAGGCTCTGCTCGACCGCGGCTTCACAGGCAAAGCGGTCTTGCACGTAAGCGAATAGACGGGTTCAGGCCCCCAGGCGCGCCAGCTCTCGGCGCAGCTCTCGCTTGACCGTTGCAGAGCCGGTCCGCTCGACGGCGACCGCTGTGCACCCGACCCATGCCGCCGCCTCGACGAGTGCAGCAGCCATCGCGGGAACTGCGGCAGGCTCGACCGAGAGCTGGCGCGCAACGAGCGTCGAGCCCGAGCGCCCCGGATCGACCCGCCCCACGAGTCGTCCACCGGCGAGAAGCGGCATCGCAAAGTAGCCGTGCAGGCGCTTGCCACGCGGGACATAGGCCTCGAGACGGTGGCTGAAGCCGAACACGCGCTCCGTCCTGGCACGGTCCCACACGAGCGAGTCAAAGGGCGACAACAAGGTGGTGCGATGGCGCCCTCGCACCCGGCCGGCGTGGAGCTCCTCGAGCGCGCCCGGATCTGCCCACGCGTTCGCCCTTCGGTCCTTCCGTGCCCGCGCCGCGTTCGTTACGCGGTCGCGTCGAGCCGATCCCGCTTTCTCTTTGAGGGCCCGCCGCGGCGGCCCCGCTTCCTTTTTGCCGTCCGCCCGCGCCCGTCCGGCGTCGTCCCAACCGTGAACCCGGACGGGGACCAGCCCCGACCCCTCGAGGCCGGCGGCGACCTGAGTGCGCTTGAGGCGCCAGTAATCGGCGAGGTCGGCCTCCGTGGCTACTCCAAGGCGGGCGCCTGCCATGGCGACCAGCCGCGTCCAGCACTCTTGGTCGGCCAGATCGCTGCTCAGCAGCTCATCGGGGAGAGCACGCTCGGCAAGGTCATAGACGCGCTTGAAGGCGCGCCGCTCGAGGCAGACGACATCGCCGTCGCGCAGCAGCAACTCGACTGCCACTTTGGCGTCAGACCAGTCCCACCACGGCCCCCCCTTGCGCCCGCCGCCAAGCTCGGTGACCGTCAGCGGCCCGTCGAGCTTCAGGCTGTCGAGCACCACCGCTCGAGCGGCAAGAAGCTCGGGCCTGACCGACCGGTCGAAGTCCCTGTAATGGCGGCGGCGGAACGAGAAGTAAGGCCACGTCTCAAGCGGCAGGACACAGGCCGCGTGGGCCCAGTACTCGAAGGCCCGAGGCGGATGACCCCAGTACGCCTCCTCAACGGGCGACTTGCCGATCGCGCCGAGCCGAGCGTAGGGGACGAGCTCGTGAGAGCGTGCGAGCACAGAGATCGTGTCGAGCTGCACGGCGCCGACGGCGCTGAGCACATCTACAACCGAACCGTGGCTCGAGCGGGCACCGACGAGACACTGCGCCTTGAGGAAGATCCGGCGCGCCTGTTCGGAGCTCAACTCATCAGTCATGCGGCTGAGGTTACCGGTTGCGGAGACTGCGCCGGAGGCTAAGGGGCTTGATCCACGCCCTGGAGCAGGGCGGGGAAGGTCTGGCCGTTTAGCCATGCCTCGAAATAGTGGAGCTTCGGGTTGAGGGGCTCGGCTCCGGCGGCAGGGATCTCGACACCTTCAATGAGCATCGTCTGCAACATCGAAAGCGGCATGCCCTTCGCTCCGTCGAGCAGGTAGGCGTAGAGCTCCTGTTGGTCCGCACGTTTCGTAGGCGCCGGCGTGAACGCATCGCCAAAGCGACGGGCCGAAGTGATGGCCTCGACCTTCTGGACACGGCGTACCTGAACCTTGCTAACGTAGCCGAGGCTTCTGCGCTCGGCTGTGTGCAGCCACTCCACGAGCTTGGCCATTGGGTTCTGGGCCACCCCATCTGCGCCGTAGAAACCAAAGTGGACATGCGGCGGGGTTGTCAGCGCGTTGCCCGTGTTGCCACAGAAGCCGATGATGTCGCCAACCTCGACGCCGTCCCCCGAGGAGAACTGGTCGGTGTTCCACTCCGCGAGGTGGGCGTAGTACCAGTAGCTTCCGTCGGGCCGGAGCAGCCGGGCGACCCGCCCACCGAGGCCCCCTTCGTCGAACTCAACCACTCCATCCTCGCTCGCAAGCACCGGTGCGCCGTAGTTGCAGAACACGTCTTGTCCCTCGTGACTGCGGCCCCCCGAACGCGGTGCGCCCCATGTGTCGATCCAACCTGCCTCACCCCCGATGATGAAGGGGGCGAAGATCTTCGTGGCCACGTCCCCATTCGACCAACCCAGGGAACGCAGCTTCAACGCCCTCGACATGAGCGCGCTGCTCGAGTAGGAGCCGGCGAACTCGTAGTTACTCGAAGCGATACTCGAAGGCGGAACGGTTCCGGAGGAAGCGGCATCCCCTTTCTTCGGTGCGTTACCCGAGGCGCCCGGAGTCAAGCCGTCCGAGCCGCCGCCGTCCTGCCGATCGTCTCCGCTGGTCCCGCCATTGCGGCCGCCGCGCTTAGAGGGGGACTGCTTGCGCCGCGCACCCTCTGGCCCTACACCTCGGCCGTGGCCATCGCCCTTCTTGGCATCGCGGCGCCGGTCGTGTTTTGCATCCTTGTCGCCGCCGTTGTTGTGCCCGCCGTTGTTGTTGCCGCCGTTGTTCCCACCGTTGCCGCCGTTGTTCCCACCGTTGCCGCCGTTGTTGTTGCCGCCGTTGTTGTTGCCGCCGTTGTTGTTGCCGCCGTTGTTGTTGCCGCCGTTGTTGTTGCCGCCGTTGTTGCCGCCGTTGTTGCCGCCGCCGTTGTCTCCGTTGCCATTTCCGTCGTCGTCGCAGTCCGGCGCGACGCCGCTGCTGCCGGCCACCCACGGCGACGCGGCACGGCCGGCTTCGAGCATGGCAGCGTCGACGAGGTAGACCTCGTCCGCCGGAGCCTCGAACACGGTCACGGCCACACCTGCGGTAACTGCCCCTTCGGGGGCCCTGCCCACGGCCCATACTCCGACCCAATCTCGGTTGGCGGCTTCGGCGAGCGTGACGGGACTGCCCTCCGAGGTGTCGATCACTCCGCCCTCCGAGTCGTACCAGACGATGGAGGCGCCAACTTGGTCGACACCGGGATGGCGATCTGCGCTTAGGGCAAAGGCCTGCGCGGCATACCGCGTTCCGGGTTCGACCTCGGCCCCCGCCGCGGTCGCGCCCGCGTCCCCATCTGCCTCGGCACTCACGCCAAGGGAGTGGGCCCCGTCAACGGCGTCGGTGTCTTCCTGAGTAAGCGTGGCGTTGGTCCCGACCCACTCCTCAATTGAGGACTCGATCGTTGACTGCTCATAAGAGAGGAGGTTGATCGCCGTATCCTCGCAGTGCTCGGCCGCCGGTGAGGTGGCCGCCGGTGAGGTGGCCGCCGGTGAGGTGGCCGCGCTGAGATTTGCCCCCACCACCTCGGCCGCCACGGTCTGAGCCCCCGCGCTTGCCCCGAAGAGGCCCCCGGGGCGCGGCAAAGCGAGCATGGCTCCAAGCAGGAGCGTCAGAACCACGAAGCTGCGGCGCCTGTTGCTCACGATCTCCACCTTACGCGTTTGGGCCTTATGAAAACCTGTCGGGCATGTCTTTCAAGAGAAATTTCCCCCCGGTCCTGCCCCCTCACTCTACTCCTTTCCTATTTTTCCCTATAGGTCGTGAGCGGCCCCGGCCTGACGGCGGAGGAAACGGCCCTCAGCGGGCCCGCTCACGGGCTGCCCGGCCCTCGCCACGGCACGCCCGCGGCTAAGCACAAGCGAGGGCCAGCCCCTCACGACGACCCCTTCATAGGGCGAGTAATCCACGTTCATGTGTAGACGTGCCGCGTTCAGAGGAAGTTCCAAGGCGGGGTCGAACACGACGACATCGGCGTCCGCGCCGGGGGCGAGCTCACCCTTGGCCGGGTGAAGCCCGAACAGCTTCGCCGGCGTCGTGCAGCACAAGCCCACCCATTGCTGGCGGGTGAGCAGCCCCTCGGCGACCTTCTGGTAGATGAGGGCGAGACGGGTCTCGACTCCGGGAAGCCCCCCTGGGATGCCGGTGAAGTCGTCCCAACCGGACCCACCCAACCCCCTTGCCCTGTCGCCCGCCGTAAACGGGCAATGATCGGTCGCCACGACCTGGAGGTGCCCCGCCCTCAGGCCCTCCCACAGCTCCTCGGCGTGGTGAGGGTCTCTAAGGGGTGGAGCGCACACGTACCGGGCCGCTGCGGCCGGCGCTTCCTCGTAGCGCTCGGCGGACAGGTAGAGGTATTGGGGACAGGTCTCGGCGAACACGGCGACCCCCCGCTCACGCGCCCGCCGGACCTCTTCGAGCGCGGGGCCGCTCGAGAGGTGCACCACGTAGAGGGGAGCGCCGGCGTCCTCGGCCATGCGCACCGCCCTGGCGACGGCCGAGGCCTCGGCGCCGGGGGGCCGGGACCACGCATGCCACCGTGGGGCCGTGCGGCCTGCCGCCAGGGCGCGCCGGCGCCGGTCCTCGAGCGTGTTGTCGTCCTCGCAATGCAGGCACACGAGCGCCCCGCTCGGCTCCGCCGCCCGCATGATCTCGGCGATCGTGTCGTCGGACACCATCAGCCTGTCCCTATATGTCATGTAGAGCTTGAAGCTTGTCACCCCCGCCTCTCCCATCTCGGCGACGACGTCGCCCGCAGGGCGGCGGAGGTCCGTGAGGGTCATGTGGAAGCCGTAGTCCACGACGGCCTTGCCCGCCGCCTTGGCGTGCCAGGCGGCGAGGCCCTCGGCCGCGGTCTCGCCCCTGTAGGCGGTGGCGAAGTCCACGACCGTGGTGGTCCCTCCGCACGCGGCGGCGATGGTCCCCGTGGCGAAGTCGTCCGCCGAGCGGACCGCTCCGGCGTCCATGTCGAAGTGGGTGTGGACGTCGACTCCGCCGGGGATCACGAGCTGCCCCCCTGCGTCCACGACCTCAGCATCCGCTACGTGGCCGACGGCTCCCACGGCCTCGATGCGCTCCCCCCGGATGAGGACGTCGGCGCGCCCGGCCCCCTCGGAGGAGACGACCTCGCCGCCCCTGATCACCATCGCCCGCGGCTCCACCGCGGCATCCTAAGATGCCCCCACGATGGACATCTATCGGCCTGCCAGCTGGTCCGAGGCCCTCGAGGTGAAGCGTGGGGCGCCCGAGTCGGTGCCGCTTGCGGGCGGCACCGACCTCATGGTCGACCTCAACTTCGGCCGGGCCAGGCCCCAAGCGCTCCTCGATCTGACGCGCCTGGCAGAGCTCGCAGGCTGGGACAGAGACAACGGGCGCGTAAGAATCGGGGCCGGAGTGACCTTCACGACTCTTATCGCCGAGCTCGCCCCCGAGCTCCCCGGGCTCGCGATCGCGTCACGCACGGTGGGGTCGCCCCAGATAAGGAATCGGGCCACCTTGGGGGGAAACCTCGGGACCGCATCGCCAGCGGGGGACGCCCTGCCGCCGTTGCTCGCAGCCGGCGCCGAGGTCGAGGTCGCCTCGGCCGCTCGGTCGCGCCGGATACCGCTAGAGGACTTCTTCATCGCCCCAAAGGTCACCGCGCTCGAAGGGGGGGAGCTCATCGCCGCCATCGTCGTCCCCGTTGCAGACGGGCCCCAGCAATACTCCAAGATCGGCACGAGGAACGCGATGGTGATCGCAACCGTCTCGTTCGCACTTGCGCTTCATCCAGGCCGGCGCCGCGTGGGTACCGGCATCGGCTCGGCTGCGCCGAGGCCGCTGCGGGCGACGGAGGCGGAAGACTTCATCGGCGATGTGCTTGCCGAGCACGACCTGTGGAGCTCGGGCGCGCCGATACCCGAGCCCGCGTCGGCGCGCTTCGGTGAGCTCGCCGCCGCCGCCGCACAACCCATCGACGACGTGAGGGGCACGGTCGCCTACCGGCGCCACGCCCTTGCGGTTCTGGCGCGCCGGACCCTCGCGTGGGCGTGGTCGGACTATCGGAGCGCGGCATAGATGCAGCTCAACCTCGAAGTCAACGGGCAGGTGCTCCAAGCAGATGACGTCTGGGCGGGCGAATCGCTGCTCTACGTGCTGCGCGAGCGGCTCGGCTGCCCGGGCTCCAAGAACGCGTGCGAGCAGGGAGAGTGCGGCTCCTGCTCGGTCTATCTCGACGGCACGCTCGTGTGCTCGTGTCTCGTGCTCGCCGCGCAGGCAGAGGGGCGCGCCGTCGTCACCGTCGAGGGCCTGGCCGGCGCCGGGTTGCTCCACCCGGTCCAGGAGGCGTTCCTCGCCGCCGGAGCGGTCCAGTGCGGGTTCTGCACGCCCGGGCTCATCGTCGCAACCCACGATCTGATTGCCCGCAATCCGGCCCCCTCCGATCCCGAGATCAGGGAAGCGCTTGCGGGCAACCTGTGCCGGTGCACGGGCTACGTAAAGATCCTCGACGCGGTGCGCCTCGCGGCAGAGAAGGCGGCAACGTCGTGAGCGCAGGGACGCCGCTTGCGATCGAAGGCTGCGCGATCGCAACGATGGACGCAGCGGGCAGGGAGTTTGCCTCAGGTCATATCGTGATCGAAGGCGACCGCATCGCCGAGGTCGGAGAGGGCCCGGCTCCGGCCCTGCCGGGCGCAAGGGTCGTCGACGGATCCGGATGCTTGGCGACACCGGGCCTCATCAACTGCCATCACCATCTCTATCAATGGCTCACGCGCGGCCTCGCACAACAGTCCGACCTCTTCGAGTGGCTGGAAAGCCTTTACCCGATGTGGGCGTGTATCGACGCCGAGCTCACCCTGGTTGCGGCGTCGGCAGGCCTCGCCGCGCTCGCCCACTCCGGGTGCACGACGTCGGCCGACCATCATTACGTCTTTCCCCGAGGCGCCCCTGGCGTGCTCGAAGCGACCATCGACGCCGCCGAGACCATCGGCCTTCGCTTTCATGTGACGCGCGGCTCAATGAACCTCGGGAGGTCGGCCGGGGGCCTTCCGCCGGATGGGATCGTCGAAGACGACGATCATGTTCTTGCTGCGACCCAGCAGCTGATCGACGAGGCCCACGACCCTGCGCCCAGCTCAATGCTTCAGGTGGCGGTCGCACCGTGCTCACCGTTCTCGGTCACGCGCGAGCTGATGCGGTCGTCGGCGGAGCTGGCGCGCGCCAACGGCGTGCGCCTTCACACCCATCTAGCCGAGACGTCCGAAGAGGAGCACTACTGTCTCGAGCGCTTCGGAGTGCGCCCCGCCGAGTATCTCGATGACCTCGGATGGCTCGGCGACGACGTGTGGCTCGCTCATTGCGTCCATCTTTCCGCCGACGAGGTCGCGCGCTTCGGCGCCACAGGCACCGGAGTGGCGCACTGCCCAAGCTCGAACGCGCGCCTTGGTGCCGGCGTCGCTCCCGTGGAGATGCTGCACGCCGCAGGAGCGCCGGTCGGCCTCGGCGCCGACGGTGCCGCTTCGAACGAGGCGGGAGAGCTGGCGCCCGAGATGAAGGGCGCGTTGTTTGCCGCACGCCTCAGAGGAGGCCCCTCCTCGCTCACGCCGAGAGATGCTCTGAGGCTGGCGACCACGGGCGGTGCGCGCTGCCTCGGACGGGGGCCCGACATCGGCTCTCTCGAGTCGGGAAAGCAGGCCGATGTCGCGGTGTGGGACCTGAGCGGGCTCGGCCACAGCGGCATCGTCGACCCCATCGCCGCACTGGTCCTCGGGCCGGTTAGCGGGGTCAAGCACTCGTTCGTCGGCGGGCGCCAGATCGTCGAGGACCGCGCCCTCATCACCGCCGACTCAGACGACCTCGCAGTGCAGCTCGGAGCGGCGGCGCGCCGCCTCGTGGAGAGGTGCTCGTGAGCTGCGCCAGCACTGCCCCTGTAGCTCCGCCCGTGGCGCCGCCGAAGGAGGGCGTCCCGGTACAAGGAGGCGTGGGCACGAGCGCGCTTCGCCCCGACGGCGTCCCCAAGGTCAAGGGCGAGTTCGCTTACTCCTCCGACATGTGGGACGAGCACATGCTGTGGGGAGCAACCGTTCGGAGCCCTCATCCCCACGCGTGCATCGTCTCCATCGACATCACCGACGCGCTCAAGCATCCCGGCGTCCATGCCGTGCTGACCCACGAGGACGTTGCAGGGCGCAAGACCTTCGGCTTGGAGAGGCCCGACCAGCCCGTGCTCGCTTCCGAGCGCGTGCGCTACAGGGGCGAACCCATTGCACTTGTTGCGGCCGCCCACCCCGAAACCGCGCGGCGCGCGGCGGAGGTGGTCCACATCGACTACGAGGTGCTCGAGCCGGTCACCGATCCAGAAGTTGCGCTCGACGCGGCCACGGTTGCGCTTCATCCTTCGGGCAACGTCGTTCGCCACATCCACATCGCCCACGGGGAGCCCGACCCAGAGGCGGACGTGGTCGCCGAGGCCACCTACGAGGTCGGCATGCAGGACCAGGCGTTCCTTGGGCCGGAGTCCGGCCTCGCCGTCCCCGACGGCTCGGGCGGCGTCGACCTCTACGTCTCCACGCAGTGGCTGCACGTCGATCGCGAGCAGCTTGCCGCGAGCCTCGCCCTTGCGCCCGAGGAGGTGCGCATCACACTCGCAGGCGTCGGCGGCGCCTTCGGGGCGCGCGAGGACCTCTCGATACAGATCCACAGCTGCATGCTTGCGCTCACAACCAATCGTCCCGTGAAGATGATGTACTCGCGCGAGGAGTCCTTCTATGGGCACGTCCACAGGCATCCGGCGCGCCTCAACTACATCCACGGCGCTACGACGAGCGGCGAGCTCGTGTTCGTGAAGGCCCGTCTCGTTTTTGACGGCGGCGCCTATGCATCAAGCTCGACCGCGGTGTGCGCCAACGCCGCGACGCTTTGCTGCGGCCCATACGAGGTCCCCAACGCGCTCATCGACTGCTACGCCGTTTACACCAACAACCCGCCCTGCGGAGCGATGCGGGGCTTTGGGGCGGTGCAGGCGTGCTTTGCCTACGAGTCGCAGATGGACCTGCTCGCAGCCAAGCTCGCCATGGACCCGGTCGAGCTCCGTCTCCGCAACGCAGCAAGCACCGGCACGGTGACGCCGACCGGCCAAAAGATCGAGGGCCCCGCGCCGGTGGCCGAGCTGCTGACGCGGGTGCGGGACGCGCCTCTCCCCCCACCAGGCTCGCCGGGGACGCCTGATATTCGCGAGCTCCCGGGCGGGGTCTCAAACGCCACCCACGGCGAGGCCGTCAGACGAGGGATCGGGCACGCGGCCGGCTACAAGAACATCTGTTATTCGGAGGGTTTCGACGACTACGCAACCGCGCGCGTCCGGCTGTCGGCCCCGGCGGGTGAGCCCGTCGTCGAGGTTCACACCGCAGCAGCCGAGGTCGGCCAGGGAGTTGCAACCATCCAGCTCCAGATAGCGCGCACCGAGCTCGGGGTCGAGGCTGCCGTGCTCAGACCTGCGGACACGTCGATCGGCTCGTCGGGCTCGAGCTCAGCGTCTCGCCAGACGTGGATGACCGGCGGCGCCGTCAAGACCGCATGCGAGGCCGTGCGCGAGCGCGTGCTTTCCACTGCGGCGGAGGTGCTCGGAGCGGAGCCCGGCGAGCTCTACCTCTCGAACGGCTTGGTCATGTCGCTCGAGCTCGGCGCCGTTTACTCGCTGGCAGAGCTGCTCGGCGACACCGTCGTAGAAGCCACCCGCGAGTACCGGCACGCCCCGACCTCTCCTTTGGACGCCAACGGCCAGGGCAACGCGCATGCCGGCTTTGCATTTGCCGCTCATCGTGCGGTCGTCGATGTCGATGTCGAGCTCGGTCTCGTCAAAGTTGTTGACATCGCAACCGCGCAGGACGTCGGGATGGCGCTCAACCCCCAGGCGGTCGAGGGTCAGATCGAGGGGGGCATCGCGCAGGGCATCGGGCTCGCGCTCATGGAGGAGGTTCAGGTCATCGACGGCGTGATCCGCAACCCCTCGTTCACCGACTACCTCATCCCCACGTCGCTCGACATGCCGCCCGTGCACGCCGACGTGCTCGAGCTCGGGGACCCGGGCTCGCCCTACGGCGTAAAGGGCGTCGGCGAGCCCCCGGTCATCTCGTCGACACCCGCCGTGGTCGCAGCCGTCAGAGCCGCGACCGGACGCGCCCTGAGACGCATCCCCATGCGCCCCGACGACGTGGCCGGCCTTACCGACCGCTCCCCTGCGGGAGAAGCGCCTCGGGAGCCGCGCTGAACCCCCCGCCGGACAGGCGCCGGCTGCTCGCCGTCGCGCGCGGTGACGAGCCGCCCGACCTCGTCGTCACCGGGGCGCAGGTCTTCTCCGCCTTCACCAGGGAGTGGCTCGACGCCGATGTTGCCGTCGCCGACGGCCGCATTGCAGGACTTGGGCGCTACAGCGGCGGCGAGCGCGTCGAAGGCGCGGGGAGCTACCTCGTGCCCGGCTTCATCGACGCACACGTCCACATCGAGTCCTCCAAGCTGATGGTCGACGAGTTCGCCCGCGCCGTGCTCCCCCGCGGCACCACCGCAGTTGTCGCCGATCCCCACGAGATCGCCAACGTGCTCGGGCGCGACGGCATCCACTGGCTCCTCGACGCGTGCGAGAACCTGCCGCTCGAGGTCTTCGTCATGGCTCCGGCCAACGTTCCCGCTTCCTCGCTGGAATCCCCCGTCGGGCCTCTCGCCCTCGACGACATGCGCTCGGTGCTGAAGAGAAGCCATGCCCTGGGGGTCGCCGAGATGATGAACTTTCCCGCGGTCGTGCGTGGCGACCCTGATGAGCTCGCGAAAGCCGGCCTCGAGGGCGCCACCCACGTCGACGGCCACGCGCCCGGCCTGACCGGCGGCGCGCTCGATGCTTACGTGGCAGCCGGCATTCACTCCGACCACGAGGCAACGACCCTCGACGAAGCGCTCGAAAAAAGGCGCAAGGGAATGTGGGTGCTGTTGAGGGACGCTTCAAACGCACGCAACCTCGTCGACCTCCTCCCGCTTGTGATCACCTATGGAGCCGATCGCTGCGCGTTCTGCACGGACGATCGCGAGCCCGACTTCCTCGCCCGCGAGGGCCACATCAACCAGATGTGCAGGGTCGCCGTCGCCAACGGAGTGGCCGCCGAGGACGCCCTCCTTCTGGCGTCAACTCACCCTGCGCTATGCCATGACTTGAGGGAGCACGGCGCGCTCGCTCCCGGCTACAACGCGGACTTCCTCCTGCTTCCCGACCTCGCCCGCTTCGAGCCCTCGCAGGTATTCAAGGCGGGGAGGTTGGTGGCCGAGGACGGGGTCGCTCTTCCGTTCGAGCGGAGCGGCGCGCCGGAGTGGGTGCTCAGCACCGTCAACAATGCAGACCTCTATGAGCGCGACCTCGTGATCCCGTGGGCGGGCGCTGCAGCGCGCATCATCGAGATCGTGCCGGGTCAGCTGCTCACGCACGCTCGTCTAGAGCCACCAACGGTCAGCGCTGGAGTTGCGGTGGCCGACCCGGATCGCGACATCGCAAAGATCGCAGTCGTCGAGCGACATCACGCAACCGGGCGCGTGGGGCTCGGCTTCGTCGCCGGCTTCGGGTTGCAGCGCGGCGCCTTCGCATCGAGCGTGGCCCACAACGCTCACAACATCGTCGTGGTGGGCGCGTCCGACGCCGACATGGCGGCCTGCGTGGCACGGCTCAAAGCCATACAGGGGGGCATCGTGGTGGTCACAGGCGGACGCGTCGTGGCCGAGCTTGCCCTCCCCGTTGCCGGCCTGCTGTCCGAGGAGCCATACGAGCGCGTAGTCGAGCACATGGACACCCTCCACCGGGCGCTCGCCGGCCTCGGTGTAAGGATCGCATCGCCGTTGATGACCTTGAGCTTCCTGGCGCTGTCTGTGATCCCGGAGCTCAAGATCACAGACAGAGGCCTCATAGACGTGAACGCGGGGGCCGTGGTCCCCCTCCACGCCGCGGTGTGAAGCTACGAACTCGCTCGCCAGCAGATGGTCGCCGGTTCGAGTCCGCTCACTCGCCCGTTCCGAAAATTAAAGCAGGGGCTGAAGAGTGTTCCGAGGCGGTGATAGCGGTCACGCTCTTTGCCGAATGGATCATGTGCTGGGAGGCTGAGGCGGGGGGCTCTTGAGGCAGCAATTGTCAGATGGAGAACTGCATGCCCCATAAAGCGCCTCTCTGAAACCCGCCCAGGCTCACCCTGCCCTGATGCACCACCCGATGCGGCGGTATGGTCGCGGCCGACCGCATCGGACTTGTCCTCAAACTCTACGGGGGCTCGATCCGCCCTGCCATTCCATCGTGGTATGTGCACACGAAATCCACGGGGCTATCGGGCATGGTGAAAGTCGCGGTTGCGGTGTCGCCGCTCTCGATCGTGCCGGTGTTGAGGCCGGCGGACTCGACCGCCAGGTCGTGCGAGATGTCCTCTTTGTTGGTGATCTCCAGAGTCACCTCGTCACCGGCTTCAGCCTCGAGGATCGCAGGCTTGAAGGCTTTGTCCACCGCGACGATCCTCTCCGCATCTCCGATTGCCCGGCCCGAGGCGACGTTGCCGGTGGGCTCCGAGGTGCCCGAGCAGGCGGCCGCAACCAAGGCGATGCCCACAACGGCAATGCCGGCTCGGCGGGTTGGGAAGGTCGGCGAAGTCATGTCACTCCCTTTTCTCATGAAACGAGATACGCACTAGCCACGATTCTCAAGGGCCGGCGCGCCGCGACAATCCGGGATGACCCGGAAAGACCCCCGAACTTGACCCCTACGTCCACCCCCTGCGCTCCCGCTTGCGGCGGGCCGGGGCCGCGTACAGAGCAACCAGAATTCGAAGATGATGCGGGGTTCTTCGGAGGTCATATGGCAGCCGTCGTTGCTTGCGGGTGGCGAGTCCATCGGCTTCGACCAAACCTGGGGACGCCTCGAGCGCATCCAGCTCGATCAGGAGTCGTGGGTCGATCACGCCCCCGGATGGATGACGGGGGCCGACCGCCTCTTCGAAGAGATCCTAACGAACCGCGACTGGGGGCAGCGGTCGCGGCATATGTACGAAGGCAGGGT
>Ga0136610_1000087_pt1 | contig 19332 bp, 16 predicted proteins | sample AntDrymUQ1342206_2_FD_104804 | JGI IMG/M metagenome (GOLD analysis project Ga0136610, IMG submission 104804) | Polar desert sand microbial communities from Dry Valleys, Antarctica - metaG UQ134 (22.06) | ecosystem: Environmental > Terrestrial > Soil > Desert | place: Antarctica: Dry Valley...
CACAACTCGCGCCGTAAATGTTGATGCATTGAAGCTATGCTCGGCGTACAAGATCAATGAGATCTCGAAGCCGTGCAGGATCTCTGGATCGGGAACATCTTCGAAACACAGGTGAAAGAAGTTCTCGACGAAACCGAGCCCGGGATCTGGGGGAATCCTTGGTAGCCCTCGCCGTCGACGGAGATCGGAGGCCACGATCGTCGGCACTTTGGCGAATAGGTCCACGGCCTTGGCAAGGGCTGCTTCCGCACTGGTGTCATCCTCGGCCGGCTGCTCGGTGCCAAGCCAGCTAACCCCCGTGCGCAACGCGTCCATTGGGTGGCAGTCCTCGGGGAGGTCCTCCATCACCGAGATCATCGACTTGCTGAGCTCGCGCTTGGCTCGCTCCTGTTGCCGAAACTCCTGCAGGGCCTTTTCGTCCGGGAGGTCTCCGTACCAGATGAGATAGGCGACCTCTTCGAAGCTGCACGCCTCAGCGAGCTCCTGGACCGCGTAGCCCCGATAGGTCAGCGAGTTGGTGGCCTCCACCACGGTCGAGACGGCCGTTGTATCTACCACGACACCGGCTAGGCCCTTGTGTATGTCGCGGTTCGGTTGATTCATCGCCGCTTACCTCCAGGGGAGTCGAAAGTTGAGGGCGCTCGAGGGGGAAACCCGGACGATCCAGGGACTGCCCTCGGCACGGGATGACCGCCACAATAGACTCATCCGGCGGTTAGGCACAAGCGCGTCAATCGCTCTGCTGGATGCTCGGGGACCATGGTCCCGGCGTCGGCCGAGCAAGACTTGCTCAGATGATCTCCTGATGCCTCGGCCCCACGCCGTGGACTGAGCATTTCGCACAATGTTCATTCGGCCGGACACGCGGGGAATGGGCTCCTTCTGTGCCGAGTTCGGGCTCCCAGAGATGGGCTGGATCCTGCCCGGCAAAGGTTCCGGCGCGCTCTCGAAAGGCGTCCTAGCCCCGGCCGACAGAGGAAAGGGAGCGTGCTCTTTTCGAAGCGCAACCATACGACCACAAGGTGTAACCGATCGAAGGGCACCGGGAGGGGCTTTGGGCTTGCAGCGCACCGGTAACGCCCCACCTCATCCATTCGCGTTAGAAGATTTACGACGTACGAATCGTGGTCGAGGTGAGCGTTTTCTCCTAAGATGGGTAGGACAACCTCGACATAGAATCACCCCTTGAGGGGCGGAGCGTTCTTTGGGTACCAAGGCGCTTGCGAACGATAGTGGGAGTGGGATGATACGGCGCTTTTTCCAATCCAAGAGATCTTCTGTCCTCATCGAGGGCGACTCGCCCGGAGCCGGGGCCAGACTCGCGGCCGGGGTGGCGGTAGCTCCAATCGACGGGGCCACGGCCGGCTACCTCGCCGGGAGGCGGGAGAGCCAGGGGATGCCCCAAGAGGCACGGGCCACAAGCCGCCTTGAACCGCGGAGAAAGCCCGAGCGCCTCGATGGCGAGGGCACTGTGCTGACCAGCGTTGCGGAGGTCGGTGACCCCGGCGAGCTCAAGACTTTGAGGCAGAGCCCTCGGCGGCCGTTGGTCGAGGTCAGAAGCGAACCCCTTCGGATAGCGATGATCGGGCAGAGGGGGATTCCCGCCACCTTCGGCGGCGTCGAGCACCACGTCGAAGAGCTTGGCGCGGCCCTCGCCGCGCGCGGCCACCGCGTCACGGTGTTCAGCCGCAACAACTACGTCGATGATCGCCTCGTCGAATACAGGGGGATGCGTTTGCGTCATCTCCCCACCGTCGGGACGAAGCACCTCGACGCCATCGTCCACAGTGCGCTTTCGACTGCCGTCGCGTGTGGCCAGTCGTATGACATCGTCCATTACCACGCAGTGGGCCCGGGCATCCCGGCCGTCATCCCGCGCTTTCTGTCGGGGGCCAAGGTCGTTCTGACGGTCCACGGGCTCGACGGAGACCGCGCCAAGTGGGGCTTCGCCGCCCGCACGATACTGAAGTCGGGGGAGTGGCTGAGCGCCCATGTCCCGGACGCGACCATAGCGGTGTCCGACAGCATCTCGGAGCACTACAAGTCCCGCTACGGCAGGGTTGCGGCGCACATCCCCAATGGTGTCGAGGAGCCGCTGCCGATCTCGAGCACGGACGCGCTTGAAAAGTTCGGTCTCGACCGGGGCGGCTACGTCCTATTCGTTGGGCGAATCGTTCCCGAGAAGGCGCCGGATATGCTGATCCGTGCCTGGCGCCGCCTGAAGGGCGATATGCGGCTTGTCATCGGCGGAGAGTCAAGCTACACGAACGATTTCGTGAGATTGGTTCGGGACCTTGGTCTGTCGGACGATCGAGTCGTCTTTACGGGTTACGTGTACGGGGATGAGCTGTCACAGCTCTATGCGAACGCTGCCGCCTTCGTGCTTCCTTCGTCGCTCGAGGGTCTTCCACTGACGCTTCTCGAGGCCGCCTCGCACGGTACACCGGTCATTGCGAGCGACATCGCACCTCACCTCGAGATCATCGGATCCGACGGGCCCGGCCATCACCTCTTTCCCTGCGGAGACGAGCAGGCCCTTGCGGCGTGCATTCGCCGCACCCTCATGGACCCGGCGGCCGAGCAGGCAGGAGCTCAGAGCTTTCGGAGCCACGTTCTTCACACCTACACGTGGGGCGGGGCGATGGAGGCGACCGAGTCGCTTTATCTGCGGTGCCTGGGCCGGAGCGCCGTTGCCGAGGCCGATCGGTCCGAGACGGCCCGGATCGCCTAGCAGGGGCTACGCCCGGGTACGCGCCGGATTGACTTGGCGGCGCCGGCTTAGCTTCCCCGGTTCGAGGAGCCGGGTCTCACCCACCGGCGGGGCTGCTCGGAAGCGACGCTCGAGGGAGCGGCATCGGATGAGCCCGCCCGCGAGTCCTCGATGTGGTGCGTCGAAGCGATTGGGGTCGGGCCGGCCGCCTCGGGCTTCTTCGACTTCGACGGGCTGATCGTCTCGAGGATGAACACGAGGCCGAGAGCGAGGAGGACGGCCAGCCCGGTAACCGAGATGAGACCGCGAGTCAGGGTCGAAGACCTCGAGATCTCATCCACTTCCTCGGATCCGGGAATGGTCTTGAGGTTGGGGGAGCCGAGCGCCTTTCGCAGCTTGAGCACTTCGTCGACGGCGGCCGTGACGACGCGAGAGGCCACCTCACGATCTCCGCCCGTGTACGAGATCTCAACGATGTTCGCGCCTCCCACCTGCACGCCGTCGAGCCCGTCCCTAACGGCTCCGCCCGGCACCTCTGTGGTGATCGAGATCTGTTCGACGACCGGGCCCGATGTGATCGCTCCCTCGATGTTGGAGACGCTCTGGGCTACGACGTCGGCCGCATTGCCCGTCCCGGCTCCGGCGGATGGGGGAGAGATGAGGGTGGCTGAGGCCATGTACTGTGGAGGCTGAGACAGAAGGTAGCCGAGGCCAACGGCGATGGCGAGCGCAGGTACCACGGGTATTATCCACAGGCGATGGCCCAAGGCGCGCAAAAAGTTGTTTATCTCCACTGAGATCCTCCGGTTTGGCTTGCCCTAAGGGACATTGTTCAGTTGGTTCATGAGTTGATTCAGTTGTCGTCCCTTCCCCAACGAACCTTAAATTTAACATGGCCTGGCTCGGGACGCCATGTCCCTCGCTCGGTCTTGTGTGAAGATTCAGTCGAGGGGAAGATTGAGGACCACAGTCGTGCCGGGGCCGCCGGGTTGGATCGAGATCGTGCCGCCCTGCGCTTCCATTGCTCGGCGCGCGATGAAGAGCCCAAGCCCCGCTCCGCCTCGGTCCTTGCCTGCGCTGCCTTGGCTCAACATATCGAACACAGCGTCACGCTCGGCGGGTGCGATCCCTGGGCCGTGATCTCGCACCTTGATCACCACTCGGCCGCCCCTGGAGTCCACCTCGACGTGCAGCCGGCCGTCTGCGGGCGAGTAGGTGAGACCGTTCCGGATGACGTTGCCGAGGGCGGTTCTGAGATACCTCGGATCGGCGGGCGCCATCACAGGATCCGGCGGCCATACAGCCACGCGCTCCACTGCCCCTTCGATCGGACAGGACTCGACCGTCTGCCGTATGACGCGCATGATGTCGGTCGGTTGCTTGTCAAGGGTGTCGTACCCGGCGGACGACAGCATCAGCTCTTCCACGAATGTTGCAAGCCAACCGAGCTCTTCGCCTGAACGCCTGAGGAGATCCCGGTACAACTCAACGTCCTCAGGCGCCTGCAGGAGACGCTCGATGACCATCTTGGTTGCAACGAGTGGGCTGCGAAGCTCATGCGCGGTGGAGGCGATGCCCTGAGCCAGCCGCTCGTCTTGGTCCCGAAGCGAAGCCTCGACTCTAAGGACCCTTAGCCTTTCCTGAAGAATCGAGCCGACGGTCTCGAACGCCGCGGTAAGCCGGTCGGGGACAGGCGCCATCAGCAACGCGTCATCGGAGTCGGCCACGGTGACGCCGTCCACACCCAAGGTCGCGGATACTTGGATCAGCAGTTGCCGCCTCTCGCCGGCGCCCAAGCCGTCCCAGGGTGGCAACGAAGGGAGTCTCTCGATCAGGCCGGCTTCCACCTCTCCTGCCACGCCAAGGGCCCCCGTTGCATGCAGCAGGCCGACGGCGTCGTCCTTTTCCCACGCGATCACCGGGACATCAAGTGTTTCGCTTGCGAGCTCGAGTGCGGCCTTGAGCGCGCTGGTTCTCGATGTGGCTCTGAGAAGCCGAAGCACGAGGTCTGTCGTCTCGCCGGCAACCTCGGTCCCTCTCGCTTCAGCGGCGCTGAGATTACGAAGCACGATCCCACCTTGGCTTGAGATGGCTTCGATGAGCCTCTGCGAGCGGTCAAGCACCTCGGCCCGCGCCACGACTTCGAGGACGCCAAACGACTCGCCCCTCGAAACGAGGGGCCAGGCCCGCTGGACGAACGGTCGATCCAGGCTGCGAGCCACCGCCGCCTTTGAGGTGAACGCAGCGTTTGTGCCCTGCCAGCCCTGCATGGCTTGCAGGCGAGCCCCGTCCCCCTCCTCGGCGACGGAGCGCAGGGCCCCTCCAACGTCGGGACACGCCAATCGGATGGCGGCAACGTCGCCGTTCGTAGCCTTGTTGACCCACTCCAACATCCACAGCGCGGCCTCGTCCAGGGTTGCTGCGGACACGAAGGCGCGCGTGATCCCGAGCAGAATGCTCAGCTCATCCTGTGGGCCACCAGGTGACGAGCTGTTGTCTGATGCCCTGCGATTGGGTTCCAAACACAGCCCACTTTCCCTATCGGAGCTTAGAGACTCGCTCAGCTTCTGCGGTCGGTCGAGCCCGCCCCTGCCTCTGCCGCCCGGCGAACTCGCCCCGGCCTATGCCGTGGTGACGGGTCGGTGACTCAACTAGCCTATTGCTATGAACTCGACATCATCCAGGGCAGAAAACCACGCACGATCGAGCTCCTCGAGCTCCTCGAGCTCAGTGTCGGGCAGAGCTCCGTCCCGCTTGGTGGCGGAGCCTGCCGGCGCGAAGTAGACAGCCTCCGTCATGTCTCCGTTCGAATGCCACGCGACGATGTTGCCGATCACATCCGGGTGATGACGCGCTACGAGGGGCTTGAGGCGCGCATTTAGACGGCGGACCCGGGCCGGATTCCTTGTCCGGGCAAGCACGAACTGGACGGAGGAAGCTTCCTCGGGGGACCCCGTCATCGCAACATCGACCTCGGATGAGTCCACCACTATGGGCGCCTCGGCGAAGCAGCGTGTGAAGTCGGCCCACCACTTGTCCTCTCCGGGGCGCTCGCTGGTGAAAACGCCGGCGGTAATTGCCTCGAATCGGAGTAAGGCGATGAACTTTCCATCTGGGGAGATGCCGCTCGTCCCTCCTAACCATCCAGGCAGCCGCGACCCGACCTCCTTGAGCCAGTTGTGCCATGCCTGCAGCGCGGTTTGATGAGCCAGAGGGCGGCCCGTCACAACCTGAACGAACATTGGCCCTTGCTCGGGACCTGGCGCGGTCGCCGGGCGCCGGTCGGCGTCGGGAGGCGCGGCGGTTGCGGTTCGCCGCCTGCTTGGGGAAGTCATAAGGGTGCCGCGATCATCTCCTGAGAAGTCACAACCAGTGCTCGATGCTGCTTCCCCCTCATCCGAAAGTATACCGGCCATGCCCAAGGGCCACCGGGTGCAAGCCTGGTCGCTCGAGGCGGGGGGGTGCTCGGTCAGTCGACTTCGACGATGCCGTGGCGCACCGCGAACGCGGCCGCCTCGAGGCGCGAGTGCACCTGGAGCTTCGAGAGGATGTTTTGAATGTGCGTCCGGACCGTGTTGGAGCTGAGCGAAAGGCTGCGGGCGATCTTGGCCCCCGGCGCGCCGGAAGCAAGCAAAGCCAGCACCTCGAGCTCACGCGCGGTCAGCTGCTCGACTCGCAGATCGACATCTACCTCGTCCGAAGCGCCGGCTCCGGCTGCCCCCCGGCTAAATCGAGTGGGAAAGATCGCCTGACCCTCGAGCACCGCCGTGATCGACCTGACCACTTGGGCGACGGGCGAGACCTTGCTCAGGTACCCGCTGAAGCCTGCCCGCATCGTTGCCCTCACCATGCGAGCGTCGTTCAATCCGGTCAGCGCTATCACGTGAGTGTCGGGAAGGTGGTCGAGGATCAGGGCACCGGCCGCAATGCCGTCTCCGTCCGCCAGGCGCAGGTCCATGAGCACTATGTCGGGCCGGCGCATCCGGGCGATCGATAGGGCATCGGCGGCCGCGTTGACGACTCCAACCACGTACATCCCGTGTTCCTGGAGGCTTGTTCGAAGGAGTTCGGCCAGCAAGGCGTGATCGTCGACTATGAGGACGCCGACCCGCTCCTCGACGGCCTCGACGGCCGGGAGCGCCACGAGATGCGGTACACGCTGCCCCACTTTTTCGACGGTCACGGGAGAAATCCCCTTCTTGAGTGATCTGTCTCTAAGCCGTCACAACGAACTTATTTGCGAGAGGTTGCGCGCGACTTATTGCTTTCATTCGGCTGCAAGCCGGAGGGCGGATGGCGCCCTCCTCGATTTGATCTGCGTTGTCTGACGTAGGGACGATCCCGCGTCTGCGGGTTGGAAAGCGCCGAACTGGTTCCATCGTACCAGTTATCTGGCAATTTCTGAGAGATGCGGTGGTTGGCTTTTTCCCTGCGCCCCGGGTTGACTCCGGCGGCATGCCGTCCTACTATCGAACATACGTTCGACTCTGGTGGAAGGGCTCTTCCTTTCGAGCCTCCGGCGCGGGTTCCCCGGCCCCGCCCCACCGGAGCCGGACGTGGGGAACGGGGCCCGATCGGTCCGCCTCCGACGAGCGGTCGTCTCGATGATCGCACCGGAAGGCGGCTGGTCGGGCCTCTTGCTTCCCGCTCACGGCGAGGTGTGGGGAGGAGAGTGGTGTGACGAAGCGCTACGACGAGGTGATCGTGGTGACATCTGATCCCTTGGAGGAGGCCGCGCCGGTCGCCTTCACGTGGCGAGACCGCCGCTACGACATCGACCAGTGTCTGATGTCGTGGCGTGAGGCCGGGGAGTGGTGGAACCGCACGCGGGGCCGGCTCGGCCGGACCGCAGAGGAGAAAAACGGCATGCGTGAGCGCGAGTACTGGCGGGTTCTCGCCCGGCCCGCCGGGATGCTTGCAACCGGAGATCTCGACTCGGACGGCTGCATGCGCTCCTGTGGTGCGGTCTACGACCTCTACCGAGACCGCACCACCGGCGGTTGGCGACTGGCGAGGCTGTGGGACTGAGGCCTGAGCCCAGGCGATGAATGGATTTACTCACCTCCACTGCCATTCTGTGTGGTCGTTGCTCGACGGGGCGATCCCGGCCGAGGCGCTTGCCCATCTCGCCGCCGAGCGCGGTTTCGAGGCCGTCGCCCTCACCGATCACGACGCTCTCACGGGAGCAGTTCGGTTCTCAAAGGCCTGTCGCGCCGCCGGCGTCAAGCCGATCTACGGCGCCGAGCTCACCGTCGCCACATCTGCGGCACCCGGGGGGGCTCGGCTGGACGGCGGAGGACCCGGGCATGTCACGCTCATTGCCAGGGACAAGATCGGTTACGCCAACCTCTGCCGGCTGATCTCCGAAGCGCATCTGGCCAACGAGCGCGGCTCACCGCTCAGCTCGATGGAAAAGATTGCACAAAAGGCCGACGGGTTGTTCGTGCTATCCGGCTGTGCCAGGGGAGAGATCGCCCTGGCTGCTGCCGCCGGCAGGATGCCCGAGGCCGCGGCCTCCGCCCGCAAATGGAGGGAGGCGATCGGCGACGGCTACCGCATCGAGGTCTTCGATCACCGCGGCTACGGCGACCACACGCTCAGAGATCGTTTGCTCCGCATCGCCAAAGAGGCGAACATCCCGGCCGTTGCGACCAACGATGTCCACTACGCTGCTCCTCTTGCGGCCTCGGGAGCTGGGGACGGGATGCGTTCCGACGCCTGCGTGCACGAGCTGCTCCATGCGATCAACGCGATCGTGCCCCTGTCGCACACTCAGGCCCTTAGGCAAACCTCCGAATACTTCCTAAAGGGCGCGCCCGAGATGCGTGACCTGTTCTACGATGCGCCCGAGGCCGCCGACGAGTCGCTGCGCATCGCAGACGCTTGTGATTACGACCTTGACTTCGACACTTACCACTTTCCCGAGCTCCCGATCCCCAAGGGCTATACGCCGACGGGTTTGCTCGCCAAGCGCTGTCACGAAGGGGCGCGCCGCCGCTTCGATCGCGTAACAAAAGGCATTGAGGACCGCCTCCAGCACGAGCTCGGCGTCATCTTCAAGATGGGGTGGGCCGCCTACTTCCTATTGGTTGCCGACATCGTCGACCACGTCCGAGACATCATGGGCATTCGCTGCGCATGCCGGGGGAGCGCGGCGGGCTCGCTGGTGTGCTACGTGCTCGGCATCTCAGACGTCGACCCCGTGCGCTACGACCTGTTGTTTGAGCGCTTCATGAACTCGCGGCGCGACGAGCTCCCCGACATCGACGTCGACGTCGAATCGCACAGAAGAGAGGAAGTCCTCGACTATATCGGTAATGCATACGGAAAAAACCAGACCGCAGTGTGCTGCATGGTCGACACGTTCAGGGCGCGCATGGCGATCCGCGAGGTCGGCAAGGCGCTCGGAATGCCGGCCGATGAGATCGACGTCGTTGCCAAAGCGTTTCCGCACGTGCGGGCAAAGGACATCCCCGCAGCGCTCGAGCGCCTTCCCGAGCTTTCTGGCGCTAACTTGAAGGCCGGCCAGCTCGACCAGCTCTTCGAGCTTTGCCTCGCGATCGACGGCTGGCCGCGCCACCTGGCGCTTCATCCCTCGGGTGTGATCCTATCTTCGCCCGACCTCGCAGACAGGGTCCCAATGGAGTCGTCGTTCCAGGGCTTCACGATGCTCCAAGCCGACAAGGACGACGCAGAGGCCCTCGGCCTCGTCAAGCTCGACGTCTTGGGGGTCAGGATGCTGTCGTCGATAGCCCACGCATGCGGCGAGATCGCCCGGGTGCGCTCCGAGCACCATGGGGGAGTCGACGTCAACTCGATCCCCCGTGACGACGCTGCTACCTTCGAGCTCATCCGGTCGTCGCGCACGCTCGGCTGCTTCCAGATCGAGTCCCCCGGCCAGCGCGAGCTGCTTGCGCGTTTCCAGCCCAACCGCTTCGAAGACCTGGTCATCGACATCTCGCTGTTCCGGCCTGGCCCGGTGAAGTCCGACATGGTGTCGCCGTTCCTTGAACGCCGTCACGGTTTCGAGCCGGTGCGCTATCCGCATCCGAGCCTCGCCGCGATCCTCGAGGAAACCCACGGCGTCGTCGTCTACCACGAACAGGTCATCAGGGTGATCGCCGCGGTCACGGGTTGCTCGCTTGACGACGCCGATTACGTGCGCCGTCACCTCGGCGACGCCGACGCCGACGATGTCGGGGTGGGAGGCGTCGAGGTCACCGAGCCGGAAGGCGGACTTGCCGGGTGGTTCGTCGGTGCTGCTGCGAGCAATGGTTTCTCCCGGAAGGATGCCGAGACGTTGTGGCGCGAGGTCGTGTCGTTTGCTTCTTTCGGTTTCTGCAAGTCTCATGCAGCTGCGTTTGCACTGCCAACCTACATCTCGGCGTGGCTCAAGGCCCATTACCCTGCTGAGTTCCTCGCCGGCGTCCTCACCCACGATCCCGGCATGTACCCGCGTCGCCTGATCGTGGCCGATGCCAGGCTCTTTGGCATCCCGATCCTGCCGATCGACGTCAATGCCTCCGACGAGGTCTACCGTGTCGAGCAGACGGGTGGTAAGCCGGGGATCAGGCTCGCGCTGTCTGAGGTGCGTGGGATCTCGGAGGCCGAGACCGGCTCGATTCTCGCGGCGCGGGGAGAGCACCCCTTTATCTCGCTCGAGGACCTGTGGCGGCGCACCGATCTGTCCCGGCCCGTACTCGAGAACCTCATCCACGTCGGCGCCCTCGATTCCATGTCCGTTCCCCACCTCCCCTCCCGGAGCAAACGCGAGCTGTTGTGGCGCGCCGTCGAGCTCTACTCCGAGCCCAAGCCGAGGCCCGGCGCGCAGATGTCGTTGGCACTTGATGAGGATGGGCCGAGCGAGGTGCTCGGGAGTCTCCCCGAATACACCCCGCTCGAGGAGACCGAGGCCGAGCTCGACATCTCGGGAATCGACGCCAGCCGCCACATCATGGACCTCTACAGTCTGCTCACGGCCGAGCTCGGCTGCGTATCGGCCGGTGGGCTGCGCGCAGTGCGGAACAACTCGCAGGTGTGGGTTGCCGGCGTCAAGGTGGCGAGCCAGACCCCGGCGATCCGCTCGGGACAGCGCATCATCTTCGTGACGCTCGACGAGGTCGCCGGGCCCATTGACGTGACCGTGTTCGAGCGCGTTCAGAGGCGCGCCGCCCGCACGGTTTTTCATTCGTGGCTCCTGCTTGTTAAAGGGGTAGCGCGAAAGCGGGGCGGCGCCTCGCTGGTTCACCCGACCGATCCCGGCAACGTCGGCATCACGGTAGTGGCTCAGGAGGTGTTCGACCTCGCCGAGCTGGCGGCCGATCGCAAGGCAGGGCATTCGCTTGCAGCCGCCATCGGCCGGCAACGACGCAAGCAGGTGCTCGCCGGACTGCCCACTCAGGACGGCGACCTGCGGCCGGCAGGCCGCCTCTGGCATTCGAGCGGTGGCAGCGCCGGCCGGTGACCCCTGAGGCGCCTCGGGAGGCGTCGAGCGCCGCTACGCCCTCAGCCCAGGCCGTGCCTGCTCGATCAAGCTCGCCGCGACTTGAGGAGCAGGACCTCGCCGCCGATCGGCCTGAAGCCGGCGGTGAGCAGGGCCCGGAGGGAGGCTGCATTGCCTGGGGCGGTCTGGGCGAATAACGGCTCACCCCCCGGAACGAGCCCGGGCGCGGCCTCGAGCAAGGCCTTTGCGAGTCCCCGGTTGCGCCACGCCGGCTCGACCTCAAATGCGACTTCCCAACTGCCTGCGAGGCCCCGGCCCAGGATTAAAACGGCGTTTCCTTCCCCGTCGGCAAACACGCTCACGTCCGTGCGGTACCGGACGGCGCGCCGCACCCTTGCGTGATCGAGTAGGTAGTGGCGTGCAACCAGCCAGGAGGCGTCGTCCGGCTCCCCCTGCTCGCACACCAACACGACGTCGAGGGTTCCCGGTCTCGAACCCGTTACTGCGGCGAGCCAGCTCAAGAAGCCCGGCCCCATCGGGGCGCCGAGTCCATCTTGCGATCCGTCTCCACGGAGCTGAGCGGAACGGCCGTCTCGGCGACGTCGGCGACGATCACATGATGCGCAGTGAACGAAAGCACTGCGTCGACGGGCCCGGCCACGGCGGGCAGTACCCTCACCGCTCCGTCGGCGGGCGGCATCCTGTCCCGTGCCGCTGCCTGAAGGAGGTCGGTGAGCGGATGGCGCATGGTGTGTCCCTTCCTACCCCTCCCTTGGGCCGACCGAGCCCGCCCCGCTTCTGTTGCGCGCCGGCTGCGGCCGCTGGAGGCAGGATTGGCAGGTGAGCGCTCACCGAATGACCGGCGGGGCAGGGCGTGCAACGGTCGCCACGCCGATTCTTCACGTCGACATGGATGCCTTCTACGCCTCGGTGGAGGTGATCAAGGACGAGTCGCTCGCGGGCAGGCCGGTCATCGTCGGGGGGCAGGGCGGCCGGGGAGTGGTGACTTCGGCGTCGTATGAGGCGCGCGCCTTCGGGGTGAGCTCGGCGATGCCGATGGTGAGGGCGCGCCGGCTTTGCCCCCACGCGATCTACCTTCCGAACGACTTCGCCGCCTACACCGACTTCTCGATACGCATTCGCGAGGTGTTCACGGCGTTCTCCCCGCTTGTGGAGCCACTGTCGCTCGACGAGGCGTTTCTCGACGTCGGAGGCTCGGTCAGGCTCTTCGGACCTCCACCCGAGATCGCCGGGCAGATCAGGCGGCGCATCGCTGGGCTTGGTCTGCGTTGCACCGTGGGAGTCGCCTCGAACAAGTTCCTAGCCAAGCTCGCCTCGACCCTCGCCAAGCCCGACGGCCTTCTCGTGGTACCCCCCGACGGGATCGAGGAGTTTCTCCTGCCCCTGCCGGTGCGGGCGCTGTGGGGAGTCGGAGAGCAGACCGCCGAATCACTGCGGCGCCTCGGGCTCAAGACGGTCGAGGACCTCGTCCGCATTCCTCGCCGCACCCTCGAGCGGGCGGTGGGGGATGCGCTTGGAGCACACTTATTTGCGCTCGCACGCGGGATAGACGACCGCCCCGTCAGGCCCGGCGAGCCGGCCAAATCGGTTGGATCAGAGGAGACCTATACGTACGACCTCGACTCGGACGCCGACGTCTTAAGGGAGGTCCTCCGACTCTCAGACCGCACTGCCGGCCGGCTGCGCGCCAAGGGGTTGTGTGGTCGTACGGTGACGCTCAAGATTCGCTGGGCAAACTTCACGACGATCACGCGGGCCAAGACGCTACCCTCGGCCATCGACGCAACCCAAGACATAAACGACGCCGCGAGGGCCCTGTATCTGAAGCTCAACCCTCAGCGTCCTCGCATCCGGCTCCTTGGTGTGAGCGTTGCCTCCCTCGGGCCGGGGCCTCCGCCCGGTCAACTCGACCTCCTCGGCGGGTCGCGCAACGTGAGAAGGGATGCCGCATCCGCGGTCGATTCGATTCGTGCCCGTTTCGGCGACGACGCCGTAGGACCGGCCGCCTTGCTCGACCGCAGTGACTGAGGGGCCATTTGTTCCGCGGCCCCGGACCCGCGACACCGTGCCGGAAGGGGCATGTAGGCAGCCTGACCTCTCTATAATCGGCCCATAGTGCCTCTCTCGGAACGCGAAAAGCGCATCCTCGACGACATCGAGAAACAGCTCTACGCTGAGGATCCGGGCTTCGCGCGCAGTGTCAGGAGGCGGGCCCCGCGCCTGGACGAGATACACCGGGTCAAGCTCGGTGCTTCCGTCCTGCTTATCGGCTTTGTGGTCCTGATAGCTTTCTTCGTCACGGGTTCGCTGCTCGCAGGCGTCGCCGCATTCGCCGGCATGGTCGCCGGGATCGTGCTGATCGCCGGGTCACTGCGCGACCTCAGCGCTGGACGCCGCTCCGAAGCGAGTGGAAGAAAGCAGCGCCTGGGAGCGCTCCTCGAGGAGTGGGAGCGCCGGGTCAAGCAACGCTATAAGCGCCTCTAGCGCTGCGCGGCCGACGATCGCCGGATTCTCGGGGCGGAAAGAGTTGGCTCCGCCACGGGCGGTAGGGCCGTCGCCTTCGGCGACGGGCACATGTTTACTGGCTCCGCCACGGGCGGTAGGGCCGTCGCCTTCGGCGCCGGGCACATGCTTACTCGGGTGGCCGGGTAGAGATGCTTGCCGTCGGGGCGGGCCGCAAGAAATATCTTCGCGGACTCAATCGAATTGCCTGAACGGCTTGGCGCGTCGTGGACCGGCGCGTTACATTCAACCTTCATCGAGCAAGCGGCCGGAAAGCCACAAGGGCTTGTCCATGGCCATGGGTGGGTTTGCATATTTTCTAGTTCCTGTCTGTTGTTTGGGAGGTCATCGGACCTATGGAGGGCTTCACCGCTGATCAGGCATCCCGCTTTACGGGATGCACCGCGCACCAGCTTCGTTATTGGGATCGCATCGGTTTGTTGCAGCCAAGCGTTCAGTCGACAGGTGGCCGGCCGGGCGTCAGGCGCCTCTATTCCTTCAGGGACCTCGTCTCTCTGAGGGTGGTGCACTCTCTCCTCGAGGCGGGCATGAGCCTGCAGCAGGTGCGGCGCGCCTACAGCTACTTGCGCAAGAGGGCAGGCTTGGAAGAGCACCTTTCCGAGGTCAAGCTGGTTACCGACGGCCACAGCATCTTCAAGCTGTGCAGAAATGATGGCGAAGTCCTCGACGCGCTCAAAGACGGGCAGCTGGCTTTTTTTGTCGCGATCGACGACATCGCTCGCAGGGTCAACGGACAAGTGGCGACCTATCTCTACGATCGCGATCGTTTCATCACGGCGCTGCACCAGGTCGCGCAAGACCTGCGCAGCGAGGGAGAACCTTCGCAGCTCGCCGCGCGACGCGCGGCAACAAGCGCCTAGCCGGCCCCACTTTCCGTCTTGCGGTGCCGCCGAGCGCCCCGCTTGTTCTGCGGTCCCGCCTAGCCGGCCCCGCGTACGGAAAAGAGGCGTACGAGCCGATCCCACCACGAAGCCGTTGCCCACAGCTTCCGCTTGAGCTCACCGGCGAGCGCTCTGGCCTCGTCGGCGTCACCCTGGCCGACGCCCGCGCGCGCGTACTCGGCGGCCTCGTAGATGCGGGCGAGGCGTGCGGCCCCTGCCAGGGGGACCCGCCGCCGGGCGGCAATGCGACGGCCGTAGGCCACCGCCGACTCCGACGCACCGCGGGGGCTCGCAAGCTCGCCCGCCTCCTCCTGAAACTCGGCGAAGGCGGCGGCCGCAAGAGCCATCGGGCCTGCCGCCCGCCCGTAGCGAAGCCTCACCCTCAGGGCCTTGCTTGCTGGGACGATAACGAGGAACGCAAGCGTCAACACGAGCGCCACGACCGAGATGCGAGCGAAGGTCCGCTCCCACTGGAAAGTACCCCCCCGCGGGCGAAGCGAGGGAAGGGGGCTCGCAGGCACGTTTCCGAGGGACGGATTGCCCGTGAACTCAAACGTGTTGTTCGGGCGAACGAGCCCGCCGGGCGCTGCTCGCCCGCCTGGCCCTAGTCCCGAGGCCGCGGTGGGGCTTGGGGGCTCGCTGTAGGGCGGAGGCTCGGCGCCGAAGTCCGCCCTTGGGGTCGGCTCGAATGCGATCCAGCCGTAGCGTCCGAAGAAGATCTCGGGCCATGCGTGGGCATCGGTGCCCCTGACCTCGAAGACGTTTTCGGCCTCGGGTGTGGGGCGGCCGGGCAGGAAACCGACGGAGACGCGCGCTGGGAAGCCAAGCGCCCTGGCGAGGACCGCAAACGCGGTGGCAAACTGCTGGCAGTAACCGGCCCTGGTTGTGGTCAGGAACTCGGCCAGATAATCCTGGGATGCCCTCGGCTCGACCTCGAGCGTATAGGTGAAGCCCCGCAGCCGCTCCTGGATGGCGAGGAGCTCGTCGAAGGGCGTGGGCGCGCCTTCGGTCCAGCGTTGGAGGAGGTCCCCAACCGCGGGCGCGAGGGGCTCGGGCAGCTCCGTCAGCGTGTCGTCCGGGTGCCCAAAGGTCGTGACCCGCCTGAGCTGCCGGTAGCCCACGTCGGGAAGGTTCGACGTCACCGAGTAGATGAGACCCTCGGCAACCTCACTCGTGGTTCGCAGGTATCCGCTGCTCGGATCGATCCTGGTTGAGTTGTAGACGGGAGAGCCCGTCGGCATGTCCACGGCCTGGACGGCGGCGGGGAGGTAGCCGCCGTCGAGCCCGGAGATCGAGAACGTCTGCGTGAGCGTCCTCGCTTCGGGGCCGGAGGGGAGCCGCTCAAAAGCGTCGAAGCCGCCCGAGGGGAGATCGAAACCGTTGAAGGCCTGTGGGTTCCAGGTGGTGCCGTCGAAGTTCTCGAGGGTCACAAGCCGCCAGTAGGAGGGGCTCTCGGCCCTGACGGTGAACATCGGCACATCGGTCTGATCGGTGATGCGCGGGCGGACGGACACGAACGGGTCCACCAAGCCCGTCGGCGTCCCCTGACCGGCGCCTGCGCCGCCCGCCCCTGCGCCGGTCCGCCAGGTCAGGAGCTCGCCGCCGAAGAGGGGGAAGAAAACGGGGGCGATGAGAGCGACCGCGACGGTCGAGGCCCCCATGCGGCGGGCGATGCTTGCGGTCACGGTGGAGGGGCCTTCGTCGTCGTGACCCGGCCAGGCCGAGACCCAGCGGCCCCACGCCCGCAGACCGTGCGAGGACTCGAGCCCCCAGTAGGCGAGAAGTGCCACGAGGAACAATGCCACCCAGAACGGTGCGACCGCCCTGGTGCCGATCACAAGCGCCTCCGAGAACAGCGCGATGCAGGGTAGCGACGCCAGGATCGGCTGCCGCCACCTGAACGTCGCGAGCTCACCGAGCGTCGCGGCCGCCCACATGCCCACCGTCACCATGATCACGTAACCGGGGCGGCCGGGGATGGGCGCGATGTCGAACTGGCTCTGCGCGAAGGCGCGCCCGAGCGCGCCTCCGAGGCCGGCAAGTGCATCGAAGGTGGGAAGGCCGTAGAAGGTATCGGCCGCCCGGAACACGATGACCAGATACCAGACCGCTGCTGCAGACGAGACTCCGACCGTCGGCAGCGGCCCGAGCCCCCTGCGCCGCGCCCCCATCGCTATGCCCGTGGCGAGGGCGACCCCAAGAGCCGCCGGTCCGAAGAAGTCTTGCCTGGCAAACAGCTGCGAGAACGACAGCAGGGTCGCCATGAGGAGGCCCGCCATCCCTAGACGAGCTCTGGCTTCTGAGCCCATGCGGGATCACCCCCTCCCGTTCCCCTGGATGACGCTGATGACGACCACGCGCGCTGCAGTGGCTCGCCCGGCCCTAGGACCATCGCCTTGACCCCCGACCTCACCATGAGGACGACCGCGCTCTGGGTGGCCTTCTCGCCGTCCCAGCGCGCCTTGGTGGGGTGGGTCCCGAACCTGTGAGCCGGAAAGCACACGACGGCAACCTGCCTGAAGCGCCGCCTCGCCCGCGAGCACGCGACGGCGAGCTCGGTCGAGGGGGTCCCTGTCACCACGACGAGAGCACCTTCCGGCGTGGTTGCCGATTCAAGCGAAGCCATCCGAACGAGCAGCGGGTCGGCCTGGGCGACGGCCGGCCCCGTTTCTGTTCTGCGGTCCCGCCACGACGGCCCGGCCGGCAAGGTCGCCAAGAGGTCGAGGCAGCGGCGGTGCGCGTCGGTCCCCTTCGAGCTCGGCAGACCGGGGCTGTGTGCGCCCACCAGTCTGTAGCTGTAGCCCGAGCGGTGGTAGAGATCGATCAGGGAAGCGGCGGCCTCGACGGCTCGCTCGAACGACGCTTCCGGCGAGCTTTCGTAGGGCGCGCTCCGGTCATCGATGAGCACAGTGGCGCGCGTGTGCCACGGTGTCTCTTCTTGACGGATCATGTACTTGCGGCGCTTGGCGGTCGATGGCCAGTGAATCCTGCGCAGGTCGTCGCCGTCGTGATACTCCCTGAGCGTGTAGAACTCCTCGCCGGTGGCGCCGGTCGGCTGTCGCATCGCCGAGGCTGCGACGCTTCTGCGCTCTCCTAGATCGCGCGGCAAGGCCAGCTCCTCATGGCTCGGATAGACGAGAAACTCCGCCTCGGAGGCGGCGAGCGCACGCGTGGAAGCGAGCGCAAACGGATCGATGAAAGACATCTCGAGCGGGCCCACACGGTAGCGGCCGCGCCTGGCCGGCCTCAGCTCGTAGGGCGAGCTGCGCGTTCCGCCGGGCTCGATCCCGCTCAGGGCAAAGCGTGAGCGCCCCCCGAGGCCGCGCGGCAGACGATCTTCGAGCAGCATCATTGGCGCCGGCCCGCGGCCGCGGTTGAGGACGTCGATGGTGACGGTGATTGGCGCCCCCGACGCTGCGCGCTCCGGGGCAACCCTGCGCGTGACCTCGAGGTCGTGGCGTCCGAGCCTGACGATTGCCACCGCGATGCCGACGAGGGCGATGAGCGCGAAGCCGACCTGCTCGACTGGTACCGCGCCAAGCGCGCGCCCTATGATCCCGACGATCAGTCCGGTGACGCCGACGAGCCAACCCCTGGCTGTTGGCACCCTCTATCTAGGCCTGCTGGCGGGCCGGGATGGGGACGCGCCCCACAAGCGCCTCGAGGACGTCCTCGGCGCTCGAGCCCCTCATCTGAGCCTCGGGCGACAACAGGATTCTGTGGGCGAGCACTGGCACGGCGAGATCCTTGATGTCGTCGGGAGTGACGTAGTCCCGTCCCCGGCTCCCGGCAAGGGCGCGCGCCGCCTTCAGCAGGTAAAGGGACGCGCGCGGGCTGGCCCCGAGATAGACGTCGGGATGGTCCCTCGTCGCTTCCGTGAGATCCACGATGTAGCGCTTGAGCGAGGCTGCCACGTGGGTCCGCCTTGCGAAGGCGATCATGGCAACGACCTCGTCGGCGTCCGCCACGGCGCTCAGCTCTTCGAGGGGAGCGTGGCTGCCGTGCCGCTCGAGCATCTCGAGCTCGGCGTCCCTGCCGGGGTAGCCGATTGAGAGCCTCATCATGAAGCGGTCGAGCTGCGACTCGGGCAGCGGATAGGTCCCCTCGTGCTCGATCGGGTTCTGCGTTGCGATCACCATGAACGGCTCACTCAGCTTGTGGGTGGTGATGTCGACGGTGACCTGACGCTCCTCCATGCACTCGAGGAGCGCGGACTGGGTCTTCGGAGAGGCCCTGTTGATCTCGTCGCCGAGGCAGATGTTCGCGAACACCGCTCCCGGCTTGAACTCGAAGCCCTCGGTGGTTGCGTCCCAGATGTTGACGCCCGTGATGTCGGTGGGAAGGAGGTCGGGGGTGAACTGGATGCGCCGCCACGTGCAGCTGATCGACTTGGCGATGGATTTCGCAAGCATCGTCTTGCCGACGCCGGGGACGTCCTCGAGCAGGAGATGGCCCTCACCGACGAGGGCGACAAGCGCGAGCCTTACGGCTTCGCTCTTGCCCTGAATAGTGCGCTCGACGTTTGACGCTACGCGCTCGAAGGACTTCTGGAACTCCCCGGCGTCGTGAGTCTCGGCCCCTGTCAAGTCCCCTCCGTCCTCTCGTGGACTGAATAAGAACGAGGTTAGCAGTGCGGTGACCGTACCGCCCTTTCAAGTGACTCCCCCAAGGGACTCCCAGAAGGCCCCCCTGGTTCTCGCTTAGGCTGAAGGCAGGCAAGCCGAGGACGGGCAACGATCCCCTCTCGGGGGTGC
>Ga0136610_1000088_pt1 | contig 19327 bp, 16 predicted proteins | sample AntDrymUQ1342206_2_FD_104804 | JGI IMG/M metagenome (GOLD analysis project Ga0136610, IMG submission 104804) | Polar desert sand microbial communities from Dry Valleys, Antarctica - metaG UQ134 (22.06) | ecosystem: Environmental > Terrestrial > Soil > Desert | place: Antarctica: Dry Valley...
CCGGCAGTTGGTGCGTCACACCACCGGCAGCCCACCAACGCCTCGGTGGGGCGGCGCCCGTCCCACCCCAACCCCGAAACCAGACAAATCAGCCGCCTAAAGCGTATGCCAACAGGCTCTAACACACAGTGCTCGGCTGGTGACGACATCCCGGCCAGGTTCGAAGAACCGTGAATGCGCTGCGAGCCAGCGGCCGGACATGCTTGCCCAGCCGTGCCGTTGCGCCGAACGATCTGCGCGGAAATCCGCGTTAGCAGCGCACGCTGACATCTGCGCGGGGGGCCGCCCGCAAGGGCGGTCCCCGGGCGGTTGTCCCTACCGCGATCCTCCTGACGCGAAGATTACTGTCACCCGGCTGACTTATGACTTGTGAACCCGACGAGCCTGGACGCAGTCGGCAGTCGCGTCTCTTCTCAGCGGCGCGCACCCTGGAACGTGGACCGATACGCGCTCGGGGAGAGGTTCAGATGGCGGGCGAAATGTTGCCGCATTCCTGCGGCCGTGCCGAATCCCGCCTGCGCGGCGATCCGGTCGACGGTGGCATCGGTCTCCTCCAGCAGCCGCCGCGCCCGCTCCACCCGCTGCTGAATGATCCATTCCAGCGGCGGCATGCCGACCTCGTGGCGGAACCTCCTGGTGAGCGTGCGGACACTGACCGACGCTCGGTCGGCGAGTTCCTCGAGGGTTAGCGGTTCGTCGAGGTGCGCCAGCGCCCAGCCGATGGTGGCCGTGATCGCCGACGACGGTTCTGTCTCCGGCGCCAGGCGGCGGATGAACTGTGCATGGCCGCCCTCGCGATACGGCGCCACTACCATGCGCAGCGCAACCTCGTCGGCGACCGCCCTGCCATGGTCGCGGCGCACTATGTGCAGGCACATGTCGATCCCGGACGCCTCGTCCGCCGAGGTAAGCACGTCGCCCTCATCGACGAAGAGCAGGCCGGGGTTGAGCAGCACGGGCGGGTAGCGGCGGCGGAACAGGTCGATCGACCGCCAGTGGGTGGTGGCCCGCCTGCCGTCCAGAATGCCCGCCGCCGCCAGCACGAATGCGCCGGTGCCGATCGACGCGATCCGGGCGCCCGGGCGGATCTGCCGGACCGCCGACGCGACCGCCGCGCTCAACGGTTCGCCGGAGTGGTCCTGCTCGTAGGCCGCCGGGATGATCACCGTGTTGGAGTCGCGCAGGGCGCGGGCGCCGTGCGGCACAACGACGGAGAAGTCGGCGTCGGTGCGGACACCGCCGGGTCTTGACGCGCAGGTCCGCACCTCGTACAGCGCGTACCCGTTCGCGCCGCGCGCCTGGCCGAAGATCTGGTGCACCAGTCCCAACTCCATCAGCGGCACTCCGTCGCGGATGAACACGGTGACCAGGTGCCTGCGCGATGGATCGCCATCGCTCACCGCTGTTCCCCAGATGGGTGCACACCCGGCCGGTAACCCGCCCTCATCGTCTCGACTGTCGGCTGCGGTGTCAGGACGGGCACCGCAGCGTCGACCAGCGGCCTTCTGTCGACGTAGCCGCCGGGCGACCACCGGGACATCGACCCGGCCGAGGTCACCCAGAACTCGCCCTCCCAGTCGAAGAACACGCCGTCGGGCAGATCGGACGCCGGGCTGGGACGGGTGCGTCGCCGTCCGTCGACGAGGACGCGTTCGGCGTGCAGTACGGCGTCGATATCGTCGGCACCGGGCAGCGTCGACAGGTCTTCGGACTCGGCCCAGCATGACCGGAAAGACTGATAGTCGCGGTACCGGCATTGTGCGCAGGGCCGGTGTCCCGCGGCGAACGCGACAGCCTCGTCGAGGAAGAACAGTTCGGTGTACCGGCTCGGCGCCATGACCGACCGCCGCCGCCCCCGGAAATCCAATTCGCACACGATCCACCGTCGCGCCTGCGCGCGTCGGACGATCGTGCGGTCGTCGTCGTGCAGTACGCCCCGGTTGCCCAGCATGGTGCCCCGCCGGGGCGTCGCGATCAGATCTCCCGCGGGGGTGACCCGATTGCGCAGCGGCGCGGACGACTCCGCTTCGGCGAGACTGGTGACGCGCGCCGCGGTGAGCGGCCCAGGTGTCATACCGAACAGTCCACCAGCGGACCGCCCCGTGATCTAGCGGGTTCGCGACGCCACTTCCACCCGTAAGGGTGTCGTCGCCTTCTCGCCAGTCCGATGTCGTGAGATGGGTGACACTAGGGGGGTGTACACCGAGGTCGAGCGTTGCGTGCGGGCCGTCCAGTCCAAGGACGCCCGCTTCGACGGATGGTTCTTCACCGCGGTGTTGACCACCCGGATCTACTGCCGACCGAGCTGCCCAGTAGTACCGCCCAAGGTCCAGAACATGCAATTCTACCCGAGTGCGGCGGCCGCCCAGCAGGCGGGCTTCCGCGCGTGCAAGCGGTGCAGGCCCGACGCCAGTCCTGGCTCGCCACAGTGGAACGAGCGGGCCGACCTGGTGGCCCGCGCGATGCGGCTGATCGCCGACGGCGTCGTCGACACCGACGGCGTGCCCGGGCTCGCGCGTAGGCTGGGCTACAGCGTCCGCCAGGTCGAGCGCCAGCTCTACGCAGAACTGGGTGCGGGGCCGCTGGCCGTCGCCCGGGCGCAGCGCGCACAGACCGCGCGGCTCTTGATCGAGACCACCGCGCTGCCGATGGCCGAGGTCGCCTTGGCGGCGGGATTCTCCAGTGTGCGCACGTTCAACGATACCGTGCGCGAGGTCTTCGCCCTGTCGCCCACCGAACTGCGCCTGCGCGCCGGGGGCAAACGGCCTGATGCCCGACGGAACGCGGCGCGGGAGGGCGTGCCTGGCACGTCGTTGTCAGTGCGCCTGCCGTTCCGGTCGGCGCTGTGCCCGGACAACCTCTTCGGCCATCTCGTCGCGACCGGCGTTCCCGGCGTCGAGGAGTGGCACGACGGCGCCTACCGGCGCACCATCCGGCTGGCCAACGGGCCCGCCATCATCGCGCTACGGCCTCAGCCGGAGTACATCGGCTGCCAGTTGGTGCTCTCTGACCTGCGCGACCTGTCGACGGCAATCAGCCGGTGCCGATGGCTGCTCGACCTCGACGCCGACCCGGTCGCGGTCGACGACCTGCTCTCCGACGACCCAATCCTCGCCCCGTTGGTGGCCAAGAACCCGGGCAGGCGGGTGCCCCGCACCACCGACGCCGTCGAGTTCGCCGTCCGCGCGGTCCTGGGCCAGCAGGTCTCCACTGCGGCGGCGCGGACACACGCCGCCCGCCTGGTCGAAGCACACGGCAAGCGGGTGGACGACCCCGTCGGCAATCTGACCCACCTGTTCCCCGATGCAGCGGCACTGGCCGAACTTGATCCCGAGAAGCTCGCGATGCCGAGAACGCGTCGGAGCACGCTGACCACCCTGGTCACCGCGCTCGCCGACGGCAAGCTCGACCTCGGCGCGGGCAGCGACTGGAACTCCGCCCGCGAGGCGTTATCCGCGCTGCCCGGTCTCGGCCCGTGGACCGTGGAGATGATCGTTATGCGGGCCCTCGGTGACCCCGACGCATTCGTGCCCACCGACCTAGGGATCAAGACGGCGGCGCGAGTGCTCGGCCTGCCCACGGGCGTGGCCAGGCTCACCGAGCACGCCGAGTCCTGGCGGCCTTGGCGCGCGTACGCCGTGCAGTACCTCTGGGCTACCGGCGACCACGCCGTCAACCGGATGCCGACCGTAGGCTGACCGAAGGACGAGGTTCACCAATGATGAAACCGATCGGCACGACTCGTCGTGCGCACACAGTGATGGACAGTCCCGTCGGCGCGCTCACCCTCGTCGCCTCGGACGGGACGCTCTCCGGCCTCTACATGGAGCTCCAGCGGCACCGGCCGCCGCAGGACACCTTCGGCGATCGGGACCCTGGTCCGTTCGCGGGCGCCGTGACCCAGATCGAGGAGTACTTCGCCGGAACCAGGACCGACTTCAACCTGCCGATCACATTGGCGGGCACGGAATTCCAACGTCGGGTGTGGGTGGAGCTGCGCCAGATCCCGCACGGACAGACCGTCTCATACGGCGAGCTGGCCGACCGGCTCGGCCGGCCGACGGCGTCACGCGCGGTCGGCCTCGCCAACGGCAAGAACCCCATCGGCATCATCGTGCCTTGCCATCGAGTGGTGGGCTCAACGGGTGGTCTCACCGGTTACGGCGGCGGCCTCCGCCGCAAGCAGTTACTGCTCGACTTCGAACGCGAGATCAGAGGGACGTCGAGTGCCTTCTCGCTGTTCATGGGCCGAGAGTTGATCGTCGGGAGCTGATCTCCCCGGGTCACATTCTGTTTCCTCCCCGGTCACATCGTCACCATCGCGCGATCGGGAGCCGGGGCGTCCTCGCTCATGCCGAATTGGTTGAAAATTAAGGCTTTTCGTCTGTTCGCAACAGATATCAGCGGGTCTGTTAGCGAGAAAGCGACATCATAGTGTCACATAAGGGTGGTGTCGCGAAGCTGCCAGACAGCGGGCTGTGACCACTGGTGCACTGGAGCCATCCCACCAGAATCGTCAATCAGAGAATTGGAAGCCATGCCCGTAATCACCGTTCCCGCCGGCGGCACCGCCGTCCCGGTCCGATCACCCCTGATCGGCTGGTTCGCCGTCGTCGCGGTGATGATGGGGATCTTCTCCATCGTCACCACCGAGATCCTGCCGATCGGCCTGCTGACGCCGATCGGTGACACGTTCGGCATCTCGAACGGCACCGCCGGGTTAATGATGACGCTGCCGGGCATCCTCGCAGCCTTCGCCGCCCCGGTCGTGACCGTCGTGACCGGGCGGATTGACCGGCGCTTCATGCTCTGCGTCCTGATGCTCGTGCTGGCACTGGCGGACTTCCTCGCCGCCGTCGCCACCGACTACTGGGTAATGATGGTTTCGAGAGTCCTCGTCGGGTTCGTCATCGGCGCGTTCTGGTCCATAGGCGCGGGACTGGCGAGCAGGCTCGTGCCCGAAGCGCAGGTCGGACGGGCGACCGCGGTGATCTTCTCCGCGGTGCCGCTCGGTTCCGTGCTCGGTGTGCCCGCGGGGACCTTCATCGGCAATCTCGCGGGCTGGCGCGCGGCCTTCGTGGCGATGGGCGTCCTGACCGTGGGCGTGTTCATCGCGCTCATCGCGGTGGTGCCGCCGCTGCCGCCGCGAAGCGTCACCCGGCTCACCGTGCTGCGGGATATGCTCCGCACCACAAATGTCCGAGTTGGACTGATCGTGACCTTCCTGATCGTCATGGCCCATTTCGGCACCTACACCTATGTCACGCCGTTCCTGGAGGACGTGACGCACGCGGGCCCGGCGGCGATTACCACGTTCCTGCTCGTCTACGGGGCCGCGGGGATCATCGGCAACTTCCTGGCGGGCAACCGGGTGGGCGGCGCGTTGCGCGCCACCTTCGTCACGGCGGGCCTGATGCTCGCCGCCGCGACCCTGCTGCTTCCGTTGTTCGGCAGCGGGAACCTCGGCGCGATCGTGTTGCTGGTCGTGTGGGGTCTGGCCTATGGCGCGGTGCCGGTCTGCTCGCAGACCTGGTTCGTCAAGTCGGCGCCGCACGCGCCGGAGGCGGCGACTGTGCTGTTCACCTCATCGTTCCAGGCGACCATCTCCATCGGCGCGCTGGCGGGCGGGATCGTGGTGGACTCCACCTCGACGTCGGTGGTCATGCTGCTGGGCGGTGTCGCCGCGCTGCTGATGGTGTCGACGGTGTGGCTCTTCGGCAGATCGGATCAGATCAACTAGTGCGTAACCCGGCTCGGCGGGCGCTTCCGTCGGCCGGCTTCGGTCCCTAGACGTTCCCATCGGTGAAGGAGGCTGCCGCGGATGTGTGGCATCGTGGGTTGGGTTGACTTCGAGCGTGATCTCACGCGCGAGAACATGAAGTTGCGGGCGATGATGGACACGATGGCCTGTCGTGGCCCGGACGCGGAAGGGGAATGGCTCGACCGGCACGCCGCGATCGGCCACCGGCGACTGTCCATAATCGACCTACCGGGCGGCCGTCAGCCGATGACCGCCGGCGAGCAGGGCCGTGGTCTCGCTGTCCTCACCTTCAGCGGCGAGATCTACAACTACCGGGAGCTGCGCGCCGAACTCGCCGCGCACGGGCATCGGTTCCAGACCGAGAGCGATACGGAGGTGCTTCTCCACGCCTACCTGCAATGGGGCGCGCGCCTCGTCGACAAGCTCAACGGCATGTACGCCTTCGCGATCTGGGATCCCCGCATCGAGGAACTGGTGCTGGTGCGCGACCGGATGGGGGTCAAGCCGCTCTACTACTACCCGACACCGAACGGCGTGCTGTTTGGCTCCGAGCCGAAGGCGATCCTGGCTAATCCGCTGGCCTCCGCGCGGATCAACGCCGACGGGCTCCGCGAGCTGCTCGACATGGTGAAGACCCCGGAGCACGCCATCTTCACCGGCATGTACGAAGTGCGACCTGGGTACCTCCTGCGGGTCCGCCGCGAGGGGCTGACCAAGCACCGCTACTGGACGCTGGAAGCCAAAGAGCACACCGACAGCCTCGACAAGACCGTCGGCACGGTGCGGGAGCTGCTGGAGGACATCGTCGCCCGCCAGCTCATCTCGGACGTGCCGTTGTGCAGCCTGCTCTCCGGTGGTCTCGACTCGTCGATCATCACCGCGATCGCGGCGAAGGCGTTATCCGGCCGGGGTTCGGGGCCGGTCCGGTCGTTCTCGGTCGACTTTGCGGGCGCCGCGGAGAACTTCGTCCCCGACCCGCTGCGGGCAACGCCGGACGCCCCCTATGTCCGCGACCTCGCCGGGCACGTCTCGGCCGAGCACACCGAGGTGCTGCTCAACAGCGAAGACCTGAGCGACCCGGTGATCAGGGCGGCGGTCCTGGCCGCGACCGATCTCCCGCCCAACTTCTACGGCGACCTGTGGCCGTCGCTGTACCTGCTGTTCCGATCGATCAGGGAGCACTCGACCGTCGCGCTGTCCGGCGAGTCGGCGGACGAGATCTTCGGCGGGTACAGCTGGTTCCACGACCCGGAGACGCTGACCGCCCAGACCTTCCCGTGGCTGACCAGCACACCCGCTCCGTTCTACGACGGGAAACCGCTGTTCGACCAGACGCTGATCGACTCGCTCGACATGCCGGGCTACCGGCTGTCGAGCTACCACGCCGCGATAGCCGAGGTGCCGGTTCTGCCCGGCGAGACTGGACTGGAGAAACGGATGCGGGAGGTCGGCTACCTTAACCTGACCCGCTTCCTGCAGACGCTGCTCGACCGAAAGGACCGGATGAGCATGGCGGTGGGCTTGGAGGTGCGCGTCCCGTTCTGCGACCACCGCCTCATGGAGTACGTCTTCAACACCCCGTGGGCGATGAAGACCTTCGACGGCAGGGAGAAAAGCCTGCTGCGCGCCGCCGCCACCGACCTGCTGCCCACTTCGATCCTGCAGCGGGTGAAGAGCCCGTATCCCAGCACACAGGACAGTGGCTACGAGAAGAACCTCCGCGACGAGCTGGCCGACGTGCTGAGCACGGCCGACAGCCCCGTGCTGCCCTTGCTCGACCTTGACCGGGTGCGCCGGAGGCTGGAGGCCCCATTGACCGAGAACAGCACTCAGATCACCCGGATCGATCTGGAGATCCCATTGTGGATCAACGCATGGCTTGCCGCCCACGACGTCTCGGTCGATTTCTAGGAACTGCCCGACGAAGTAGTACGAACCACGATAGTCGTTGCTCCCGGGTGAATAGCCATCGCTTGATCGCGCCGTGTTCGACCGGTTGCGCGATCACGCGGTGGCTTTCGCCGTTTTGGCTCCAGTGTAGGAGATTCGTGCTCGTGGTTTCTTGGACATTTCTCTCCTGATAAAAGTATCGTCCACTGTGACATGTGACGCGAAGTGAGTGAACTCGAGGCGTGGTTTCCGACATCGCATGGTATGTGTCATCGGGGTTGTCCCAAAATGTGCGGATACTGGCACTGAGCGGCCTCGTCTTTCCCGGTCGCCGGTGGGAAACTTGGAGTTGAACAGTCCGTCGATGTGATATTTCCGGGGGCGATTTCCCAGCCCTGTCGAGCAATCGCGTCGCAACTACTATACAACATTCAGGGGGCTTCGTGGGTAGGTCTGAGGCAGTGAACGTGGACGTCGTTGTTGTCGGAGGTGGCATCGCGGGGTCCGCTCTGGCCGCGGCGCTCGCAGGTGACGGCCAGTCGGTCATGTTGCTGGAACGTCAGATCATCTATCGGGACAAAGTACGCGGCGAGGTGGTGAACTGCTGGGGCGTCGAGGAACTGCTCAAGCTCGGGCTGGAGAAGCCGTTGCTCGACGCGGGCGGCACCTATGTCAACCGGTTCGTCGGCTACGACGAGACCATCGACTCTGCCGTCGCCGAGGATGCGGTTCTGCACCTCGACGAGCTGGTCCCCGGGATACCCGGCGTACTCGACGTCGGCCACCCGGAGGCGTGCGAGGCACTCGCTACTGCGGCCGTCGACGCCGGGGCGAGGATGGTGCGCGGCGTCAACGACGTGTCGATCACGCTCGAGGACAAGGCGAGCGTCCACTACGAGCTGGACGACATGGAGTACGAGGTGTCCTGCAGGCTGGTGGTCGGCGCGGACGGACGGATGTCCACCGTTCGCCGCCAGGCGGGCATCCCAGTGGTCCAGTCGCCGCCCAGCTCCCTGGGCGGCGGACTGCTCGTGGAGAACCTCCACGATTGGCCGGTGAACACCACCTCCATCGGCACGGAGGGCGACCTGCTCTACTTCGTCTTCCCCCGGGCGGGCGGCAAGGCGCGGTTGTACCTGCTGCACGATGTGGCCCAGAAGGGACGGTTCGCCGGGCCCAACCGGCGCCAGGACTTCCTGACCGCGTTTCAGTTCCAGTGCATCCCCGGCAGCGAAATGTTCGGCGCCGCCTGGCCGTCGGACTCGTGCGCCTTCTACCCGATGAACGACTCCTGGACCGATCGGCCCTTCGTCCCCGGCGCCGTGCTGGTGGGCGACGCGGCGGGCTGGACCGACCCGATCATCGGCCAGGGGCTGTCGGTCGCGCTGCGCGACGCCAGGATCGTCTGGGACATCCTGCGGTCGCACGCCACCTGGTCACCGGAGGTGTTCGAGTCCTATCGGGAGGAACGCGAGATCCGGATGCGCAGGCTGCGGGTGTCCGGCCGGATCCGTACCGCGATGAACATGACGTTCACCCCCGAGGGCGCGGCGCGGCGCAAGACCTACGCCAAGCTGTGGCCGACCGATCCGCTGCTCGCCGGACCGCGGCTCGCCACGTTCAAGGGACCGTTCGGCGTGCCCGCCGAGTCCTTCGAGCTGCCGACCGTGGAGCGCATTCTCGCACTGCAGTGATCACCGCCATCACCCGCACTTTATCACACGTTATCGACATCGTGGCCGTGCCGTCCGTGACGCGCCCAGATCCGATGACCAGAGGAAGAGGAGAACCCCATGTACGTGCGAACGTCCGTTGAGGACGGACAGAGCCGCGAGAACAACTGTGACCTCCGGCGCATCTACCCCTGGCAGGACGTGGTCGTGCCGCCGTGGAACAGCTCGCTGGTCTCGATCCGGCCGCACGAGTCGAGTAAGGAGCACAGCCACGCCACGGACGAGACCTTTATCTTCACCGGCGGCTCCGGGACCGTGCACGTCGGTGCCGAGGAGCGCGCCATCGACACCGGCGATGTCGTCTACATCCCGCACGGCATCGACCACGTCGTGACGAACACCGACGACAGCGAGCCGCTCACCTTCCTGAGCATCTACTGGCTGCAGAGCGCGGCCGACGCCTCGGACAGAACGTCATGACCGAAACAGCGCGGCCCACCGCCATCCGCCGGGTCGACGTCACTTTCTCCCCACCGACGCCCAACGGCGACCTCCACCTTGGACACCTGTCAGGCCCGGTCCTCGCGAGCGATGTATGCGCGCGGTCACAGAAGATCCTCGGCCACGACGTCGCGTTCGCCTGCAGCACCGACGACAACCAGACGTACGTTGTCACCACGGCGCAGCGGCTGGGAACCTCGCCGGAGGCCCTGATCCGGCAGGCATTGGACAGGGTACGGGTGTCTCTCGATCTCGCCGGGGTCCAAGTGGACTTGTTCGAGCGGCCCGACGCCGACTACGAGAAGTTCGTGCGGGAGTTCTTCTCGTACTTGTGGGAGCGCGGCGCGTTCGACCGGCGCGTCGTTGACCTGCCCTACGACGCCGAGGCGGGGGAGTACCGGGCCGAAGCCTTCGTGACCGGCAGGTGCCCGGTGTGCCTCGCGCACGCCCGGGCCGGGGTCTGCGAGGCGTGCGGCCTGTACAACCTGCCCGACGCGCTGCTCCCGGTGCGCGACAGCGCCTCGGCGCTGCCCCGCAAGCCGGTCCCCATCTGGGTCTTAGACCTGGAGCGGTACCGGTCGCTCATCACCGAGCACTACGCGAACCCCGACGTCGTCCTTCGCCCCGACCTGCGGCGGGTGGTGACGGAGTCGCTCGGCGGGCGACTGCCCTACATCCCGATCACCTACCCGAGCACCTGGGGTATCCAGGTGGACTGGGACGGGCCGGACACCCGAACGCAGGCGATCAACGCGTGGCCGGAGATCTATGTCGGACACGTTTACTGGCTCCGGCGCGCTCGAGAGAACCGGCTGTCCGGACGCGACGAGCTGGTCCAGTTCATCGGCATCGACAACGGGTTCTACAACGTCTTCGTCTATCTGGTGCTGTCGATGCTGGCCAACGGGTTCGGCCTGCCGATCGATCTGCCCGCCACGCGGACCGTGACCAATCAGTACTTCCTCCTGGCGGGCAGGAAGTTCTCCACCAGCAAGGGTGACGTCCGCTGGGCGCGCGATTACCTCGAGAGCGTGGGCCGGGACCGGGCGCGCTTCGTGCTGTCGCTGACCAGCCCCGAGCTCCAGCAGTCCGAGTTCACCGAGCAGGTTGCGGCCTCGACCCTGCGGACCCGGTTCGACGAGCCCCTCGCGGTCGTCGGCGCCGGACTTGCGGCACTGGTCGGCCGCCGGATCGACGTACCGTCGTCACCGTGGTGGAACGTCGCTTTGGCGGCCTCGGTCGGGCGCTTCACCGCCGCCTACGACCTCGACGACTTCAGCATCCGTCGCGCCGCCGAGGCACTAGCCCAGCACCTCGAGGTACTCAAGATCGGCCTCGACCAGCTCGGTGAGGCCGACGTCGCGGGAGCGCTGCGATTCCTCTGGGCGCTGCGAACGCTCGCCTGGCCGGTCACCCCCGATCTCGCCGCCGAGGTGGCGCTCTCCTTCGGCGCCGACCCGTCGCTGCTGCCGCTAATGGCGGACATCGCGACTGTCCCTGCCGGGGTCTTCGCGGGGCTCTCGTTGCGAGCGTCCGCACCGGCCGCCGTCAACGGCGTCCTCGTGCCCGCGTCGGCTTCCGAGTAGACCCACTCGCGCGTCGGCACCGTCTTTCATCAATCCCAAAGGAATGGTCATGCTGCGTACCTTCATGCGCTCGAAGATCCACCGTGCGACCGTCTCGGACAGCGACCTGAACTACGTCGGGTCTCTCACCCTGTCTCCCGAGCTGCTCGACGCTGCGGATATCGGTGTGAATGAGCTGGTGCAGATCGTCAACGTCAACAACGGCGCACGGTTCGAGACCTACACGATCGTCGGCACCCCCGGCGCCAACGAGGTCGTCGTCAACGGCGCGGCCGCTCGCCTCGTGCACCGCGGTGACAAGGTCATCATCATTTCCTACGGCCAGTTCGCCGACGACGAGGTGGACGACCACAAGCCGCGCGTCGTCCACGTGGACGACGGCAACCGCATACTGGAAACGATCCTGGGTCACTGAGCCGATGACCCACCCGGCATCCACGGTGGAGTGGCACTCCACCGGAACTGTTCACCGACAACACAAGCCGAAGGCGGAGGTAGTGGGCAACGAACAGGTCTATTCAGTGCTGGGCATCGGGTTCGGCCCGGCAAATCTGTCACTCGCCGTGGCGCTCGAGGAGTTCGGGTACCCCAGGGGCGTGCACTTCGTCGAGCGCGCGGTCGCGTTCCAATGGCAGGACGAGCAACTGCTGCCGGGGTCGGACATCCAGAACAACCCATTCCGGGACCTCGCGATGCCGAGGAACCCGGACAGCGCCTACACCTTCGTCAAGCACCTCGCCGCGCGCGGCGCGCTGACGGACTACCTGCACCTCAACGCCAGATTTCCCTCCCGCAGGGAGTACGCGGGCTACCTGGCGTGGGCGGCAGAGGCGTTCCGCGGCTCGGTGGACTACGGGCGGAGCGTGGTCGGACTGTCCCTGGTCGAGCACGACGGCGCCGAGGTGTTCCGGCTGGAGACCGACGTCGGACGGCCCCGGCTCGGCCGGACGGTCGTCCTAGGCACCGGCCGCTCGCCCCGGATACCAGCGGAGTTCCAGCGTGGCATGGGGCCGACAGCGTTCCATTCGACGAAGTACCTCAGCTCCATAGGGCGGCTCGGCAACCGGAGGATCCGGGTCGCGGTGGTCGGGTCGAGCCAGAGCGCCATCGAGATCATGCTCGACCTGCTCGACCGGCCCAACGTCACCCAAGTGGTGTCGATCCAACGCGGGATCGGGTTCCGGCTCAAAGACACCAGCCCGTACAGCAGGCGCGTCTTCCTGCCGGAGTTCGTCGACTACTTCCACCCCCTGCCCCGCGCGGTGAAGGCACGGCTGCGGGCCGACCTGCGGTCGATCAACTACGGGGCGTGCGACCAGGACGTGATCGACCGGCTCGCGGGCGTGCAGCGCGAGTACGAGCTGATCGGTTCGGACCGGCTCGTGCTGGTCCCGTTCTCGGAGGTAGCGCAGGCGACTCTGCACGGGCAGCACGACGCGCGGCGACTGGTGGTGCGTGACGTGAACCACCGGAGCGAGAGCGTGCTCGACGTCGACGTCGTGATCCTGGCGACGGGGTTCCGCGACTTCGGCACGGGCCGCGATGACGAGCGCTACCACCCCCTGCTCGGCGGTGTGCTGGACCGGCTCGTGCTCGACGTCGACGGGGTCCCGGTGGTGGCGCGCGACTATTCCCTGCAGTTCCGGCCCGATCGCTACGGCGGGCCCTCGCCCAAGCTCTATCTCAACGGGCTCTGCGAGGCGAGCCACGGCATGGGCGACGCGGGCGCACTGGCGATGCTGTCGATGCGGTCGACCGACATCCTGGAATCGCTGACGCGGCATCTGGGCGCCGTCGACGGCGAGCGCCATCTGACTGCCGAGGCGTCGAGGTGACCGAGGCCGTCGCGTCGGCGGACGTCGCCGTCGTCGGGTGCGGGGTCGTCGGCCTCGCCACCGCAGAGCGGCTCGTCGCCCGCAACCTCTCGGTCGTCCTCATCGACGGCGTCGGTGTGGCCGCGGGGGCCAGCGGCGCCTCCGGGGGACTGGTCAGGGCCTTCGACCCGGCCGGTGGTTCCTGGGCCGCACGAGGTTTGGAAATCTACCTGCGGCGGGGGTGGCGCGGCCGCTGGCCCCGGGTTCGCGAACGGGGAAGCCTGGTGCTCGTCGCCGCCGACGACGCCGAGCGCGCGGCCGAGGGTGTGGACCGGCTGCACGAGGCGGGTCATTCGGCCGAGATCCTGTCCGCTCCGGACCTGCATGCCCGCTTCCCCGGCCTGTCCCTGCCCGCGGATCTCGTCGGGGTCTATGAGGACCGGGCCGGATGGCTGCCCGCCCGCGACGTGACGGCCGCGATGCTCCGTGACGCCGCATCCGGGACGATCACGCTCGAAGCCGTCCGCGCCACTGCGGTGGTCACGTCCGGCTCCCGGGTCGCGGGTGTCGAGACAACAGCGGGCCGTGTCACCGCCAGGGCTGTTCTGCTCGCCGCGGGCGCGGGCAGTACGGCTCTCGCGGCGACCGTGGGCGTAGGGCTGCCACTGTGGAACCGGGCCGTGAGCTACTGCGTCTTCCAACCGCGTGGCACTGGCGGGGGTGACCTGCCGGTGGTGGTCGACACGACCACGGGATCGTGGATGCGTCCGTGGGACTCGGGCACGGCCGTGCTCGCCGGGGTCGCGTCGGCGATGTGTGACGTGCCCGCTTCGGTGAAGCCCTGGGTATCGGTCGCCGAAGAGCGACGCGTCCGCGAAGTCGTCCGGCATCGGGACCTGAGGTTGATCGACGCGGACGTCGTCGGCGGGCTCACCGCCTATGACGCCTTGGCCTCAGATCGACGAGGGGCGGTCACCGCGTGGCCTGAACCCGCTGGGCTACTGACGGCCACCGGCTGGAACGGCGGCGGATTCAAACTCGCCCCGGCGATCGGCGCCCACGCGGCCACCCTGGTCCGTGCGGCGATCGGATGAGCGGGCCGGGGATCACGGAGATGTCGACATGAAAGCCGACCGTCTCAACTCGACCGACGAGATGCTCGCGGGCGCGGGCGGCAGTCTGGGCTCGTCCAGGATCGTCCAGGTCCTCTGGCGGTTTCCCACCGCGGTGTCCTCGGCGGCACTGCGGGGTGAATGGGCTCGGCTGAATAGCGGCAGGCTCAGTCGCGGGGCGGTCCCCGCCCTGGTGCCCGGGGCCCGCAGGCGCTGGGTCGCTGCGCACAACGCCGAACCGCTGCACGAGAGCACCCGGGTCCTGACCGGCAAGACCGTGACCGAGTGGATGGACGAGCAGATCCGTGCGCCGCTGCCGGTGGGATCGGACGCGCTCTGGCGGCTCGCCGCCGCCCGGTGCGGCAGCGGCACGATCGTGTCACTGACCGTCCCGCACTTCCGATCCGACGGTCTCGGGGTGTTTGCCGCGATCGCCGCACCACGACCACGAGGCGGTCCGCCGCCCGCACCGAGCATGCTCGGCGACGACATCGGCGACGCACTGGGCCAGGTGGCGCATGCCGTCATCAACTCGGCGCACTGGATCGCGCGCCTGTCGGCCGACCGCCCGGAGCGTGACCGGGTCCGCGCGGCACTGCGGAGCGCCGGTTCACCGGCCCCGGCGTCGGAACCGAGGTTCTTCGTCTCCGCTGTCCTCGACCTCGACGCCGCCCGCTGGCACGAGCGGGCCGAGGCGCGCGGCGGCACGGTCAACAGCCTGTTCGTCGAGATCGCCGCGAACCTGGTGCGCGCCAGGGTTCCCCGGGCCGGCGACGCCGTCACGGTCGGCATCCCGACGAACCTGCGCCGCTCCGCCGCCGACGGCCGGGCGAACGCGCTCGTCGTGGTGCCGCTGGGGCTCCCCGGGGGCACACCACAGTACGACGACCTGGTCGGCACCCGTCGCGAGACGAAAGCCGTCCTGCGCGACATCGGCGACGCGAGCGCGACGCTCGTCCCCGAGCCGCTGTGGCACCTGCTGCCCGCCCGGTACTCGACCAGGCTTAAGGCGCCGGGCGGCCAGCAGACCGACGTCGTCGCGTCGAACTTCGGCCCCGTCCCGGACGGCGTCGTCTGTTTCGCGGGCGCGCGGGCGGACAGTATCGCGGTCCGGACGATGAACGTGCCCGGTCTTGTCCCGGAGAAGGCGCGGCTGCGTGCCTCGTTGTGCCTGTCACAGGTCGGTGACCGCCTGACCGTGACCGTGACCGGCATCCCCGATCAGTTCGGCGACGCCGACGCCCTCACCCGGCTCGCCGTCGATGAGTTCGCCCGCTGGGGACTGGCCGCCCGGTGCTGGCCCTGAAGTCCCCAGCCACCGAGGAGGAGCACCGACCATGCCCCTGAGGGACCGCTGGTTTCGCACGACCCCCGACTCGTCCGTGCTGCGGCGGCCGCGTCTGCTCGCTCGGTCGATGATCGCTCTGGCCGATCTGGACGAGCACATCGGGGTCTACGAGCGGCTGCTGAACGCGCGCGCGGATCTGCGGATGCCCATCCCGGACTTCGGCGGCCTGGAACTCGCGGCCGTGGGCGATCTGCTGCTCATCGCCAGTGACCGACCGTTCACCCCGATCCAGCTCAAGACCACGTACTCGCTGATCGTGCCCTCGCTGGCGGGCAGGCTGGCCGCGCTGCAGCCGCTCGGCGTGACCGTCATGGAGCCGCCGGAGATGATCGTGCCCGGATCACGGGCGCGCGTCCGCTTTCCTGACGCCACGATCGCGGAGCTGGTCGAGCACCGGCCCCGGCCGAGGGAGACCGCGGCGGAGCTGGGGAGTACCGACGGGTCCGCGGTGCGTCTCCTCGTGCGCAGGGCGGTACCGCACGGCACCCTCGACGCTGCCGTGCGCTTCTACGAGTCGGCGCTGCAGACTGAGGCTTGTGCCCAGTTCGCCGCAGGCGGGTGGGACTCGTGCGAGCTGGCCATCGTGGGCAACCTGCTGCTCGTGGGCTCGGACGAGTTGTGGCGCGACCATGACATCCGCCTCGCTGTCGCCCGGCCCACCGCGGCGATGGCCGAGTTCCGGGCTCATGCGGACCGGGTCGGCGCGGAATCCACTGTGGGCGATGCGGACGGCAGAACCGTGCTCACTCTCGCGACCGGGATGGCACTGGAGTGCTGGGTGATGTCGTGAAGCGTCCCGCGATCGCCTCAGGAAACGACTTTCAGCGGCGGGAGTTTGGAACTGGTCAAGCTCCCCTGCGGCCGCGCCTCGCGCGCCATCGTTGCAGGACAGCGGACTGCGGTCGAGCCAGCTCTAGACCTTTGAATAAGCCTCGATGGTCCTGGGTTCCATTCGGAATGTGCGCCGATACGTGTCGGGAGATACCCCGAGTCTGCGGCTGAAATGTCGCCGCAGACTCGCAGCGGTACCCATTCCTGTGTGGTCGGCGATGTGCTCGACACTGTCGTCTGTGGTCTCCAGCAGTTCCTGCGCCCGATAAATCCGCTGGGCCAGCAGCCATTGCAGTGGGGGCATCCCGGTGATGGAATTGAAACGCCGCGTCAGGCTACGCGTGCTCATATTCGCGCGGCGCGCGAGATCGACCACGGTCAATGGCCGTTCCAGATTTTGCGAGACCCACGGAAGCAGTGTGGAGAGAATATGGTCGTGGCCGTCGGACACCGGCGAGGTGATGAGCTGGGCCTGGTCGCCGTCGCGGTGCAGAGGCATGACCAGTCGCCGGGCCACGGCATTGGCGACGGCGACACCGTGGTCGGTGCGGACGATGTGCAGGCACGCATCGATGCTCGCGGCCTTGCCCGCGGCGGTGAGAATGTCGCCATGGTCGATGTAGAGGACGTCCGGGTCGACCGGCACCTGCGGGTACTCCGCCGCCAAGAGGTCCGCGTGCAGCCAATGCGTCGTGGACCGGCGGCCGTCGAGCAGACCTGCTGCGGCCAGGACGAAGGCGCCGGTGCAGATCGAGACTATCCGCGCGCCGTTCTCGTGCGCCGTGCACACGGCCTCGACCAGGTTCGCGGGCGGCGGTTCGTCGACATCCGCGCAGGCGGGCACGATGACCGTGTCGGCCGTGACGAGATCGTCCAGTCCGTGGGTGGTCTCGAGCCGGAACCAGTCGGTGATCCGCGCGTTCGCCGGTCCACAGACGACGAAGTCGTACCACGGGTCGGCTAGATAGGGTCGGTCCACGCCGAACACTTCACAAGGGGCAGCGATTTCCACAAAAGAGATTCCGTCGGTGACGGCCAACGCCACACTGCGCATGTTCGCGAGTGTAGCGATGGCCGGAAACATGCGCACACCGGTTTTCTCATCCTTGGTCTCCAGGTGGTGAGTGCACCAGTGCACCACCCGGCTTGACCTGGGACCCTCGCGAGGGCTCACATCGGGCCTGATCAGGGGCAGGTGGTACCTGCCCGATTCGCGGATGAGCGTACGAGCCCTCGCCCCAGGTCAAGCCGGGTGGTGCACTGGTGCCCTGACATCAAGAGTCTTATCGGAAACTCGGCTCGCTGCCGGCATCACCGCAGGTCAGCGGCGTGATGGCTCGAGTTTCTGATAAGACTCCAAGATCCGAATGCCTTGATCATTCACGGGGTCAGTAGATTCTGCTCCGGGGCTGGTTTTGATGATCTCGTTCTCCGCTTCTAGTCCGAAAATAGGTGCCGGTGGGGCTGGTGGTGCTGCTGATGCATTTTCAGCCCGGAACGGGCCGCCCGCAGAGGGAACCGAGACTGACCGGAAAATAGGTGCGGCTGAGGCCGGTGATGCTGAAGTGACGAGCTTCAACCCGGCGCGGCGCCCCCACAGGGGACATGAGGACTGATCTTGTTTTGGGGTATGGGGCCGGTGCTGGTTGCCCGACCGTCGCGTCAGGTGCCGGACGAATCGGGGGCGGGCGCTGGTGGACGCGGCGTGCTCGCTGGCCGCGGGCGCGACGTGCCTGAGTGACATCGAGGCGACGACCGCGCAGGAGGAGATTTTCGGGTCCGGTGGTGGGGCGTCGGACACCACGATGCTGGCCGAACCATGGAAACCGGCGCCCACCCGAGCACCATCAGGACCTCCGCCACCCCCAAGACCACTATCCGCATCGATCACGACCCGGAAATCGATGATCATGAAATTGTGGATCGACCTGAATGATCTAGGCCGAGGCCACGGCCGCACCGAAGAACGCATCTTGCGCACCGTCGCGGTGACCCCGCAGATGAGCACTTCCCCCACCCCGCCCAGCTTCTCCGGGTCATCCGCTACGTCGGCGGCCTCGACGACCAGCGCCGCACCAAGGAAGTCGCCTACTGCCTCACCAGTCTGGCACCGGACAGGGCCACCGCACCCGAGCTGGGCGAACTCCTGCGCGGGCATTGGGACACCATCGAGAACAAAATCCACTGGGTGCGTTCTCCGACGTCACCTTCAACGAAGACGCCTAGAGGACTAGTGTAGAAAGATTTGTTCATGTTTACGCTGCCCGGCCGGCTACATCGTCGATCTCGGTGGCGCGCAGGAGGGCCTCCATACGGGAGGTGATGGTGCGGACCTTGTCGAGTATCTCGTCCGCTGTGGCCGTCCATGCGATAGGTCCACAGTCACTGTTCCAATGCGCAACGAACGACTCGATCGCCTTATTGAGAACCTTCACGGAGCTGAACGTGCCACACCAGATCAGCTTCCGGGTGATGATACCGTTCCAGATCTCGATCTGATTCATCCACGACGCGCCCGTGGGAGTGAAGTGGAAAACGACTCGCCCCCGCTGCTTAGCAAGCCACTCCTCGGTTTCCTTCGACAGGTGCACGGAAGCATTGTCCAGGACGACATGGACCTTCTGGCCATCGTAGGCCGCGACGACCTTGGTCATCAGCCGCAAAAAATCCGGCGTCGCGTGCGTCTGAGCCAGTGACGTGATCACCTTCCCCGTCCGGACATCCATCGCGGCGTACAGGTCCGTGGTCCCCCTCCGCGCGTAGTCGAAGGTGCGCTTCTGGGTCTTGCCGAAGTCGATCGGCAGCAGCGGC
>Ga0136610_1000089_pt1 | contig 19267 bp, 22 predicted proteins | sample AntDrymUQ1342206_2_FD_104804 | JGI IMG/M metagenome (GOLD analysis project Ga0136610, IMG submission 104804) | Polar desert sand microbial communities from Dry Valleys, Antarctica - metaG UQ134 (22.06) | ecosystem: Environmental > Terrestrial > Soil > Desert | place: Antarctica: Dry Valley...
ACATCGCGCTGGCCGGCGGGGTGCGCGCCGCGATCGGAGCGGCCCGCGCCGCGTTCGCGGACCTCCCATTGGAGATCGAGTGCGCCACGCAGGCGCAGGTCGATGAGGCGCTCGCGGCCGGTGCGACGCGGATCATGCTCGACAACATGGGCCCCGAGCAGCTGCGCGCGGTCGTCGCACACGTCGCCGGGCGCGCACGGCTGGAGGCCAGCGGCGCCATCGTCTACGACACGCTCAGGGCCCACGCACAGACGGGCGTAGACTTCATCTCGATCGGGGCGCTGACGCATTCCGCCCCCGCCCTGGACCTGTCCCTCATCCTGGAGCCGCTGCCATGAACCTCCCCATGGCCCCTTCCGCCCCCGCCCCGCTGCAGCTCTACGACGTCGCCGAGCTGCAGGCCGAGGTTCGCGCGCTGGCACGTGAGCGCGACGCCGTCATCCTCGCCCACAACTACCAGCTGCCCGAGATCCAGGACGTCGCCCACTACGTCGGCGACTCGCTCGGGCTCTCCCAGCAGGCGGCTCGTGCCGACGCCGCGACGATCGCCTTCTGCGGCGTGCACTTCATGGCCGAGACCGCGTCGGTGCTGTGCCCGGACAAGACCGTCCTGATCCCCGACCTCGACGCCGGCTGCTCGCTCGCCGACGCCATCACCCCCGATCAGCTGCGTGAATGGCAGGCCGCGCACCCGGGTGCGGTCACGGTCATGTACGTCAACACGACGGCCGAGATCAAGGCGCTGACCGACTACTGCGTGACGTCCGCCAACGCGGTCGCGGTCGTCGAGCACATCCTGCGCGAGCAAGGGGACGACACGCCGATCCTCTTCGGTCCGGACATGTTCCTCGGCGCGTACGTCGAGCGGCGCATCGGCCGCGCGCTGCACGTCTGGGACGGCGAGTGCCACGTTCATGCCGGCATTCGCCCGCGCGACATCGAGCAGGTGCGCGCGGCGCATCCGGGCGCCGACTTCCTGATCCACCCCGAGTGCGGCTGCTCGACCTCGGTCATGGAGTACGCCGCCTCCGGCGACATCGACGGCGAGGGCGTGCACATGCTCTCCACCGGCGGGATGCTGCGCTACGCGCAGAGCGCGGAGGCGGGCGGGACCGCGATCGTCGCAACCGAGGTCGGCATGCTGCATCCGCTGCGCGAGGCCGCGCCCGACACCGAGTTCATCGCCGCCAACGAACGCGCCGCGTGCACGTACATGAAGATGATCACGCTGCCGAAGCTGCGCGACGGCCTGCGCGACGGCGTGCACGAGGTGAAGGTTCCCGACGACGTCGCCGAGCGCGCAGGCGTGCCGATCGAGCGGATGGTCGCGATCTCGTGAGGGTCGGGTTCGCCGCGGCGCTCGCCGCGGCCGCCCTCCTCGCGGGCTGCGGCGGCGAGGACGAACCGCGGGAGTCCAAGGCCGACTTCATCGCGGCCGGCGACAAGATCTGCCTCGAGCGCGACACGCGCAGCGCCAAGCTCGAGACCGCGGTCGGCGACGACCGCGACGTCGGGCGCCTGACCGGCGAGCTCGCCGCCATCTACGCCGATTCGATCGCCAGGCTGCAGGCGCTCGAGTTGCCGCGGGGAGCCGCTCGCAGCGGCGCCGACAGGTTCATCCGGTCGGTCGCGGCGATGCGCCTGCCCGTGCAGCGGATGAAGGCAGCCTCCGACGATCTCGCCGCCGCGGCCGTCACGCAGCGCGCGGACAAGGTCAGGACGATCGCCAAGCAGCTGCAGATCAACGTCAACGCGGTCTTCTCGATCGGCGAGCTCGCCGACCAGAACGCGCGCGCCTACGGCTTCAAGAACTGCGGCCAGCAGCAGGGCGGCCCTCCGGTGTCCTGAGTCGGCGCCGCCGGGGGGCGAGCGCGAGCGTTCCGGCGAGCCCGGGCGAGCCTAGAAAGCGAGCGTGCGGCCCGGCTCGCCGGCCCGCTCGCTCGTGTACGCGACGCCGTCGACCTTCAGCCCCGCCGCATCGAGCAGCGTGACGACGCCGCCGCCGTTGGGCAGCGTGACCTGCGGCGAGAGCTGCACCCGCAGCGTCTCGCCGGCCGCGATCTCACCACCGAGCGCCATCATGTGCTTGTCGCGGTCGGCGAGCGTCCAGCCCTCGAGATCGATCGCGGCGGCGGTCGTGTTCAGCAGCGTGACGAACTCCGTCTCCGGCGACTGCAGCGCGTTGACGAGGCGGCGACGATGCGCACCGTGCCGTCGGGCTCGGCGATCGCGGCGCCCGGCGCACCGGCTATCTGGTGTCCGGTGGCGTCGTCGGTGTGCCAGATCTGCGATTGGAACTTCAGGAACACCGCCACCCACTGCTGCCGCTCGCCGGGGAACTGCAGCAACAGCGCTCCGTCCTGCCAGACGCCGTCATCGCCCCTGAAGCGACCGCTGTTGGCCTGATTCATGTGGATGTCGTGGACCCCGTTGCCGGGCTCGAAGCCGAAGATCTTGTCCGCCTTGCCCTTCTCGGGCCCCCAGCGCTCGCCGAACGCGAAGACCGTGGCCTGCTCGTCGGCCTGCGCCCGGCGAACGTAGTGGGCGAGCTTCTCGTTGAGGTCGTTGTCGGGCCCGGGCACGTCGAAGGGCAGCCTGCGCAGCCCTTCGCGGTCGAAGAGGTTGCCGCGAATGAAGTCCAGCGCGGCGCCGCCGGCCTTGGACTCGAGCTCGTCCCAGCCCTCCGGCAACGACGCGACCTCGACGAGGACCGGGTGGCTGTAGTCGGAGTCGATGAGGTACTCGAGCTCGGATGGCTGCTGCTGGGACTCGACGTTGATCGCGATCCGGTAGTGCGTCGTGCCGGCGACGACGTGCAGCTAAGTGGGCGTTCACACCGGAGGCGAGCCGGTGGTCGATCACGCTGCCGCGCAGCACGCCGTAGTTCTTCAGGGGCATGCGCCGACGCTAGCTCTGGGTGGCGCCCAGGTCTATGCCGTTGCGCACAGTCTCCGCGACCCGCGGCAGGCGCTCGATCTTGCGCTCGAGCTCGGGCGGCGTGTAGCAGTGCACGTCCGCCGGCGCGCCCATCTCACCGGCGTCCCACAGGTTGGCGGCCTGGTAGACGCGCTCGAGCCAGGGCACGCCCTCGAAGGCCTCGGAGACGAGCACGACGATGTACTCCGAGCCGCGCTCGCGCTGCGCACGCGCGCCGCGGGTGTCGGCCACGCGCGCGCCGCCGAGCAGTGCTCGGTCCAGCCGCCAGCGGTCGCCGACCCGGCCGAGGTACTGCTCGAGCTCTCTGTGGTTCAACTCGGTTGATCCGGGTTCAGGTCAGTTGAAGTCACCGGCGCTGTGCGGGCCGACGCAGGCCACCGCCAGCGTATCGGCAACGTCACGCGCCACCGCGGTGACCTCCGCGAGCGTGACGGCGTCGAGCGCGGCGATCGCGCCGTCGGGGTCGATCGGCTCGCCGAAGACGATCGACTGCGCGGCGGCGTAGCGGGCGACGGCGTTGGTGTTCTCGAATGCGAGCACGCGCCGGCCGGCGGCGTACGCCCGGGCGCGCTCGACCTCGGCGACGGTCGGCCCGTCGTCGCGCAGCTCGGCGACGATCGCGCGCATCCGCCTGTAGGCCTCGATGCACTTCGTCGAGTCCAGCCCGGCGCCGAGCTGCAACAGCGGCACGTCCGCGTGCGAATGCGAGACGCCGTAGACGGAGTAGGCGAGACCGCGCTGCTCACGGATCTCGTCGAACAGCCGCGAGCTCATCGAGCCCCCGAGCAGCGTCGCGTAGATCGTCATCGCCGCTCGCTGCGCCGGGCTCGTCACGTCGACCTGCGGCCGGTAGGACATGCGCAGGTGCGACTGGTTGGTGTCGCGCTCCTCGACGAGCACCTCGGGCGCGAACGCCGGCGCGGCCTCGAAGGGCTCGGGCTCCGGGAGCGTCGGAAAGCGCTCGAAGAGCCCGTCGACGGCTCCGTTCGAGGGCACGTGGTCGAGGTTGCCGACGATGAACGCTCCGCCGTGCGCGCCCGACCAGCGGCGGTCGCGAAACGCGATGATCGCGTCGCGCGTGAACGTGCGCAGGTGCTCCTCGGGGCCCAGCACCGGGCGCCCGAGCGGGTGGTCGCCGAACGCCGCCTGGTCGATGAGGTGCCCGGCCACCGACGACGGCTCGTCCTTGTAGCGCTGGATCTCCTGGATGACGACGCCGCGCTCCTTGTCGAGCTCGTCGGCGTCGAGGTGCGGGCGCCCGGCGAAGTCGGTCAGCAGGTCGATCGCCTCCACCGCCGCTTCCGCGCGGACGGTGAGGTGGAAGGCCACGAGGTCGTGCGACGTGTAGGCGTTCAGCGAGCCGCCGAGGCGCTCTGCGGTGTCGTTGACGTCGCGGTAGTGGGGGTACTTCTCGCCGCCCTTGAAGACGAGGTGCTCGAGGAAGTGCGCCATCCCGTTCTCCTCCGGACGCTCGCTGCGAGCGCCCGCGTCGAAGGCCGCGAGGATCGTGACCGCGCGCGTGCCGTCGAGGCCGACGCGGTGCAGGGGCAGGCCGTTTGCCAGCGTGGATGAGGCGATCGTGGGCATGCTCTGAACGGTAGCGATCGCGACGTCCGTGCCGGTCGCGACATGCCCTAGCCTGCGAGCATGCCGAGCAGCAGCATCGACCGGGCCGACGCCCGGAAGGCGATCCTCGACCTGCTCGCCGACCGGGATCCCGGAAGGACGATCTGCCCTTCCGAGGCGGCGCGCGTGCTCGGTGGCGACGACGGCTTTCGCCCGCTCATGCCGGTCGTCCGCGACGCCGCGCGCACGCTCGCCGATGCCGGGCGGATCGAGGTCACCCGGCGCGGCCGGCGCGTCGACATCGACACGGCGCGCGGCCCCATCCGTCTGCGGGCCGCACCCGCTCCCTGAGATGGCTCATGGCGGCGGGCGCAGTACCTGCAGGCGCCTGGAGAGACGGCGCATGTCGCGCCGGTGGGCGCGGCAGGCATCGCAGCCCTTGACATGGCGCAGCGCGTGCTCGGCGGGGCGGGCATCGCGCTCGTGCGCCCTCAGCAGCTCGGCGCGCACGAGATCGCAGTCGGCGTCGCGTGCGTCGCGGGTGCCGATGAGGCTCTCTCGCGCCCGCGTCGCAAGCTCGCGCGCCACGCCGACGCTGACGCCGAGCTGCGCGGCGACCTGCGCGGGACTCTGGTCGTCGACCTCGCGGGCGAGCAGCGCGGTGCGCTGGCGCAGCGGCAGGTCGGCGAGATGCTCGACCAGGCGACGCACCTTCTCCCTGCGCAGCAGCACGTTCACGGTGTCCCTCACGATCATCGCCGGCGAGCCGCCTGCGATCGTGGCGGGCGGCCCTGGTCTGACCACGGATCAGCGCCCTCGGACTGCCGGACCTTCTGAAAGCCGGCGCGCGGCTCGCCTAGATGAGTGGTTCCACGGCCGCGTGTTCGCAGGGAGCCGGTTCGTGGATGAGCGCCGTCGCGCCCGATCGGGGGGCATACCGGGTTGTATTGCCGCCGATCGGGCGTGGCGGCGGTCGCCGCCAGACGGTTTCCTGCGGGCGCGTGGTCGTGGAACTACTCATCTAGTAGCGAGCGCGCGTGAATCGTCTTGGCAGCGGCACCGGCGACAAGCGCTGCAACGCCGACCCCGCGAACGCGCGCGTGTCCAGCTTTGAGATCAGAGCGCGCAGCTCTTCGCGCTCCGGCGCCGACAGCCCGCGCCCGCGCCGCACGAGCTGTGCCAGGCGGCGGCGCTCGACGGGGTCGAGGTGCTGCAGGTGCCGGCGTGCGACCAGCGCCATCTCCCCGATCGCCAGGAGCTTGAACACCGGCAGGTGCCTGAGCCCCGGGACACGCCTGATCACGCGCGGCAGGCCACGGGTGAGCAGGCTTCGAACGATCACGAGACCAAGCATAGGACCGGCGAGCCCAGCCGCCGGCAGTCCTTGATTGCTGATCGCCGATGCTCGATGGTTGCGCCACGGTGGCTGACGATCTGAGCTATGAGGAGGGCGACCGGGTGGCGGTGCTGCGCGTGCACGGGCTGACCGGCGACATCCAGATCATCCCGGCGACCGTCCTCGGCGTGATCGACGAGTACCAGGTGATGCTCCGCTTCGCGGGCGGCGAGGAGATGGCCTATCCGATCGGCGATCTGACGTCCATGCCAGACGGACGGACATAGACGGCCGCATGGCCTTCGTTCCGCCCGCGCGCCATCTGCTGCGCGCCAAGGACCTCGCCGATGCGCGCTACTTCGAGGCACTCGGCGTCGATGACCTCGCAAGCGCCGCCGGCCTCTCGCGCGCGCACTTCAGCCGTGAGTTTCGCCGTGCGTTCGGCGAGTCGCCGCACGCGTACCTGCTGACCCGCCGCCTGGAGCGTGCCGCGGCGCTGCTGCGCACCACCGACCGATCGGTCGCCGACGTCTGCTTCTCCGTCGGACTGCAGAGCGTCGGCTCTTTCACGACGAGCTTCACGCGCACCTACGGCAGGTCGCCGACGGCCTACCGGGCGGCGTTTCCGCCCGCGGCCCTGCAGGCGCGGATCCCCACCTGCGTCCTGCGGGCGTACGGGCGCCCGCAACGGAGCACGTTTCGAGAAGACAGCGCCTCCGGGCGCGACTAGCGTGCCCGTCACTGCTCTCGAGAACCAGGAGGACACGATGATCAAGCTCGCCAACACGCAGCTGTGGGTGCACGACCAGGACGAGGCGCTCGCGTTCTACACCGAGAAGCTCGGTATGGAGGTGCGCATCGACGTCACCCTGGCCGAGATGGACTTCCGCTGGCTCACCGTCGGGCCGGCCGGGCAGCCGGACGTCGCGATCGTCCTGATGGCGATCATGGGACCGCCGATGATGGATGCCGGCACGGCCGAGCAGGTGCGCGACCTGATGGGCAAGGGCCTCGCCGGCACGATCTTCCTCACGACCGAGGACTGCGAGGCCTCCTACGAGGAGCTCTGCGGCCGCGGCGTGGAGTTCGTCGAGCAGCCCGAGGAGCGCCCGTACGGCATCGACTCCTCGTTTCGCGACCCGTCGGGCAACCACATTCGCCTGACGCAGGTGCGCGAGCTGGCCACGACCTGACCGCGGCCGAAACCGTGCAGGAGCCCCGCGGCCGCATCCGCGGGCCCCTGCTCGCGGCCCATCTGCAAGACCCCGTGCGCCTGCGCCCGCGGCGGCGCTCGCCCGCTACGGTCTCGGACATGGCCGCTTCAGAGCGACAAATCCGCGCACGCCACCTTCCTGCCGCACGCCGCCGCGCACAGGGTCAGCCGATCGGCCCGCCGGCGCGTTCGGCGGACCTGCCGCCCGACTCGCGCAACATCATCGAGTTTCGCAACGTCTGCATGCACTATTCGGCGGGCGACATCGGCCTCGACGGCGCAACGTTCAGCGTGCGCCAGGGCGAGTTCGTCTTCATGGTCGGATCGACCGGCTCGGGCAAGTCGACGATCATGAACCTGCTGATCAAGGAGCGCGAGCCGACGGCGGGCACGATCCGCGTCGCGGGACGCCCGCTGGAGACGATGGATCGCTCGAAGATCCCCTACTACCGGCGCAACATCGGGGTCGTCTTCCAGGACTTCAAGCTGCTGCCCAACCGCACGGTGTACGACAACATCGCCTACGCGCTGTCGGCGACCGGTGCGACGCGCAAGGAGATCCGCTCGAAGGTGCCCGACGTCCTGCGCCTGACGGGCCTCAGCACGAAGCTGCACAACTTCCCCGACCAGCTCTCCGGCGGCGAGAAGCAGCGCGTCTCCGTCGCCCGCGCGTTCGTCAACCACCCGCCGCTGCTGCTCGCCGACGAGCCGACCGGCAACCTCGACCCGCACACCTCGCTGGGGATCATGCAGCTGCTGTACCGCATCTACCGCACGGGCACGACGGTGCTCGTCGCCACGCACGACTCGCACATGGTCGACCGCATGCGCCGCCGCGTCATCGAGCTGCAGGGCGGGCGCATCATCCGCGACGAGGCCAGCGGGCTGTACGCGCAGCGCGAGCAGACGACCGACGAGTTCGGCGACCTGCTCGACAACGCGTACCACGACCTCGGCCGCTCCTAGAGGGACTCCCGGGTGCGCGTCTCCTTCTTCCTGCGCGAGGCCTCGCGCTCGCTGCGCCGAAACGCGGTCCCCTCGTTCGCCGCGATGGCGTCCGTGCTCGTCACGATGCTCGTGCTCGGCGTCTTCATCCCGATGGTGCAGGCCACGACAGGCGCCGCCAACGAGGTGCGCGGGAAGGTCCTCGTCGACGTCTTCCTGACGTCGAACGCCACGGACGCCGCCGTCGAGCGCGTGCGCCGGACGCTGACCCAGGAGACGAAGTACGTCGGCAACGTCACCTACGTCTCCAAGGCGGAGGCCTACGCACGTGAGAAGAAGCAGAACCCCGAGGCCTACGCGCTGCTCGGATCCAACCCGCTGCCCGACACCTTCCGCGTGACGCCCGACGAGCCCGGCAACGTCGGCAAGCTGCGCGACGAGCTCGCCCCGCTGACGCCCAGCGGTGAGCGCACCGCGATCGACCCGGCGATCGACGAGGTCAAGAACCGCCGCGACGAGACGACGAAGATCCTGTCGGCGACGCGCGTGGTGAAGCTCAGCATGGCGTTTCTGGCGCTGCTGCTCGTGCTCGCCTCAGTGCTGCTGATCTCCAACACGATCCGCCTGTCGCTGTTCGCCCGCCGCCGCGAGGTCGAGGTCATGAAGCTCGTCGGCGCGACCGACTGGTTCATCCGCTGGCCGTTCGTGATCGAGGGGATCATCGTCGGCGCGATGGGCGGGGTCATGGCGATCGGGCTGCTGCTGATCGGCAAGGTCGCGTTCATCGATCCGCTGAAGCAGGACTTCTCGCTGATCGCGGCGCCCGAGACGCTGAACTTCGGCGTGCTGATCGCCGTGCTGCTGTTCGCGAGCGTGGCGGTCTCCGCGGCCGGCTCCGGACTGTCGCTGCGCCGCTTCCTGCGCGTCTGACTCGGGCCGGGCCAGCGTCCATCTAGGGTGGGCGACATGCTCCGCCGCATCTTCGCGTCCAGGCTCGTCGCCGTGCTCTCGTGCCTGCTCGTGCTCGTTGCCGGCGTCTGGCTCGGCGGCCATCCGCGTTACCTGCCGGGCCCGGTCGCCGACGCGCTCGTCGGCCATGAGGATCGGCGCGTCGTCGCCGAGGGGCTTGAGCTGATCTACGACAAGTACTACCGCTCGGTGGGTCGCAGGGCCCTGGCCGACGCCGCGCTGGCGGGCGCGGTGGACGATCTCGACGACCGCTTCTCGATGTACTTCTCGCCGAAGCAATACGCGCAGTTCAACGATTCGATCAACAACCGCTTCTCCGGCGTCGGGCTCGCCGTGCGCGGCGTCGAGGCGGGCCTGCGGATCCAGACCGTCTACCCGGACTCGCCGGCGCAGCGGTCGGGGATCCGCGTCGGCGACACCGTCACCGAGGCGGATGGGCGCAAGCTCGCAGGCCTGTCGGAGACTGCCGCCACGGAGTTCATCAAGGGACGCGAGGGGACACGGGTCACGCTGCGCCTGCGCCGCGGCGACCGCACGCTCGTCAAGCGCGTGACGCGCGCCACGATCTCGGTTCCGGTCGTCGAGTCGCGGCTCGCCGACGCCGGAGAACAGCGGGTCGCGTACATCGCGCTCTCGACGTTCGGTCCGCGGACCGCTCACGAGGAGGTCGCCGCCGCGATCATCAGGCTGCGCAAGCGGGGCGCCAAGGGCGTCGTCTTGGACCTGCGCGGCAACGGCGGCGGCCTCGTCAGCGAGGCGCAGCTGATCTCGAGCATGTTCCTGCCCAAGGGCCCGATCGTCACGACCCGCGGGCGCTCGGTCACGTCGCAGACGCTGTACGCGACCGGCAGGCGGCTTGCCGGCGACCTGCCGACGGCCGTGCTCGTCGACGGCGGCACGGCGTCGGCCGCGGAGATCGTCGCCGGCGCGCTGCAGGACCGCAGGCGCGCGACGATCGTCGGCGTGAAGACGTTCGGCAAGGGCGTCTTCCAGCAGGTCACGCCGCTGAGCAACGGCGGCGCGCTGGACATCACCGTCGGCCAGTACTTCCTCCCCAGCGGGCGCAACCTCGGCGGCGCGGGGGTCAAGCAGGGCAGCGGGATCGAGCCCGACGTCTCGGTCGCCGACGACCCCGACACCCGCGGCCGCGACCGCGACGAGGCGCTCGTCCGCGCGCTCGACGTGCTCGCGCCCAAGTTGTGAGCAAGGGGCGCCGCCGGCCTCCGGCCACGAAGGACCGCAAGGGCGGCTCGAAGGCAGGCTCCGCCGGCGCAAGTGAGCGCGGCGCGGCGCCCGGCACGGGCGCGGGGATCGTCGCCGTGCTCGAGAGACGCGGCCGCCTGCTCGTCGCCGAGCCGTTCTTTCAGCGCGGCGGGCGGATGGTCGTCGAGCGCGATTCGCGGGCGCAGCCGGGTGACCTCGTGCTCGTGCGGCCGGCATCGCGCAGCGGCGGGCACGCGAAGGTCGTGCGCCGGCTCGGACTGCCGGACGTCGCCGGCGACGTGCTCGAGGCGCTGATGCTCGACCGCGGCCTGCGCCGGCGCTTCGACCCGGCCGTCGAGCGCGCTGCGAGAACGGCACGCGACGCCGGGCCGGACGCCGCGGTCGCCCGCCGCGATCTCACGGACCTGACGACGTTCACGATCGATCCCGTCACGGCCCGCGACTTCGACGACGCGATCTCCGCCGAGGCGGTCGGCGACGGCGTCACGCGCGTGTGGGTGCACATCGCCGACGTCAGCGCGTTCGTCGCGCCGGGATCGCTCGTCGACCGCGAGGCGGCGCGGCGGGCGACGAGCGTCTACGTCCCGGGGCGCGTGGAGCCGATGCTGCCCGAGGCGCTGTCCAACGACGCCTGCTCGCTCGTGCCGGGCATGAAGCGCGCCGCGGTGACGGTCGAGCTGGACTTCCGGGGCGCGCGCGTCGTGCGCACGGCCTTCTACCGCTCGACGATCCGCTCGGACGAGCGGCTGGACTACGACCGCGTCGATCGCGTCTTCGCCGCAGCGCAGGAGGCCGAGCAGCCGTGGGCCGCGCCGCTGGCCGCGGCGCGTGCCGTCTCGGCTGCGCTGCAGGAACGGCGTGAGTCGCAGCCGGCGCTCGAGCTCGAGACCAGCGAGCCGGAGTTCCACTTCGACGCCGGCGGGCACGTCGCCGCGGCGCGCCCCAGCGAGCAGACCGAATCGCACCGGCTCATCGAGCACCTCATGATCGCCGCCAACGAGCAGGTCGCCAAGCTGCTCGCCGACCGCGGCACGCCGGCGCTGTACCGCGTCCACGAGCCGCCCGACGGCGAGCGCGCCCTGCGCCTCGTCGCGCAGCTCGCGTCGCTCGGGATCGCGACGCCGCCGGCGAGCGAGCACATGACCGACCGCGAGGCGAGCGAGGTCGTGGCCGACTGCTCGCGGCTGGTAGCACAGCACGTGCAGCGTGCCGGTCATGGCCGCGACGCCCTCACGTTCCTCGTCCTGCGCTCGCTCATGCAGGCGCACTACGGCCCCCGCAACCTCGGCCACGCCGGCCTCGGCCTTGAGCACTACTGCCACTTCACGTCGCCGATCCGCCGCTACCCCGACCTCGTCTGCCACCGCGCGCTGCTGAGCGCCGTCGGCGGCGGCGAAACGGCGCCGCGAGGCTCCGACATGGAGGAGGCCGGCACATGGTCGTCGGCGCGCGAGCGCGACGCGATGCAGATCGAGCGCGCCGCCGACCGCGTCGCGCGCGCCTTCCTGCTCGAGCGCACGCTCTTCGAGCAGGGTTGGGATCAGGTGTTTGACGGCGAGGTCACGGGTCTGATCGGCGCCGGCGCGTTCGTGCGCTTCGGTGGTGGGCACGAGGGCCTGCTGGCGCTGCGCCGCCTCGAAGGTGACTGGTGGGAGCTCAACGAGCAGGGCACGATCCTGATCGGCGAGCACACGGGGGAGACGCTGCGCCTGGGCGACGAGCTGCGGGTGAGCGTCGAGCGAGTCGAGACCGCGCGCGGGCGCGTCGACCTGGTGCCGGCGGCCGGCGCGTCCGGCTGAGCCGCGCTCGCCGGTCCGCCCGGACTACGCTGGGTGGATGGCCAAGGGCAAGAAGCGCAAGGTCGCCCCTGGCGACGTCGCCTCCAACCGCTACGCGAGCTTCAAGTACGACCTGCGCGAGCGGATCGAGTGCGGCATCGTGCTCGAGGGCACCGAGGTCAAATCGCTGCGAAACGGCGGCTGCCAGCTCAAGGAGGGCTACGCGCTGATCCGCGACGACGAGGTCTTCCTCGTCAGCATCCACATCCCGCCCTACGCGCCCGCGTCGCGCAACAACCACGACCCCGACCGCGACCGCAAGCTGCTGCTCAACCGCCGCCAGATCGACCGCATCAAGGCGCAGACGAAGGAGAAGGGCCTGACGCTCGTCCCGACGCGCATGTACTTCTCGGGCGGACGCGCGAAGGTCGAGATCGCCCTCGCCAAGGGCAAGGATCGCTTCGACAAGCGCGAGTCGATCAAGGATCGCGAGATGAAGCGCGACCTGTCGCGGGCGCTCAGCGACGCCAACCGCTGAGCGCTACGTGATCTCGCGGTAGCGGGTCACGGCCACGCCCGCGATCGCCAGCGCGAGGCACGTCGCGCCGAGCACCAGCCCGGCGTCGACCTGGCTGAGCAGCGTCTCCTTCGTGCCGGGCGTGCCCTGCACGGCGAGCAGCGCCTCGCCGGGAAAGTACTTGCCGACGTCCGTGCCGATGAACAGCGCGATCACGCCGCGCACGAGAAACAGCACGAGGCCGATCACGATCGTGAGGATCTGGTTGCGCAGCAGCGCGCCGAGCGCGACCCCGAAGATGCAGCCCAGCACGAGCCCGACGCCGACGCCGCTGTAGACGTCGACGGCCAGGTCGCCGTCGACCGGCACGCCGCGATTGGACAGGGTCGACAGGGCGAGCCCGGCGTTGACGGCGATGTACAGCAGCGCCGCCACGACGCCGACGACGAGCCCGACCGCGAGCTTCGCCGCGATCACCTGCTCGCGTCGCGGCGTGATCAGGAACGTCTGATTCGCCGTCCCGTGGCGATACTCGTTGGTCGCCAGCAGTGCGCCGAGCGTGAAGATCAGCACCGTCGACAGGGGCGTGCCGATGAGCAGCGTGGCGGGGTTGCGCGCCCGCAGCTCCTCGATGTCGGCAAGGCCGGTCACGAGCCCGGCCGCGAGCCCCTCGACCAGCAGCATCGTGCCGAGCAGGATCCAGGTGGTCGGCACGGAGACGAGCTTCAGCCACTCCGAGCGCAGGATCCTCATCGCACGTTGCCGCTCTCGCCGGTGAGCTCGAGGAAGCGGTCCTCGAGCGTGCTGAGGGCGCGTGTGAGCTCGAAGACCGGGATGCCGTGCTCGGCGGCGAGCGTGCCGATCTGCTCGAGCGACGCGCGGTGCACGAGCATCCTGTCCGAGCGCCCGTCGACCGTCACGTCGGCGCCGGCCTGCTCCAGCAGGTCGCGCAGCTCGTCGCGCCGCGGCGAGCGCACGAGCGCGGGCCGCGAGTCGCCCGCGATCAGGTCCTGCAGCGAGCCCTGCATGACGAGCCTGCCGGCGCCGATCACGACGACGCTGTCGACGGTCTGCTCGACTTCGGACAGGACGTGGCTGGAGATCAGCACGGCGCGACCCTCCGCGGCGAGCGCCACGAGGATGTCGCGCAGCCAGCGCATGCCCTGCGGATCCAGGCCGTTGGCCGGCTCGTCGAGCATCAGGATCTTCGGGTCGCCGAGCAGCGCGGCGGCGAGCGCGAGGCGCTGGCGCATGCCCATCGAGTAGCCCTTCACGCGGCGGTCGCGCGCGGGCGTCAGCTCGGTCATGTCGAGCACCTCGTCGACGCGGCTGTTGGGCAGCCCGGCCGCGGCCGACAGCGTGCGCAGGTGGCTGCGGCCCGTGCGGCCGGGGTGCACGTCGCTGGCGTCCAGCGACGCGCCGACGGTGCGCACCGGGTTGGAGAGCTCGTGAAACGGCCGTCCCTGCACGAGCGCCCTGCCGTTGGTCGGGCGGATCAGCCCCAGCAGCGCGCGCATCGTCGTCGACTTGCCCGAGCCGTTGGGTCCGAGGAACCCCGTGACGCGGCCAGCCTCGACGACGAACGACAGATCGTCGACGGCGAGCGTCTCCCCATAGCGCTTGGTCAGGCGCTCGACCGTGATCTCAGGCACGTCTAGACGCTATCGAGCCGGTGGCCCGACCCCCATCAGGCCGGGATGTCGCGCGCGACGTACGTCAGCGACATGCCGACGGCGCAGACGACGATCAACCCGAGGTAGACCGCGGCGACCGCGTAGCGGTGAGAGGGCTTGACGCGGTAGAAGGCCTGCGTCTCCTCGCCGCCGGACTTCAGGGCCTTCCAGCGCTTGTAGGTCTCGTAGCCGCCAAGCAGCAGGATCAGGATCAGGATCGGGTTGGGGTTCGTGAAGGTCAGCAACGCCAGCGCGAAGAGCCCGACGAACCACATCTTCGGCGACAGCGCCGCCATCGCCCGGCCGCCGTCGAGCGGCACGACGGGCAGCAGGTTGAAGAGGTTCAAGAAGAGGCCGATGAAGACGAGCGCCAACCAGAACTCGTCGCCCGTGCTGATCGCGATCGGGACGAGCGCGAGCGCGCCGAGCGTGCCGAGGATCGGCCCCGCGAGGCCGACGCGCGCCTCGGCGGTCGCGTCGTCGCCCAGCGACTTGGCCATCACGGCGGCGCCGAGAAACGGGATGAACATCGGCGCGGAGGCCTCGATGCCCTCGCGGCGCAGCTGGATGACATGACCCATCTCGTGTACGAACAGCAGCAGCACGAACCCGAGTGCGAACTTCCAGCCCCAGAACAGGCTATAGGCGGCGATCGAGACGAGCATCGATCCCGACGTTGTGAGGATCTTCGCCTTCGGCAGCAGCAGCAGCGCCCACTTGCCGAACTTGAACGCCAGCAGTCCGACGACGAGCAGCCCGCCGAGCCCGCGCCGCCACCAGGGCTTGGGCGGATCCGGCTTACCCGGAAGGGTCTCGTGCTCCGTGTCAGGCTCGCGCGGCGGTGCGAGGAACGGGTCGGCGCTCGCGTGCGGGCCGGCCGTGCCCGCAGGCGGGGCGCCCGCGTCCGCAGGCGGCTCGACGATCCGTGGTGCCGGTGCCGGCCATTGCGCGCTCATCGAGTTCATTGTGACAACCCGCATGACCGGGGTACGCCGGCCGGCCATGCGCGGGTCACTCAGCCGCGCGCGAGCGAGGCATTGGCGGCCTCTTCGGCTTCCTCGAGCTGCGCCTCGACGAGGTCCAGGCCGCTGTCCCAGAAGCCGGGGTCCGCGAGGTCGATGTCGACCATCGCGCCGAGCTCCTCGGGGCTGCGCGAACCGCCGGCCCGCAGCAGCTCGAGATAGCTCGGCACGAACGACTCGCCTTCGTCGGCGTAGCGCTTGTAGATCGACAGGGCGAGCAGCTGGCCGTAGGCGTAGGCGTAGACGTAGCCCGGCGTCGAGATGAAGTGCGGCACGTAGGACCACCACATGCGGTAGCCGTCGGTGAGCTGCACGCTGTCGCCGAGCATCTGCTCCTGCGACTGCGCCCAGAGCTCGTTGAAGCGGTCGACGGCGAGCTCGCCCTCGTCGCGGCGCGTCGTGTGGACGAGCTCCTCGAAGCCGTTCATCGCGGTCTGGCGAAAGACCGTGGCGATCGAGCCCTCGATCGACTCCGCCAGCAGCGACAGGCGCGACTGCGGCGTCGCCGCCTGATCGAGCAGGCGCCGGAAGACGAGCGTCTCGCCGAAGACCGAGGCGGTCTCGGCGAGCGTCAGCGGCGTGTGCTGCTCGAGGATCCCGCGCGGGCGGGCGAGCTCGGCGTGCAGGCCGTGGCCCATCTCGTGTGCGAGCACGAGCACGTCACGGCGCTTGGCGGTGTAGTTCAGCATCAGGTACGGGTGCTCGGAGGGCACCGTGTACGCCGCAAACGCGCCGCCGCGCTTGGCCGGCCGCGGCGGCGCGTCGATGCGGTGCTCGTCGAAGAACGCCCGCGCCGGATCGCCGAGCTCGGGCGTGAAGGCCGCGTAGGCGTCGAGCACGAGCGCCTTGGCGTCCTCCCATGCGACGGGCTCGTCCTCCTCCTGCGTGACGGCGGCCATGCGGTCGTAGTCGGCCAGGCGCTCGAGGCCGAGCAGCTGCGCCTTCAGGCGATACCAGCGCCGCGGCAGCTCGTAGCGGTTGCGCACGGCGCTGAGCAGCGCCTGCACCGACTCGTCGGAGGCCTCGTTGGAGAGGTTGCGCGCGGCCAGCCAGTTGGGGAAGTGGCGCAGGCGGTCGTCGACGGCCTTGTCGTGCAGCAGCGTGTTGAAGATGTACGCGCGCGTGCGCAGGCCGGGCTTTAGTGCGGCCGTCACGCTCTCGGCCGCGACGCGCCGGACCTCGCGATCGGCGGACATCAGCCGCGCGAGCGCCGAGTCCAGCGTGACCGGCTCGTCCTCGCCGGGCAGCGAAACGGTCAGCGCGGAGACCTGCTCGCTGAACAGCCGCCCCCATGCCGAGGCGCCGGAGACGGACTTCTCCGCGAGGATCTTCTCCTCGGGCTCGGTCAGCAGGTGCGGGCGGTAGCGGCGGCTGGAGCGCAGGAAGTGGCGCGCGGTCTGCAGTCCGTCGGCGTCCATCAGCTCGTCTGCGCGGTCGTCGTCGAGCGCGGCCCATTCGAGCTCGAAGAACAGCAGCTGCGTCTCGATCGCCGTTCCCTTCTCCTGCACGCGCTGCAGCAGCGCGCCGAGCGCCGGGTCGGCGGTGTCGATGCTGAAACGCAGCATCGCGTAGTTGCCTGCGCGCGCGGTCAGCTCGGAGAGCTCCTGCAGCTCGAGCACGGCGGCGGCGAAGGCGGGGGGGTCGAGCGCGGCGACCCGGCCCGCGTGGGCTTCGGCGAACGCCTGCGCGCGGGTCGCGGCCTCGTCGAGCAGCCGGTCGGCGCCCGCATCTTCCTCGCCGTACACGAGTGGTGAAAGGTCCCAGGAGACGTCTTCGGCAGTCATGCCGTGCAGACTATTTCACGGACATTGCGAAGTATTGTGCGGATCGGCTCTTGCCCGGCCGGTGCCGGTCGCGGTACCTTCGCAAACGCGACGCGGAGCCTGAGAACCGCAAGAGCGAGGCCGCTGAGGTGTGAGGCCGCGCCACCCTGACGCCCAGGCGCCCCTTCGGGGTGCGACCAGGCAGATTGGGTCCTCAAACGGATCTCGGACCCGCGTCGCTCTGTCGTCATGGGCGGGCCAAGGGACGTGTTCTAGGGTGAAGGGCATCTCCCCGACCGACCACATGCCTGACCGCCACCCCCCGCGCGACAGCACCGCCGCCGACGCGGGCATCGACGCCAAGACCCTGTTTCTCACCGCCGCGGCATCTGCGGCAGCCGCGTATGCGTGCTCGAAGCTGTGGACGCCCGGCACGCTGGCCGCCGCCGGGTTCACGCCGGTGCTCGTGGCGCTGATCAAGGAGGCGCTGGCGAAGTCGACCGCGGCCGTCACGCGTGCCGTGCCGGTGCGCGGCGTCGTGCGCAGCGCGCCGGAATCGATCCCGCCGGCCGACGATGCCGGCCCGCAGAACGGTGCGCCCGAGGACCCCGCGGCTCGGGTCGCGCAGCCGGGTGAGATCCAGTACCACGGGAGGAGCAGGCGCTCCAAGCATTGGCGCCTGGCGATCGTGACCGGGCTGCTCGGCTTCCTCATCGCAGCCGTCGTGCTGACGGTGCCCGAGCTCCTGGCCGGCAGCTCGGCGGCGGGCGAGGGGCGCGAGACGACGATCTTCGGTGGCGGCGAGCGTGACCGCGACGAGTCCACGGACCCGACGACGACTGCGCCGGCGAAGACCGTCACCGCGCCGCCGCAGGAGACCGGCCCGACGCCCGCTCCCGAGGCCGCCCCGACGCCGCAGGCCGCTCCGGATGCGGCCGAGCCGGCACCGGCACCGGCGCCGGAGGTGCAGCCGCAGGCGCCGGCGCTGCCCGAGACCCCAGAGCAGGCCGCTCCGCCGGAAGCGCAGCCACCCGGCTGAGGGTGGGGTGTGTCGTTCTACGCCCCTATGGGACGCGCAGGGCGACACACCCCTGATCGTCCGCGCCCGGCCCGCCGTCAGCTAGACTGGCGGGCACATCAACACGGGGACGACATGGCTTCGACGTGGTCGACTTCGTGACGATGGTTGCGAGCCGAGGTGCCAGGAGGCCTCGTAAAACACCTGGCAAACCATACGTGCGGATTCTCATAATTACGCCCTCGCCTAGCTAGAGAGATCTACTAGGCAGGTTCCGGCCCCCGCCCGCCGACCGTGGGGGGTCCCCGGAAACACATAAGTCGGATTACCCGGGGAGGTTCGCTCCCGCCGAACCGGGGACATCTCAGGGAGCTGGTCTCCGAAAACCCCGCCGGCGAGGCGACTCGGAGATGAGATCAGAGCGCCGGATACGCTCGTAGACACCACCGCCACGCGATCGCGGACGCGGGTTCGATTCCCGCCGTCTCCACACAGCAGTCGGTTAGCCGGCACCGGAAAGCCGCTCGCTCGAGCGGCTTTCCGCCGCATCCGGATGTCGGCGCCGCGGTATCGACGGCACGCGCGCGTACTCTCGCGTCCGTGCCGCGAATCAGTGCCTTCTACGGGATCGTGATCTGGATGTACCACGACGAGATCCAACATCTCGGACGCCCGCACTTTCATGCGAGCTACGGTGGCGATGAGGCGTCGATCGACATCGAGAGCCTCGATGTGCTGGCCGGAAGACTCCCGCCGCGGGCCCTTCGACTCGTCGTCGAATGGGCGCGCCAGCACCAGCCTGAGCTGGGAGCGAACTGGGACTTGGCCCGTCGCAGCAGCCACTTCAGAAGGTCGCGCCGCTGCAGTAGACGCTCTACCATCGGCTCATGCGCAGTACGCCACTGCTCATCTCGGCTACTCCGATCGACGGCTACAACGTCCACGTCGTCTTCGAGGACGGGACCGTCGGCGATGTCGATCTTTCTTATCTGCCCGACTGTGGCAGCGTCTTCGCGCCACTCCAAGACTCGGAGTATTTCCGGCGGCTGCGGGCGGACGCGGAGGCGGGCACGATCGTCTGGCCGAATGACGCCGACATCGCGCCGGAGACGCTGTACGCGCACGCTCGCGGCCGCCAAGCCGCCACGGCGTAGCTGGCCGACCGCCGGAGCCGGGTTGCCGTTGGGTGGCAAGGCGGTAGCACGACCGGCACCCAGCCCCGCGCTTGCTGACGATTTCGCACCCATGCGACCAGACCAATCGTCTCCACCTAGGGAGTGTCGTAAAATTAGGTAGAGGGTTTGTG